>Ga0194049_1000892_pt1 | contig 9836 bp, 9 predicted proteins | sample JunL2225m_MetaG_FD_148665 | JGI IMG/M metagenome (GOLD analysis project Ga0194049, IMG submission 148665) | Anoxic zone freshwater microbial communities from boreal shield lake in IISD Experimental Lakes Area, Ontario, Canada - Jun2016-L224-25m | ecosystem: Environmental > Aquatic > Freshwater >... | reverse complement strand
GTTAACGAGAATCCGCGAACCGTCGCTGCGTTTGTGCGCGCACTGAACAAGGGGACCAAGGACGCCATTGCCGACCCCAAAGCCGCCGTCGCCCTGATGAAGACGCGCGATCCGCTGATGGACGAGGCGCTCGAGGTTGAACGCCTGCAGATTTCCCTCAACCATACGCTGACAGCGCACACGGCAAAGGCCGGTCTGAGTTCGGTCACGCGGGAGCGCCTGCAGCGTACCATTGATACGGTTGCAAGTTCAGAGACTCTGCTGACCAAGCCGACAATCGCGGATATCTGGACGGACCAGTTCCTGCCGTCGGTTGCGGATCGCATGCCGCCCGCTCTAGGCAAATAACGCGTTAGGCAAATAGTAACTTTAACCGGCTCAGTGCCGACTGCCGTGATTTTCGCGATCGCAGTCGGACTGCTGCACTTACCTCTCGCATGGAAGTGCTTTTGCCGGGCGCGGGTTGATTCGGGGCAGTGTATCAACGCAATCGCTTACTCTAAATACGACAATGTCGCACATTCCAATAATTGATATCGCCCCGTTCTTGTCTGGTAGTGCTGCCGCGACAAGCAACGCGTTTCCAGGCAGGTGGACGAGGCCTGCCGTGAAGTCGGGTTCTTCATCATCGACGGGCACGGCGTGTCGGAGCAACTGATGGAGGACACACGCGCAGCATTCAAGACATTTTTCGATCAACCGTCCGATTACAAGCGCCTGTTTGGCAAGACAGATGATTTTAATTCACCCGGTTTCGTTGAGGTTGGTGATGCGGCGTTGTCCTACACGCGGGGGGCAGAGGCACCACCGGACTTGAACGAGATCTTCCAGGTGACACCAGTCGATGTCGGCGATACGCCGTATTTTAAGGCGCCGCACGCGCAGCAATTCTTCCCAGCCAACCGCTATCCCGATGTGCCGGCCGATTTTGCCGGTCTCGCGGTCGACTACTATCGCGCGGTTTACGGGTTGGCAAAGAGTGCGCTTTCAATCGCCGCAGTAGCGCTTGGGCTGCCGGAAAATTACTTTGAGAGCCGCGTGGACAAGGCGATGGCAACGCTGGTGGTGCGTGATTATCCTGAGCAAAAGCTTGCGCCGTTGCCGGGCCAGTTACGCGCCGGGGCGCATACTGATTTCGGCACCCTTACATTGCTGCTGGCCGAGGATCGTCCCGGCGGGCTTGAGGTGATGTCCAAGCGCGGCACCTGGGAGCCGGTCGTCGCACCACACCCGGGGCGCATACTGATTTCGGCACCCTTACATTGCTGCTGGCCGAGGATCGTCCCGGCGGGCTTGAGGTGATGTCCAAGCGCGGCACCTGGGAGCCGGTCGTCGCACCACACAATTGCTTCATTGTGAATTTGGGCGACATGATGGCGCGCTGGACCAATGACAAATGGGTGTCGACCCTGCACCGGGTCGCAAACCCCGCACGAGACGCCAGTGGAATTACCCGACGCACTTCCCTGGTTTTCTTCACCAATCCCAATTACGATGCGATGATCGAGTGCCTGCCTAACTGCAAGGCGGCAGAGGAAACGGCAAAATACCCGCCAGTGCTGGCAGGAGATTACTATCTTGCGAAGATGCGCCAGATGCGCAGGAAAACGACAGATCGAGCTTTATAGAAAACCGCTTGATAGAAGTCCCTTGTATCCCCGGTCGTTTCTTGGCGTACACACACATTTTTGAAAGGTCAGCATGCTCAAATTACCTCACCACGGCCGTTACGATTACTCCGCAATCGAACAACGCAAGGATTATTCCTGGCCGGGCGGGAAACGCCTGGCTTTTTACGTCGCACTTAACATTGAGCACTTTGCCTATGGTGCCGGCATCGGCATGGACCCGACCAACCGCGGTGGCCCGCAGACCCAGCGCAACTGGGCATGGCGTGACTATGGCAACCGCGTTGGTATCTGGCGCTTGTTTAAAATGCTTGACGAACTCAAGCTTCCGGCCACCATCCTGCTGAACAGCTCGGTATGCGAACACTATGCGCCCATCATCGAGCGCATCAGAAAACGTGGCGACGATGTGGTAGGGCACGGTCGAACAAACGCGGAAGGTTTGCGCGGGCTTTGGGAATCTGACGAGGTGCGCATAATCGACGAGGCATCCTCCACCATAGCAAAGCACCTGGGCAAACGGCCGACGGGCTGGATGGGGCCGGCGGCCTCCGAGTCCAATCTTACGCCTGATCTTCTCAAGGAGGCTGGCTACACCCACATTCTTGACTGGCCCCTGGATGACCAGCCGGTGTGGATGCGAACCCGCTCCGGACCATTGCTCTCCGTTCCGTATCCGCTCGAACTCAACGATGCGGGCAATCAGGTTAGTCGCGACCATACTGGCCGAGAGTTTGCAGACCAGTTGGTCGACCAGTACGAACAGTTGCTTGAGGAATCATCCGCGCGACCGCTGGTTTTCTCGCTGTCGCTGCACGGATTCATCGTCGGCCAACCTTTTTCCGCTTCAGGCCGCTCGCCAAGGCTATAGAACACTGCGTTCGTCACAAGGATGCCGACCGAGTCTGGTTCACGCGCGCCGGCGACATCGCCGACCATTGCATGTCACTGCCACCCGGGGTCGTTCCCGGGAGTTGATTGATGAAGGGGGTATCACCATGAACAAACCGATTGAAGGCCTAGATCTCATCAAGGACGGCCGCGCTCCGGCAAACCATCACCTCAGTGCGGAGCCCAAGAATATACATTGGGGATATTTCGATGCCGCGCTGCCACCGGTGATGCGCATACGCTCTGGTGACCGCGTCACCATTGATTGCCTGTCGGGTAACGCCGAGGATTTGCCTGGAAAGGACAGTGGCTTTGACGTGTTACGGGAACATCTGGAGGTGCACGCCAAGGTAGCCAAGGGCAGCGGTAACCACATCCTCACCGGTCCGATCTATATTGAAGAGGCGGAACCCGGTGACGTCCTTGAGGTGCGCATCCAGGACATACGCCTTCGCCAGAACTGGGGCTGGAACATCTTCCGCGGGCTGATGGGCACACTGCCCGAAGAGTTTCCATATTTTCGCCGCATGCATCTTGCGCTAGACGGCAAACGCATGACCGCGACGATGCCCTGGGGCCAGGTCATCCCGATCCGGCCATTCTTCGGCCAACTCGCTGTGGCGCCACGCCCGGAGTATGGACGCCAGAACAGCAAGGAACCGCGTGAATTCGGCGGAAATCTTGATAACCGGGAGTTGATCCCCGGCAGCATCATCTACCTTCCGGTATGGGCGCGAGGAGCACTTTTTTCCACCGGCGATGGTCATGCCGCGCAGGGCGACGGCGAAGTGTGCGGTACCGCGATAGAGACAGCCTTGAGCGGAACTTTCGATTTCATTTGTGCGAAAGGATATGAAGCTCAAGCTGCCGTTTGCCGAGACACCGACCCACTTCATTACCATGGGCCTTCACGCGGACCTCGATCGTGCAGCCGAGCAGGCGCTCACGCAAATGGTTGATTTTCTCGCTCTGCGCCTGCGTATTACGCGGGATGAGGCCTATTCTTTCTGCAGTTTTGTCGTCGACTTGCATATCACGCAGACCGTCAACAACGTAAAAGGCGTGCATGCGATGATTCTCAAGTCGCTGGCTGATCGGGGCTGATGCTGATCAAGGCCGCCGTCGCGCGGAAAAAGGGCGGCCCTTTCACGATAGAGCAGGTTGAACTGGGTGATCCGCAGACTGGAGAGGTCCTGCTACGGGTGGTTGCCAGCGGTATCTGCCAGACCGACCTGCATGCGCGCGATGGCTATTACCCGATTCCTTTTCCGGCGGTGTACGGCCATGAGGGTGTCGGGGTTGTGGAACGCATTGGTGGCGGCGTCACCACGGTGCGCCCAGGTGATCACGTGGTCATGTTCGCGCCCTCTTGCGGTGCGTGCCGCAACTGTGCGTCGCAACGGCCGGCCTATTGTCTGTCCCACCTGTCTCTAAAGATGAACGGCGTTCGCGCCGATGGTTCATCCACCCTCCGCGCCGGAACGCAGCGTCTTGGCGGGGCGTTTTTCCAGCAATCCTCACTCGCCACGCACGCGATCGCCACCGAGCGCAATGTGGTCAAAGTCGATGCTGACGTGCCTCTGGAAGTGCTCGCGGCGCTACCTTGCGGCGTAAACACGGGTGCCGGTGCGGCTCTCAATGCGCTGGGTGCGCGTCCGGGCATGACCATGGCGATACTCGGCGTCGGGGCCGTCGGACTGGCCGCACTGCTGGCGGCTCGCGAAGCCGGGTGCAGCACCCTGATTGCCGTCGATCTCGTGCACAGCAGGTTAACCCTGGCGCGTGAATTGGGAGCGACGCACGCGCTTAACGGTGCGGCGACCGATCTCCTGGTGCAATTGCGCGATATAACCGGGGGCCTGGGCGTGGACGGCATCATCGATACAACCGGCGCGCCGTCCATGGTTGCCGACACGATCGGCGCGCTGGCCATGCCCGGCACTTACGTACTGGTTGGCAGCGTGCGGCCCGGTGTGACCGCGCAGTTCGACATGACGACGGTACAGAACGGACGCACCTTGCGTGGTTGCATTCAGGGGGACAGCCGTCCTGTCGAATTCATACCGCGCCTGGTGGAGTTGTATCGCAGCGGCCGTTTCCCAATCGACCGCCTGGTGACCTACTACGATCTGGAGAATATCAATCAGGCCGCTTCCGACCTTCAGTCGGGGCGTACCATCAAACCGATCATTCGTATGCCGGTCGGCTAACCGGGGTAAAAAAGCCCCGGCGCGCGCCGGGGTGTTGTGAAGGGTGCTGGCAGTTCAGCTGTTCGGGGTAATGGCGCCGTTGCTGACCTTGACCTTGTCCCCGGCGCGGCACCACGGTTCGGTGTCCTGGGTCAGCACGCGCGTTGTGCCGTCTTCAAACTGCACGGTGACTTCGTAGCTCTTGGGTCTTTTTCACATTTTTCTCGACTTGATGGCCGGCGAATCCGCCGCCCACCGCGCCGAGGACGGTCATCACATCCTTGCCGCGGCCGCCGCCGACCTGGTTGCCCAGCACGCCGCCCAGCACGCCGCCGGCCACCGCGCCCAGTCCCGTGCCTTCGCCGGCCTTTTCGATCGTGCGCACCGAACCAACGACGCCGCAGTCCAGGCAAACTGGTTTGGCCGGCGGTGTCGCGGCAACCTGCACCGGGGGCGGGGTGTATTCGACCACCCTGGGTTCGGGGGTGCCGGCAGGCTTTGACTCCGCCACAGTAACCGGTTTGGCCGCCGGTTTTGACTTCGCAGCGGGGACTGGCGCCGGTTTTGCCACCTCGGAAACCTTGTGGACTTCCGTTGGTTTCGCCTCAAGTGACTTAGGCGCTTCTGCCACGGCGGGCACCGCGGCCTGCTGGCTGTTGGAGCTTGGAATCCAGCCCATGATTGCGGCGATGCCCGCTGCGCTGAGCAGGGTCACCGAAATGGCCGCGATGATCAATATCGGGTGGGTGGTGCTGTGAGTAGCTTGTGCGTCCATGCATTTCTCCGTTGGGGGCTGTTGCCTTCAATAACGTCGCTATTATCGCCGTGTTGACGGGGCAAGCTGTAACAGTGTGTGACCAGCGTGAAAAATGCCGCGTTCAAGCGTGCACAAAATCACGGGTCGGGCGGAAATGTTCGCCGGCGTGGCCGGCCCCGCGCTCAATCTGCTGATTTGAGCCGCGACAAGCCCAGTAATATGCCCCCGGCCAGCATCAGCCAGACGACACCCGGTTCGGGTACCGGGGTCACACCGAATTCGTAGACATAGGGAATGAGCGCAGCCGAATAATCCTGCACCCAGAAGGTGTAGGTGCCGGCCGCGAGGGGAGGCGTATAGCCGGTTGACCCCGGCCCGAACCCCATGAAGCCAAGGATGTCCGTTCCGAGAAAAGCCGAACCATAGTGCGCCCAGCCGAGCAGTCCCTCAGGCGATCCTGAAAGAGGGTCTACCGTCATCACCGGCCCGGCCTGGACGCCGACAAAACTGGCGCCGCCACCGACCACGGTACCTGATCCAAGAACCAGGCTGGACAGGACATACCCGCCCGGCACGGTAAGGGAAAAGTAGTCCCGGTCCACCGTTTCATCCGGATGAAATCCGACACGGGCGGAGATGACGTTTATCCCCGGGTCAAGAACAAAGGCGTTTGGCGAAAGGCCGTTGTCAGAAAAGTCACCGGTTTCGGTGTGGGATATGCCCCAGGCAGGTGTCGTTGCAAGCAGCATAGCGGTGATGAGGGGTAGGGAAAATTTCATCGGGGCTCCGGACTCAGGGGGTGACTGCAATTGGCAGGTGAATGGCCGCGATGGCTCTCTTGGCAGCGCGCGGGCAAAAGCCTGCCGCGCCAATATGACGGCGTCTGCTGCGCCGATGATGTCGAGGAATGGTCCGTTCGGCGCAGAAGCGGTCGCGACAAGGCCCCTAACCGGCGCTGCGCCGGTTTCCGCGTCATGCCCCCATAGTCCAAATGGGACATCTGCACTGCATTGCTGGAACGAACGGGATTCACACGAACGGCATAACTTCGACAGGCCTGAACAAGCCACACCCGCTGCAAGGCGGGGCCGGAAAGCCGCGGATCTTCAGCCAGCCAGCCAGCAACAGTGTCACTGATGCCGGCGAGCCAGCCAGACTGCCGGGTTACGAGTAGGGAACGGGATTTCGGAAAAATACTCAGACAACTTCGGATGGGAGATATGACCATGTTTCAACAGAAAAAACTCGCGGTTTTGGTGGCATCCGCACTGACGCTAGGTCTAGGCGTCAATGTCGCGTTGGCCCAGACCTTTACCCAGGGCCCCAGCAGTTCGGCCACGCCTTACATGAACAATTCCGCCGTGCCGGGCATGAACACCTATGTTGGCAACAGCGCAACGCCCACGAGCAGCAGCCCGACGGCGTCCTTTACGTCCATCCTGACGGTCGGCGATGCAGCGGGCAACGGCTACAAAATGGCCGGCATTCCTGACGGATTGGGCGCATTTGACAACGGCAATGGCACTTTTACACTGCTGATGAACCATGAGATTGGCGCCGGACTCGGCATCGCCCGCGGCCCGCTGACCAACGGTGCATTTGTGTCGCAGTGGGTCATAGACAAGAGCACGCTATCCGTCGTTTCCGGGCAAAACGCCATCACCAACCTCAACACCTGGAACTACACGACGCAGAGCTTTGTCAGCGGCGGCACCACATCGTTCTCGCGCTTCTGCTCGTCCGACCTCGCTGCGCCGACGGCCTTCTACAACTCCAATACCGGGCTGGGCTACAACGGCGGCCGCATTTACATGACGGGCGAGGAATCCGGCACGGCCGGACGTGCAACCGCGACAGTGGTGTCCGGTGCCAATGCCGGCCAGCTCTACCAGTTGCCGTCGCTTGGCCGCTACTCCTTCGAGAATGCCGTGGCCAACCCTTACATGCAGAACAAGACCATTGTCGCCACAACAGACGATACCTCGGGCACGGGCAACGGCAAGGTCTACATCTACGTTGGCGACAAGCAGGCCACCGGCAACGCCATCGAGCAGGCCGGCCTGCAAGGCGGGCAGAAATATGTCATCGCCGTCAACGGCAGCACCCAGGAAACCCGCCTGGGCGGCGTTGGCTCGGCGACCACGTTCACGCTCGCCGCGCTGCCGGACCAGCGCACCGTGACCAGCAACACCAACGGGCAGGCCAACACCGCTGGCGGCACCAGCTTCCTGCGGCCTGAGGATATCGCCTGGGATCCGAAAAGCCCCAACAAGATGTACTTCACCACCACCGACCAGTTCGACCAGGTCAAGGACGGCGTGGGTGCCACCGTGGGCCGCAGCCGCGTCTGGCGCATGACCTTCAGCGACCTGTCCAATCCCACCCTTGGTGGCACCGTCGAAATGGTCGTCGACGGCGCCGGCCCCGGCCAGATGTTCGACAACCTGGTGGTCGACAAGGATGGCAACCTGATCCTGCAGGAAGACGTCGGCGGGCAGGCCCACAACGGCAAGGTCTGGAAGTTCGATACGACGAGTTTCGGGCGTCATCGACGTCACCGACATGTTCACGGGTGTTGCCGGGTACGACACGGCCAAGAACCGTTATTACCTGCTCGATGCGCAGGCACACTATGGTATCACCGGCCCGGACGGGCTGGTCGAAGGCGGCCAGTTGCTGCTGATGACCCAGCCGGTACCGGAGCCGTCGACCTACGCCCTGATGGGCTTGGGACTCGGCCTCATGGGTTTCGTGGCGCGCCGTCGCAAACAAAAGGCCGTGCAAGCGTAACAGCAGGCCTTTGGCAGCAAACTCGTGCGGACTGCGCCGTCAACGGTGCAGTTCGCATTTTTTATTGCCGTCCGGGTGACACGGACTGGTAACAAATGCCGATTAAAGTTCGTTCTCTCCGCATTCCGGTTCGCCGATGATTTTCTCCGGCCTCCCCGTGGTGCAATCAATCCACCTGGTTCTTCGATCGGCCCTTCGACATGACACGGAATTTTATCTTGGCGCAGGCTTGTATGCTCGTTATGGCGACTGCCGGGTGCGGCAAGGGCGGGGGCGGCGCCGCGGAATGGGCGGCCCGGGTCAACGGCGACGACATTTCCGTTGCGCAGCTCAAATCGGCGATCTCGCCGAGTGCCGAGCCATCCCCAGAGCAGATGCAGCGCGGAGCGCCACAGGCGCTCGAAACCATTATCGAACAACACCTGCTTGTCCAGGATGCCCTCAAAAACAAGCTGGAGACTGACCCGAAGACTGCGTTGATGCTGGAGAATATGCGCAAGCAGGTACTCGCACAGGCGGCAATCGAAAAGGCCATGTCGACCGCGGCCAAGGTCACCCAAGGCGATATCCTTGCCTTTTATGACAAAAACCCCGCCCTGTTCGGGCAGCGCAGGGTCTACCGATTCCAGGAAATCGGTGCGGCCGTCCCCGGTAACGCCGTGGAAGAAGTGAAACAGGTCGCACAGAAGTCCAAAAGCATCTTGGAGATCGGCACGTGGCTGAAATCCCGGAACATCCCGTTCAACAACGTTGATTCGACCAAGCCCGCCGAACAGTTGCCGATGGAATTGCTGCCGCAGTTGTCGCAGATGAAAGACGGGCAGATCGCCATCATCCCGTCGCAAAACGGCGTGACCATCCTGCAACTGGCGCAATCGCAGCAGGCGCCACTTGACATCAAGCAGGCGACGCCGCTGATCGAGCAATTCATTCAGAACGGCAGGCGGCTCGAACTGGCAAAGGCCGAGGTGAAGCGGCTAAGGGAGGCCGCAAAGATCGAATACGCCGTTCAATTCACCGCAGCCAAGGCCGGTGGCTCAGGCGGCGACGGGCCGCCCGCGGCCAGGTGAGGCGCTCCGGATCAGGACTTCGGGCCTGTCGTCGTTTCCTGTTGCCCGCATAGCCGCCGCAGGTCCGAAAGCCGAGCAATCTCCTCGGTTGAGTCGATTTCGAGTTGACGCGCGCGCGCATCGGCAGACATGGCGTTGAAGCGTGATCGAATGACGTCCTGAATGCCGGTTTGAAAAATCCGCCGCGAATAGCTCGGCAGGTCGAACACCAGCGCCGTTGTCGTAAAGAATTCGCGCAAATCCTGCTGCAACAGCAGCGCCAGTGCCGCAAGGTGGCGGCGATGCTCGGCCACATGACGTTGCTCGTGTTCGAGGATTTTGCCGAACTCGCAGGAGCCGGCCGGATACTCTTTGCCGACAAACACCACGGTCGGCTCGTAGGCAATGGCGACCGTAACCTCCGGCAGCAAACAGGACCGTCCGCTCGGCAGTTTCTTCTCAATCGTCCTCAAGCTGGAGGAATTGCGCAGGCTCGCCGTGGTTCGCCCCAACACGCGCTGACTGGCGGCCT
>Ga0194049_1000886_pt1 | contig 9881 bp, 9 predicted proteins | sample JunL2225m_MetaG_FD_148665 | JGI IMG/M metagenome (GOLD analysis project Ga0194049, IMG submission 148665) | Anoxic zone freshwater microbial communities from boreal shield lake in IISD Experimental Lakes Area, Ontario, Canada - Jun2016-L224-25m | ecosystem: Environmental > Aquatic > Freshwater >... | reverse complement strand
TTTCGCGACGTGGCCCGCGCCGCCATTGCCGCGGAGGGGCTCGGGACTTCGTTCGAAATCGAGGCCATTCAACACAAGCAGACTCCCGCCTGCCTTTTCGTGCAGACCCCCTGCCAGGCTGCGCTTGCCCTCGCCGTCAATCCGGCCTATAAGCCGGAGCAGGTGAGGCAAATCCGCGTCCACGTATGCGCGCCGGCGATCGCCTACCCCGGTTGCGATAACCCGGGGACCATTTGTGATATTCAGGCAGCACGCCTGAGTATCCAGTTCAGTGTTGCCGCGGTTCTTGGGCACCGGCGCATCGCGGTGGAGAATTGGCGCGATTTTTCCAATCCTGCCGTTGCCGGCCTTTCTTCCAAGGTGGTGTTGCAGGAAGAACCACGCTTTAGCCGGCGATTCCCGCAGGCGCAGGGGGCCTTGATCGAGGTCGAACTCGATAATGGAAGGACGCTGGCGGTGGAACAGGAGGACCTGCGTGCACTTGGCCGGCCGGAGCTCTCTGATCGTCTTCGTGCCTACGGGCAAGGATGCCTGGGCTCCGTGCAGGCAGATGTTCTGGCGGGCTTGGCCGAGGGAATCGGTGCCGGATCGCGGGTGCGCGAGCTAATGCAGGCGGCGCGAATGCGAGATTGACCGGCGGCCAGGCAGGGTCGGTACGCGATTGCCCCGGATCGCCCTCCGCTCGCGTTTCTGTGTGTCGCCGTTTGAGTTGACTGACCGGATGTCAATCGAATACAGTCATTCTCTGCGCTTGAATCAAAGCCCGTCCGCATCCTTGGCAAAAAGCAAACTGCCAGCCGACTAAAAATACCAGTTGTTTGCTGACGAATCTTTCCTTGTCCTTCGGGGCATATTGCTTACTTATTACGGGAATTCCATGTCAAAGCTAAAACTTACGATGGCGTGCTGGGACTACGATCGCACGCGCTCTTTGGCTGAGGGCAGCATCACGCCCGACGGCATCGACCTCAACTATTTGTCGCTGCCGGTGGAAGAGACCTTTTTCCGCATGTTGCGCAACCAGGAGTTTGATTGCGCGGAAATGTCGCTGTCTTCCTACTGCGTTTCGCTGATGCGCGAGAAGCAGCCCTTCATCGCCATCCCGGTCTTTCCATCGCGCATGTTCCGGCACAATTCCATCTATGTCTCGGCCAAAAGTGGGATTCGCGAGCCCAAGGATCTCATCGGGAAAAAGATCGGCACGCCGGAATACCAGATGACGGCGCCGGTGTGGATCCGCGCCATTCTCGAGGATGAATACGGCGTCGACCATACCAGCGTCGAATACCACACGGGCGGCGAAGAGGAGCCCGGTCGTGACGAGAAATTGAAGCTCGACCTGCCGCCCGCGGTAAAGATCCGCCCGATCGGCCCGACGCAGACACTGGCCAAGATGATAGTCACCGGCGAGATCGACGCCATGCACTCGGCGCGGGCGCCTTCCACGCTTTATTCACACCCGAAGGACGTCAGGCGTCTGTTCGAGGACTTCGAGCAGGTCGAGCGTGCGTATTACCTGAAGACGCGCATCTTCCCCATCATGCACACACTGGTAATCCGACGTGATGTCTACGAGGCCAACCGCTGGATCGCGCAGTCGCTCTACAAGGCTTTTGTCCAGTCGCAGGCGCGCACCTATCAGGGCCTGAAAGAAATCGCGGCGCTAAAAGCGATGTTGCCGTGGCTGATTGCGCATGTTGAACAGCTCGAGCGCGACTTCGGGCCGGATTGGTGGGCCTACGGCCTGGAGGCCAACCGCCATGTTCTGGAGACCTTCTTACGCCATCATCATCGCCAGGGGTTGTCGAAGCGGTTGCTCAAGCCGGAGGAGTTGTTTGCGGTGGAGACCTTCGAGGCATTCAAAATTTAGTTTCGGTAGCTGGGAACGCCCTACTGGCGGGCCTTTCCAGCTACCTCACTCTCTTGGCGAGTAGCCGTCATTCCCGCGGAAGCGGGAATCCATGGGGTCGCTCTTGTTATGCACATCGCTGCGCAGACAGAGTCTTTCTCTTGATGTTGTCGTTTCACTCCCCTGCGGGGAGCGAGTCCCTTCTTTTGCTTCGCCATCCCCTCCGGGGACTTCCTTCGGTCGAAAACGGAACCAAGAAAAGGCGACCCGGAGGTGACGGCCCTTCGGGCTTCCCTGCGATGCTCGCGCCAATGGGCCGGGACCTAAACTCGGCCCACAAAGGACGTGGGCCTCAGACATAGGTCCCGGACTGCTCCCATCGGCGCTGCGCTTCTCGGCGTCCCCTACGGGAGGGTGAGTCAAAAGCCAAACCGCCGCATTGCATCGTTTGGTTTTGACTTGGGCCCCCTGCGGCGCCGCCGAGCAACGCAGATGCAGCGGGAGTTCTCCGGCCCTGATGTCTGAGGCCCACGTTTTTGTGGGCCGAGTTTCAGGGCCGGCCCGCTGCATCGAGTAGCGCAGGGCAGCCCGAAGGGCCGGCGTCGGGGGTGTGTTTTCTTTGGTTACTTTATTTTGCACACAAGCAAAAGAAAGTGACTCGCTCCCCGCAGGGGAGTGAAACGACAAGATCAAGAGAAAGGCACTGCCCGCGCAGCGATGGAACATCAAAAATGGATTCCCTCCCCGCTTTCGCGGGGACTAAAGGCCGCGGGAATGACAGCAGCTTGCTGCGAGTGCCGTCTAGTCGATGGTCGCCCCAACGTCCTTGACCACCTTCCCATACTTCTCATACTCGCGCCGCATCATCGCGCTGAACTCAACCGGGGTGGTGACGTAGGGCTCGAGGCCGCCGGCGCCGTTGAGCCTTTGCTTGATGTCCGGCCTTGCCAGTATTTTGCCGACCTCGCTGCGCAACCGGGTGAGCACCGGTTCGGACATGCCCGGCGGTGCGAACAAGGCCAGCCAGATGGTCACTTCATATCCGGGATAAAACTGGCCTATGGTCGGCAGGTCGGGAAAGGTTTCGGACCGGTGCGCGCCGGTCATGGCAAGGGCGCGCAGGCGCCCGGCCTTGATCTGCGCGGCATTGGAGGTACCGGAGAACACCGCCATGGTTTCGCCCGCCACGGTGGCGGTGGCCGCCGGCGTGCCGCCCTTGTAGGGGATATGCACGAGTTCGATGCCGGCGCGCGCCTTGAGCATTTCCATCGACAAGTGGTGCTGGCTGCCGTTGCCACCCGAGGCATAAGTGAGCGGCGGGTTGGCTTTTTTGGCGTACTCGATGAATTCCTGGAAGGTTTTTACCGGCAGGGACGGATTCACCGCCAGCGCAAACTGGTTGGAGGCGACGGTGGCCACCGGCGTGAGGTCCTTGAGCGTGTCGAGCGGCATCTTCCCCTTGTACAAATGCGGGTTGATGACGATCTGGCTGTCGGCGCACAACAGCAGTGTGTAGCCGTCGGGCGCGGCCTTGGCGGTCATTTCGGAGGCGATATTGCCGTTGGCGCCGACGCGGTTTTCCACGACCACCGGCTGGCCCAACGATTCGGACAGTGCCTGGCCGAGCACGCGCGCGACAATGTCGGGCGCGCCGCCCGGGGGGATGGGCACCAGCAGCTTGATCGGCCGGTTGGGGTATTGCGCCGCGGCCGCGGTGGTTAAAAGGATTGCCAGGGCGGCGGCCGCGATGCGTGCCAATGGGCGTGCAGACATGGGTTTTTTTCGGTTCAGCGCGATTCCTGCGCGCGTTTTTTCCACAGCAGCCACGGCCGCTCGACGTTGTCGTCGTTGGCCTGGCTCGAATTGACCGCCTCGCCTTCGGTGAGGAAGGTGATCTCGCCAAGTTTCATCGCCTCGGCCTGCAGCCGTGCGTTGACCTCGGCGTAAATGCCGCGGTAGACCGCCTGTTTGATCGACTTGCCGACCGCAACCGAGCCGTGGCCGCGCATCAGCGCGAAGCCGGCTTTGCCGAGGACTTTGGCGAGGGCGGCGCCCTGCTTGTTATCCTGCACCAGCATATTGGTGTCTGGCCCGCTCTCGTCGCGGATTTCGTACACCGGCGTGGCAAAACCGAGAAATCCGCTCATGTGGCATACCGGCCGCAGTTTTGCCTTGGTGATGCCAAAGGGGATCACCGCCAGCGAGTGACTGTGGATGACCGACGGCACGTCGGGCCGGGTGCGGTAGATTTCGCTGTGGATGAAGCGCTCCTTGTAGGAGCCGCGCCCCTGCGCATCGACAGGCTGGCCATCGGCCACGTTGTACTCGAGAATATCGGCGGCCGTCACCGTGGCAGGCGCAATGCTGCGGGACATGAAAAATCGTTCCGCGTTCCTGTTGTCGCGCACACTGATGTGACCGAATCCGTCGACCACGCCTTCGTTGAACAGGATGTGGTTGGCGGTGACAAGGTCGTCGATGAGGGCGGGGTCTGCTGTCTGCGTCGATGTGCTCACGCTTGATCCTTTTGAGTGTGGTGGTGTCTTGGCCGGTCTTCCCGCGCCGAAGGCGATCATTATGCACCCGGTGCCGCGGCAGGGTCACGGTTGAACGGGCAATCAACATGCGCGCGATAAAGGGGCACGGCAAAACCGGCCTTGCAGGGTGGGCGCTTCGTCGCTACCCTGATGCGATGAGGGTAGCGCAATCGAGCAATCATGGTTCCTGAATCCGGCTCTACGGCATCGGTTATTGTCGTTGGCGCCGGACCGGTCGGGTTGACGCTGGCCAATTTTCTCGGCCAGGCGGGAATAGACACCATCGTCATCGACCGCGAGGAGGGCACGGTGGCCGAGGCGCGCGCCGTGTCCATCGACGACGAGTCCCTGCGCACCATGCAGGCCATCGGCCTCGGACCCCAAATCCTCAAGGACGTGGTGCCCGGCTACGGCAGCCATTACTACACCGGACCCGGCGGACGGCAATTCGCCAAGGTCGAACCGACGGTGAGTGACTACGGCTACCCAAGGCGCAATGCGTTTCGCCAGCCGCTGTTCGAGGCCTCGCTGCTGCGCGGCCTGGCACGCTTCCCCTCGGTCAAGGTGTTGTTCGGCCACGCCCTTGAGGGGCTTGAGCAGGATGAGTCAGTCGTGACTGCCGCGGTGAGGCGGGCTGACGGTTCGGCGCTAGCTTTTCGCGCGAACTACCTCGCGGCCTGCGACGGCGGGCGCAGCACCGTGCGCAAGTTGCTGGGCGTGCAAATGGTCGGCTCCAGTTTTCGCGCGCGCTGGCTGGTCCTCGATACCGAGCAGGATGACGACAGCTACAAGCATTCGCGCGTCTACTGCAACGCCAGCCGGGCGGTGCTCGACATTCCCGGCCCGCATCACACGCGCCGTTTCGAGTTTTTGCTAAAGGACGGCGAGGACGAGGACGCGATGACGGCGCCCGAACGCGTGCTCGAACTGTTGCGCCCGTTTCGTGGCCAGCAGCCGACCACCATCGTGCGCAAGATTGTTTACACCTTTCACGCGCGCAATGGCCGAAAATGGCGCGTCGGCCGTGTTTTTCTTGCCGGTGACGCCGCGCACCTGACGCCGCCCTATGCCGGGCAGGGCCTCAACAGCGGCGTGCGTGATGCCCACAACCTGGGCTGGAAACTCGCCGCGGCCTGCCACGGCCGGCTGGGCGACCAGGCGCTTGACTCCTACGAGGCGGAGCGGCGCGAACATGCCTGGTCGTTGATCAAGCTGGCGCTCAACCTGGGTGTGGTGATGGCGCCGAAAAACCGCCTGCACGCACTGGCCGTGGTGTGGTTCTTTACCCTCGCCGGGCTGATCCCGCCCCTGCGGGATTATTTTTTGCAAATGCGCTTCAAGCCCAAGCCGCAGTTCATGCACGGCCTGATCCTGCCCGAAGCGGGCGGCGAGGCAGGCTCGCTGGTAGGGCGCATGCTGCCGCAGCCGCTGGTGCGCAGCGGCGACGGACGCAGCCAGTTGCTCGATGAACTGATCGGCCCGGGCTTTGCGCTGATCGCCATCGGAGCGCAAAGCGAGGCGGCACTTGCCGGACTGGCCGACCCGCTGTGGCAGCAGCTTGGTGCCGAGCGCATTGTCATCGTTGATGTCAGTGACGGAACGGGGGGCGCAGACGATGGCGCCAACTACCGCCGCGTTACCGATATTGCCCATGCCACAATGGCATTGCGGCCTGCCGTCCGTGCCAAGATTGTCCTGCTGCGCCCCGATCGCTATGTTGCGGCCGTATTCAGCGCCTCGCAGGAGACGGCGTTCGCGCGCGGATTCAGGCGCTTGCTTGACGGCCAGGCTCGGAGTTGAAGCGCGCTTAAGCGCCGGCCAGTTCCCTGCGCACAATGGCCGCGCCGGCCGCAAGGGCCTGCAGCTTGCCTTGCGACACGCTGCGCGTGAGCGGCACCATGCCGCAGTTGGTGCATGGGTAAAGCTTGTCCGCGGCGACATGCTTTAACACCGCGCGTATGGTTTGTGCCACCTCTTCCGGCGTTTCAACCACCTCGTTCGCCACGTCAATGGCGCCGGCAAGGATGTCCTTGCCCTTGAGCAGGTCGATCAACTCCAGCGGCACGCGTGAATTGGCGCATTCGAGCGAGACCTGGTCGATTTTTGATTTCGCCAGCAACGGGAAAGTCGATTCGTACTGGCGCCATTCCGAGCCCAGGGTCTTTTTCCAATCGGTGTTGGCCTTGATGCCGTAGCCGTAGCAAATGTGGACCGCCGTTTTGCAGTCCAGCCCGGCGGCGGCCGTTTCGAGCGCAGTCATGCCCCAGTCGCGCACCTCGTCCATGTAGACATTGAACGACGGTTCGTCGAACTGGATGATGTCGATGCCGGCGGCGGCCAGTTCACGCGCCTCCTGGTTGAGGATGAGGGCGAATTCGAGCGCGAGTTTTTCACGGCTTTTGTAATGCGCGTCGTAGAGCGTGTCGACCATGGTCATCGGGCCAGGCAGGGTGAATTTGAGCGGCTTGGTCGTCTGGCTGCGCAAAAAACGCGCGTCTTCAAGGAACGCCGCGCGCTTGCGCGCCACCGCGCCGGTCACCACCGGCACCTGGGCGTCGTAGCGCTGGCGTATGCGCACCGTGCGCTTGTGCTCGAAATCGACGCCCTCGAGGCTTTCGATGAAGGTGGTGACAAAATGCCGGCGCGTTTGCTCGCCGTCGGTGACGATGTCGATGCCGGCCGCATCCTGGTCGGCGAGCACCAGGCGCACCGCATCGCGCTTGCCCTCGGCGAGCTGCTCGCCCTCGAGCAACCACGGCGCCCACAATTGCCGCGGCGGCGACAGCCAGGCGGGTTTGGGCAGGCTTCCGGCGATGGTGGTTTGCAGCATTTCGTTCTCCTTTATCCGTTGTTTTGTCGCGGCAAGCATGCTCCTGCACACCTGTCGCTAAAAGCGCCCACCAGCGTAGTAGAAGGCAAGTTTGGCCGTTTCCAGCAGCACGTTTCTCGCGGCGAGTTGCTCACGCCACCAATGTTCGGGGAATTCCTCGTAGCGCGATGCCACGACGCGCACGTCGGCGCCGGGCAGGGCGTTGCGGAAAATGATGCCGGTGCGCCGTGTGTGATAAGGCGAGGTGATGACCAGGATGCGCCGTTCGCCGCTATCCACGACCGCGCGTGTCGCGGCCGCCTCGGTGGCGGTACTCATCATGTCTTTTGCCAGCCAGCGGATGGCGTCAGACGGAACGCCTTTTTGCAGCAGGATCTGCAGCGTAACCTCTTCTAGTCTGGGAAACACCACACCTTCGCGATCGAGCAGCAGCAACGAAGGGTCGCGCACCGCCGCGCTGAGATACACTCTGGGCGCGTAGCCGTCGCGGTATAGTTGCGCCGCCTCAAAGGCGCGGGTCAGGTCACCGGCGAGCACCACGATGGCGTCGGCCTTTTGCGGCGCGTCGGCGTTATTGAGCCAGCGTGCGGCAAAATACAGGCTCACGGCACCCAAGGTGGCAAGGGCGATGAAGGCAGACAAGACAAACAACAGGCAGCGTTTGGTGCAGGACACGATGGCAATCGACCTTTTGGAATTCATTGACGCATTGATCGCGCGACTATTCTATACGCAGCGCGCTGCGGTCGAGGCATGAAGTTGCTGCGCAAGTGGCTGGGCGGAGGGAGCGTGGAGGTCAGCGAGGCGGGTGGCGTGCGCACGCTGCATCTTGGCGGGGACGCCATACAAAGCGCAATGCGCCTGTCGGCTCCGGACAAGCTCGAACTGCACTACACACAGGCGATGATGGCCTGCCTGCTGTTTCGGCCGGAGCCGCGCGATATCCTGATGATAGGTCTTGGCGGCGGCTCGATTGCGAAGTATGTGCGCAGCACGCTGCCCCGGACACGCATGACGGTGGTCGAAATAAGCGCAAAAGTCGTGGCCGCGGCACGCAGCTTTTTTGGCCTGCCAAAGGATGACGAGTGCTTGCGAGTGGTGGTGCAGGATGGGGCGAAGTATGTGCGTGAACAGGCCGCGGGCGTCGACGTGCTGCTGCTGGACGGTTTTGACGACGGCGCGCAGGCGAAACCGCTGTGCACCGCGGCGTTCTACCAGAATGCCTTTGACGCGCTGGCGTCGGACGGCATGCTGGTGGTGAACTTCATGGCCGAAGACCCCAAGCTTGCGCTATACCGCGCACGCATAGTCGCGGTGTTCAACGACCGCGTGGTGTGCATGCATGCCGCCGACAACGTCAACATGATCGTTTTCGCCTTTCGCGGCGGCGACACGCGCGTGGCCTGGGAGACCCTGCGCAAGCGCGCGAAAATTCTCAAGGGCGTGCACGCCAACCTGCCGCTGGAAAAATTCATCACCCTGTTGCGCGCGGGCAATGCGCATAGTGCGAATTTTCTCAACATACGGGCCGAGCGGCCGGACGCCTAGACCGCCAGCACCAGCCGTAGCTGGCGCACCAGTTCGGCCGGGTTGTCCGCAACATCGAGCACGATGGCCCCGGCGGGTGCTTCGAGAATGGCGAACTGTGAGTCGAGCAGGGCCGGGTTCATGTAGTGGCCCTGGCGCGACAACAGGCGGCTGCGGATGAGTTCCTTTTCGCCGGCAAGAAAGGCCAGGCGCAAGCCGGGACAGCGCGCCTCAAGGCGCTCGCGATAAGCCTGTTTCAACGCGGAGCAGGCGAGCACCACGCTTTTTCCCTGTTGTGCGCTTTGGGCAAGCAGCCCGCCCAGGCTGTCCAGCCAGGGCCGACGGTCATCGTCGGTCAGCGCTTCGCCGCGGCGCATTTTGGCCACGTTCCGCGGCGGATGATAGTCATCGGCATCGAGAAATTCCCAGCCGCAGGCGCCCGCGAGCATAGCCCCCACGGTGGTCTTGCCGCAGCCCGTTACGCCCATTACGACAACAATCATTTCGACTCCCGCATCCGCCGTCCGCCCGTATTAAAACAGAAGCCGCTGCAGGATGGGGCTATGTGCTCACCGAAGCGGCGGGCAGTGCGTCGCGAATGCGCTCCGAGGCGGCGAGCGCTGCTTCAATGCTCGCGGCAAGACAGGTGTAGTGGCCCATTTTGCGGCCGTGCCTGGCCTCGGCCTTGCCATAAAGGTGCAGCTTGGCGCCGGGCGCGGCCAGCAGCGCTGGCCATTGCGGCGTGCCTCCGGCCCACAGTTCTCCGAGCAGGTTTTGCATCACCGCCGGGGAATGGGTGCGGGTGTCGCCCAGCGGCAGGCCGGCGAGGACGCGCACCTGTTGCTCGAACTGCGAGGTGCGGGAGGCATCGAGCGTGCTGTGGCCGCTGTTGTGCGGGCGCGGCGCAAACTCGTTGACCAGCAGCGCGCCCTGTTCGTCGATAAAAAACTCCACGCACAGGACACCGCGGTAATCGAGGGCGCGCGCGATGTTCAGCGCCGCATCGCCCGCCCGTGCGGCCAGCGCCGGTGCGATGCGCGCCGGAACAATGGACTGGTCGAGGATGCCGTCCTTGTGATGGTTCTCGGCCACCGGCCACAGCGTGGTGCGACCCGCGGCGTCGCGTGCCAGCACCACC
>Ga0194049_1000884_pt1 | contig 9887 bp, 8 predicted proteins | sample JunL2225m_MetaG_FD_148665 | JGI IMG/M metagenome (GOLD analysis project Ga0194049, IMG submission 148665) | Anoxic zone freshwater microbial communities from boreal shield lake in IISD Experimental Lakes Area, Ontario, Canada - Jun2016-L224-25m | ecosystem: Environmental > Aquatic > Freshwater >... | reverse complement strand
CCCCGCGAGACGGCTCGCTTGGTGGGCTGGTCGAGCATCGCACCATCCAACGACTTTTGCCACGCCGACCGCACGATGTCGAAGGCCTGGCGGCAGCACTTCTCGAACTCCCAACCCTCGGCTATCTGCTGCGCCAGATCGTCTCGGAACCGCTCGCCCGGTGTGATCCACTCGGTGCTGCGCAGTCCGAACCAGGCACCGCGGCGTTCGACCCCGAGCTCGTCGAGCAGGACGGCGATGGGGCGGACCGGGGTCCGGAAGAGCTGGGGGTGGACGATCAGCAGTTCCATGAATATCGACATGGGCTCGAACCCGATACCCGGTTCGGTGAACTCGGCCAACGCCACTCGCAACGCGTCCAGCTCGGCGGTGTCGTCAGACAACTCGGAGACGGCTTCGACCACCAAGTAGCCGCCAGAGCGCCGGAAGACGGCCAGACCGGGGCCGGGCAGCGCATCGAGCCAGCCCGGTGGGCCGGCGTACGAGCCTTCCGGGTGGGCCGATGGATGCTCGTGAGGAAAGACCAGATCGCACGTGCCCCCGCTGAGGAGCGGCATGGCTTGGTCCATGCCAATGTCGTTATCGATGAAGTCGAGGTCGGGCGTGGCTTCCACCATCCCCCGCTCGAGCTCATCGGCGCTGACCAGGTGAGTGAGGGTGATGCCGTCGAGCACTTGGGCGGTTGATGCAACCAGATTGCCGCCGTCCCACAGGGCATCAGTCATGGAGAAGATACCGTCCACCTCGTCGAACAGGGCTTCCTCGTCAAGGCCGGCCAGGTGACTGATTAGGCCACGTTCGTAGAGACCGTCGATCACCACATCGAAGATGAGGGGGCCGCCAGCCAGGATCTCGAGAGCGGCAGCGATGATCAGATCGTCCTCGGGGTGGTCGTTCGCATCCATGGATCCCGACGGTACCGGACGTCTGTGGTGCTGGCTAGCGGTCGTAGGGACGTCAGCGATCGCCGGATGCAGCGCAGCGGAATGGACGGGAGGGCATGCCACTACCCGGGGGTAGCGTTCCCATGGCCCACACCTGCTGATGATCGGACTGCCATGCCTCCCGAATTCGGACTGCCCCCCTTTCCTCTTCCGGGACTGGCAGCAATCACGGCAGCTGGGGTCGAAGAGGCCGGATGGGACGGTTTGTGGTTTGCCGACACCCAGAATCTGGCCGCCGATGTGTACGTGTCGCTGGGTATCGCCGCCACGGCCACCTCGCTGATCTCACTGGCCACCGGGGTGACCAATCCGGTGACCCGCCACCCAGCGGTGGCCGCCTCGGCGATCACCTCGGTGCAGGTGGCATCGGCCGGACGGGCGGTGCTGGGCATCGGCCGGGGCGACTCGTCGCTTGGATTCCTGGGTCAGCAGCCGGCGTCAGTGGCCGTGTTCGAGCAGTACCTGACCCGGGTGCGGGGCTACCTGCACGGTGAGCCGGTCGACCTCGATGGGGTGACCAGCGTGAACGAGTGGATCGGCGGATCCGGTCAGCCGCCGGTGCCCATCGATGTGGCTGCCACCGGACCCAAGGTGACCGCACTGGCCGCTCGGCTGGCCGATCGGGTGACCTTTGCCGTGGGGGCCGACGCCGGGCGGTTGGCCGGGGCCATCGCCCTGGTCAGAGCCGAGCGCCAGGCAGCCGGATTAGACCCTTCGACGATCAGCGTCGGCGCCTACGTCAATGTTGTGGCCCATCCGGATCGCCACATGGCCCGCTCCATCGTGCGGGGGAGTGCGGCCAGCTTCGCCCACTTTTCGGGGATGGCCGGGGCGCCATCGTTGGCCGGTGATGCACGGGCAGAAGCGTTTGCCGCGCTGGGGCGCGACTACGACATGGCCCACCACGCCGAAGCAGGATCGAGCCACGCGTCGGCGTTGAGCGACGATTTCCTGGACAGCTTCGCGGTGGCCGGCCCGTCTGCGTACTGCGTCAGTCGGCTGGCCGAGCTGGTAGATCTGGGTCTGGATCGGATGGTGGTGGTGCCCGGGTCACGCGACGCTGATCCGAGCGAGCTGCTGGCCAGCGTGGGCCGGTTGGCAGCCGAGGTGCTTCCCCAGCTGCGGTAGGTGCGGGTTCGGACCCGCCACTCGCTCGATCCACCGACGAGCGGATGGTGTCCATGTGTCGAGGACCAGGAGCTCAGGCATCGCATCGATGCGCTGCCAGACCGACTCGGCATGGGTCCACGTTGCAGCCGGCCACAGCGGCCTGGCTCAACCGCTGGTCTGGAGCCAGCCCGCCCGATCGGTCAGATCGAGCACACGCTCGAGGTCGTAGAGAGATGCGCCGTGCTTGGTAGCCAGCGCGTGGGCTGGGGGTGTGAACGGGTTGAGCGACACCACCACCAACCGGTACCCGGTGTAGTCCCCCTGGAGGTCGAGGGTCTCCTGGATCACATCGACATCGACCACGGAGCCCGACTGGAACGGCACGCACCGGGCCAGGACTGGCTCGAGTCCAGGGTCGAGCATGGTCAGCACCGGCGCCGCGTCGCCGTGGCGGGGCACCACGGTGGCATTGGGGTACCCGAGGGCGCCGAAAAGATCGTGGACTGCAGCGATGAACTCGTACTCGGTCAAGGCGGCATAGCTGCGCGAGGCGATCTGCCGCTTCTGGGCCATGGGCAGGTCGGTCGGTGGTGGTCGGAGCGGGGGCGGTGATGGTGGGAGCGGTGGTGGTGGAGCGGCAACAGCGGCAACTACGGCAACGGGGCCAGCCGGGCTGATCGAAGCATGCACCTGAGCCTTGGCCACCGCCGCCTGCCGGTGACCCACGACGGCCCGGATGATGGCGACGATCAGTGCCACGACGGCGACCAGGAGGTAGGCCATGCCGATGATCATCCAGACGACCAGGATCATGGGAAGGAAGAAGATCCACACCCACCACGGCAGCAGCAAAAACACCAGCAGGCGCTTCATGAGAGACCACTCTGTTGCACGATGGATCGGTGCCACGTCGAGGGGCCCGATACGTTGATCGGCCTCGGACCCTCTCGACAGCTCACCAATCGACGATTGACACCATCTCGCCCACTGTTGTCCATCCGCCCACTCCGAACTCCGTACCTCCGTAGCCCGCCGTCGGGCCTTGCCATCAAAGTACAGGCAGGGTGCGACGCTCACCGGGCCGTCCGCGGAACTCCAGGGTCACAGAGCGCCAGGAAGCGCTGCACCACGGATCCTCAACAGGTTGCTGGCTGACCGATTCCCCATGCCGTCGAAAGGATCTGGAGGTCGGCAAGATCCACCGTTCCGTTCCCGTCGAGATCGCCCGCCAAGTTGCTTCCGCTCATTGCGTACTGGGCCTGGAGGATGCCGAGGTCGATGCACCCGACCACTCCGTCTCCGTTGATATCAGGGTTCTTGGTGACCTGGAGCGTCATGGTGGTGGTCGTGACGTTCTGTACTCCACTGATTCCCTTGGTCCGCTTGTCGGCAACCTGGACGGTAAACGTATAGCTACCGATTGCCGCGGCCTTGCCGGTGATCAGTCCTCGCGGCTTGAGTTTGAGGCCCGGGGGAAGGGGGCTACTGCCGATCAGTGTCCATCGATACGGGGCGTTACCACCGGTGGCGGTCAGAGTGTGGGAGTAGAGGTTGCGGTCGGCCTTGCTGTAGAGCGCGGCCATGGGCAAGGACCCGGTCACCACGATCACCGTGGGGGTGATGGAAGCCGATGCGACCGAGGCCGGACCTGCACCGACACCATTTGTTGCCGCCACCGTGAACTGGTAGGTGTCGCCGTTGGTGAGTCCCGAAACCAACACTGGACTCGAAGTGCTCTTGGACGTCTGCCCACCCCGTGCCGCGTTGGTCAGATCGATGGACCGGACCTGATAACTGGTGATGGCAGAGCCGTTGGCGGGCGGAGAGGTGAAGGCCACAGAAGCGGCGCTATCGCTCGGGGTCGCCACAACAGCGGTCGGAGCGCCAGGAATACCTACCGGCACCACCTGGGCCGACGGAGCGCTGGCTGGACCCGCACCGAAGCCGTTGGTGGCCGTTACGACGAATGTGTAGCTGTCGCCACCGGTCAATCCGTGCACCGTGATCGGGGTACCCGCGCCCGTCTGCATCTGGCCACCGCGCGCCGATGAGGTCACGTCCGCCGCCGTCACCCTGTAACTCGTGATGGCCGAACCGTTGTTGGCCGGGGCAGCAAATGAGACTGTGGCGGAACCGGTTCCTGGGGTGGCCGCCGTGATCGTCGGGCTGTCCGGAGCCGTCCGGTTGTAGCCCAAAACGATCGCCTGCATCTGATCCGAGGTCACGATGGTCGTTCCGCCGGCCCACCAGTACGTGTACCAGACGTGTCCGGACCAAGACGCCGGCTGGGAGTACACCACGTAGTAGGTCTGCCCTGGGTTGACTGCAACGTCCCCGATGTCGCCTTGACTGTTCCCGTAGTTGACGATCACGGGATTGGTCTCGCCATAGGTGATGGTGCAGACGGTGTTACTGCACAGGCGGATCCGGACCGTGGTGGTAGTCCCGGTGTAGCCGAGCGAACCCACGGTGACCCCGAGTGCGGTGATGGTATTGCTTTGAGCCGTAAAGGGCTGCCAGGCCGAATCGAAGTACCCGTTGTGAGGTGCACCAGGGGCCATCCGGTCGTAGGAGGTGACACCGGTGCGACTGGCGATGACCGCTGATGAGGGTGTGGCGGTGGCCAGAACGACCCCGGACGCCACCACGGCCATCGTCAACATGACGGCTGCCGCCCTTCGAAGTCCGAAGCCTCCGAGGAGGTGCTGTCCCCTCCGCCCCCAGAGCGTTGCCGAGGTACCTGTATGTCCACCGTGTCTAGTCATTATGGGAACGTACGAGGAGTTGCCGCGCAAGTTGCCACACCAGATCACGCGGACAACCGCACACAGACGATCCGGATGCCACAAGAGAGTTCAGTCTGGCGTCTCCGACGTCCCTGTCACTACTTCACCCTGGTGGCCCAGCGCACGAAGCGCTCGATCTGGGTCAGCGACGGTGCGGCCTGGTGGCGCTCGGGCGGCCGACCGTCGGCGTTGACCGGGTTGAGACGGGCCACATCGTTGAACGAGCCACGCATCCGGTTCCACGACCGACTCCGGTCGGCCCCCCGGCCGTCCAGCTTCTCCATCATCTCGGTCGACTCCGAATACTCGAGGGCCTGGTTGACCCGGGTTCCGTCCACGATGCCCAGCCGGAATGCAGCCTCGGGATCGAGCTCACCAGGCACCCCGGGCTGGGACAGCTCCGGGTGGAGGACGGCCGAATACAGGGCCTCGGCACTCTGGAGGTCGCCGCGGTGGAAGAAGTAGTCGGCGTTGGCCTCGCGCATCCGCCGCCGTACGGCGTCGTCGAAGAAATGCCCGGTGACCACCACGACCACCGTCTGCTCGCTGCTGCGCCGCCGACGGATGTGATCCACCACGGCCACCCCCGGAAAGTGGTCGTTCGGGCGTCGGATGTCGGCCGCATCCACGAGGGCGATGTCGACCGAGTCCCACTGGGCGTCCCAAGCCATGGCCTCCTCGTGGGACAGCGAGCCCACTAGCTCGATCTCGGGCCGATCGCCCAGCAGGCCGGCCATGCCCCGGCGGTTGATCTCGTCATCGTCGACCACTACCACCCGACGGATCACTGGAGTGCCGCCAGCCGCTCGTCTACCTCGTCGAGCCGGCGGGTGACCTCGATGCGCGTGCGCGGGTCGAGCCCTAGGCCCACGCTGTTCAGCTGCTGGCGAGCCCGATACCTGGCTCCGGACACCAGTCCGAGCACAAAGGAACGGCCCTCGAGGAAGGCCGCCTCCAGTCGGTCAGCGGCCGAGCGATCGAGCTCGTCGGCGAACGTACGCGAGTCGGCGTCGTGCTGGGTTCCGATGGAGAACATCGACACCAGGGCGGCCAAGGGCCACAGCAACTCAGCCGCCACATGAGTCCACTGCAGCGGCTCGGGGAACAGCACCAAGCCGACACCGACGATGGAGACCAGTCCGCCCAGCACCAGCACTCGCTGGCGTCGGTCCAGGTCGGGCCAGTAGGCGGGCACCATCACCGACAGCATGTTGACCCCGCCCAAAAACGGGAAGCGCTGTACCCCCGCCGCGTTACGGGTGCTGGCCATGGTGCCGGTGGACGTCACGCTGTGGATCATGGCGTGGGCCAGGGCCGCAGCCAGGACCTGCGGATGGCTTTGCGGGCCACGTCGGGTGACCTGGCGGTGCGCCCACATGGCCAGGAGCGGCCCGGCGGCCACGGTCGGGGCGACAGCCCACGGGTTGGGCTCGCACTCACCGGGGGCGAGGTTGTCGACGAAGTAGAGCGAGGAGGCCAGGAACCCGATCGGTCCGATGTCGAAGGGGACCAGCCCCGGCATGGGGTCGGCCGGGATGGTGACGAGGTGGCCACCGACATCCAACTGGATCGGCTGGTTCGGCTGGTGGGCTGCGGCCATGTCCATCACCGAGGCAGCGACCGATCCGTGCAGGCTGAGCTCGTCGAGGGCGGCATCGAGCGCACTCGACTGCTGGGCCGACAGGATGATCGCCCCTTGACCGGGGGCGAGGTCGAGGGTGACATCGGACGCGAGCAAGTGGTGGGCCTCATTGTGGAGCCGCTGCCAGCGCACCAGGGCAACACCTAAGTAGGTCGCTCGTAGCGAGGTGCGCGCCGCCAGTGACTGACGCCAGTCGGCCAACATCCGTGACGAGGCCATCGACGTGTCCGCCTCAGCCAGGAGCGGTGTGGTGCGGCTGAGGAGGTCGACGACGGTGTCGGCACCCATGGCTACATCGTGCTGGCCAGCCAGGTGGGCCGCACCGATCTGCGCCTCGAGGTTCTGCTCGTGGCGGCGCAGGGCCACTTTGCGGTGGTTGGCCCGGTAGGCGCTGATGCCGGCCCCCAGAGCGACCCCCATGATCTGGAAGCGGAACGCTGCCACCGGAGTGGGTCGTCCCCGAACACGGCGGACTGCCCAGGTGGCCGCTAGGTTGGCCGCCGGCGCGGCCAGACCGAGGGCGCCGAGGCGGACACCGGCTTCGATGGAGAGGGGGATGGCTGGCATGGTGGCCAGCTCCACGTTGTCGTCATGTCGACTCCAGTAGGCAGTGTCGATCACGTCCAGGAAGAGTCGGGGGCCGAGTCCGAACCGAGGGGAGCGGTTGAGAAATGCCGCAGTGGCCAGGTCGACCACCGTCCATGCGCCCACGGCACCGAGCCGGCCCGCGGCAGGGCCACGGGAACGGGCGATGAGCACCTGGTGGAGGCGTCCCGCGGCCCGGTAGGCGAGGTGGAAGCGCTCCCGGTTGATGAGGAGGGCAGGTGACTCGGTAGTCATGGACTCCACCTCTCGGCTGAATGCCTGTGCCGTGCCGATCCGCCCGGCACCACGCCTACACGGTAACGGGATATGGCCATCGCCACCCCCGTCACCGTGCCCCTGCGTCAGGACCGCCGCCCATGTACATGCAGGGGATCACACCAGGCTGCGCGAACTGCCATACAAGAACGCGCGCACCACGCCTATTGCTAGCGAATTGCCTCTGGTTATGGGGTACCGCCGAGGCTACGGTTGGGTCGGAGGCGGGCCGACTCAAGGCCAAGACGAAAGGACGGAGCACTACATGCGTGGATCGACTGCAGCGCGGGTGATGGTCGGGACTGGGGTGCTCATAGTCGGGGCGCTGGGCACGCTGCCCGCAGCCACCGCCGCATCAGCATCGGGCACGGTCCGCCTGCTCCCCAACGTCCCGAACCATCCCATGTACGAGGAGCGGACCTCCGCATCGGTGGCCGCAGGAGGCAGCACCGCCGGAGGTGGCACAGCCATTGTGTCGGCCGCAGCAACGGCGACACCCAAGCTGTCCACCTATTCGACGACCGTCACCGACGGCACATCCAAGTTCAGCTACTCCATGGTGGGCCAGAACCCAAGCGTCGCCGTGGCCAACGCGTCGACCACGGTGAGCACCCAGGTGATCCCGCTGGTCATCAAGCTCTCGAACGGGGTGACCTGGGACCCGACAGTCCAGAACACCTGCGACGCAGGCGGCAGCGCCTTGGCCCGCACGCAGGCCTCGCCCGTCTTCATCAGCCAGCCCTGGACGTGGGGCGGCACGTCGATCGGGTCGGGCCAATTCACCAACGCCTTCCAGCGGGCCCAGTTCTGGTCCTATGCCAAGCCGACTGGCACGAACCCCACCTATGGGTTGTCGCTGTCGCTGGCCAACGTGGCCAAGGTGACGATCTCGGTGCCGTCCACGTCGTCGGCGTACTTCTCGGGTGTGGCGTGCGGCAATACCTATCTCGGTGACATCAGCATCAACTGGCTCGACTCCTACCTGCAGAAGACGGTCATCCCGTCGCTGACCACCCAGGGGCTGGTGAACCCGTCGACCCTTCCGATCTTTCTGATGCACAACGTGGTCGAGTACAGCGGCACCAACCCGAACAGCTGCTGCATCCTTGGCTACCACGGTGCATTCACCACCTCGTCGGGCGGTATGCAGACCTACTCAGTCGCCTCCTACGACAACTCGAAGATGTTCACCGGCGTATCGGACATATCGGTACTGACGCACGAAGTGGGCGAGTGGGCCAACGACCCGACCGGCGTCAACCCGACCAAGTCATGGGGCAAGATCGGCCAGGTCGCCGGCTGCCAGACCAACTTGGAGGTCGGCGACCCGCTGGGTGGGACGCTGTTTACCGACACGGTGGGGACCTTCATCTACCACCCCCAGGAGCTGGCCTTCTTCTCGTGGTTCTACCATCAGAGCCCGAGCCTCGGTGTGAACGGCTGGTACTCCAACCAGGGCAAGTTCACGACCTCGGCTGCCGCCTGCTGATCGATCTCCAGTTGGGGTGATCGAGGAGCGCTGGCTCCTCCCTCGTGCCGCCCGAACGGGTTTTAGGGCCCGGTCGCACCGGGTCGCCGCCGCGCAAAGGACCGGGATGCTGAGGTGTGACGGTTTCAGTCAGGGACTCGACGCTGCGGTGGACTGACCTTTCGTCAGTCAGACTGCCCGGTCAGTTGGGCGATGCGTTGGTAGGACACGCCCATGATCACGCCGGCATCTCGGATGGTGAGCCCTTCCTGGTCGACCAAGAGGGACACGGCCGAACGTTGAGCGATCGACATTTCGGACTTGGCCACCTCGTAGCGCTCCCGGGCCTCGGCGATCCGATCAAGCGCGTCGCGCTCCCCGCGGGAGAGTTCGGCCGAGACGGTCACGTCGAAGAAGTCGGGAGTTCGATCAAACGGAAGTGACAGCATGTCGCGGGCAGCCGCCTCCGCCTTGTCGAGACGACGGGCCTGGGTGTGGGCGCCAGGAAGGCCATCGACATTGATCGCCCACCACCCGTCGACCCGGGTAGCCCGACAGTTGAAGGAACTCCGTTCTGTTTCTATCGCCACCAGTTCGCTCCCAACTCTGGATCGAGATCCTTCAGATCCTTCAGGGATTCAGCCGCGTAGTCAATCCTCGATTTACTGAACAAGTCAATCCCGTTTAGACAACTTCAGGAGGCAATGCCTCCAAGCCAGATTCCCTACTCCGGCTGGGTGCGATTCATTCCCTAACCACACCTCACAGGTACCCGGCCACGTCGGCCACAGTGGATGATGTGATCTGACAGAGGTCGCCCCGCTGATGGAGCATCTGAGCCAGCGAGATCCCTCCCACCGGCACATCGGCACTCCGACCGAACCAGCGTCTCGCTTCGACCTGGCCGAAGTGCTCGAAGGCGATCGATGCGAACATCCGCCCGGGTCGCAGAATGGCCGGATTCAGGCGGTGGGCCGGCGTGTTCATGGTCAGCAGCACCAACAGCCGGTCGTTTCCGACCAGGCCATCAGCCGTGTTGAGCAACCGACTGATGGCCTGGTCGGAAACGACCGGCT
>Ga0194049_1000882_pt1 | contig 9894 bp, 20 predicted proteins | sample JunL2225m_MetaG_FD_148665 | JGI IMG/M metagenome (GOLD analysis project Ga0194049, IMG submission 148665) | Anoxic zone freshwater microbial communities from boreal shield lake in IISD Experimental Lakes Area, Ontario, Canada - Jun2016-L224-25m | ecosystem: Environmental > Aquatic > Freshwater >... | reverse complement strand
GAATCGCTTTACGACGATTATTCGAACCTTTAACTTTTCGAGATACTGATTGTTGTAAATGTTTTAATCGGACTAATGAATTTTTTAAGTATTTCGGATTATCTTCTTTCTGACCGTCAGAAGTTACTAAAAAACTTGTCAGTCCGACATCTATTCCAACAGTATTTGAACTGTTGAACGGTGCAGGTTCCGGTTCTTTCAAACCATCATCTACCAACACGCTAATGTAATATTTACCAGTATTTGTCGCCGATACTGTTGCTGTCTTTAACTGACCTTCAAAAGTACGGTGTAATATGGTTTTAATTACCCCGATCTTAGGAAGTTTGATTTTATTTTTCCCCATTAAAACTTCGTAACTTTGGGGGACTTGGAACGATTGCACCGGGTTCTTTTTTGATTTGAACTTCGGAAAATCTGTTTTTCTACGGAAGAAGTTCTTAAACGCTGTTTCAACATTACGATTTACTGCTTGTAACGACTGTGCGTTTGTTTCTTTCATCCAGTCAAACTCTTTTTTCAGTTCCGGGATCATCATATTCAAGTCATACATGTTCAACGACTTGTTTTCTGACTGATATGCTTTGATCTTTTGTTCTAACGACCAGTTATACAAAAACCTACAAGTACCGATATGTTGCCAGATCTGTTTGACCTGTTCTTTGTTTGGATACATTCGATACTTATACGCTTTAAACATATTAACTAATAATAGATCGTGTAAGTATTAAAAGGTTCGGTTGGTAGGTTGCGGAGCAATTCATCCCCACCCTAAAGGGCGGGGTTCTCTTGCGCCATCTTGATAGATACATTCGTGTATTCCCCCGCAGATATGTTTTTGTTTGCACATCCTGCACATGCACCCATAACAGTAATCTCCCGGTGGACATCCTTCACATGCATTTTTATCAATCATACTTTCGCCTTATCTACTAACTTATCTACTCTTTTCATGAATGCCTCTAATGCATAATCTCGTAGACCTAATCCTTCATCAATTCGGTCTATCGCTTGTTTCGGGCGGTCAATATTAAAAGATACTTTTAACTTCACACTGCCTTTAGTGAACTCAATCGAATCCGGGTAATAATTTGTATGCGCTTCTTCAATAATCTTCGGATATGTTCTCATACATCCTCCTTAAGATGCTACTACATTTAATTCTTCTTTCAACATCGGTAACATCCGCACGGATGAATTAATTTCCTGTGCTACTTTTTGGGTTAGAATCTGTTGTTGATTTATTTCAGATGTTGTTATTATCCTCGTATCGCCGTAACGTTGGATTATATATATCTGATCCCGGTATCGTTCTGCTGAAATGACGTGCGCATAAAATACAAATGTGTCATTTGCTATTTTTCTATCGATCTTCGGAATGTCCCGTTGATATACGTAGAACAAACCTTTATCTGTATAAAATGGGTCTGACACAATGTATATGTATTTATCTTCATTTGCCATGAAATTACGATCCGCAGTCATTAACTTGTCTTCTAACCCGGACACGTCTAAATACAACCCTTCTGCGATATCGCTTTTCTCTTTATCTACTGATGCAGTCCATAAAATAAATGAATTAGCTAAATATCCGCTAGCTCCGATCAGCACTCCGAATAATACCAGTATAATTTCCATTTTTAGTCGGTCATCCATTCTAATCAAATCCCACAATATCGTCAAACCGTGACTTGCTTTTATATTGCTCTACCGGTTTTATCGGAGAAGGAAGTAATGGAAATGACCCTGCTGAACCGCTCGCTGATATTAGTCCTTCCTTTGAGACTAATAACCATTCTCCATCATCTCCGACGTATAATGTGCCTTTTTGTTGCGTGCGTTTGAAAGTAACGATTACATTTCCACACCGTTTATAAGTAGATTGTGCCCCGAACGCCAAATCCACATTCTCTGGGAAATTTATTGAGAAGTCTGATATGTACAGATCGTACTTGTATTTCCACCCGTTTATTTCTACCGGGAATGGCGGTAAATTTTCACGTAAAGTATACTCAGGTCTCAATTGAGGGGTTTCCATCTTTATCACTCTCATCATCCATTCGTATATCAATATCATTGAACCGCGACTTCGGTTTCGGTTTTGTATCCGTTTCTTCTGCGTAAATAATATAATGTATTGTTACGTCCGGTAATGGTGAGTTTTCTGACCCGCCAGCTACACGATTCATTGTCCGACAGTCAATTAATTTCCACGCACCACACCTCCTTACGAATAAAACACCGGTATGTTCAATGCCTTGTACTCTGACCGTAGCAAACGCTACCATTTTCCCCATCAGTTCTTTCGGGTCGTGTTTCGGTTTCTCTTTTAATGGCGTTACTAACGGAGAGATGCGCCCCCCATACCACCCGTGCGGAAATCCAGTTGTTGTCGGCAAATACGGATTTTGATACGGTTGTGCTGTATATGGAACACCTCCATCACGATACGGCGAAGTCCATGAACCACTGTTACCCCCGGTATCTGTGTAACTTAATGTTGATTTTGGAGTTTTTGGTAGATCTGATGACACGCTTAATAGATCAGTCGCAAATGGTATTGACGATTGTGACTTGCCTTTACCTTTCATCCCCACATTTAATATTTGATCCCAATTTTGGATTCTTCGTTTTCCTGTTCGTTTAATTGGCATGTGATTTTTCCTCCTTTTTCAATAAGTTCCAGTGGGTGTATATCCCGATCCCCGACGTTGCGAAGAAGAAAATATACATATACATTAATTCGATCTCGTTATAATTATACGCCCACAGCACTAATATCGTGTTTGATATGAACCATATTGTGAACCCAATAACTTTGTATTTTGTATTGGTCAAACAATTAAAGATACCCCCGATAATCCCCATATACGCACCGATTTTTGAAAGTACAGGTAACATAGGTAGAATAAGGTCTATCATATTTTAACATCCATTTATTGTTTGTACAAGACAAATTCAGATATACTTATCACGATTGTTGCTGCAATAAATATTTGTAATATATCTACTGGTGTGAGATCAATTTGTAAAAACGCCGGTATTGTAATTGCAATAGCATACGTTATTGTAAACATTGCTGCTGTAGTTATATTTGTAATAAGTCGTGATCTGCGACTATTTGTTTGTAAGATAGCAAATGCTTTCCGAACTTCTGGCGTTGCTCCGGAACCGAGCGTAAATGCAATATTTACTGGCGGGTCATCTACCATCGGAGGGTCGTGCCATACCCGTTCCGGTCTGTTGCTTTTATCATATGCCATTTTTAACACCCCATGTGAAATATCCGGTAAGTATGCCGATTGCTAAAAAGAAACTGTGTGTAATTGTCATTTTTATCATAAATTTTGTGTTATCTGTCATTATACTCCTAATTTAACTTGTTTGCTGTTTTCCATTTCAATGAATCCTAATTGCATGAACTCTATCCGATTCACTGTCGTTTCCGGGGTTACTTTCATGTGCTTGCAAAAGAACTCTACGAATTGTTCTGCTGTCATTTCCGGGAAACCTTCTCTTGCCATTTCTGCTCTTTTACTTCCATCCCGATACGGTCTGCGAATGATCTCGTCTAACGGTTCCGGCACGTTTGATATACATATACACTCCCCGAGTTTTTGTATTTTTTCGCCGAGTTTGAGTCCTTGTGATTTTTTGACTGCTGTGTAATTTTCATTCGCTTTTAAGTTTGCCCACCCTAATCTTCGCGTCACATCTTTTTCGTGATTGATGAACTGTTTAGTAGTTAGAAAATAAGACATGTTAGGTATAATAATCACCCTATTTTTTTATCTGATATCTAAAAGCGTGAACTCCCGTTCGCATTACTTTTTTTTCTTTTATTAATTTGCGTAAGAACCTACGAACTGTATTAATACTGATACTGTGACCCTGTGCGTTGATTCCTTTGTATATCTCTACCGCTAACGAACCTTTATGTGATGTAATATATTTTAATATTATAGTTTCGTTAGATAGTTCCATACAAGTAATATTCGGGTTATCCGCATTTAAGGTTATCGGTATATATCGTTTGTTTCAATCCTTGTTCTAATGGAACTTGCTCTGGTTGCAATCCTTAAATCAATTTTGAGTTAGGTTTTTATGAGTTGCCTCAATAGATGCTTGCACACATCTATCTATTGTATTCAGAGTTTGAATTTAAATAGGTTACTATTAATCATTTTACGATCAAAGCAGCAGAAAGCCCACGAACTTTAGTCGTGGGATGAATGCGTTATTCCTACTAACAGAAAGGTTATATATTAAGAGCGCTAACATATTAATTATATTATGTACAGGTCGTTGAAATATACGTCGCTGCATAATCGTAGGTCTCTCTTCGGAGAACCTTGATCATAATGGTGCAATATTGGCATTCAAATAAAACACCTTTAATTATGATCGATCATACGCAGAAAAAGATGCGTATGACGGGAGCACTGATACCCCTTATCGACGCAATACCGGAATGCCCGGCAACGTTAAGAACCTAACGAACTTCAGTCGTTAGAGTATGTCAGTAAAAAGAAATATCTATATGCACTTTTACATGCAGTCGAATTCTGACAATACAGTTGCTATACTATTTAAAGGTTCTGGGTTTCGCATTACAAAGACCCCGAAAAAAGATAAAATCAGATAATGTATATGCACATTTAATCTGTGTGCCGGATACACCCGCACATATGATTCCCGCAAAACTCTTTTTTGTTTGTTTCAAATTTGTTTGAGTAGATGTTGATAGTCTCCCTATGCGGGCGTACCCTATAACCTTCTGTGTTACAAATACGAGTTATACTTTTCGCCATTGTTTGGTGTGGGATTCTGCCGATATTTGTTGTGCGCACACTTTTTGTACGCACCCAGTCTCCTGCAAACTGGTCTTCTTTGTCCATCAGTTCATACACTGTTGCCCGGTCGAAAACAATACGTTCAATTCCGGATATTTCTACATTGCCACATAGTTTCATTTCAGTTTTCACCTTGTTTCATTAATTCATCCATTTTGCCTTTGATATACGCTGTTTGACACGCAATCCCAGATTCATACCAATCGGTTCTGTTAGGATTGGTTAGCATATCTTCTCGTTCTTTCTCAACCCATTTTTTTAAGTCTTCCCATGCTTTTTTATAATCCATATCTAATCATTCCCGCAATTTCTTCACGAACCCATTTCCGTGAATGAATAATTCGTTTTCACATACTGTACATCTTTTCATCGGGAAGTCTGATACTCTCCCTTTGTGCCCACACTTGTTGCACATTACTTCCCACTCTGAATATGGAACTGTATAATCAGGTCGTTTCATAGTTTCATCCTTCTGCGATAGTGTGTATATGCTCCGATGAATAATAAACATTTATCTTTGGTTACTGACCTACTCCCACGTCTAAAGAACGTGGGGTTCTAAACGGTGTTCGCGTTCGAACAGAGCGTCGTTGCGGGAGATCAGTGTTCCCATCGTACACATCTTTGTCTGCATACGAGCGATCATGTCTTCTTGGTATAAATCTGCTTTTGGGTTACAGCACACACCATCAAAATCCGTCATCTTGCATTTACTACACAGGTTAATCAGTCCTTAATATATATATGAACAGAAATATTATACAATTACCTATCGTCGCAATACCTAAACTTACAATAATTAAACCTACGGTTAAGATATCCGTAGGATATCCCAATATACTAAAGTCCGGAATTAACAAGATGCGCATAGTATCTGGAAAAAGGTAATTTATTCCGAAACATATTACACCGATACTTAATATCACTATATATAGATGTAAAGGTTTCATCTCCAATCAATTCCTGTCATTTTACATTTACTGCACATTATCGCCCATCGCCGTCTTTCGCTATTCGCCATTGTGCATATAGATTTTTGTTATCCTGTACGCATTCCGGATGATATGATTTGCCATGATACATCCATACTTCTTTGTTAAACTTGATTTCCATTCCGCATTCTTTACATACTAACATTATCTTTACCCCCGTTATTTTTTAGTTTTAATGATATGTCTGCCATATGAAGTGCAGTAACTAATGGATACATATTCATCGCACTAGTTAATGCAAACCCCCCAGAATATGCTCTTGCTGCATCATCAAATCCACCCATATGCCACCGAATTGCCATCATTTCATCTATGTTGAGACGGATATACTGTTGTGCGATAATAACTGATTTTTCACCATGACCTAATGGTAGTTTATCATCTATTGAATAATAGGGCACTTGTGACCACGTTCCATCCGGATTTTTAACATTGCGTGTATCTGGTTTGTAAAAATTCGCTTTACATAAATCGTGTAATAGACTTACAATTATCGCTGTGTCTGGTTTACATGGAACGTTAAATAAACTGTTGATTTTTAATAAATTGTCATATACTTCAAGACTATGTTTTAATAGACCCCCCTCAAACATCCCATGATTATGTGAACTCGCTGGAGCTTTGAAAAAATCCGTTTCTTCTGTCATATAACGGATTAGGTCATCCATACCAGACCGTTTTGTAGATTTTAATAAGTCTACATACCTAATTATCATTTTTACTCCACGTAATTCGCTTATTCAACACGTAGTTAATTCCGAACACTACAACCACTCCAATCCATTGTGAATACACATAATATAAACTCATCCATTCGGTTAGTATATACATGATCCCTAATAAAATTACAGTTCCTATTATAGATATAGCGTTGTAGATTAATAATCTTTTTCCTGCACTGTGTTTAGTGTCAGTTTGTGAGAACGTCCATTTATTATTTATAATAAAATTACTAATGATTGATAACTCCGACGCAATTACTGCAGATACCATGTAGTATAAACCGAAATATTCGGTCAGACTATACAACACGCCCATATTGACCGCAACACCAGACGCCCCTACTATTGCATATTTTATCAGCGTTTTCCAATCAGGCACGTAACACATCCATTACCTCTTTGGATTTCAATGGATGGTAGAATAATTTTTGGTCTTTTAAGTCAATATTGTCGCGCATCTCGTCAAAACATAATAAGGGTTTAACTACACTCCAAGGATTTACATCATATATAGTTATTGTATTTTTCATGCGGATTGTTCGATGAACAGTACAACAGATCACAATATCGTGTATGGGGTCATTACTTTCAAATATATGGTCACGTCTTGGTTTACCATGTGGTTTATTTTTTTCATATTGAAATGTAAACCCTGTACCGTATATCACATTGGGTTCAACAGCTTTTATGTGTAGATTAAATGGGAATAATGTCAAATCAGGTAAAAATTGTGCGTGTTCCCATCCGATTGCAAAATCTGGTTCACTACACCCATGATCATGCAATAACCTTGCAACCGCAATTTCAGCGAGTTTACCTAACGTGTGTTGGACGATAATTTTGGTTTTATTATTTTGGTTTTTATATACTCCTTTTCTATAACAATCCGTAGCAAATTGTTTACAAAACGCATATTCTTCATCTGTGTATATAACAGTCAATCCTTCAATCGCTTTTATTTTGGCGTAATCAATAGTTCCGGTTTCACTTTGCATTTTTTATCCTCACAGAATGAACTCATTGTCATTGTATGATTGATTGATAAAATGTTACAGTCTGAATATAATTCACGTACTAACGGGTCTTCGTTATAGGATAGTAACCACGGTAATTTAGTGTTTTTCACATGCCCTGATAAATCACGATGATCTTTATCCGTGAATGATACTGCGTATAGTTTATCTCCGACAGATACGTATGGCGGGTCAAAGTAAACTACACCTTTATCTAATTTCATCTCCCTGAAATCAAGATTAGTAACTACGGTTCTTCCCCGCAATAATCTCCTGATATTCCCGATCTTTGATAATAAATTCTTGACCGTGTAATGACAACCGATTTTCCATTGAGATTTCTGGTCTACACCGCCAATCGGGTTTGCATTGAACATCCCGGAGAATGTACATTTATGGAAGAATACTCCTAAATACGCACGTTCAACCATATCTTCCGTTACCATGCGCTCGCGATTGTGATTGAATAATGCTATTGTCGGGGTTTGAGAGATGTATGTAGATAACCGTGCAATATCATCATCTGTGCCATTTACAATCACATCCCAAATAGCATGCGTGAATTTATCGTAATCATTCATGTGGATACTTGCGCCCGGATATTTCTGCGCATACGCTAAAGATACACTTCCTCCGCCACAGAACACATCTGTGAAATGTTCTGACCTCGGTAATCTTTCAATAATAGGTGATAATAAACGACTTTTGCCACCCGGATATTTAATAAAAGTTTTAACTATACCCATTTTCACTCCGCAATAGTATTGTAAGTCAGACGAGATAAAGATTGTGTTAGAAAAAAGTAGATGTTTTTCATCACATAATCTTGTATAATGGTGTTTTGTGTAGATATTGTTCTACAAAAAAATGTGTTTTAATCCCCAATCCACCACTTGTTCGGGAATGTTTTCGCTATAATCTCATCGCCTTCTCCAATCGGTTTTAATCCTACACGCCGCATATCTGCATCCATCATTATCTTAGCAAGGTCGTGGAATTTGATTTTCGGTTTCCACCCTAACTTCTTTTGTGCATATGTAGTATCCGCTTTTAATACGCGCACGTCCGTCGGTCTGAATAATTCCGGATCTGACCGCAGATATAATGCACCACTTAATCCTGTGTAAGATAGTATTTCGTCTAAAAATTCCTGTACGGTGTGTGTTTCTCCAATCCCGATAGTGTAATCGTCCGATTTGTCCTGCTGCAACATCTTATGCATTACTTCTACATATTCGGGCGCAAAACCCCAATCGCGTTTCGCATCTAAGTTTCCTAACGATAACGTTTTTGCTTTTCCTGCAATAATATCCGCAATACCTAATGTTATCTTTCTGGTTACGAACATCTCCCCCCTACGTGGGCTTTCGTGGTTGAATAAAATGCCGTTACATGCAAACGTATTGTATCCCTCTCTAAAATTGCGGCACATCCAATAAGCGTAGAGTTTACTACAAGCATACGGACTTCTCGGTTCAAACGGTGTGTGTTCGTTCTGCGGGGGGTCTGCTGCACCATACATCTCACTGGACGATGCCTGATAAAACCGTGTGTTCGGGCTGTATTTCCTGATACTCTCTAATAATCGTGTTACACCCAAGGCAGTTACATTACTGGTGCTTTCCGGTAGGGTGAAGGAAATCCCCACCTGAGATTGAGCCGCGAGATTGTATACTTCGTCCGGGTGATATTCGCTCATTAACGAGTTTATCGTTTCGCTATCCGCTAAATCCCCGTAATGTAAGTGTAATCTTGATTTGAATGCATCAATACGAGCGGTATTCTGCGAACTTGCACGCCTGACTAAACAGTGGACTTCATAATCTTTGCTTAATAATAATTCCGATATGTAACTACCATCCTGTCCGGTAGCGCCCGTCACAAGGGCAACCTTTTTATTGCTCATAGATGTTTCCCACTGTTCTTAATCGCTTCCTGACAATCACAATCGTCCATTATCTTCTGCATACCTTCCCACATGATCAGTTCAACTGTCTCATCTATACTGAGTTCTATAGATTTTGCATCATCTTTTATGATCTTGTATAACTCTTTACTAATTTTAACAGTCAGTTTCTTTATATTCTTTTTTGTCATTTCTTCTCCTGTTTTTTTAATGCATCTACGGCTTCTTGCCCGACCAACAACGTATTTTTGTGTTGGCAGTCCGGACATTCTGTTATTCCGGATTTATACTGTGTCAGATATTCTATCCCACACTCTGCACACTGAATCATTATTACATCCATGAGTTCATCCTTTTAATCTATGATTGATTTTAATCACATGTAAATATATATATACTTCACTACCC
>Ga0194049_1000876_pt1 | contig 9937 bp, 9 predicted proteins | sample JunL2225m_MetaG_FD_148665 | JGI IMG/M metagenome (GOLD analysis project Ga0194049, IMG submission 148665) | Anoxic zone freshwater microbial communities from boreal shield lake in IISD Experimental Lakes Area, Ontario, Canada - Jun2016-L224-25m | ecosystem: Environmental > Aquatic > Freshwater >... | reverse complement strand
AAAAGCAGAAAATGTATTCCCGATACAAAGAAATAGCGAACAAGACGTAATTGACCCGTCTTTAATGCAGCAACCGGCTTATGATGATAATGGAATACAGATTTTAAATGATATTGCAAGCGACGAGTCATTACCGGTAATCAATTATTATATATCTCAATTATCACAATTAGGGCAAAAAGCACAGGCGAGATTAATTGTCCGTTCATCAGCAGCATTAAGTAAAAATTACGTATTTTCTAATATAGTAGATTCAAGGGATTACATGATGGCACAAGACGATTTTAAGTACGCTCAATTATTAAGCAAAGCAGATTTCACAGCGTTTGATATGAATGCAGATATGTTTACAATAGAAGCAGTATTAGAGGCTAATTTTAATGCACGTATAAGACGTTCCAGAAAAGCATTGAACTTACAAATGATCAATACGCAACGCACAGAGATGGCTGGGGGTCACCAGCAAGAGGAACAACACCAGAAAATATGGCAGAAAGTGCCATTCTTAGGTGGCGGGGGGAGATAAACAATGGTGTGGCAAATATTAGATAATAAAACGTGGGAAGACCTACCGGAACGTTCGGTATTTTGGATATTCTTCACACATGCGAAAACAACAACCAAATATAAGATACAACAATTCATAAATGAATTTAAAACCAACCCAAAATATAAAAATAAAATGTTACGGTTAAATGATATAAGTAAACACACCCTTCATATAAAATACATCCCGGACGTGATATAAGATGGTTTGGGGTGGCACGATGTCATTACCGTCATTAGCAATCTACGCTCTTGCGGGATGGGCATTTATTGCTACAATGGTGATGGCAACATCAATGATGGCGATGCGTTCAAGTCAGTTAATGAAAGCTATCAATAAAGCTATGAAAGGTGAAAAACGATTAGTGTATATACATTATGCAAGCGGTCAGTGTAAAGTAGTGGTGCCAGTATATATAGAACCGGTAGAAACTGATGGACAGACTTCTCCGTACTGGTTAATAGATGGAACATATAGATTTAAAGATGCAACTGGTGAAAAATGGGAATCGTTAGGAAGTCTCAAAGTATTACATTACACAGCTAGAACAACGCAATCATTAAGTACAGATCAGGCAGCCGCAATCGATCAATTTAATGATATGTTAGCTACACACGGATACTCTACAAAAGGATTCTTACGAGAAGTATTTTATATGTTATCTGAAAGTGCGAAAGGCGAAGAAGCTGAACGCAACGCATGGTTTAAATTACAAGCACAATCGAGTGGGCATTCATTAAACAAGATCAATGAGATATTAATATTCGTCAAAAAACATCCGGAAATTAAATACGTAATGCTCAAAACGGGAGCATTTACATATAAAACAGCAGTATCTGTAGTTGATCAGTTAATCGGTCAGGGTGTTACGTATCTATCTCATACAATATCATTCGTTGAAGACCGCACTCGACGTTCATTATCAGATCGGTTTGATAATATGATGAAATACGCTATGTTAGCGATTATGATTATGATCCCGGCAGCAATTGCAGGTGTAATCTTCTTAGTCGGTAGTGGAATGGTGAAAATGTGAGGTATCAGGAATGGTAAAAGGTATAAACCCATTACGAAGTGGCGGGGATGAAGTAGAATCTACGGAATGGATGGACTTCGTTATAAAATATCTCATACCCGGCATGTTAATATTAGCAGTAATCGGAGTAGCAATGATACAAACACAAGATAGTGGCGGCATTGGCGGGGGAAACATCTTTAAAGATATGGGATCAGCAATGTTTAGTCTTAAATAGGAGAACTGTAAATGTGTGATGAAAATAATATAGGATTAAATATGTATATAGGTCTCCACTATGCGGGATATATAAAACGTTCATTAGTATTAGATAAATCGTTGAACTACAATAATATCATAAAATTTATCGAATGTTTTGATCATGTATATAACACAATAAAAAAATCAGTTCCTATAAATATTAATCTGAGTAACTGTATTATCAAATGGTTAAGTATCGCGAAGAAACAATCAAATAACACCAAATTTCTTTCTATGGGGACAGATTTATATATTAATCTTATAAAAACCAAACTCAACAGTAAAGAGGGCGATTAAGTATGAGTGACGAAATGCGCAGTGGTGGTGTAACACAATCGAACCATCACGATGATTTGCGGTATCAGCAGTTAGAACTCAAAAACGCATTACCTTTAAATATCTATATGGGTATGGAATATGCAAGTGTTATTAAAGGAGCGGTAGTATTTGGCAACGCATTACAACCGCGCACAATCAAAGGATTCTATCAAGTATTCTGGCATATATATAATTATGTTAAAGGATCTGTTGACGCAGAAAAACTTAACCCACAACTGATTGAACTGATAGACAAATGGTTTGATATGATGCCGGGACAATATCGTAACACGAAACTTATACTTATCGGAATCGATTTCTTTTTAGATTTCGTTAGAAACATGCAGGAATGGGGTATCGGTCAATTGTTTGAGCGCGGAATCGACCCGCCGTTTATGTTTGAAGATTTAGATAATTTCGACATACTCACAGAAGAACCAATTAAAGATGCGATTGCAATTGACTATCAAAGTCAATAACATCGCACTAAACACGATTAGGCTAATCGCGATTAGGAACAATACAGGAGAACAATAAATGTTTGAAGATAAATTTCAAGGGCAATTATCGGAAGAAGTCGTCATATACAATCAGATATTATTGATAACTGGTTTATCTTCACGGATATATCAGGATGCAAGTTCAAGTTGGACAGCAAATTGTCGTAATTATGTATCAGCAATAGATAATATGGAAAGTACAGTTATACGGCATTTAGACGATGAATATAAAAACAATCTGAAAATAATTATAGATAATGCGCGCAAAAAATTACTTAAATATCGTTCAGAAGATCCTACAAAATCAAAAACTGCAATCGGAAAAGAATTCGAAGTAGCTATAACTATCTTATACGCTAGAAACAAACTCTCGCTTATAATGAAAACACTGGATAACAAAGGCGTATTCAACCAGAAATCATACCACTCAATAGAAATGCCGACAAAAGATGAAATAGATGAAGATGGACGGGGAGAATAATGGCAATACACATACCGCCAGAGTTAGTCCTTGAAAAAGAAGTATTATCACGTATTAAAAGCAACCGTAACTGGGTAACGTGTGTAGTTGGCCCGACTGGGAGTGGAAAATCATATACAGCAATTAAAATTGGGTGTGTAATCAATCCAAATTTTAGTGCAGAAGACATAGTATTTAACGTAAAAGATTTTCTGACACGTTTCAAAGAACTACAAAAACTACCGAATGAAGGGATCGGGTCAATAATAGTGTTTGACGAAGCTGAACAAGACTTCAGCAGTCGGCGTTCAATGTCAAATACGAATGTAGAGTTCTCATCTATATTATCAATGTTGCGGTTCAGCAGAATATCCGTAGCATTCACATTACCGAATTTAAATATGATTGATTTAAACGCTCGTCGGTTATTTCACCATCTACTAATGACAGTTGAAGTTGATCGTACTAGTTGCGAACGATGGAAAAAAACACGTAGTGGTGTCAAAATATATCGTGTAATCCAGACACAAAATCCGAATGACAAAGAATCAGAGTTTCGGTCTATGTTCCCAGTAATCACAGTACCTGTAAAAAATCGGAAAACTGGGACTATTTATGAAGAAGATTGTCGCGTGAAACAGTTATGGTTCACATTAGCACCGAAAAACATATTAGATGTGTATGAACGCCGCAAGAAAGCATATTTCGATAAAACTATGAATGAAGCGACAGCAAAGATAGAGTTTAAAGAACGCAAAGAGAAAAATAAAATGGGATCATCTGGCATCGAAACACAGCAGACCATCCAAACTAATCCGACAGCATCTATCACTCCGGAATCACAAGTTATCAGTAACAATACAATCTCAAACATTTTAAATGATGATTAATCCACAAACTTTTTTTCCAATAGAAACATTTAAATGCGAATAGAGTAATATTACTATTATCAGATTTAGGTGAGGGATTATGGTTACAATTAATGTAGATGATACGAATAAAGAGGTACGACCACCAGTTGCACCGGTTATAGATCTAGGGAATATGGAACGAACGGTAGTACAAGATTATTCAAACCCAAACGAGGTATATTACAAATTATATGGTACACCGGCACCATGGGCTGGCCCAACCGGAAAAGCGTCAGCATCAGACGTTTTTAAAGATACAGGTCAGACCTTCGAACAAGCCCAAACTATTGCTAAATCCTCTGATATATTACAAGCAGTAGCTCGAATGCAAGATGTTTTAAAAGCAGACAATCAAAATAACAGAGCCGCCCCAGAAGATGTCACGATTAAAAGTGTAATGGCAGCACAAGGTGGTCTTAGGTTACCCGGTAGTGGGGAGAAGGTAACTGATATAGATATACAAAACGCATATGAGAGGTTTCATCCGACTCCAGAACAAGGGGATAAACAAGTTAATATAGCTAAAGTGAATGAAATGCTCGAACCTGTAACACATGTCAGAGCCGGGCCGGTTAAACACGCACTTGATCCTTCACAACCATTATCATTAACTGCTAAAGATATCTATGCACGCAATGATAAATTTAAAACTGATCTGGGTGCTGGTGATTTTGAATTAGTAAAAAATTTGGGTGGTAGTCCGGTACTAAAAGATAAAGCAACTGGCATTAATTACTTGCAAGAACAAAGTTCTGCGAACTATTATCCGGTAAAACTTGAAGGACTCACCCCTGCGGAAGTAATAAAAAGTAATAATTTTGGTTTTGTGGAGTTTACAAAAGATAATGCTTTGATAGTCAAAGATAGAAATACAAACCTTAAGTATAAGCGAGACACCCCTGATGGAAATTATTTCCCCATAGGTACTACTATGGGTAGTTTCGGTGTCCCAATAAAACAAAACAAACCGAGTTACAAACCAAAACCGACCAGTGGATTTATGGGTTTATTCAATGAAATAAAACAAGACACAAAAAAGTCGGTATTACGACCAAAACCCGTCGTTAAAAAACAGAATACACTAAAAAGTAGTATACCTAAAAGTGTACAAAAATATAATTATGCGCCGGTATTAACTAGCACATCTTTATTATGGGGGGATGGACAGACCAAATCAAACAAATCTGCTAAACCAGTTACGAAAAAGAAAACCCAAAAACAATATTCGGCATGGGAACAAGTTATGGGGGTACGTGATTAATATGGCAAATCGACTTGATCAAGTTGGCGAAACTACAGTGCGGAACCCACAGGGGCAAATCATAGGATATGAAAAAGTAGATAATTCTGTGGGTGGTTTAAAGTATGTACCAGAAGAAGTATGGATGAAAAAGGCAAATGAATTAATATCAACAAATACAAACCCTCTAAAACCTATAACAACAGGAGACATAGTAAGAGAGTTGGGTGGAAGGAAATCATCCCAATGGTATACGGAACCCGACACTACGCCAACACCTCCCCCCATGATCGCTCCAAGGAATCCATATATGGACGCAAAAGACACACCGGGAATTACGAAAGATTCTATGGCGGGTGTCGGAACTACGAATCGTATATTAGGGCTTGATGATAAGAAATGGGATGTTCCGAGATCAAGAGAAACAAAACAATGGGCATTCGGAAACCAAGATTATGAGGGGGTATACAAACCAATAGAAAAAGGCACTATGACGTTAGGTGCTGGAACAATTGCTGGTGGAGAAAAAGGCGTATCTGTAATGGGTACATTATACCAATCTGATACAGGTCGATGGCAAGTTATAGATAAATTAGGTCATTTAGCAATGTCTGGAAGTGCAGATGCACCACTGCCTACTAGAGATAAGGCATATGAAGACAAACCTTGGACAAGTATAAATAATTATGTGCCACCCCCACAGAAAGACGACCTCCCCTCTACTGTATCGATAGGGAGCTTACACCCCCCCGCAAATTATTGGGTAGAAGACCCAGAAACTGGCAGAATGGTAAACCCAGAAACCCCCGAATGGAAGAAAAAAAATAACAACCCGTATGGTTCTAATACCCCCGGGTATTCTGATTATGGTGTCAGGGATGTATTAGGTATAGAGGATAAACCGTCGGTAGTTAAACGAACGGGCGTCTCTCCATTAAATCGCACCGAGGGAAACTTCGGTTCAGCGTTAAAACAAAAACGCCGCAATCAAACGCACAAACCGCCTATAAAATCGGGTGGATTCATGAGTATATTCAATAATGTTAAGCAGAGCACTCCCAAAAAAGCAACGAACCTCAAAAACACAGATATGTCTTATGGATTATCATATACAGGTATTGGGGGAACTCGTAACACAAAACCGTCAAAACCAATTAAAGCACCGATCAAAAAACCACTACAATCTCCGGTAAAGAAACCGACAACAAAGAAGAAAGAGATCGGATTCGGTAATGCATATGAAGTATTATTCTCTAACAAACGAGGGAAGTGATGGCACCGGTATATCCGAAATATTCGCAATACGCTAACCGCAAAGCAAAGATGGTAACTGCATTACCGGTAAAAGTAATAGAAAACCCGGCAATGCACACGTCTACTTGCAAAGCAAAAATATTAAAATACCGTAAACCGAGAGAATATAAAATTGTATTTGCAGGTGGTTTTTACGGTGCAAATAAAAACAAGACTGAAAAAATAGAGGATATCATATCGCACGAATTAGCGCATATCAAATATCCGAACTCGCACGGATATGCGTTCCGTAGATTAGCAGGAGAGTTAGGGGCATCAAAACGCTATCAGTTACCAAGGTGAGGTTATAATGGCATGGTTTGATTTACAAGGCGCATTAAAAAACACGGTTAATTGGGCACAAGGAGCAGCAAGCGGTGGATGGATACCCGGAATACAGCAACCGCCAACGCAACCTACGGTGCAACAACCAAACCCTTTAGATCAAGTCATTAAATTCGCAAATGATACAGCATTAATGGCGCGTAATATAGTAGAACCTAAAAAAGAGATATTATCCCCAAGTGACTATCAATCAGCGTTCCCATTTAGTGGGTATTCAAAATCTGTAACTGATTTTATTTCACCTCCTAAGCAATTATCCATTAAAACTGTTAATCCGCCCATAATCACACAATTCGAATCATTAAATAATGAACAGATCAGGAATCTACCGCAATATCAGTTAGATAGATACGTGTCAGAGAAACAAGGAATTAATGAGGTGTCGCCATCTAAAGGCGGATTAGATACTGCGCGTTATGAGTTAGAAAAATTATTCACAAACCGAATAAATACTGGTGCCGCAGTATTAGAACCATTTCGTGGCATTCCGATAGTAAATTACGCTCTTAAAGATTACGAAAAAAATGTCCCTTTAATTGTAAGAGAAGGCGCATCTCTCAACGAATATACCAATCCGAACCAACTTAACAGACAAGCCCAAATTGCAGATGTAATCAATACATTAGCAACAAATAAACTGGTAAGATCAAACGCAGAAATCAAACCAATAAGTGATGAATTATCCAGTATATATCAAACACTTGATGTTAGGGCAAAGCAAATAAATCCGTTAAGAACAGAAGTAGAAAAAGAACAAAGATACGTAGAAAATTACAAACCGATTTATGAAAGTGCATATGCCGCAGCATTAGCAAACCCATCGAACGAATCGCTTTATAATGATGCTATATCAAAATCGAGAATATATGATCAAAAAATATCAAGTTATAATAATGCATTAACCCCATATAATACAGCAATATCAGAATATGAGAACACCCCGGAATATAAACGGTCATTAGTATTACAACCACAATATGATAAATTATCTCCGGGATATGAACAAAATATAAAAGATCTGGATGCCTCAAGTATTGAACAGAACAAATATGTAAACCCGGACGGTTCCTTAAAACAGAGTGCACGACCCACTACACAACAACAAAGCACACCGATGCAGAGTTATGTAACATACCCGATTTATAAAGGATGGGAAATTGGAAACGAAGAAATAATGAAAGCATACAGCGCTAAAACTGCGGGTATAACAAAGTTTGAAAATACTGGAATAAATCCGGAAACTGGCGAAAAAACGTGGATGCCGGAAATAGGTCTACGGGTATTGGGTGGAGGGGAGCGGATATTATCTGGGGTTGCGTATTTAGCACCAGCCGCACTTTACTCAACGGCACTTGCTTTACCGGCTTTCGAATATTTAGCACGAGAACGCGAAAAAGCTGTTCTTAATGTAGTGCCCGGTCTTGTATCTACGGGTGTAGGTATGGGGAAACAAGCAATAACTGATCCATTAGGGTTCACCGGTATGCTTGTTGGAATGGCAGCCGCGGGGAAAGTCGTAGAAGCAAGTCCAATAAGAGTAGGTACAGCAATTACTACTGGTGAAGGAAAAGTACTTAAGGTACCGACATTGTTGGGGGGTGTAAGGGAAGTTCCGTTATCAATAGAACAAATGTCTGCATTAAAAGCGGGTCAATTATCTTTCGAGCACCCAACATTATTTGGATTAGGTAAACCGAAACAAATAATACCTACAATACCGGAAATAAAAACTCCATATATATATTATCAACCGATTACGAAAAGTATAGATTCTGCATTAGGGTTAACGTCAAAATGGGATAGTGCAAGACCGTTAGCGGGTGTAACAATGACACCAAAAAGAACGGGTATGGAATTTAAAATACCGACAAGTACCGATTTATTCAAGACGGTTGATATTGCATGGAAAGCACAAGATGCGTTATACCCCAAAAACATTCCTGTAGGTGCGGTCAGTCATTGGGATAACACCCCGATACTTGCTAAGAACGTCAAATCTGTATACCGCATTACCAATTTTGATACTGGCGAGGGATATTTCTTACAACCGAAACAATTAAAATTATTAAAAGAAATGGATGCAGGAATCACTCCAAAAACAGCGATATACGAGCGATATAAAATAACTGGGACAAATCCTGCGGGGAGTATCGGGGTTACAAGACCCCCTACATTAGAAATGTCTACAACCCAAAATTTTTTCACTGGGGATCCGACGCATTTATTATCGAAAGTTATGAGTGAAGGATATACCCCATCCGGGGGAGAAGCGCCGTTAATCACAAGAATGGTAATGAAAGAATTAGCAAAAGCACCGACAGATACAGCATTAAAAGCTGCACAAGCTAACTTGAATATGATGAATGCAGCATATAAAATAGAATTACCCCGCAATGTAAAATCACCATATGAAACTTCACGCGATCTATGGTTTGTTAACAAACGCAACCCGGACGCCATACCGGAACTTATGGGGATTATCAAGAAACATGATGCAACTTTATATGGTAGTTTAGGCGAAGCATCTTTTGATACGTTTATTGGTCAGATGCGGGATGCAGATATACTTGTAAAAGATCCGGTCGCATTCGGTAGAGATTTAATGGAATGGGCAAAAAAACAAAGAACTGCATATGCGAAAGATGGAATTACGCCATTAAGCGAAGTTAAAATACGTGACGTTAAAAATGGTCAAGAGTATTGGGTAAAAAACAAAGCAGGTAAAATAGAATTACGTGCAAAAATAAGTTTTGATGATAATAAAGCAACACTTACAATGCGAGATGTGCGCGGGAATATGAATAAAGCAATAGAAGCGCACGATTTATCATTCGGTAGTTCAAACGGCGAACTTAAAGCGTGGGGATTACCGACAGAAGCACCCATAATTATAGACGGTATTAAAGTAATGTCACCCAGAGAACAAGCGTTCAGAACATTTTCATCTATATCCGGATTACATCAGAATAAATTAGGGAATTGGGAGTTTGCACCGGATGCATTATACCACGCGAAACGTGTTGCAGATGCAAGTAGATTTATTGGGG
>Ga0194049_1000875_pt1 | contig 9948 bp, 14 predicted proteins | sample JunL2225m_MetaG_FD_148665 | JGI IMG/M metagenome (GOLD analysis project Ga0194049, IMG submission 148665) | Anoxic zone freshwater microbial communities from boreal shield lake in IISD Experimental Lakes Area, Ontario, Canada - Jun2016-L224-25m | ecosystem: Environmental > Aquatic > Freshwater >... | reverse complement strand
ATACTCCGAAAGCTCAAGGAAGGCTCATACCCACCCACAGCGAAGGAAAGCGTCACCACGGGCTTCCTACGCACAGCAATGGCCCTTCCAGCAGCATGAGTAAAGCGCACCAGTGGGGACGTGGAATACTACACACCTGGAGTGATCATTGAAGCATCACCGGAAACGGTCAGAACGGGGACGGGCGTCGGGGAGTGAGGGGGTCTGGTCTAGCTCGCCGGCGGTCATGGAGCTTAGCGAAATGGCCGTCAAGCGCAGCGCCATGTTCGCTGACTTCTATTGAGGCTGTTTCATATTGGTTGGTTTGCCAACTACGTCAATCAAAGATTCTTTTGCTTTACAGCCGAAGTGTGCCAGCATTCGCTCTACCGACACAATAGAATTCAAGCTTTCGATATCGATCGCATAGTATTTTATTCTTAGGTATTGCTGCATGAATACCTCTGCCTTTGCATTGGTTTCCTCCACGTACCACTTGAGGCATTGCAATTCATAAGCACGCAACCAATCTGGATAGTGAAAGTCCCTCCTCAATATCCTTCTAGTGAAAAAATTTGCAGCTCTTATCCCGCAAGACTTGATCAAGCGAGCACATTGGTATGTTGCCCTAGGGGAAAAAAGTAGCTTAGGGGGTGCCACAAGAGGATCTTTCATGTCAGGTGTGCTGATCCAATCTCTGCCAAAGTTATTGAGGGGAGAACATCCAATTCTCAAAAGGCTTTCTGCGACCCTAGACTTATTTCTTTTCAGAACAATGACACCTATCCTGTCTTGGGGAAAGTAATCCGGAACAAGCCACCCGAAGCCTTTTATGAAACAGTGATTTGATTCAAAATAGACTTGATGATCACTCTTTAACTCCTTTATCATTTCAACCTTCTTCTCGGTAAGGCTCTTCATTGGAGCAAGATAACCTTGAGAATATTGGCGCATCTCTCTTCCGTTTCCTATCGGCTGTGGTTCATGAAAGGATTGGCAATCATGTACATGCTTAAATATAGTCGTAAGATAATCGGACCCAGATCTTCCAGTGCTGATTGAAAATATGTATTCAGTTGTTCTCATAGAGTTTACCCCAGTGCAGCGAACGGACAGCATAAGCGGCGGCGAGTAGCGCCGTCCGTTTGATGCTGCTGTTAGACATGCACAACAGAGAGGTTGCTGATACCTGGAAATGACAACAACGCGAATCGGCCGCTAGCTCAGGGTCAACCTTTTCCGCAGACTTGCCCTCATCCCCAACAACCTGGCCTTGATATCTCGACGGATATAGCCAAGAATCAGATCGTAACTGCTGATTCGTGTAGATAAGCCTGCAGATTCCAAGTTAGTTGCATGAATATCCTTCCACCCTAGTCCCTCGAGTGCTAGAACTCTCAAGAAGTTATCGGCTGTCATCCATACTCCGTCTACGTCATTCCCAAAAGGGCCCGCCGCATGGAATGGAAAAGAAAGTTTCACTTGCTTTTGCTCATTTTCACATGTTATTAGACGATTTGAATAGACTCTCGAAACCGACCCACCATCCACTAGCTTGAATGCATTGTAGCCTCCCTGCGCGACAAGCAAAGCAAATACTTCGATAGAGTGTAATTCTGCAGAGATGAAAGGCGGGAAGACACCTGCGCTGAACAATGCCCTGAGAATTTGGGCATCATAATGCTCAATGTCAATTTTAATATAGTAGGGATTGCCGTGGCTATCGATTGCTGCTAGGAAATTGCTTTCGCGCCCGCCGCACCTGAAACGGTCAGAACGGGGACGGGCGTCGGGGAGTGAGGGGGTCTGACCACTGCGGCGTCGGCGAAGTACATTGCGGCACCGCGGAAAAGCGCGTGCTTCCTCAAAATAAATGGTGGACAACACTCCCATGAACACAAAAACTATGAACCTGAATTACCGTATATTAGCGATCTGCATCTCCATATTCGTCCTCTGCGGGATCAGCCTGACGAACCGCGCTTGTGGGGCTGATGGAGATCTTGAACAAGTGCGCCAACAAGCTGCCCGGTTCCTCAATGGCCTCGTACGGGCGTTCTCAGAGGAAAAGCCAGGGCGAGAATATTGGGAAAAGCAGCCTGACACTTATGTCGAACTCCTGAAAATCGGGGAATTGCTGAATGAGGGCATGGTGCTTTCGCTAAGAAACGCACCGGCCGGTGATCCCGTCACTGAAATCTTGTTGGTAGCGGATGAAGTGGCAAGGCGGCCCAAGGCGTTGGATGAGCTTCGCCAGTGGTATGGGCGGAAACAGGGTCAGGTCCCCGTGGAGTTCCTGATGTCTCATCTGCCGCCCGGACGGGAGAGGGACGAACTGGTCGCCAAGAAAGGCCCGCCTCCACCCGGTTCGCTGCCAAGAACTTTTGGAGGTGTTGCCAGGCCCAAAGCCTATCGGCTTCGGCCTGAGCACGCGACTCCAGAGTATCGCCTTGCATGGGAGGCGATACTCTTGGCTGTGCCTTCGGAGGAAAAGTGGACCATTCGGGAAAATACCTTCGAGGCATTGGCTCAGATCAAAAACCCGCGCGCCTTACCTCTCATCGTCGAAGATTTTCGACAGCAAGTTGCGCGTGTTCCGGAATATTGGCACTTATCAAAGCAACCAGCGGAAAAGACATTGGGTCTGATCAGCAAGTTTGAAAGCCGGGAGATGCTCGATGCCTTTCTGGAGTGTTTCAAATTGGCGGAAGCCCAGGGACGGGCGGGCGACATGAAACATCTCGACTCGGTGCGATGGTTCATCACGGACTACCTTGTGGGAAATGACGGCTACAAGGGCTCCCCGGGCTACCAGCATCGCAAGCACGAGACGCTGGTGAAGGTCCGGCTCCTGGCGAACAAGAACGATCCGAAGACCTATCCATTGACCGATTCACAGCGGCACCTGCTTGAGGAAGCCCTGCGTATTGCCGCGATAGGTGATAAGCGGAAATAGGAACGGGCCTCACCGTTACGTCCAGAGAGGCGAGAGCGAGACCATGAACCTGAATTACCGGGGAACAAGTGACAGACTGATTATTGTGATTCGCCAAGACTGCTGGATTGCTGCTAGGAAATTGCTTTCGCGCCCGCCGCACCGGAAACGGTCAGAACGGGGACGGGCGTCGGGGAGTGAGGGGGTCTGTTTTCGTAGCGGCGTCTCGGCAGAGTGCCGCAAACGATCAGGAGTAGATCTGTGCGCTCAATATGAAACCAGCTTCGCGCTGTGTTCCTTCAACCGTGTTTGAAGCTGCTCCCAACGGAGCCATTCTGCATTCCCGTCCAGAGTGAAGGAGCCACCCAGCTCCGCAGCGACGGTGGGGTCGCGTGGAAAAATGACGCTACCTCGAACCACGTTCCCCTCACCCAGAATGAGCAGCATGTGAGAAGACTGCATCACTGCGGCGGATCGCGCTGGGCTGCGAAAGAAGCCATTCGTCGTATTCCACATTGCTCGGCGAGTTTCAACAAGGTTGTTGGTTGTTTCGTCGGCAGCGATACGAAAGGCGAACTCCAATGTTCGGATGTTGGAATACGCCTCCCGGTTCACACCCTTGCGCTCCATCAACGGCTCCGGACTGGAATTGATCCAGCCGACTTGATGCACAATCCCGCCAACGGCCATCCCGACAACGAATGAAATCGCAACCACTGTTGCCCCACACCAGGTCCACTTCCACGGCCATGCCCAAGGCGTTCCGCGGGCTTCGCCCACTTTCCGGACCAATCCCCTCACCAACCAATGCGCAAGCAGCAAGGCAACCGCCGTGCAGATAACGCCCATGGCTATTAAATCAAAGTTCCAGTGGATCCGCGGTCCGGTGCGGCCCAGGAACGAGGCCCAGCCGGCCAGCAAAACAAACACTGCTTCCACCAGAGCGGTGCCGACGCCCATGGAGAGGAGCAACAGCCCGAGCAGGCCAACCAATGCGAATGTCAACCACCCAAAACCGAACTTTCGATTTAGCAACTTCGGCTTGGTCTCCGTTGTTGAATCACTCATGGCGCTGGCTTTGAGACGAGAAGTCTTTCTATTTCCGCACTCGGAAGCTGTTCGATATCACCGCTCGTTCGCATGACAAATCGCATGCCGCCGAAATTCAAAGGCTCCACGGCAAGCAATGCGGTGGAATTGTTCGTCGTCAACCCGCCAATGTAGATATAGTGCGAACCAGCTTGATCCGGTGCCTCCCAAAGCTTCTCGGGAATGTCGGCGCCGAAGTCGTGCATCGGAAATCGTCCAGCGTGGGCGGAGGCATATTGCAGCAACGCGCCCCGCAAGTGCTCCAAGCTGCGTCTTCGTGACGGTTCCTGCGAAGGATCGTTCAACCGATAGGAACTTCCCTGCCGCCGCCAGGCGTCGGGCGTGAGCACTTCGCGGATGCCTGAAATCATAGTCAGGATGACCAACATGACCAAACCCATCAGAAGCGCAGCTGACAGTGCTTGAAGATATTTCAACCGCGGCAGAAAGCTGAATCCCTTCGCCGCATAATTCCAAAGGAGTTTCAACAAAAGGGCGCTAAGAAACAGCAGGAGAATCAAAAATGAAATCTCTTCGAACCGGAGCCGATAGACGTCGCGCAGCCCATACACCACCATGCCCGCCTGGGCGTCAGGAGCCACGATCAAACCGGCTGCGGCAACGAGTGCGGCCAACCACTTGTTTTGTCGCAGCAACATAACTCCCTTCAGGTTATTCATAATCGGGACACGTTATCCAAACGGCTTACTGACTGCAAGAAATTTGCTCTCACGCCCGCCGCCCCGGAAACAGTCAGCCTGCAATTCCAGGCTGGAGAGGCGAGAGCCGTGCGTGGAGGAAATTCGCATGTTTCCCTTTTTTTCAATTTCAGCAGGCGCGTCAATCACAATCTCTCACTCCGCACCATCACCAGAGTGGATTCGTCCACATTCCAGCTTCTCCTTCAACGGCCACAATGTTTTCTCTCCCCACGGACGATCAGTGAAAAAGGGTGTGACGAAGGGGAGCGTGGTGACGTTTTTTGGTGAGGATGCTTCGAGATTCAGAGAGGCTTTTGCTGATCTGAGTGTCGTGAAGATTTGAGGGGTCAATATCAATGTAGGCTGCGCTTGAAATCCCTGTGGATCAGAAATTCCTCGACTCCCCGGTGTTTCATGGCTACACGGAAAAAATGAAAACAAAAATTTTGCGGCCTATCAGGGCTCGACACCGCAACTCTGCGGCTTAAACAAAGTGTGAATTTTCATTCACCAGTAAAACAAGCCCGACCTGAACCATGCGAACGCCGCCTTCATCTCAGATGTATAGGCCGGAAAGCCACGGCTCAATCTAGATGTTTGGCGATTCCTCGCTTACACCCTGAAGCCACTTCCTCTTCGTCCCCGCCGCATTTACAATTTCACCCACCAACCTCATGATCTGGATTGCGCTATTCGCCAACTTCGCAATGAACTTTTTTCTCGTTCGTTCAATCTGCAATGGGATTAAGCTCGAACACACTTGGTATGCAGTCCTTGGGATCGTTGTTTTCGATTTAGGCAAAGTCTTAGCCAGAAAGAACGCAATCGATCCCTTTGACATTTTTCTATTTGTGATTGCAGGAATGGCTGGCTCGGTTATCGGCCGAAACGAAGCAGCAAAAAAGAAGACTTCCGAGGAGCCCAAAAAATGAAGGAAAGCGCACGACGACAAGCGGAAGCACCTAACCATGACCGGCACGGCTCTCGCTAAGTTTGGGGTCGTTGGCGTCATCTCGCTGCCATGCTAACTGCGCCACACACAGAACGAGTCGAGTTCTACAAGTTCAAGTATGCTGTCTCGATGTTTGCAGAGGCGCGTTTCGTGTTGAGCTACATCAAGGAGCATAAAGTCGAGAGTAACCACCCGCTTCATCATTCCCTTTGGGCCGCTTTCTACGTTTTCTATGGGGAATGTTTTTCTTGACCCCATTCCTCAAAGGGAATACAGAGGAAAAATGCTCGCTAAATCTCAGAACTTCTCCTCACGAGGGGAACATCGGAAAGCTCGCAATCTTGAAATGGGACATGAGTCCATCCTTCCCGCCCTCCTCCTGACCTCCGCCGCTTTTACAGAAAAAATCTTGCGCGGTCGATGAATCTAGGCGTCGCTCCCCGCTCTTGAAATCATTTATTCCATGAAACACTTCATCGCCGCAGTCCTCACCGCAACCTTCGTGTGCATTTTTACGGCCTCTACAGTTCGCGCACAGGACGGACTTGTTTTCTCCGCCCAGCCGCCGATCGTCGCTCGCCTAGGCAGCGGAGACGGCAAGGTGTATTTCACAAACACCGGCGACAAAGTTCTCCACGGAATCACCGTCAACAACAAGGACGACAAAGGCAATATAACGTCCAAGGTCATCATAGACACAATCGAGCCACATAAGACCGTCGCCATTGATTTCGCAGCCGAGCTTCTCATCAACGACCCAACTCTTACCTGCAAGAACTACAGCAAGCGGCTTCCCGTCAAACTCATTCCGTAGCAATTCCAGACGAAGTTCACATTTCCAGAAGACCGCACCCTGATTTTCGCCCCATGAAACCACAGAACATTGTAATCGCCCTTTTTGTCGTCATCGTTTTATTCGCCATTGCCCGCCAAGGTGAACCGCAGCAGCAGCAACAGACTATCTCATCTCCCTCCAGCTACCAGACCCAAGACAACTTCGGTTCCACTCCTGTAGCCCCGAATGTCACCGTGCCTCGGTTCTCACCCAACCCTGCCGCGCAACCTGCTCCCCCGCAGACGACTGTCTTTATACCTCAGCCCGCGCCCGCTGCGACTCGTCCTTCGACTGTGCAGCGAATTGGAAACACGACTTTCGATTCCAATGGAGGAACGACACAACGAATAGGAAACACCTATTTCCACTCTGACAGCACAACCACCCAGAAAATCGGCAACACTTTTTTCAATTCCGGCGGAGGCAGCACACAGCAAATCGGTAATACGCAGTTTCACTCCGATGGCACGACAACGCAGAAAATCGGAAATACATACTTTCACTCCGACGGCTCCACTTCCCCAAAAATAGGGAACACGATTTTTAACAGCAAGTGAATAATGCAGGGAATCGAAGAAGGATGCACGCGCCCATGAAGATCACCTTTCTGCTGATTTGCTGTATGATAATTATTGGGTGCTCTAAGCAGCCATCCTCTGTTGAAGAACAGCAAACGCCTAAGGAATCAAAGCAGCTCGTTCCGGCGGCAGACCGAATTGGCAATAACGCTGTGCAGGAAGATGCAGATGCTCAATTCAAGCTTGGACTTGTGTATTTAGACGGCAAAGGCGTCCCAAAAGATGAAGGCAAAGCCGCCGAATGTTTTCTAAAGGCTGCCACGCAAGGGCACGCCAATGCTCAGACAGGCCTCGGATTGATGCATCAAAACGGTACCGGCATCCCAAAGGACGAAGCGAAAGCTGCCGAATGGTTTCAAAAGGCGGCTGCTCAAGGAAACGCCGATGCACAAAACAGCCTCGGAGGTATGTATGACAAAGGCAAGGGTGTCCCAAAGGACGAAGCCAAAGCCGCCGAATGGTTTCAGAAAGCTGCCGCTCAAGGAAACCCAATGGCCCAGTTTCGCCTTGGAAGCATGTATGAGGACGGTAAAGGCGTCCCAAACGACATCAATAAAGCCGTCGAATTGTTTCGGAAAGCAGCGGATCAGGGATACGCCGAAGGGCAGGGCAAGCTCGGAACCATGTATGCCTACGGTGTTGGTGTCCCAAAAGATGAAGCCAAAGCATTTGAGTTGTGTCTGAAAGCTGCCACACAAGGAGACCCTGTCGCTCAGCTTTTTCTGGGAAGCATGTATGAGGACGGAACGGGCGTCAAAAAGGACGATGTTCGAGCCTACGCATGGCTCATACTAGCGCCATCGGAAATCCTCGATGACGCCAAGAAACTCAGGGATGCAATCGAAACGCGGTTGACGCCGACTCAGAAGGCCGAAGCCCAGAAACTTTCAGCGGAACTGTCTGCTAGAATGCCGAAGAAATAGCTGCGTGACCTGCGGCGCATTCTAAGACGTTTCGGACGCCATTCTGCCTACAAGGAAATTGTTTTCGCGCCCGGCGCACCCGTTATTGAGAAATAGTTCTCACGAAACATCGTTAGGCCATCACACCACACATCTATGAAAACGCCATTCGCACAAATTATTGCCGTCGCGCTACTCGCTTCCGCAACGGCACTCGCTCAGTTCGACGACTCCTCCATGCGCGCGTCCACAGCGCGGCGCATTTCTCAGTCCCATCATGTCACGATTGATCCAAACCAATACAGTCTGACCGCGCTTCTTGACATTGAAGGTCGTCTTGGGACGGCCAGCCGAATCAAATCCAGTCACAACCTCGAATTTGATTCCCGACAGTACTCCCTCAGCACGCTCCTCGACATCGAGGCACGACTTGGGACAGCGAAGCGCCTAAAGACCTACGGAGTGGACATGGATTACAGGGGTTACAGCCTCAGTCAGCTTCTCGACGCCGAAGCACGCGTTTCGACGGCTGCACGAATCAAACGCGCCACGGGCACGCAACCCGACTGGCAACGCGAGTCTCTGAGTTCCCTGCTTTCACAGGAGAGTTCAGTTGCCCAAGGTTCTACAGGCCGCACTCCCGCTCCGATTGCCGCCCCGACTGCTCCTGCTTTCCCGCCTTCCGTTGCCGTTCCTCCCTCAACCGCATTCGTGCCACGCTACGCGCCTCCGGTAATCACTGCTCCCGCACCGGCCGTCGCTCCACGCTACAACTCTCCCGCGAGCCGTTACGACCCGAATTCATTATCCAATCCCTATGGTGCTGGCAGTCCCTACAAGGTCGACGGACTGATGAACCCTTACAGCCAATACGGGAGTCCCTACAGCAACAAGTCATGGACAAATCCATATGCGACGGAGGCACCTAAACTCTATGACTCGAATGGCCGGTATCTCGGCCGTTTCAGTACCAATCCATACGATCCGGACTCGACCTCGAACCCTTACGGACGCTACGGCAGCAAATACTCTCCCGACAGCATCAACAATCCATATGGTGCCGGAAATCCGTATTCAACGAGTCCCGTGTATGTCGTTCCGAATCGCTGATTCACAGTCAAACATCACCTGTGCTCACCCACAAATATGACCAACAAAGAAATACTCAACCGAATCAACGAATACTTGGACCAGCATCTCAGCGACATCCGGGGCTACATCCGCCAAGAACCGTATATCGGAGACTTCTTCAGGCTCTTCGTTGCAGCCTACGCTAACCGCAAATCCGCAGACCCGTCTGCGTCACATATCACCAGCGATGGCCTAGTGGCGGAGATTGCCGAGCGTTCCCACGAGACCGATAGCTCAGAAAACCACCAGAAGAAGCTCGACCTACTTCGGAAGCTCGGAGCGATGTGGAGCGAGTGGGATTACGCTTGGGAGATGTATCCGAGGTTACATCAATCCCAATGACGCGGCCTAACCCCTTTGAAAGGGGTCAAGATGGGCAAACTGAGGTGTGCCTTCTACTTCTTCTTTGAAGCAAAAGGATTCGGAGCCTTGCCAGCCCTGATTTTTGCCCATCGCTTCTTGGCGGCTGCTGCAAGTTTTGCTTTGTGCGCAAGCGACGTACCACCATTCTTCTTTGGTGCGGCGGGAGCTTTAACCTTCGCCCACCTGGCTTTTTGAGAGGCCTTCATCTTGGCAACTTTGGCAGCGGATCGTTTGCCTTTCCTGCCGTTTGCTTTTACGGGCGCTGGAACTGCTTCTACAACTGGTGTTGAGTGATTCCCAAGGATACCGGTGAGTTCATGCTTCAGTGTTTCAATCTGTTCAGCGATTCTTACGGCGTGGGTGTGTGAGATGCAACGGATTTCTGGACCAACAATTGTTTAGTTGATGGAGAGGAGGTGAGCCTCGAAAGAGGCTGGGGTTTTGTATCCGAGGGAGGAGTGTTTGCGGTGGGTATTGTAGTAG
>Ga0194049_1000874_pt1 | contig 9951 bp, 7 predicted proteins | sample JunL2225m_MetaG_FD_148665 | JGI IMG/M metagenome (GOLD analysis project Ga0194049, IMG submission 148665) | Anoxic zone freshwater microbial communities from boreal shield lake in IISD Experimental Lakes Area, Ontario, Canada - Jun2016-L224-25m | ecosystem: Environmental > Aquatic > Freshwater >... | reverse complement strand
CCCCAACTCGTAGAGTTTTCGGCTGGGGAGCGGCAGCACCGGGTCGATGCGGACCGCCGCGCCCGCATCTTTGAGAACTGCGGCCACTTCAAGCGCGGATTTCCGGGTATCGTCATCGACTGGAAAGTCCGCGTCGCCGGTCAATACGGCCACGCGAAACTCGCGCAGGGAGGCGCGGTCCGCTTCGGGCAGTGCCAGCCGCCAGGCGCGCGAGCGCGTTCCTTCCGCGCCGGCCATTACGCGCAGCGCAAGCTCGAGGTCTTCGGCGCGGCGCGCGAGGGGGCCGACGACGTTGATGTCATCAGGCGGGGCATCGGGCGCGTACGCATGTCCGCGCACCGGCACCAGGCCGTAAGTCGGCTTGTGCCCGTAGACGCCGCAAAAATGCGCCGGCATGCGTATCGAGCCGCTGTGGTCGCTGCCCAGTTCCAGCGCCGAAAAGCCCGCAGCCAGCGCGACCGCGCTGCCACCCGAGGAGCCGCCGGGTGAGCGCGCAGGGTCCCAGGGATTGAGCGTGGCGCCGTAGACCGCATTGAAGGTCTGCCAGTCTGCAAGATCAAGCGGCACGTTGGTCTTGCCCAGGGCGATGGCGCCGGCGCCGGTCAGACGTGCCAGCGCAAGGGCATCTGTCGTGGCGCGATGCGCCTTGCGCTCGGGGCGGCCGAAAGTCGATGGCGTGCCGGTCCAGTCAAAACATTCCTTGATCGTAATTGGAACACCGTGCAAGGGGCCCCAGCGGTTCCCGGCGCGCATCGCGGCATCGGCTTCGGCGGCACGCTCCCGCGCTTCATCGGCGCGTAACAACACGATTGCATTGAGCTGGAGATTGAGGCGTCCGATGCGCTCCAGGAAATGTTCCAGCAGCGAGCGGGAGCTGATTTCGCCCCGTGCAATGCGCCGTGCGAGCTCGGCGGCGCCCAGGTGATGTAATGCGGGTGTCACGTTTCAGAGCTTGAGCAGGCGGGCGGCGTTGCCGTGGAGGATTTTTTCCCGGTCGGCGGCGCACAAGGGAACGTCCTGCATCCACTTTACGCCGGGCGGGTTGTCGACGAAGGGGTAATCCACCGAGAACAAGATCCTGTCCACACCCATTTCCATCACGCTGCAAAGCAATGCCGGATTGGAAAAATTGCCGCTGGTGGTGATATGGAAATGCTCGCAAAAAAGTTCACGAAACGGAATGCCGCGGTTACCGGCGCGCGACAGCGCCGCATTGATGCGCCAGAGCGAGAACGGCAACGATTCACCCAGGTGCCCGACGATTATTTTTAGTTTCGGGTAGGTGCTGAAAATTCCCGACAGGATGAGGCGTATCGCCTGGGTCGCTGTCTCGACGGTAAAGCCCCAGCCGGCCGAAAGCAGTTGCGGAAAGTCGGCGGCATACTCCTTGTAATACGCCTCTATCACCGCCGGGTGCGGTGCCGCCGGGTGCAGGTAAATCGGGACGTCGAGGGCCTGCGCCCGTTCGAAAATCGGCCAGAAGCGCTTGTCGTCGATATAAAGGCGCTGCTCGCCGATCAGCGTGAAGCCGTGCACCATCGCGCCCTTGAAGCCAAAGCGCGTCACGGTGCGCTCCAGTTCCTCCGCTGCGGCCTGCGGGTCGGACGCGGGCAGGGTCGCAAAAGCGGCAAAGCGCGCCGGATGGGCCCTGACCACCTCGTACAGCCTGTCGTTGGCGCGCTTGGCAAGGGGCACGGCGATATCCGGTGCGAGGCGATGGGTCGCCGGGGCGCCCTGGGACAACACCTGTATGTCGATGCCGGCCTCGTCCATTTCGCGCAGGCGCAATTCACCCAGGTCGAAAAGGCGCTCACGCAGTTTGGGCGAGCGGCCTTCGGCGGCGGGGAAGTGGGTGGCCATTTCCGCATCCCAGTAGTGTTCCTCTAGCGCGATGATGCGCGACGGTGTGCTGGTGGTAGTCATGGCGTCTCCGGTGTCTGCTGGGATGGCGGGAAATTTGCCCCGCGGCGGATTTCCCGCGGCGGTGCTTGCGATGCCGCGGCCGGCACATTCTAGCGGGTATGTTGCGCGCCGAGAAAGCGCCCTGTTGGTGCGGCGTGATGGCCGGTGGTGAGAGGCTTGACTTTTCTTGACCGCTAAGTCAATCTCGACCGCGTTCAATCGCATGAAGAGTGCGGCCCTGTTTCAGGGCAAATCCCCGGAGATCCGTGATGCTGCGTACTGCCAGATTCGTGTTTGCCATGGCTGCCTTGCTTGGGGCGGCGGTCGCGCTCGCCCAGGGCGCGGCCTACCCCAACAAGCCGGTGAAAATCATCGTCACCTTCACCACCGGCGGCGCCGCCGATTTTACCGCGCGCGTCATTGGCGACCAGTTGTCGCGCATCTGGAACCAGCAGGTGGTGGTGGAGAACCGCATCGGCGCCGGCGGCAGCATAGGAGTCGAGCAGGTGTTCCGCTCGCCGCCCGACGGCTACACCCTGCTGCTCGCCAGTAACACCCACGCCATCAACCAGGCGATGTTTCCCAACCTTTCATTCGACCTGGTCAAGGACTTTGTCCCGGTGATGCTCACTACTTCCACGCCCATCGTGCTTGCGGTCAACCCGCGGGTGAAGGCGAACGACATGAAGGAGTTCACCGCATTGCTGCGCGCCAATCCGGGCAAGATCGACTACTCCACCTGCGGCGTCGCGACAGCGCATCACTTTGCCATGGAATTGTACAAGTACGCGACCAAGACTTACGCCGTGCACATTCCGCATCGTGGATGTTCGCCGGCGGTCACCGACGCGGTCGCCGGACAGGTGGATGTGGTGATTGCTTCGCTTGCCGCGGTTCTGCCCTTTGCCAAGCAGGGCAAGCTGCGCATTCTCGGCCTGACCACCAGGGATCGCTCGCCTTCGGTGCCTGATATCGCGACTTTTCGCGAGTCGGGACTGAAAGAGCTGGGAAATTACGAGGTTGAAAACTATTACGGTGTGCTCGCGCCGGCCGGGACTCCCAGGGACGTGCTGGTTAAGATTGAGGCCGACATCAGAAAAGTCCTGGCCATGCCCGAGGTCAAGTCACGGCTCACCAACGGCGGACTGGATTTATTCGTCGGTTCCCCGGTGCAGTTCACCGCGCTGCTTACCGGTGACATCGCCAAGTTCCGTGAGGCGATTAAAGTCGCCGGCATCAAGCCGGAGTAATATTCCCCTGCTCGGCACCCTGCGGGCGGCGTTCGCCGCCCGCTTTGTTTTTTAAGAATGGAAAGAACGTGAATAAACTGCGTATCAGTCTTGCCTGTTGCGATTATGACCGCTGCCGCGCGATTTTCGACGGCCGCGCGCCAATCGAGGGTTGTGAAGTCGCCGCGGTGCCGATCGAACCCGAGGAGGCCTTTCACCGCGCCTTCAAGTTCGCCGAGTTTGATGTCTCCGAAATCTCCATGTCCAGCCACACGCTGATGACCTCGCGCGGCCAGAACGCCTATGTCGGCGTGCCGGCCTTTGTTTCGCGGTTGTTCCGCCACTCGGGCATCTATATCCGCACCGACCGCGGCATCAAGACACCGGCTGACCTCAAGGGAAAAACCATAGGCCTGCCCGAATACCAGATCACCGCCAATGTCTGGATACGCGGTGTGCTCGCCGATGAATACGGCGTCAAGCCAGAGGACGTGCACTGGCGCAACGGCGGACTCGAGGAACCGGGTCGCGAAGAGCGCGCGCCGCTCAAGTTGCCTGCGAACATTGACCTCAAGCCCATCCCGCACGACCGGACGCTGACCGACATGCTCGCCTCGGGCGAGATCGACGCGATGATCAGCGCGCGGGCGCCTTCCTGCTTCGCCCGCGGCGCACCGAATGTCGACCGCATGTTTCCCGACTACAGAACCACCGAACAGGATTACTTCCGCCGCACCGGCATATTTCCGATCATGCACATCATCGGCATCCGGCGCGAACTGGCCGAGCGCGAACCCTGGCTGCCGGTAAGTGTGTTCAAGGCCTTTAACAAGGCCAAGGATTTGTGCATGTACGAGCTGGGGCAGATCGGGCACCTTTTCAACACCCTGCCCTGGGGTGTGGCCGAGTTCGAGGCGGCGAAAAAGCTCATGGGCGAGGACTATTGGAGCTACGGATTCAAGGCCAACGAGCACGTGATAGAGACATTTACGCGCTATCACCACGAGCAGGGGCTGTCGGCGGAAAAGGTTGATCCGCGCGCGCTGTTCCACCCGGCGACGCTCGACCTGTCCAAGGTCTGAGCGGCGCGTCTGACTGCCCGGGATGAAGGCCGCACCGTTCCGTTATCACGCGCCGCGCACGCTGGATGAGGCACTGTCGCTGCTCGCCGGTTCGCCCAACGCGCGCGTGCTCGCCGGCGGCCAGTCACTGATGCCCATGCTCAACATGCGCGTGGTGGCGCCCGATGACCTGATCGACATCAACGAAATCCAAGGCCTCTCCTACATAAGGGACGAAAGCGGGGAAGAAGGCGGTGAAATCGCCATCGGCGCGATGACGCGCCAGCGCGAACTGGAGTTCTCGCCGCTGGTCGCTGCGCGCCTGCCGCTGATGGCCGAGGCGATCCGCTACGTCGGCCACCGCCAGACGCGCAACCGCGGCACCATTGGAGGCAGCATGTGCCAGCTCGACCCCTCGGCCGAGTTGCCGACCGTGGCGCGGGCTTACGATGCGGTGCTTGTCGCACGCAGCGCGCGTGGCGAGCGGCGCATCGCCATGGCCGAGTTTCCCGCCGGCTACATGACGCCCTCGCTCGAAGCGGACGAGGTGCTGGTCGAGGTCCGCTTTGCCCCCTGGGCCATTCCGCACGGCACGGCATTCATAGAGTACGCGCGCCGTCACGGCGATTTTGCCGTGGTGTCGGCGGCGGCGATGCTCACCCTTGACGCCGGCGGCAATATCGCGAGGCTCTCGCTCACGCTGGGCGGCGTCGGCGCCGCTCCGCTGCGCCTGGGTGAGATCGAACGCTTGCTTACCGGCAAAAAAGCGACGGTCGAGGCTTTTGCCACGGCTTGCGCACGCGCCGGTGACATCGATGCGCTGGAGGACCCGCATTATCCGAAGTGGTACCGCCAGCGCCTCGCTGTCGCGCTGTCAAAGCGCGCCCTCACCGCCGCGCTCAAGCGTGCAAGCACGGGTTAGGTGACATGGACATTCGCGATATCAAAGTAAGAGTCAACGGTGTCGAACACGCTTGCCGTGTGGAGACCCGCGTCAACCTCGCCGATTTCCTGCGCCACGAACTGGGCCTGACAGGCACCCACGTCGGCTGCGAGCACGGCGTGTGCGGCGCCTGCACCGTGCTGGTCGACGGCCACTCGGTGCGCGCCTGCCTGATGCTCGCCGCCCAGGCCGATGGCAAGAAAGTGGTGACGGTCGAGGGACTCACACCGGAAGGCGGGCTCTCGCCGCTGCAACAATCATTCTGGGACAAACACGGCCTGCAATGCGGCTATTGCACGCCCGGCGTGCTGGTCTCGCTAACCGAGCTGCTTGAAACAAACGCGTCGCCCACCGAGGCCGAGGTGCGCGAAGTGCTCTCCGGCCACCTGTGCCGTTGCACCGGATACCAGAACATCGTCGCCGCGGCGATGGACGCGGCCGGGCAGCTCAGGGCCGGCAAAGCCGGGAAGGCGAAATGAGCCTTGCCGCCGAAAAGGCTGCGCCACTGCGCGTGGTCGGCACCCGCGCCCGCCGTGTCGAGGATCCGGCCCTGCTCGCCGGCCGCGGGCGCTTTGTCGATGATGTGCGTGTCGAGGGGGTGCTGCACGCGGCCTTCCTGCGCAGCCCGCACGCGCATGCGCGTATTGTTTCCATCGACACAAGCGCCGCGCGTGCCCTGCCCGGCATCCGGGCGGTGTTCACCGCGCGTGACATCCTGCCGGCGCTCTCGCGTCTGCGCATGCCGCTGGGTTTCCCGACCAAGGCGTTGCCCGGGAACATCACGCCCTTTGTGCTTTGTCCAGAGGAGGTCTGCTATGTCGGCGAAGCGCTGGCGATGGTCGTCGCCGATTCGCGGCATGTTGCCGAGGACGCCGTCGCGTTGATAGCAGTCGATTACGAGGATCTTCCGGTATTGGCCGACTGCCGCGAGGCGCTCAATCCCGCCGCGCCAAAAGTCCGCCTTGAGGCGTCCGATAATGTGTTGACGCGTTTCACCATAGCTTATGGCGATACGGCCGGCGTGTTTGCCAGGGCGGCGCATGTTTTCAGCGAGTCGCTGAGCACGCATCGCGGCGGAGCCCACCCGATCGAGGGCCGCGGCGCGGTGGCGCAATTCGACCAGACCGGCGCGCTCACCATCTGGTCTTCGACGCAAATGTCGCACGACCTCAAATTCATGCTCGCCGACATGCTTGACCTCGCCGAGGACCGCATTCGCGTCGTCGCACCCGATGTGGGCGGCGGTTTTGGCGCCAAATTCGTGATTTACCCCGAGGAGATCGCCGTCGCCGCCGCGGCGCGCCTAACCGGACGACCGGTGAAGTGGATAGAGGACCGCGGCGAACATTTCATTGCCTCCATCCAGGAGCGCGAACAATACTGGGACGTCGAGATTGCCGCCGACGCAGGCGGAAAAATCCTCGGCCTGCGCGGTCGCATGATCCACGACCAGGGCGCCTACACGCCGCAGGGCATCAACTGTCCGTATAACGCCTCGACGGCGGTGACCGGCCCGTACAAGGTGCCTGCCTATTCGCTCGATGTGTTTGTGGCGCAGACCAACAAGGTGCCGACCATTCCGGTGCGCGGCGCCGGCTATCCCGAGGCGGCCTTTGTCATCGAACGGATGGTTGATCGCATTGCGCTCGAACTCGGTATCGATCGCGCCGAGGTGCGGCTGCGCAACCTTGTGCCGGCCGCCGAAATGCCCTATGAGAAGCCGCTGAAGATCCGCGCCGGCGTGCCGGTGATCCTCGACAGCGGCGACTACCCGGCCTGCCAGAAAAAAGTCCTCGATGCCATCGACTACGCCGGCTTTCGCGCGCGCCAGGCCGCGGCGCGCCGGGAGGGCCGCCATATCGGCCTCGGATTTGCCCACGGAGTCAAAGGCACCGGCCGCGGCCCCTTTGAGTCGGGTACGGTGCGCGTGTCGCCCTCCGGACGCATTTCGGTCTATACCGGCGCGCTGGCCATGGGCCAGGGCCTGCACACCGCACTGGCGCAAATCTGCGCCGAGCAACTCGGTGTTGGCGAAGGCGACATCGACGTAATTTCCGGCGACACCAGCTATGTGTCGCTGGGCCTTGGCGGATTTGCCAGCCGCCAGACGGTGACCGCCGGCTCTTCGGTGCACCTTGCCGCAATCGCGGTACGCGACAAGGCGATCAAGCTGGGTGCGCAAATGCTCGAAGCCGCCGAAGTCGACCTCGAGTTGCGCGACGGCAGTGTCTTCGTCAAGGGCACCGACCGCGCGGTGGCGCTGTCGGAGGTGGCGCGCGTGCTGCGCGGCGTACCCGGCTACGCCCTGCCCCCTGGCATGGAGGCCGGGCTTGAGGCGAGTTTTCACTGGCGCACCGAGGTGCTGGCCTACGCGCATTCCTTCCATGCCTGCGAGGTCGAGGTCGACGTGGAGACCGGCAACGTCCGGATACTGCGCTACGTCGCGCTGCAGGACAGCGGCCGGCTGATCAATCCGATGATTGTCGAGGGCCAGATCCACGGCGGCATTACCCACGGCATCGGCAACGCGCTGTTCGAGTTCATGGGCTACGACAGTGAAGGACAGCCATATACCGCCACCTTTGCCGATTACCTGCTTCCGGCAGCGGTCGAAGTGCCGAAATTTGAAATACTGTTCCACGAAAGTCCGTCGCCGCTGAACCCGCTGGGCGTAAAGGGTGTGGGCGAGGGCGGCACGGTTCCCGTGGCGCCAACCATCATGTCGGCGATCGATGATGCGCTCACGCCCTGGGGTGTGCGCGTGACTGCCGCACCCATATCTCCGGTGCGCCTGCTCGAATTGATCGAGGCGGGCGCGCACAAGGCCTGATTGCACCCGGGGTGTACCGGGAGAGCCCAAAACGCCTGCTGTAGAATAGGGTCACATATCCGCAGTCGGCCCATCGCGCAATGCTCTCCCGCAAGAATATCCTCGTTCTCATCGTTCTCATCGCCGCCGCTGCCGCGGCGTTTGCCGTCTGGAAAAAAGCGCAGGGCCCGGTGGTCGAGGTGGTGTCGATGCAGGCCGGACCCTTCGAGCACTCGATCGTTGTCAGCGGCCGGGTGCAGGCGCCGAACCGCATCGAAATCGGTTCTGTCATCACCGGCCGGGTCGAGGCGGTGCTGGTCGAAGAAGGCGCGATCGTCACTGCCGGCCAGAAACTGATCCAGCTCGAAACGGGCGAACTCAAGGCCGCGCTTGACCAGGCGCGCACCGCCGAGGCGAGCGCCCAGGCGCGCATCGCCACCGTGCGCGACCTCAGCCTGCCGCAATCGAACGACGCGGTGAAGCAGGCCGAGGCGCAACTGCAGTTTGCCGAAGACGAATACCGCCGCAATCGCGATATCCGCGACAAGGGTTTTATCAGTGAGGCGCGCCTGCAGGACGTGGAACGCCTGCGTACCGTCGCCGCCAGCCAGCTCGCGTCGGCGCGTACCCAGGCGCGGGCGCAGGGGGCGAGCGGGGTCGCGGCGCAGGAAGCCGGGTTGCGCGCCCAGGAGGCGCGCGCCGCACGCGAACTGGCCGAATCGAAACTGGCGCAAACGACCATACGCGCGTCATTGCCGGGTACGGTGTTGGTGCGGTCGGTCGAGCCGGGCGACATCGTCAGCCCGGGCAAGCGCCTGCTGACCGTTAATTCGAGCAGTGAGACGCGCCTCACCGCGCAGATCGACGAAAAAAACCTGCCTTACCTGAAAGTCGGGCAGGCGGCGTTAGCCTCCAGCGAGGCTTTCCCGGAACGCAAATTCAAGGCCGAGCTCTACTACATCAGCCCGGGCGTCGACATTACGCGCGGTTCGGTCGAAGCGCGCTTTCGCGTGAGGCAACCACCCGACTACCTGCGCGCCGATATGACCGTTTCCATCGACATCGGCGCCGGACGCAAGGAGCGCGCGCTCACGGTCCCCGCGGCCGCAGTGCGAGAAGCCGACGGTGCCAATGCCGTCCAGGTGGTGCGCGAGGGCAGCGTGCAAACGGTTAAGGTGGAAATCGGCATCCGCACCGGCAGCCGCTTTGAGATCACCTCCGGACTTGCCGAGGGTGACAAGGTCCTGCTTACGCGTGACATCGATGACGGTACCCGCGTACGCGCCGTGGAAGTCCGGCGTTAGCGGCCGCAGCCATGGGTTTTGAATGGAAGGTTGCGCTGCGCTTCCTGCGTGAAGGCGGCATGCAGACGCTGATGATAGTGACCGGCACCACCATCGGCATCGCCGTCATCGTGTTCATTACCGGCTTTCTCGGCGACCTGCAGCGCGACCTGATCAAGCGCACGCTTGGCGTGCAGGCACATATCGTCATCCGGCCGGTCGAGGAGGTGGCGCGGCCGCTGCGCGATACGCCGGCCGCCACCTCCCTGCCGCAAGTGCAGTCGCGAGCGCAACGCCTGCGCTCGGTCGACCAGTGGCAGGCGATGCTGCCGGTACTCGCCGCCACCCCCGGCATCAGGGCCGTTTCGCCGATCGCCGCGGGGCCGGGCATCATTACCCGCGGCGACGCCAACAAGACGGTCACCATCATGGGCATCGTTCCGGTCGCATATATCGACGTAACGCGCTTTGATGAAAAAATCGTCGCCGGCGACTTGCGCCTGGATCCGGGCGACGTGATTATCGGCACCGACTTGGCCAAGGACCTTGGCGTGGGCATCGGCGACAAGGTGCGCCTGTCGACCCCTACCGCGCCGGCGGAGGCCTACCAGGTGCGCGGCATCTACGACCTTGGTATACGCAACTTCAACCGCGCCTACGCCTATGTTGGCCTTGCACCGGCACAAGCCATGCACGCCCTGCCAGGCGGAGCATCCAGCCTTTG
>Ga0194049_1000873_pt1 | contig 9966 bp, 3 predicted proteins | sample JunL2225m_MetaG_FD_148665 | JGI IMG/M metagenome (GOLD analysis project Ga0194049, IMG submission 148665) | Anoxic zone freshwater microbial communities from boreal shield lake in IISD Experimental Lakes Area, Ontario, Canada - Jun2016-L224-25m | ecosystem: Environmental > Aquatic > Freshwater >... | reverse complement strand
TCGGCGTGCGGCCCGGCTCGTGGTTTCACCAGACGGAATGCTTCGGCCCCGTGCTCGGAATCATGCGCGCGGATTCGCTCGCGCAGGCGACCAAGTGGCAGAACGCCACCGCATACGGACTCACCGCCGGCCTGCACTCGCTCGATGCCGGCGAGATTGCGTGGTGGAAGGAACACGTGGAGGCGGGCAACCTGTACATCAATCGCGCGATCACGGGCGCGATCGTCCGGCGGCAGCCGTTCGGCGGATGGAAGCGCTCGTGCATCGGCCCCGGAGCGAAGGCGGGCGGGCCGAATTACGTGCGGAATTTCCTCCGGCTGCGCGACGCGGGCACATTTGAAAATGACTGCCGCGCTGCGTGGAAAGATCACTTTGTCGTCGCGCACGATCCGTCCGGCTTGCGGGCGGAGAGCAATGTCTTCCGATACCGTCCCTCCCGCGGCGTGATTCTCCGGCTCGACGCGCACGATCGCAACGTGATCGATCTCGCGCGGCTCGCTTCGGAAATCACGGGGACGCCTTTGACGATCAGCCTTCGCACGGAGGAGGGCGATGCGCAGTTCATCGGGCGTCTGCCTGCGCTGGCGGCGCGCGCGGAATTCTTCCGCACCGTAAGCGTGCCGTGCGATGAAGTCCTGCGCGCCGCACACGACGCCGGCCTGAACTGGATCCACGCGCCGCTGCTCGCCTGCGGGCGCATCGAACTCACGCCACCGCCACGGTCTGCTTCCGGCACCCGCGCCGTCGCGGTGAAGACGTTTTCCTCGTAATCTGCCCCGTTAATTGTGAAGGATGGGTTGAGACCCTGAAAATACGTTCCCGGCTTCTTCGACGTGGAGCAAGCATTCCATCCGGGAAACGCGCCCGGAGGTCGCGTTCCACCGGCACTCCGCGCCGCTTAACTCGGAACTCGGAACACGGCTACACTATTTCTTGAGCTGCTCTAAGGAACACGTGCCCGTCGAGTATCTGCGGCGGGTCGCCGCAGACAGCACGCGAGTCGCGTGCTCCCCCCGGGAGCTTCCGCTCGCCGCTGCCGCGATTCGGATGCGCCAGCCCTGAGATGCATATTGTTCAAATTTCATGAAGGCTTCTCTTGCGTGGGCTGGTCAGGAATGGTCCATTGAAAGCATGAGAGCCTGACAGTACGAATCCCCTCCCATTTGGCTTATGATCCATCTTCAATTTCACCCCCGATCTGCCTCCCATTGCCCTCTCGGAATGCCCCTCCGACCCTCCACCCGTCCCTGCAAGATCCGTCCGTTTTCCACCGCGCATTTTCGCGGGTGCTTTCGTCTTAATTTTTAATCCACTCTCCCCCACCCAGCCATCACGCCTATGAACTCACGTCCCGTCTTTTTCCGAATCTCCCGCAATCGCAGGAAAGCCGCATCCGCCCCGGCCATGCGTCCGAAAGCGCTCTCGGGTTCGATTGCAAAATATTCCCGCGGGCTCGTGCTCTCCGCGCTCGCGCTCATCGGCGCCAGCCAGGCTCCCGGCGCGACTTACTATTGGGACGCCGACGGCAGCACTACGGCCGCGACGGGCGGCACCGGAAACTGGGACACTTCCTCCAGCCTCTGGCGCCTTGGCAGCGCCACAGGCACGCTCGGGACTTGGACGAACTCGAGCACGGATGGGGTCGTGTTCGGCGGCACCGCCGGGACCGTGACGCTGAACACTGCGATCACCGCGAACTCCCTCACGTTCACGACCGCCAGTTACACCATCGACGGTGCCCAGACCCTCACGCTGAACGGCACCACGCCCACCATCACGGTCACCAGCGGCGCGGGCGCCACCACGCTCGGAGGTAACGCCAGTTTCAGACTCGTCGCCAGTGGTCTCACCGTGGCGGGCGGCGGGAACCTCTCTCTCTCCGCCGCCTCGACTGCCGTATATGCTGACCTCACCGGTGGCATCACCGTAAACGGTGCCAGGTTGGATATCGATAATTCCACTGCCAGTGATTACATTCCCACCAGCAACTCATTGACACTTAACGGCGGGCAATTGTTCAATAATGCAGTGAATGTTGCATCCAAGTCTCAAACATGGAACGGGCTCACCGTTAGCGGCGGGAGCTCGGTGACGTCGTTTGCGTATGGAGCGTCCGCAGGGGCCAACACCACATTTACGGTCGCGCTTGGTGGGATCACGCGAGCTTCTTCCGGCGCGATCCTTTTTCAACGACTCGGCGGGGGCGGGAGTGGAGGAGGCAGTTTCGGTACACACACCACCACGACGATCAACACCAACGGCATTCTGGGTCCATGGGCACTCTATCAAGAAGCGAGTGTCGATACTTATGCTCCGGACAACTCCTGGCGATACGCGGTTGGATCGACCGCCGGTGCGGCAACAACCATCACGAGCTTTGCCGGGTCGACCGTCACCAACGCGGATAGCTTTGCCTCCAACACGACTAATTACAATTTTAGCGGCGCTGTGACGCTTACAGCCAGTCGATCCGCGTACACTGCCCGCTACACCGGCACGACGAATAGCACGACCACCATCCCGAGCGGCATGACGCTGACGCTGGATGGCCTCTTGAACGGCGGGACCTCCACCGGTGGTACCACGAACATACCGAACTCATCCGTCCTGACCATCGCCAGCGCCGGCACCGGCGCGCTTGCGATTGGCAGCACGAACGAGCTGGTCGTCACGGCGGGCGTCAACAACATCACCATCTCCGCCCCGATCACCGGCGGCAGCGCGTCCGGAGGCTTGACGATTATGGGCTACAACTCGTCGAGCCTCGTCACCCTCTCCGGCGCGAACACCTATTCCGGCAAGACAACGATCAACGCCGGAACACTCGTGATCGGTGCGGCGGGAGGGGTGATCCCCGATACGTCCGATGTCACCCTCGCCAGCTCGAATATCGGTCTTCGCCCCACTGATGGGAATCCCAGCGTGGGCATCCTCAATCTGAACGGCAACTCGGAGACGATCGGTAGCTTGAGCGGGACTGGCACCGTGACGACGGCGGTGGCGGGATCAATCACGCTCACGGTCGGCGCCAGCAACCTGTCGAGCGCCACCTTCAGCGGCGTGATCCAGAACCCGTCCGGCACGGTGGCCCTCACCAAGACCGGCAGCGGGATCCAGATCCTCTCCGGCACAAACACCTACACCGGCACCACGACCATCAATGGCGGCACGCTGCAAGTCGGCAACGGCACGACCGGCAGCCTGAACGGCGCCACCGGCACGGCCTTGACCTTCGGCGCCCCGGGCGGCACGTTCAACGTCAGCGCGGGCAGCGGTGTCAGCCAGTCGATGGGCGCTTTGTCCTACATCACCGGCGGCGACAATACGGTGAAATCCACGAACAATGGCGGCAACAGCTTCCTGACGTTCAGCTCGATGGTCGTGCACAAGAACACTGACGAGAACATTGCTCCCGGCACCATCAACTTCGTCGTCTCGGGCGGCACCAATGGCACCGACAATAAGATCGTGTTGACCAGCGTGACTGGCGGCGGCAGCAATGGTACTCCCAACAACAATGGTTCTCCCAATACGTTCATTGACAAAGCCGGCTACTTCAACGGCAGCAATTTCGCCTGGTACGACTCGACTGGCTACGTCCGAGGCATCAATTACGGTGTCGACGCCGGTTCCGTCACCAGTGCAGGAGGCACCAGTGTCTCGGGCACCCATTTGAAGATCACAGGGCCGATCTCCGCTCAGACCGCGCAAGGCGGTGATCGTACCTTCAACACGCTGAATATCGCCGCGAGCACGTCCTTCAATCTTGCGAACAACGTCAGTTACTTTACCGGCTCCATCCTGAAATCGGGCGGCAACTCAGCGACGATCGGCGGCACGGGCACCGCCAACATCTCAACGTTAGCGCAAGACAGGATATTCATCCGCACCGACTTGTCCAGCGACACCCTGACGATCACCATCCCGATTCTCGGCGACGGTGCAAATACCGCCTTGACCAAGTCCGGCGCCGGCACTCTGATCCTCACCGCTGCCAACAGCGTCAACCAGCTCTCAGCTCAGCCTTTGGTGATCTACGCCGGCACCTTGCAACTCGGCAACGGCGGCGCCACCGGCTCGGTCAATACCGCGAGTTCCATCGAAAACTACGGCTCATTGGTTTTCAACCGGAACAACCCCCTCGTGGCGCAAGGAACGGACTTCAGCACCATCATCGGTTCGGGCAGCGTCACGCAAGCGGGGTCCAGCGCCAGCGTCCTCAGCCTCACCGCCGCCAATACCTACACCGGCGGCACCAACATCAACTCCGGCACGGTCCTCTTCACCGGTACCGCCCTGGGCACGACCGGCAATGTCACCTTCACGGGGAACAGCACCCTGCGATTCGGTTCATCAACGACCACCGACCTCTCCAGCCGGCTCGTGATGACCAATGGCGTGACGTCCACCATCGACATCGGCGTCAACACCGTCACCTTCGCCAGCGCGTTCGGCAGCAGCACGTCGGGGGCGCTCACCAAAGTCGGCAGCGGCACTCTCACGCTCAGCGGAGCGAACACCTACACCGGTACGACGACCATCAACTCCGGCACGGCCTTGGTGACCGGCAGCCTCAACGGCACCACCGGCACGCCCCTGACCTTCGCCGGCTCCGCCACGGTCAACTTCAGCGAAGCCAGCGGTGTCAGCCAGGGGATGGGCGCCCTCACCTTCAGCACCGGCGACGGCACGGTGCAATCCACCAACAACGGCGGCAACTCGTTCCTCACCTTCGCCTCGCTCGCCTCGCGGGCCGTCGGCAGCACGGGCAACTTCATCGCCTCCGGCGGGACCAACGGCACCACCAACAAGATCGCCCTCACCAGCACGACCAACGCGCCCGTCAGCACCGGCTCGAACAACCCGGGCCTGTTCTTCGGCGGCACGGAATACGCCCGCTATGACGCGGGTGGCTATTTCCGGGCGGCGACCTATGGCACCGACACCAACGCCCTCGCCACGGTGGCCACCGGCTTGACCATCGGCACGGTGGGCGCCACCAAGGACGTCAAGATCACCGGCGCCATCACCGGCCAGACCACCGACTCCGTGAACACCATCAACCTAGGGGCCAATAACTTCACGATCAATGGGGGCAACACCCTCAGCGTGAACGGCCTGCTCTCCACCGGCACGCTGACGTTCGGCGCCGCCGCGAACTTGGGCACGATCCAGCCCACCTCCTCCGGGGGCGAAATCGTCGTCAACGCCAATGCCGGCACCCTGACCCTCAACTCCGTCATCGCGAACAACACGAACCCCAGCACCCTGACCAAGACCGGCAACGGCACCCTCACCCTCGGCGGGACGAACAGCTACACCGGCGGCACCAACATCGGCGCGGGCACGATCTCCTTCACCACCGGCGGCCTGGGCACGATTGGCAATGTCGCCTTCACCGGCAACAGCACCCTGCAATACGGTGCAGCGACGATCACCGACCTCTCCGGCCGGCTCGTAATGTCCAACGGCGTGACGTCCACCATCGACACCGGTGCCAACAACGTCACCTTCGCCAGCGCGTTCGGCAGCAGCACGACGGGTATCCTGACCAAGGCCGGCACTGGCACCCTCACCCTGAGCGGGGCGAACACCTACACCGGCGGCACCAACATCGGTGCGGGCACGATCTCCTTCACCACCGGCGGCCTGGGCACGACCGGCAGTATCACATTCACGGGCAGCAGCACCCTGCAATACGGTGCAGCGACGACCACCGACCTCTCCAGCCGGCTCGTGATGACCAATGGCGTGACGACCACCATCGACACCGGCGCTAACAGCGTCACCTTCAGCACCAGCATCGGCAACAGTACGACGGGCGCCTTGACCAAAGTCGGCAGCGGCACCCTCGCCCTGAACACGTTAACCTACACCGGCAACACGACGATCAACCAGGGGACTCTCACTTACAGCAACGGTACCGCCAACACCAGCACCGGTTCCCTGATCTTTACCGGCACCGCTACCTACACCGACAACGGAGGTGGTGGCGGTGCTAGCCACAATTTCGGCCAGTTGAACTTTAGCGCCGGCGACGCGACCTTGAATTACACATACCCGGCGTCGAATGGGTCCGGTATCAATAAGCTGACATTCACGTCCTTGAGTCGCTCGGCGGGCGCCACCGGCAACCTCTTGGCCATCAACGGAGCCCTCAATATCAATGAAAAGCTTCAAATCACCGGGCCGACCCTAAATGCATTCATCAATGCGGGGCTATACTTCGCCGGTGCCGACTTCGCGGCGTACACGGATGCATTTTCTCAAGGCAACACCACGCGCGCTCTGAGCTATACCTCCGACACCAACGCGGCCGCGGTGAACACCATCACCGCCAGCAACCACGTCAAACTCACCAGCAATCCGGCCTCCCGGACGGGCGATACGCTCCTGACCTTGAACCTCGCCGGCAGCGGCGTCGGTTACACCATGACCGGCGGCACCCTCACCCTGAGCAGCGGCGGCCTGATCAAGTCCGGCGCCGGCACGTTCGGCGAGATCAGCGGCGGCACCGGCGTCACCACCGGCGGCTCTACCGAACTTGTGATCCGCACCAACGTGGCCGGCGATTTGCTCACGATTTCCACCCCGATCCTCAGCAGTTCCACCGGCGGCCTCACCAAGTCCGGCCTCGGCACACTCACGCTCTCCAACACCGCCAACGCCTACACCGGCGGCACCTTCATCAATGCGGGCACGCTGCTTCTCGGGGCGGCGGGGGTGATCACCGATACATCCGATGTCACCACCGACAGAGCGGGCATCCTCAATTTGAACGGCAACTCGGAAACGATCGGCGGGCTGAACGGGGCTGGCACCGTGACAACCAATACGGCGGCGGGAACATCCATTCTCACGGTCGGCGCGAGCAACGTGGCAAGCGCCACCTTCAGCGGCGTGATCCAGGACAACGGTTCCGGCAAGGTGGCTCTTATCAAGTCCGGCACCGGCACCCAGATCCTCACCGGAGCGAACACCTACACCGGCCTGACAACCGTGAGCGTCGGCACGCTGGAGGTGGGGGCGAATAATGCCCTCGGCACGAATGCCGCAGGCACCAGCGTCACGGCTGGCGCGACGCTGAAGCTGACGAACGTGAACTACAGCACCACCGAGGGGCTGACCATCAACGGCACGGGAGTGGGCGGCACGGCAGGCGCGCTGGCGAGCAGCGGGACGAGCACCTTTGCCGGCCAGATCACGGCAGCCACCGACGCCACCATCAATGCTATCAGCGGCACTCTGGCCCTCACTGGCGGCCTGGTGAAGAACGCCACGACGCTCACGTTCAAGGGCGCGGGAGCGTTCACGATCTCGGGCACTGGCATCAGCGGAACCGGGCCATTGCATAACTCCGACCTCGTGGTGGACGGGACGACGATGACGGAGGCGGTGGCGAACACCTATGACGGCCCGACGACCATCACCAATGGCGGCACGCTGATTGCGAACGTCACCGGAGCACTCCCTCTCTCGCCGCGCAGTGCGTTCACCTTCAGTGGCAGCGGCTCTCCGACCCTCAATCTGGGAGCGAGCCAAGAGGTCGCATCGCTGTCGTCCTCGACAACCTCGGCGGTGGTGAATCTTAGCGCGACCGGCACGAACACTCTCACCGTCGGTGCGGCAAGTGGCACTACCACCTTTACCGGAAACATCGGCGGCACGACCGGCAACCTGACCAAGGACAATGCCAGCACGCAGGTCCTCAGCGGCACCAATACCTACACGGGCAACACCCTGGTGAGCGCTGGCACGCTGCAATTCGCCAAGCAGGCGTCGCTTTACAACAACGGCGCCGCAGCGGCCTGGAGCAAGACGAATATCAACGTCAACAGCGGTGCCACAATGGCATTCAACATCGGTGGCAGCGGGGAGTTCACGAATGCAAATATCGTGAGCCTTCTGGGATTGGCCGATACGACAACCAACGGATTCAAGACCGGTGCAATTCTGGGGCTCGATACGACGAGCGGGGATGTCGTCTTCAGCAACGTCATCGCCAACCCGAATAGCGGGACCAACGTCCTTGGCCTGACCAAGCTCGGCACGAACAAACTGACCCTCGACCAAGCCAATACCTACACCGGCGCGACCACGGTGAGCGGCGGCACGCTGGCCGTGACCGGCAGCCTGAGCGGGACGACCGCCGTGACGGTGAACACCGGCGGCACGCTGCTGATGAACAGCGCGACCGGGGCCAATAACACGGTTGGTACCGCCACTCTGGCGCCTGTCATTGGCAACAATACGACCACCGGCTCAACCAGTGGAGCAAAGGCTTACACCGGTGCCAGCACCGGCACCGCGAGCACGCTTGCAGTCGGCGGCGGGACGGTGGGCAGCAGCGGCAACGGCACGACTAACACCTTTGGCGCAATGACGCTGACGGGTGCCAACGTGATTGACTTCAGCAGCGGCACCGCCGGAAACACGAACGTCAACCTGTTCTTCACCAGCCTGACTTCGACATCTGGCTTCACCTTGCAGGTCAAAGGCTACAATGGACCGGACTTCGTCAGCCAGCTTGGGCTGGGTGGGGGTGCTGTGGACAGTGGTTCATTTAACGATGGCCAGAACCGCCTGATCTTCACCACCGACCCCGGATTCGGTCTCGGCAGTTTCATCTCCGGAATCAACTTCGAAGGATTCGGTCCGGGCGCAACGGAAGTGAAGTTTGGTTCTAACTACGAGATCGTCCCCGTGCCGGAGCCCGCGACGACGGCCCTCATCGGCAGCATCGCACTGTGCGCCCTCATCGGCTACCGCGAGCGCCGCCGTTTCACCGGCTTCGGCAAGCGCATGGCTGCCCGCAAGTAGGTTTCTGCCAAACGAAGCCAATTGGCCATCGAAACCCACGCGACCGAGATCGCATGGGCGATGAAGGCGGAGGAATTGCAGGCTTGGCCGCGTAAAAGGGCCTTACAGCCCTCACGCGGCGCACTCGCGTCCGGTGCGGTGGCAATTTGCAGGCATGTCCACGGTCACGATCACATTGCCAGATCCACTTGATACCACGCTCGCGGAACGCGCGAAGAGTATGGGGGCGCGCTCGAAGGAGGAGTATCTGCTCAGCCTCGTGGAATCCGATTGTGCGGCAGGAGAACTCGAACGCGTGCTGGCGGAGCGCATGGCCGGGCCGGGACCGCTCGCCATGCTCGGTTATGCACGGCAATTCCATGCGGGAGCCGTGCCGGCCACGGATGAAGCCATGCGCGAGCTTCGTGAGGGAGATCATGACTGATGGCGTGGGTGGCCGACAGTTGCATCTTGCTCGACATCGCGCTGGCTGATCCGCAGTTCGGGGTGGCATCAGCGCAATGCGTCGCGGCAAGATTGGCGGATGGGGTGGTCGCCTGTCCTGTGAGTCAGATCGAAATCGCGCCGCATTTCGGCGGGTCGCTGACTCAAGTGCATCACTTTCTCCGGCAGTCAGGAATCCAGTCCTCGATTGACTGGAGCGACGCAGACACCGAAGCAGCAGCAAAAGGCTGGGCTGAGCAGTAAAAGGCTGGGCTGCCTAGGTGACGGCCAAACGAGCCGGTTCCGCGCCGAAGCGCCCCATCGCCGACCTTCAGATCGGTGGCTTCGCGATGCGCTTTCAGGGGATGATCACTCGTAATCCGGGGGATTTCCGCCCGTGGTATCCGGGGCTGACGATCATCGAGCCATGAGCAGCCGCAGCAAACTGGCGGCGTGATCCATCATACGGGGACGACGAGACCCTCGGCCTTGGCGAGCTTCTTCTGGTTTCCATCGCCATCGGAGACAGAGTGCCAGAGACAGAGGGAGACAGAGTGCCGAGACTCATCATCCTGAATCCGGGGATGGAGGCAAAGGAATGGGGGCAAGGGAATGAATGCCAGAATCTTGCGGGAAGAATCACGCTCACCCATCGGGTGACGCGTCCGGAATTCGTAATACCAACTCAAGTTGAAAACCGGCTGATAGCCGAAAACGGTTGAG
>Ga0194049_1000870_pt1 | contig 9973 bp, 8 predicted proteins | sample JunL2225m_MetaG_FD_148665 | JGI IMG/M metagenome (GOLD analysis project Ga0194049, IMG submission 148665) | Anoxic zone freshwater microbial communities from boreal shield lake in IISD Experimental Lakes Area, Ontario, Canada - Jun2016-L224-25m | ecosystem: Environmental > Aquatic > Freshwater >... | reverse complement strand
CGCCGCCCATGAGGCACACGCACTCGCGCAGCGGGGTCTCGGGGTCGTTTTGGTGGATCTTGGCGGCGAGGTGGCTCCTGCGGAACTTGATGGCGTTTTCGGAGCGGCCCATGAGCTGGCTAAAGTACGTGTTGGGGAAGTGCGGGGCCTCCATGAGCTTCTGGTCGTCGTCGATGCTCCAGAGTTTGCCGCGATTGTCAGAGGAGGAGGAGGAATCGGGGCGGGGTCTCGAGGAATGCTGATAGTCCATGATGATGGTTTGGAATTGGTGTGGACGGGCGAGGGTGGGCACGCGAGCTTTGGAGACTCTTTTTTGACGCCTTGGATAAAAGGGGCGGCGAGGCGGCGAGGGAAAAAAACAAAAAAATGGCCTTTATATTTGGGGGGGCTAGACCGTCGGGAAAGGACAACCTCCGCGACTACCAACGCAAAATCGCATCGAATGCGCGCGGCATGGAGCGAGAGATTAGCAAAATGGACGAGCAGGAGCAGAAGTTGGGCAGGGATCTGGTAAAGTACGTCAAGGATTCCAAGATCGAGGACGCTACACTCAAGGCCAAGGAGCTGGTCAGGCTCAGGGCGCACCGGACGAGGGTGCACGCCATGAAGGGGCACATGTCTGGGCTAGCGCAGCAGCTTCAGACGGTGCAAAGCACGACCAAGATACAAGAGACGATTGCCATCACGGCCAGGATGCTACAGGGGTTAAACGCGCAGTTTGACGCGGGGTCGGTCGCGCGGATGCTCGCCGAGTTTGAGAAGCAAAACATTTTAATGACAGATAAGCAGGAAATCGTCGAGGACACGCTCGACTCGACTTTCGAGGTCGACGGCGAGGGCCAGCAGACCAACGAGGCGGTGCTCACGGTGCTTCAGGAGGCGGGGTTGGATGTGTCGAGCCGTCTGGTGGGAAGGTCGCGGGGAAAGGAAAACGACTTGGACTCGACGGGTGGGATGGACACAGACGACTTGGACGCGCGGCTCCAGCGGCTGCGGGAGCTCTAGACGGCGGCTGTAGTGGTGACAATACCGTCGCTGGAGCGGAGGTACGCGATGAGGGACTCGAGCTTGTGCATGTCGGGCTCCAGGAGGGAGGTGCACGTGTGGAGCTGGGCCCCGTACTTGAACTTGTAGACGTTTCCTGGCTCGTAAAAGACAATGTGCTGCCAGCGGAAGGAGAGCGGGTCTCCCTTGAAGAACATGAGTTCCTCGTCAAACGGGGTGTTGACAATCTCGGGGCCGTCCAAAAAGGCGTGGGTCATGCTGTGGTTGCACATGTAGTTGAACACGTCGTTGTAGACGCGGCAGGTAATGACACCCTCATCGACTGGAGCGGGCACGCCCCCAAACTCGACACAGTACTTGCAGGCGCAAGTGGGGAAGTTGAGGCCAATGAGGTTGTAGTTTTTGATGGAGTCGAGGAGAACTTGGTGGCCCATAAAGTGCCTGGCCGCCACAGCCGCCTCGGCCATTTCGCGGTGAAGCTTGGCCCTCAGGTTGCGGTTTTCAAACAAGAGGGCGTCGACACGCTCCTGGGTTACGCCGTGCATCATCATGTCTTTTTGTGGTTTTTTGGCGACGGGTCTAGTTTTTATGAGATTTGGTCGGTCGTGTTCACCCGGGTTCACCCGGAGTTTTCGAGTTTTTTTCGGAATTGCCCGGAACTGCCCGGGGTGGGTCAGGATTGCCCGGGTTGGCCCAACAGCTACAAAAACAGGGTCGAAGAGAGTGAGGTCGACCGAGCACGGCACACGACACGGGGGGAGTGATGGCCGACGCAGCGACCCAATGCATTGCGGAGCTCGACAGGAACAAGCAGGACATATCCATGCTCTTCCTGTTCAGCAAGTGGGACTGGCTAGTGCGGTCCAAGATGGGGGAGGATCTGCTGAGCTGGATGGAGACGACCATGCGTATGAAGAGGGCGCAGGTGGACACCAAGGCGTTTCAAACCGAGGTCAAAAAAGTGTTTCTGTCGAGGGGCATCAAGTCGATCGCGCCCGAGCGAGCGGTGCATGCGGTGCACAAAAACGACGCCAAGGAAATGTGCGTCAAGGCCGGGTGGCCCAAGCCCTTCATCCCCGTGATGCTGCAGACGAGACCCCCCGGAGCAGGCGGGTTCAAGAAGAAGAAGGGAGGGCCGGAGTCTGACCCTGGGGTGTTTGTGATATTCTCAAACTGGCAAGACGCCTTCTTTGCGCTGCTCAAGATGACCGCGCTGACCGAGTACAAGGGGTACCCTGCCGAGGTGGTGTTTGAGAACCAGGTGGAGATCGGGGACCGGTACTACCCCGCGCGCATCATCCTGGACTGCGACGCGAAGCTCACGGAGTTTGAAAACAAGTACACGCTGGAGGAGCTCGAAGAGAGCATCGACCAGGTGCCCCCGTGGTTTCTCGGGCAGCTCGTGCAGATTGGCGCGCTCAAGGCGACGGACGAGGTGACGCTCGTGGTCAAGAACAAGTCAAGACCCGAGAAGGCGTCGAAGCACATCATCATCAACGTCTACGGGTTCGCGCCCATGGACATTCAAAACGTACTGCATCGCGTGTTCGACCCTCCTCGCGCCGCCGCCAAGAAGAAGGAAGAGGAGGAGGAGTCGGGCGCGGCCAAGAAAAAGGCCAAGAAGGCAGGAGGGCGGAGGCTGCCCGAGCCGTGGCGCGTGACGGACCCCGCCATGTTCCACGGGCGCGGGCAGTTTTCGACGCTCTTTTGCAAGAGCAGCGTGAAAAACGAAAAGGAGTTTCCCAGCGTGGAGTACCAGATGATGGTGGTGAACGGCAAGGTCACCAGCCAGAGGTACACGGGCAAGACGGCCGACGGGGTGTTTGCCAGGATGGCGCGGGGCGAGTTCACACCCGACCATCCCGACGCGCTCGGCATGCTGCACTGCTGCTGCTACACGAGCCTGCTGGCGGACTTTGTGGTGCTGGACCCCAAGTTTATGAGCTTCAAACAGCAGGCGAGAAGAACGAGTTTTTATTTTTTGGTGGGTCCCCGCCGTGAGGATTGAACTCACAAACACCCCATACGGTGGCAGGGAAAAAGTGGGGGGTCGGCGCATGCTGGACCAAGCAATGCTGGAAAAGCCGGCCCCCGGGTCTCGCAAGACTTCCTGCCGGCATGGGCGGAGTCAGCCATCAAGCGTGTCACTGGTAGTGGGGGTTACGGTCTCAACACAAGCATGCCAAGTCTAGATCAGATGCACAAGATGTTGGTGGAGTATGTCCCAGAGGCAACACGAAAAAAGACAGCCCACCTCACAGACGCTCTCTTCTGCCCGAATACCCACAATGCCCCCAAGGTTCACTCGTCAAATGGGATATACGTGGTAGTATGTGAGCAAGTGGTTTATGCTAGGTGCTCAGATAGCTCATGCGAATGTTGTGAGCCAACTGGGGTGGTGGAGCTAGTGGTTGGGTCAGAAAGATTCAAGCGCCCTTGGGTGAAGTACACAGAGGAGAGCTATACCCTGCTGGAGGCGCTGGCGAAACGAAAACCTACCACCAAACAACAACAAGGAGGTACCTGACGACGAGCGCAAGCACGAGGGGCCTGTGGGATTACGTACGTACGACATATGCTCTCTTATTCTCGTGATATGGGGAGTACCGGGTACTAGTAATTGTTATTATTGTGGGGCCTAAACAAGAACAAGAACAAGAAAGCTGGAAATGACAATGACAGCAAGGAGGGGGGGAAGCAAACACTCTTATTGGCGTGGAGGTGGAGGAAGTAATAGCCCGTGCCACATTGCTTGACCCTGCTTCTTTAATACTCCAACGCCTGCTATGGAAGCACAGAGAGCGCGCCCCAACGGAACCGCACTGGTTTTTTTTGGGAGTCAATAAAAATCATTTTGGAGCGTCAGTGCTGTCGCGAGGAGCGCGAACACCGTCAGGGTGTTGGTTGTCAAAAACACCAAGTCCGCGTTTCGTTCACGGTAGAGGGTGGCTAGCGCGAGGATAGCAGCCACTGTCTTGAGCCGCGCCGTGTCGGAGTCCAGGCTGAGCGGGAACAGGGCCTGTTCCTTTAGCTGGGTTGCGGTCCAACAAGCCGAAAACAGCAGGGTGGTCATGTAGGCGATGCAGCAGATCTGGTTCCACCCGCCATTGGAGCGGTCGTTTTCCAGCATGACGTGCATGGCATTATCCTGGAAGTAGCACAGGAGGTACCAGGAGGCCACGCGCAGCCACGCGCCCATGAGGCTCACGAGTGTGGCGTAGCGTGCGTTGACTTGGAAATGGTGGGACGTGTAAAAGGCCAAGGGGTCATGCGGCCGGGTAGGGGGATCTGCGGGGTGGATTGGGGCGTGCTGGAAGCTGGCGTAGAAGGCGAGGATAAAGAGCTGCACGGCGCGCGCCACGATCTCCCTGACCCCCACCGACTCCTCGGCGACGGTGTGGAAGCCCACGAGCGAGTGCACGATGTAGGGCCCTTGCTGGGGGTAGGCAACGGAGGCTGACGCGGTGGGGGGACTGCTGGTCATGCCGATGAGGAGGAGCAGGCACGACAAGAGGAAGGCGATGAAGGCGGTCATGCTGCGCTGCGGGAGGGACTGGACGACGACGCAAAAGGCCGGGACGATGCTCAGGATGACGCCGCGCTCGTAGTGGATGCCCTTGGCCACGGAGAGCAGGAGGGACAGGGAGAGGAACAGGCTGAAGCTGAGCTGGACGAGGCGGTTGGTGTAGCCCAAAGCGGTGCCCCTGAGCACGACGCGGGAGAGGTAGGAGGAGAAGAGGGCGCCGGTGATGACGCCCAGGCAAAGCATGAGGCACGCGAGCCAGCGGTCGATGGGGAGGCGCACGATACCTACGAGGACCGGGATGGACTTGCCCGTGAGGAGCTCAGCGGACACGCAGAGCAGGTCTTCGGGCCACAAGAGCTGCCTCTTTGTGTACATTTTTTGGATGGGGGGACCGGGCGGGCTTTTATGCGGGGGCGCCATAAAGAAAAATTCTGGCGCGTTTCACCATAAAAGCCTGCGCGGGGTTGGAGTAACAGCAAACACACGCAATCGAGAAAATGAACCAGTCTGAACCCCCTGTCAAGCGAGCCCGTGTTAACACATGCGCGCCCAAGGTGGTTTACTACGACTCCGAGACGAATACATGCTGCCTGCCAGTGCACTCGATAGGCCCTGTGCATTCGCGCGTGAGCCTGCAGGTGGAGCTGACGGTGCCTGCTCCCGCGGAGGAGTGCGTCATTGCGTTGGAGCCCATCAGCGAGTACTGCCTACCGTTTTTGCCCGGGACCGCGGGCGTGCTCAAGGACCACCCCGAAAGGACCAAGGCGAACCTGCCGTGTGGGCACGGGTTCAGCGCGCAGGCCCTGCTGTACCACTTTGCCAAAAACTCCATGACGTGCCCGTGCTGCCGGGCCGGACACGTGGGCGAGCGGATGGGCACGCAGTCGGTGCCGCTGCACCTGCGCCGGGCGTTTTCAAAGCACCTGGAGAAGATTAGGAGCGAGGACGCGCGGGAGCAGGTGGTGAGCGACGCGCTGGTGGCTGGACGCATGATGGAGCACGAGGTCAGCCGATTTGAAATGGCCATATCCCTCCCTGTTACCCGAATGGTGCTCTCACTGTGCGCGTTCTCGTCCATGGACCGCAGTTTGGCGACGGACCCCATGCTGGCTCTCGAATTACCGCTTACTTCCTCCCTGGTGATGGGCGTCATGGAGTCCGTGTCGTTTGGGTACTCTCTTCGTCAGCTCAACCTCACCCTGCGCCTCCTGCCCGTGCGGGTCGCGGCGTTTGAAATCGTCATTGGCGTCAAGAGCATATACCACCCCCAATGGGAGTCGTGCGCGCTGTTTCGGACCGTTCGCTTCGAGGCCAACGACGAGAATCGTCGGGTCATTCCTAGCTCGGAAGCAAGGGTGGGGGAGGATGCGGATGCGGTCGAGGTGCAGGTCATGGCCAACATCCAACCCCGGCGCGGGGAGGATGGCAATCCCCAGTTCTGCCGGCTCACGTGGTGGTGTCACATCACTCGCTTCACGGATCTGCTCGTGCGCACTGTGCATGCTCTCGCCGTGCCTGGCAATCAAGTGGCGGTTTAATGAAGGGTTAAATCCACTGTTTTTTGGCGCTTGCTCTCTCGATCGTGGAAGATCATGGCGTGGAGAATCGCGGTCGACTCGTGCGCGTCCTCTGCTATCTGGTGGGCCTTGTTGATGGCCTTGCATAGGTCCACCTGCTCCTTGAGGAGGGCCCTTTCGTCTGCCCATACTTGCTTTTCCGTGATGTGGGCCTGTTTCTCCTCGGTTAGCTCCTCGACTATCCTCGCCAGGCGGAGGTTCTCGTGTAGAAGCTGGGCCCTTTTCCTCTCTTCCATATCGCTCTTGACTGAGTTGTGCGCTAAGCTCGCTTCGAGGAGCTCTATTTTCCTGGGATAGTCTGGTGTTTCTCTGGGCATGAGCGCGCGGGGTACACGCGTGTGTGAGGAGGGGCTTTTATTACAAAACGGCTCAGGTTTGCGCCCGTACGCCACCCATCTCAAGCGGGGCGCGCACGCTTGGCCGCACGCTCCTCCGCGAGGGTTGAGGAAAGGATCTCGGCCGTTTGACTAGCAATATCAACGAAATGACAAGCCTTCTCCAGAATCGATTTGAAATTCCTGCTCTTCTCCAGTTCATCCTCAAGGATGGAATTCTTGTTGACCAATTCACTCTTCTCGCGCATCCAAGCCTGCTTCTCTGAGATGAAAACCTTTGCATCCTCCTCCAGCTTGGCTATGTAAGCATCCTGTTGGTTGATCAAGCGAGTCTTGTGTCCCAATTTCCCCTCAACAGTGTCACAAACAGCAGTCTTGTGCACCAGAGCGTCCTTGAGGGTTTTGATCTCGTTCTGGTAGTCTGGGATGACATTGCACACACCATGCTTGATGTCCACGAGTTCGCCAGCCTGGGACTGCACGCCCGTGTTGATCTTCTCGAGCTGGAGCTCCTGCGCCTCGAGGGACTGCTTGATCGCCGCCGCCGTCTTCTCGTCAAACTCCTGGGAAGAGGCCTGCTGCTGGCGGCTGGCCTCGGCGCGCTTGGCTTGGACCTTGGCGAGGAGCGCGGGGGGGCAGGTTCCACGGGAGAAGGGCGTGTGCTTCTCCTGCAAGGTCATGATTCGCAAGAGGGCGTTTGATGCAGATTCCCCTCCGTCATTGTGAGCAAATGTTACAACAGTCACTTGTCCTGCTCCATGGGACTGGAAACTCTCAACAAGCTTGTGCTCCCAGACGAACTCTTCAAAATCAAGGAAGAATTCGCCACTTCCAGCCTCCTTGTTGAAAACTGCTTCCATGTACTTGATTGAGAAATCACCTTTCCCGTTAGATTTCGGGAATTTGTAACCAGTAGCGAATTCTGGAGTCACATTGAAACAAAACACGGAAAATCTGGCAATTTTCACAGGTTTATCCTGTCAAAAAACGAGAATTATCAGAAAAAAGGCTTGGGGTTGAAACTTTTTTCAACCCCAGTTTTTGAGGGGACGTCATTCAAATCTAGAAACTGAGAATTTCCAAGGAAAAACAAGAAAAATCAGGAAAAAGTGCCTGGAGTCGAAAATATTTTCGACTCCAGTTTTTGAGGGGAGTGTCACTCAAATCTAGAAAATGATAATTTTCAAGAAAAATCAAGAAAAATCAAGAAAAATGGCTTGGAGTCGAAACTTTTTTCGACTCCAGTTTTTGGCAGGTTGTCAAATCACCTTCTCAACAGAACGAAGAAAGTCCAGAGTCTCGTCAACAGACTTGGATCCATAACGAAGACGAAAATTCTCAGCCCAAACCAGGACCTGAGCCTTGATCAAACCAGTCTCCTTGATAACAGCCTCGACATCATCAGCAGTGAACAAGTAATCAGGGGAGCGAGCAAGCATAACGCGCTTCAGGCAGGCGACAGACTCTTCGGGAAAGCGTGGCATGTGGGGTGGGAAAGTGGAGACTCGAAAAAGGCGATTGCTTTTATTGGAAACACAGGCGTCTATAGCCCCTACGCGCTTTAGCCCGCTTTTTTAGAGCACCTCAAGGGAGGTCACGTTCGACCCCTGCAACGTGATCTCAAGGAGGCGCCGGGCCACGTTGGAAGAGGACTGGAGGCCCACGCCGGCCACCAAGACCCCAGCGGCGGTCGCGATCTGGGACCGGATGGTGGATTGCTGGGCCGTGAAGGTGGCGGAATCGAGGGTGAAGCGGAGGACGAGCTGGACGTCGCGGCCGTACCTGCACTTGTAGCCCGCGTTGCACCGGCACTGGGACTGCAGGCTGGACTGGGCCGGGCTGTGCGTGTTGGAAGGACACGTGGTTTGGGAGAGGCCTTGGCAGTACGAGTTGATGGGACAGGCAGCGCAGGTGTTGACCACCACCGCAAGGTCGCCCACGAACCCAGCGTTGCAGATGCAGGAGCCCCGCACAGAGGCCCCCGTGGATACAGTGGTGCTGCTGGTGGGACAGGTGGTGCACACCAAGGCCATGCTCTCTGTGGCGTAGGTCCCGGTTGTGCAGGCGGCGCAGGTTGCGATGGAGACGGCGCCGAGAGCCGTGGAGAAGGAGCCCGCAAGACACTGGGTGCAAGAGGCGCTGGCGGTGAGGCCAATTCCCGTAAAGTAGGTCCCTGCTAGGCAGTTTAAGCACGTGCTGGCGAGGGGAGCGCCAAGAGTCGTGGAATACAAGCCTGCTCCACAACGGGTGCACGAGGCGCTGGTGGTGAGGCCAGTTCCAGTGAAGTAGGTGCCAGCAAAGCAGTTCAGACACGTGCTGGCGATCGTGGCGCCAAGAGTGGTGGAGTAAAGCCCAGCAGTGCACGATGTACAGGTGGCACTCACAGCGAGGCCTGTTCCAGTGAAGTAGGTGCCTGCAAAGCAGTTTAAACACGTGCTAGCGATGGTGGCGCCAAGAGTGGTGGAATACAAGCCAGCCCCACATCGGGTGCAGGCGGCGCTGGCAGCGAGACCAGTCCCAGTGAAGTAGGTGCCAGCAAAGCAGTTCAAACATGTGCTGGCGAGGGGTGCTCCAATAGTCGTAGAATACAAGCCAGCCGAGCACCCGACACAGGTTGAGATGGTGGTCATACCCGTACCAGTGCTGTACGTCCCAGCTACACACTGTAGACAGATGGACGCGATGGTGGCCCCAGTTGTGGTGGAGTATGTTCCAGCTATGCACAGGGTACAAATAGAGCTGATGGTCATGCCTGTTCCCGTGCCATACGTACCCGCCACACACGAGGGACAGCCAGCGGAGTCGACGAGGCCATCACCTGTTCCGTACTTTCCAGCAGGACACGCTTGACACCCGTAGGTCGACGTGTAGGTCCCCGCTCCGCAGACGCAGTTGGCGTAGTTCACGCGGATCAGGACCAGGCCTGTGCCCCCGTTGCCTCCTGGCGAGTTATCTGCCCCGCCGCCGCCGCCGCTGCCTGTGTTTACTAGGCCGTTGTCGGAGGTTGCTCTGTTGGCGCCCCTGTACCCTGTCCCGCCGCCTCCAGCACCTCCAGCACAAGTGTTGGAGGAAAACGAGAAGGAACTATATGCTCCACCCCCTCCACCCCCTGCTATGAAGCTTGAGCTGGCAACCGACGAGTAGGCTGTACCAAACACGCCAGTAAAATCATAGACCTTGCTGGCAATGGTCACGCTACTCACACCACTCCCTCCCACGCCACAATTACCACATGCTGGTAAATTGCTGGACGAACAGGAAACTGTCCCAACAACCTCGTTACCACCCACTGCTCCAGCCCCACCTCCACCTGCCCCATGCAACCTGTTGACAACTTCAGCAGGCCCTGCCTGAATGTTGCTTCCAGTGCCACCTGCATTGGCAAGCGCATTGGCACTGGTCGAGATCCCAGACGTCCCAAATACAGTGCTTGTCAAGCCTACAGAACCAGGCGTGGAGGTACCACTACTTCTGGCCCCCCCTCCACCACCAGAACCTCCATCTGTGGCCATGGATACATCCCATGCCCC
>Ga0194049_1000869_pt1 | contig 9984 bp, 22 predicted proteins | sample JunL2225m_MetaG_FD_148665 | JGI IMG/M metagenome (GOLD analysis project Ga0194049, IMG submission 148665) | Anoxic zone freshwater microbial communities from boreal shield lake in IISD Experimental Lakes Area, Ontario, Canada - Jun2016-L224-25m | ecosystem: Environmental > Aquatic > Freshwater >... | reverse complement strand
TTTTTGTTCGGCTTGCGGAATATCTCACCGGCGCGCGCAATATGCCGGTTCCGGCGGACTACCTGAGCACGCCGCCGGAATGTCTGCTTGCCGCCGCGCTGGTCGCTGAATACCGCTTTCTGATCCTCGAAGCATGGCGCGGGCTAGACGTGGACGCGTTGGCGGCTGCGGATTACTGCGCGCTGGTTCAGGCGGGCGCGTAAGCAAACCCACGGCCCGCCGTCACAGGAGGGCGGGCCGAAGTTTGCAGACGAACAACTAACCAAAGGAACAAAATGAAACACACACAAGGGCCGTGGACGGTAATCCCCGGCCAAGACACCATCTGGGCCGGCGATGGCGACACCAAGGTTGCCACGATGGCAGACCTCCCGTGGATTGAATCAGCCGCGACAGGCCGCCGGCATAGCGACACCGCGACGGAGCAAGCCAACGCGCGCCTTATCGCCACCGCTCCCGACCTCCTGGCCGCGTTGGAAGCGTTCGTGTCGCTCTGCCCGTCGCCAGAAGGTATGGGCGGACATGCTCCGATTGGTGCCTTCTTTGTAATCGCAGGACAAGCCCGCGCCGCCATCGCCAAAGCAACCGTTTGAATCCCTAGAACCACGCGCCGGTTTCGGCCGGCGCGCATTCTGCGGATACAACAACACCATCATTCAAATGAAAATTACGACATCACAATACAGTCAGATATTGGAATCGCTTCGACCGCTTGTGCCTAAATTGCAGGCATACCGCGAGTTGATCACGGAGAATCCGCGCGCGGGTTCATCGCCTTGGCAAGTCCGTTTTGACGCTTTTTTCTCGGATGGCGGGCCGGAGAAACTTTTTCCGTTTTGCAATTACGCCGCGCTCGATTCGTCGATGGTTCGCGCCATGAACGAACTTGGTTTCGGTGAATTCTCAAAATGAAACAGAGGTTGGCCACCTTCCTCCTTTAACATGAATATAGATAAACAAAACATCGCCATCGCGGAGCTGTGTGGGTGGAGTGACATTAAATGCGGACCGTTCTTCCAGTGTTATGGGACTGCACCGCTTGATTCTTTGATGGATGATAGGCAAGTTGGAATGAATGTTCCATACTACACCTCCGACCTAAATGCCATGCACGATGCGGAGAAGGTGTATTCCGATGATGACGAATGGACAGAAAAATACTGGATGGCGTTATATCAGGCCAGCGAGAAAACGCGGTGGCCTTACGACGCCACTGCTGCTCAACGTGCCGAAGCCTTCCTGCGGGTGCATCGGAAGTGGGAGGATGGCGAATGAAAAGTGTTTTCCTCGGTTTGTTGTTCTCCTTGTCCGCGCTTGCCGCGACCGATGAGCAAGTGGCGGATGCGATTTATCGGGTGGAAGGCGGTGCTCGCGCTAAGGTTCCTTACGGAATCCTCTCCATCCCGGTCCGCGACACCGCGCACGCTCGACGCATCTGCCTGAACACCATCAAAAACAACCGTGTCCGGTGGATAAAAGCTGGACAACCTGGTGCATTTCTGGACTACTTGGCGGACAAATATTGTCCGCGCTCTGCGGATCCTATCGGTAATAAAAACTGGAAAGTCAACATCAAGAGACTGGTCAAAGAGTGAAAAACAAAACTAGCGGTTTTCAACCTAGCGGTTTTAGGCTTATGTATTACGCGAAACAATTCTCGCCGGGTAGCTGGCACGTCATCAATCCGGTGGACGGGAATCCCATCACCGACAACGCGCCTTACGGTGTGGACCGCGTCCTGGTGTTCCGGGATGAGGATGCGGCTCTCGAACGTGTGGAAGCGTGCAACGACGCTCTGGACCTGGAGGGTGTGCTGTGAAGGTGCAATATCCATCCTCTCTCCGCGAGCGCCGGCGCGCGGCATACGTCTTGAGCGTGGCGAAGCGCAGGAAGCTCGCTATCGTTGGCAAACTGTCCTGCTTGTGTTCCTTGCCGGCGCACCGCTTGAGCAGCAGCGGGCCTGTGTGTGCGAGGTGCGACGGTATCGAGGCTCGTTTGAGCCGTAGCTACGCCAAGGAGTTCAGCGGAAGCAATCGTCGCGGCGACAATATAGCTGGGGCAATGGCGACATATTCCGTGCATTGCGATATGCACTGATCATTTTCACCGGCATACCTGTTGTGTGTCGGTTCCCGCCCGGTGTATCTCAATGTGGAAACTGAGGGTCGAAAAGCGCCGGGCGGGATTTAATTCTATTACGTAAAACATAATGAGCGCATACATATACATAATAATTGGTATCTGTTGGTTGTTGAGCGTTGTCGCGATAACAATGTTTTTGAGAGGATGTTCCAAGCGACCGTGTCCTGCGTGTCGCGGTATCGGTGGCGGTCGATATTGTCGGGTGTGCGATGGGGAGGGCGTGCTATGAACACTCCCGAGCCTATTGCGTGGCGCGTCAAATCTGTGTACGGGATCAAGCTCATTGTTTTTGCGCTTACAGAATCAAAAGCAAAATGGAAAGCGTGGAAGGTTTTGGACGCGGAAGGTTGGCCACCCCTTTCGATAGAGCGCGCTCCAGAATACGACCAAAGCTATCTACGAAACAGGCCGACACTTTCTTTCGACGAATGAATCAGCCGTCGGATAAAGTTGAAACGCATTTCTTTTCATCGCAGAACCATAAACCATAAACAAAAATGAAATTAACTATTCAATCCACACAGGGCGCGCAGGTCATTGTTGATTTGTTCAACGCGATCATCACCGGCAACGAGGCAGAGGGTGCGACACCGTTGAGCATCTACGACGAGGACAAGCACATCTGTTCGCTCGTCGGGAAAAGCGGCGAGCAGATTCTGGAACTGATCATCGAGCGCGAGGTCGGGGACAAGCTCCAGGAAGTCGGCCATCCAGCCCCTTCCCCCAAGAGCCTCTAAAACCTCCATCCGCTATCGACACACCAAATCCGCATTCAAATCGCTCCACGGGGCATTCTGAGCGATTACAAGGCATCCACATGAGAGCGTTGCATCCTCTTTCTTGTCCGTTCCCCAACCCCCCGCACAGCGTCCGGCCTCAAAGCCGGGTTAGCGTAGTGCGGTTGGGGTTGGTACCCTCTCCCATTAGAGGGAGGGTATAGTATGTCTTTAGAACATATAGTAGGGGGGGATGCCTAACTTCTGGTGGTGCATAAAGAATACTTGTTTGAGGTACTTGACAGAAGCGTTTGGGTGTTTAGGGTAAGTGGGAACCATTAAGGTGTTTGTAACAACAAAAAATCTATGAGCTACTTGGAAAACGGGACAACATTGAGGTCGGAATTCCGCGAGATGTCGCCAAAGGGGCATCATGCCGAGATGAAGGAATCGGAGGTGTTGGACCACATCGCCGGGAAGTTGGGATGCGATTTGGAGCGGGCGTCCAGAGCGTTCAACTCGATGAGGAATCCCAAGAGCCGTGTCTTGGTGTTCGATGCAATGCACCGGCAATGGAAAGGGTGCGACTGGACGCCTACCGACCAGCCATCGTCGCAGCAGATGCTGAGGGACAACTTGCGCCATCTCGAACGAAAACACTCTGAGATAGCCAAGCAAAAGAGAAGCATCGAAGCCAACATGGACAAGCTGCTGGCCCGCGTGGAGAAGTTGGAGAAGCGGTTGGCTCGTCTCCAGTACCCGGAGCAGATGGCCAACCAATCCGAGGCCAACGATTCCGGCGATGAGCACCAGGGCCGATTGCCGCAAAAGCAAAAACAGCCGACCCGTGAAGAGCAACAGGCGGCGTTGATGGCAAAAGTGATGAGTCCGGATTGGAACAATCAGCCTCCTGTCGTGCCGTACGTCCGCCCAAAGACGTTCTCTTCAGGCTCAAAAGCCACCGATTCAGGCCCAAAACGTGTCTGGCGCGAGGATTCAGGAGACGGGCGCGAGGATTCCGGCGACGGGTACGCCGAGACGATAAAAAAACATTGGCAAGAGGCTTGACGCGATTCTCGACAACTGCGACACTGTTTGAGCGATCGGGACTAGAGCGGAGAGAGAGTCTCCGACAGGGTGAGGCATGTTTCCCTTGATGAACACCCGGTTGCAACAAATTTTAATGAATGTTTACACGGCCAAGGATGCGGCGAAGATGATGTGCATCTGCACTGAGACTCTTCGCAGGATTGTCCGGCATGACGGAATCCAGCACAGGAGGATTGGCCGACGGATTTTGTTCACCGATTCCGACATCGCAGCGATTCTTGAGAGTCGGCTGATGACCGGAGCGGTGAACCCATACGCACGAAAAGTAAAACAAGAGAACAAAAGTACAGAAAATGAGCACAAACCCAGACTACACAGTGACAGTTCAGCAACCGTTGACGGTCAGCCCGCCTGACGCGACGACGTTCTACGACAGGATTAACAGCCCGCTTGATGCGGTCAAAACGATGGGCGATTGGATAGCGCATTCCGGCATGTTCGGATGCGTGAAACCTGAGCAGGGATATGTCCTCGCTCTCGAATGCTTGGCGAACAGGCAGACTCCGTTGGCCTGGAAGGTGCAGAACCATCTGATCAACGGGAACATCACCATGAAGAGCGAGGCGATGCTCGCCGGCATGATGAACGCGGGATGGGACATTGACTGGATTCAGTTCGATGCTGCGGCTGCGGTCGCGGAGTTCATCAAGGGAACCAAGAAGGTCCGGGTCGAGTTCACGTCGGCTGATGCAAAGCTCGCCGGGATGTTGCCTGCAAAGCCTGGTAGCGGGTGGGCCAAGTTCCCCGCCGAGATGCTGCGTGCGCGCGTCATCAGCAAAGCGACACGCATGCTGGATCCGCGCATCACCCAAGGGCGATACACGCCCGAGGAGGTGGCCGACTTCAGTGGCAGTCCATTGCCGGCACAATCGATTCCGTCGGTAACGGTTCAGCCGGTCGCTCCATCCCCTACCGTCAACCAGTACACGTTGGTCGAGAAGCTGGAAATCATCCTCGAAGAACACGCGGACATCGCTAACAAGTTCTTGATCTATAAGAACCTGATCAACGAAGGGCAGAACTTCCGCGATGTATCGTCGAAAGTGGCATCAATGATTGTCGGTGATGCAGAGGGGTTCATCAAGAAGGCGTATTCGTTTGCTGCGGAATCGAAAGGAGCACAATGAACCATCACACAGTCGTCGGTCGCGTCATCAATGAAACGATGCCGGCAGAGAAGTATCACGCGGTCCAGGCATTGTCAAAATCGATGATGGCGAAGCTGCTCAAATCTCCAGCCCATTATCGAGCCGCACAGGAGGAACATCAGGAACCGTCCAAGTCGATGCAGATGGGTACTGCCATCCACACCGCTGTTCTTGAACCTGACCTGTACACCGAGGTTGTGGGCGTGATCCCAGAAGGGATTGACGGACGCACCAAGGAGGGCAAAGCGTGGAAGGAAGAGAACAAGGACCGCATCTGTCTGAACAATACGGAGAACCGCGATGTGCAGGGTGTTGCTCGCTCGATCCGCAGTCATCCATTCTGGTCCATCTACCAAGCTCCTCATCGCATCGAGGCGAGCGTGTTCGGGCTGGACGCGGATACCGACATCGCCATCAAGGCTCGTCCTGATCTGTGGGTCGATGACCATACTATCGTAGACATCAAGACAACCGATGACGCAACGCCTGAAGCGTTCACCCGTACTGTCCTGAACTTTGGATACCACATCCAAGCGGCGCATTATCTGGCGATGACCGGTGCCGCTCAATTTGTTTTCGTCGCTGTCGAGCGCACCGCTCCGTACGCTGTCGGGGTCTATCGACTCGACTCAGAATGGTTGCAGGCTGGCGAGAACATGCGACGCAAGGCAATCACGTTGCTGCACGAATGCCAGGCACTGGACAAGTGGCCTGCTTATCCAACATCGACGCAAACTCTTTCATGCCCAAAGTGGGTGTTAAACAAGTCGGAAAACTAAATCAATAAATAAGTATTATGTTCAAAGTCAATCGACAGGATGGCGCCGCGCAATTCATCAACACCGAGGGCGATTTCGTCGTCACAGTCTCCAAGGTGGAGGAGGCTCTTGATAACAAGGGTCGCGAGGTGTGCAAGGTGACGTTCAAGACCGACGACGGATCCTCGACCAGCGACCGGTTCATCAACCAAGAGAACACCTGGTTCCGCGTGAACCAGTTGGTTGCTGCGACCAACCACAATGTTCCTGACGGGACCGAGGTGGATTTCCTCGGAAAGAAAGGAAGCTTTGGAGAGTTTATCAAGGCGATGACTGGCCTGAAGCTGATTATCGTCGCTCGTTTTGAGGAGTACGTTGATCAGGCTGGCGAGAAGAAAAAGATCATCCGGGTGAAGAACATGAAGGCTGTCGCTCCGGTCGCCGCCGAGGACAACTTGCCGTACTGAAGTGATACAGGAGGGGAGCGCATTCCTTTACAACGCTCATCAATTTTGTATCTATGAATGTAAAACTAGTGGCGATAACAAAGCCGATTGATGATATGTCGGCATCCGACTTCATCTCATATTGCGCGCGTGTCAGCAATCCATCGAACCAGAACAACACGCTGACCAGTCCGAAGTTGTTGGCCTACTGTATCAAGAATGGACACTGGAGCATCTTTGAGCAGGCAAGTTTTACGGTCGAGATAGTGACAAGTAGGGCGATATCCGCCCAGATACTTAGGCACAGGAGCTTTTCGTTCCAGGAGTTCAGCCAGCGGTATGCGGTCGCAACCGAGTTCGAGCCGGTTGAACTCCGCACCCAAGATTTGAAGAATCGTCAAGGAAGCGGCGATATGGTTGATGGAGAGTATATCAACGAATGTGTCCGCAAGTCTATTGAGTTTTCAATTGATACGTACAATATGTTTATTTCCGAGGGCGTCTCCAAGGAAACCGCGCGCATGGTACTTCCGCTCTGCACGCAGACGACTTTGTACATGACCGGAAATGTCCGTTCATGGATACATTATCTGGAGCAGCGATGCGCGAAGGGTACGCAGAAGGAACATCGATTGATTGCAGAAGCTATCCGCGATGAAATCTTTGCGGTTCAATTTCCAGCAATCCACGAAGCATTGAATTATGAAAAGAACTGATATCAAGATATTGATCGAGGCGATGCGGATTCTATCCGAAGGGATACAGAGCGAGGACGGAGTGGCCAACGCAGCGATTGCCGAGGCCGGACAAAGGCTCCAGGAGCAGAATGATTATATCGAGAAATTAGAACGGGTTGGTGACGACTTTTCTATTTTAGCCGCCAACCCTGCGATGTATCCGCAAAATCAAGTACTTAAATCTGTCAAAGCATGGGGCAAACTTGAGGAATCCAAGCCATGAATCACACACCTAGAACCAATGAGTCCATTGTCACCAACGAAGAGGGACCGTGGGTCAGTGCCGCATTCGCCCGAACTCTGGAGAATGAGTTGGATACAGCAACCGAGCGCATCAAATTGCTTGAGAACGGATTGATCAAAATGGCGCTCAATAAATTGAACCCGCCGGGAGGATTTCCCTATGAACAAAAGCAGCAAAACAACTGACAAAATCAAGACCGTCCGGCATACGTTTCCTTGCGTTGAATCGGTGCGTCGAGTTCCGCTATCCGGAGGTCGAGCGGTCACGGTATGGCGCGACAGGACAGCAGACCCGATCAAGGCCGGGTACGACGACGAGGACATCGTGATGAGTTGCATCGCCAACGCCGGCGACGACTTGGATATGATCTGTCAGTTGGCCAAGCTCAAGGGCGTCAAGGCTGTCGAGGTCAACTGGCCCGGTGGAACAGGAGCTATCATCCGTAACTGAACAACATCATGGAAGACATCGTTGCAGACACAATCAATGAGCGCGGCAAGATATACGGTGAACCGCATCTCAGCCATTCCAACATCGGGTTGGCTTGGGCAGGACTCATCCAACAGTATTACGGAATCAAACTGCCAGGGCCGATGCCATCGCATCTGGTCGAGTTGATGATGGTTGCTTTCAAAATCAATCGCAGCGTCCGTGTGTTCCACCCCGACAACTATGTGGACCTCCGGGCATACGCAGATTTCGCGGAACACGCACAGAAAAACCCAGGTCAAGAGTACAAACCAAAAGCATGAAATATATCAAACGAACGGTCAAATGGAGCGTCACCAGAGAGAAAGAACCACTGTTCGATGAACTTGCAACGGACATCGAGATCACGGACGAAGCGGCTGGTGAATTTGTTGAAGTCAAACAGCACCTCGAAGGAAACGGAAAAATCCAGATCGACCCGGGAGAGTGGCCGGCAATCAGGGAAGCAATCAATTGTGCGGTGAAACTTTGCAGGAAATAATACACATGAAAGAAAAAACCAAAAGCACAGTGATCACAATCGACGCGACCATCCATGAAGAGATGCGAAAGTATTGTGTCGAGAACGGCATTAAGATCGGGTTCTTTGCCAGCCAAGCATTGCGGGTGGCAATGATTGGAAAGACTCCAGAGGTCAAGGTCGAGTCAGGCGAGTAGCATAAACATCCCGGTCGTCTTGAATGGCGACCGGGATTCAATCTTCTAAAATTATGAATCTGAGAGAGTACCAAAAGAAAGCAGTTGAGTGGGCCACCAAGTCCGATGGTTTGATCATAGCTCCTGCCGGTAGCGGAAAAACCTGGATAGCGGCATCAATCATCAAGCATTATCACAAGCTGAATCCCGATTGGCTGTTTGGATGGACCGCTCCAACGATTGAGACGTGTCAGCAGGGACGTGTATCACTAAGCGTTGCAGGGATTCCTGATGGAGTTGTGGATATCCGGTGTCCGCATGAGTCGGTGGACTTCAGCAAGAAGAACCTGCTCATAGTTGACGAATGCAAACATAGCCCCGCTGTCAGTTGGAAGCGCATCATCGAGTCATGCCAAGGACTTCGATACGGATTCGATGCGACCCCTTGGAGCGACGATGATGAGCGGAACAAGGTCACCCGGTCGTTGTTCCGGGATTCAATCTACGAGATCTCTCGAAGCGACATCGGGGATTCATTGGCCGACGCATATTTGGAGATCAGCGACGCCACCGACCTGAACATCCAGACCAAGATTGACGAGAACATCGACCGGCTGTTCCAGACTCGCCGCAGGTACATGCGGATCAGCGATGAAGACCTGAAGAAGATGTGCGCTTGGGAATCGCTGGTGGACATCGGTATCTGCCAGAACAAGGAGAGGAACCGGTACGCGGTGCAGTATGCTCTGGACCATCTGGACATGCAGACACTCATCCTGATCCCGCGTATCACGCTTGGAGAGCAGTACGAGGCGAGCATACCGAACTCTCGCTTGGTGCATTCCAAGATCGGGAAGAAAGACAGGCGCTCGTACATGGAAGAGTTCAAGGCCGGCAATCTCAGGACCATGATTGCCACCTCATTGGCCGACGAAGGACTGGACCTTCCCAACGTCGAACTGCTCATCATGGTTAGCGGAGGTCGGTCATCGCAGAAGACCATCCAGCGGGCGAGCCGCGCGCTTCGTAAAACAGAAACAAAAAACTGTGCGACAATCGTGGACTTTTCGGACAAGTTCCATCCTATCGGAGCGTTCCATGCCAAGAAGAGGATGAAGAGCTACCGTGAACTTGGCTGTATATTTATTACAAAATGAGCGAATCAACGACGAACGAAACAACCGCGACACCAACCGAGAACGTGGTTTACTTGATCGGCGAGCTACGAGCGATCAGTCGAAAGACAGAAACCAAGACAGGAGCATTGATGGTCAGGAGATCCATCTCGATTGCTCGTCACTGGACTGATATCGAAGGCCGGTTCCATGAAGACTACGACGAGTTCGAGTTGTCGTCATGGGGTCAGGTCGCAGAAAAGATTCTTGATATCGGCAACGGCGCGTTGGTGCGCGTCAAGGGCCGGGTCAAAGTTGAGAAGTGGAGCGAAGGTGGAGATACAAAAAGTGCGGTACGTATCGCGGCGGAAAACGTCACGGTGCTGTGTTTCTAAAAGGAGCGAATGAAAAAACAAATCGTAGCGTGTGATCCAGGTGTAGGT
>Ga0194049_1000868_pt1 | contig 9986 bp, 8 predicted proteins | sample JunL2225m_MetaG_FD_148665 | JGI IMG/M metagenome (GOLD analysis project Ga0194049, IMG submission 148665) | Anoxic zone freshwater microbial communities from boreal shield lake in IISD Experimental Lakes Area, Ontario, Canada - Jun2016-L224-25m | ecosystem: Environmental > Aquatic > Freshwater >... | reverse complement strand
GAACTGATCTTTGAGGCTTTCGCGGACCGCAGGGTAGTCAACGTGCTCATTGAGCGCGATGAAATCACCATCGCGTGCAGCGCTTTTGATCACCTGTGCCGCGTAATAGGGCGAAGCTACATAGGTGCCAGCAAACAGCAGAGCCGCCAACACTAACATTGCGATGATGGATGAGCGCTTCACTGCTAGGTCCCCGATCTGCTATCGAATGGATAGCCTCGCGCGCAGGCACGAATGGCGTCTACAGCCGGAAGCGCAATATTTCACTGCATCTCCCGCGGGGCAGCGCAAACACTTCGTCTAGGCGAGGCGCGCTCGGGAACTGACTCCAGCCATCAAAAACGCCCTTGTGGATGGGCCATGAGTCCCACGATAACAATACTCCGAGGGGCCAGCAACTTATTCACGGCCAGAAGGTCGCAGCTCGCCGATGTACTTCCAGATCGCAGGCTCGAATGTTCGCATTGGCGGAACGATGCATTGCGTCCCGAGGGGAAAACCCTTGGCGCACTGGGTTCACGATGCGATTGCGATTACCTGGGCGCGCGTCATCTACCTTGAGCATGACAAGTACGAATCCGATCGGGGCCTTTTCGCTCCGCCCGGATCGCCGCCCCTGGCTCAGTTTTTCGCTCTCACGGCGGATGTGCTGGATCTGATCCCGTTAGACGAAGGCGTTGAACAACTTGCCATGGCGAGATCGAGGGCAATACCGCCTTCGGGGCCACGTCTCGAATTTCTTGAGACGGCCACTCAGGTCAATACGCTTTTGGATGGCGTCGCTGATGCCGTATGGGATGAAGCGGTGTGTTGGTCCCTCGAGCATCCGGGGTCATCTAAACAATTGCTCGAATTGTCCTATCAGGCCTGGATCGACGGAGACTTCGAGGAAATTGATCAAATTTCCTCCCTTCACTCGCGGAATAGATTTCCTCCGATAAAGAATGCGCTCATATCAGCGCGTAACTGCCGTTGGCTTCCGATCATCCGCGAGCTCGCGCACTCAGCAACGGAGCCCACGCTTGTACTCGTGGGCGTCGCACACATCGGAGGCTCGGAAGGCCTACTGTCTAAGCTCGCCGCAGGCGGACTCAAACTGCACGCGTTAGTCGATCAGTAGAATCGGCGCCGTCTGGTATCCGATCGTGACCATGGGGAGTGCTGTTCCCATGGCGTCGAATAGCTGAGTAAATGGCAGGATCAAGAATCGTAGCTGTGCACATTGCTAGGCGCGGTGAGCGCTTTGCATCTGCGGTCGAGCCTTGCTACGCAATCACCGTCCCGCAGCTTTTGGCGTGACGCGAACCAGGTGCGCCGCGGCGCCAGCAAGTTCGCGGCGCGCCTGCGTCTTGTACTACGCATAATATAGATTATGTCAAATCTGAACTAGCCGGCCGTTCGACTCCGCGCGCCATGCGTAAAACACTTTCTCATCAACGACTTGCGGATCGTGCTTTGCAGGGGTCTATCGTGCGCCGATTGGGGGGTGCGCTATGGACAGCTGGCACGCGACGTTTCTTGGTCTGCGGCACCTGCCGCGCGAGTTGACGGCCTTCGAGGTCGAGGTGTTCTTCCAGTTCTCGGCCGAGGAGGCCCGGATCACCGAGGACCGCCGTCGGCCTGAGCTCCAGCGCGGGCTCGCTCTGTAGATCGGCCTTCTGCGGATGAGCGGCAGGCTCCTCGACGCGGTTCGGATCGCCCGCCGCTGCTCTGGCGGCATTTCGGCGAGCGCGTGGGCGTCGCAGCACCTGACCTCGCGTCGCTGCGCGATGTAGCGTCGGGCACCAACATCGATTGAGCGCCAGCAGGTCGCCTGCGATGCGCTCGGGTTTCAGTGGCTCACCGATCATCACCGACGCGCCCTCGTCCGGGTGTTGCGTGAGGAACTCGCCCGCACCGATGACCGCGAGCGCCTGCTCGGGTTTGCCCAGCGCTGGCTCTACGACGACCGCCTGCTCATCGTTCACGAGCGCCGCCTGCGCGCGATGATGGGGCTGCTGCCCGCGAGTGCGCAACCCTCGAGCACACCTGAGACGGCCACCGGACGGCCGCTGACCGAGCGAGCCGCGTTCTCGGGCCTCCGTGGAGCCCCACCCTGACGCGTGTTAGGGAGCGTGCGTGGGTGCCGGCTCCCGGTAAGCGGGCTGCGTAGCGTTCTCTTTCCGATGGCGGGTCTTACTGCCCGGCGTCGATCGCTGCCTGTACGCTCCGATAGAAGGCTTCACGGGCCTCGGGTTCCGGACCGTTGTCTGCCCTCGCCCAGTTCGCGTTCGAAGCAATCACCAACCGACGGGCCCGGTCGATAAAGATGCCCTGCCCGTAGATGCCCTGCGCAGCCACGGACCCATCGTCGTAGGTCCACCAGAAAAAACCATAGCCCATACCGTTCACACCGATGCCCTGCTGCTTGCGTGTGGCTTCGGCGAACCAGTCGGTCGGTACGATCTGCTGTCCTTGCGGGCTGCCGTTGGCGAGCACGAATAGGCCGAAGCGAGCGAAGTCACGCGTGCTTGCCTGGATGCAGCAGCCCGCAATCTCCTGTCCGGTCTTGCTCAAAAGCCAGGTCGCTTTGGCTTCCATCCCGGCGGGCCGCCAGATTTTCTCCTGCAGGTATTGAGAGAGCGATTTGCGGGTGGCCGATGAAATCAGTACGCCCACTAAGTTCGTCTCGCCGGTGTTGTAGTTCCAGACCGCGCCCGCTGGGTGCGCACGTGGGAGCTTGCGCATGTAACTGACGGTGGCGTCTACGCCCGGGTCGGGCGCGGCATCATTGAAGCGGGACACATCGGAATGGACGTCCTCATAGTCCTCATTCCATTGGACGCCGGAACTCATCGTCAGTAATTGTCGGATGCTGACGTCGTCGTAGGCAGAGCCCCGCAAGTCGGGCACGTACTGGCTGACTTTGTCTTCTAGACTTTTGATATATCCGTCCTGAATCGCGGCGCCGACGAGCGTGGAAGTAAACGATTTCGCAACCGAAAAACTGGTCCATCGCCCTGCCGCCTCGAAGCCGAGTCCGTAGCGTTCCAATCGGACTTTACCGTCTTGCAGGATTACGATACCTGCTGCATGTTGTGCGGCGAGATACGCGTCGATGCCAGGGATCACCAACGGCTTTCCCAACGGTAGTGCAAGTGGCGTCTGTGAAGGTGAGACAGCACGTGCATGCAACAACACGGGCAGACGATCCATTGCTCGAAACGCCGCATCGCGTTGCGATTGGGGCCAAGTCAGTAGATCGGTATTGGTCGGGAAGGTGGCGATAAATCCACGGGTTTCCTTGTCCAGGCTACAAAACCAAATCGCAACTGCGCAGAGCACCGCAGTCGTTATTGCAATTGCGAGCGTTAACTTGCGCATGGCATCTATTCGTCCTGCTTGGTTGTACGCCCAGATATGTCAAGCCAATGCGGTCGCAAACGCACTGAGCGAAAATCACTAGGTCTCATTACAAGTCTTTGCATCGGATTGGCCCGATCTGCTGCTTTGCGGCTTGGGCGATTCAGGCCGGTGTCACGGTATGCCAAAGTAGCTAATGAATAGTTGCCTTGATCACGACACCGCCCTTCATCACGAAAGGAACAGTCTTCAGCGTGGTGATATCGGTGAGGGGGTTGCCTTCGACCGCGATGATGTCAGCGTAATAGCCAGACTTGAGTTGTCCGATGTCGTCTTTCCATCCCAAAAGTTTGGCGCCATTGATCAGGTCTGCCTGCAGCACGGCAGCCGGTGTCATTCCGTGTTGGACCATCAATTCAAATTCACGTGCTTGCGTGCCGTGGGCGAAGGGTCCTACATCCGAGCCGACCGCAAAGGGAATACCCGCTTTGACCTGCTTGGCGAACTCCTTGAGTTTGTACGCGTAGATCGCTGCGGATTGGCTATTGGCGGCTTCGGCGGGCGTCCGGGTGGAGTAGTACTCGTACCAGGTCAAGGTCGGTACGGCAGGAATCTGCTGCTTTTTCATCAACGCCATGGTGGCATCACTCAGTTGCAGCGCATGGTCAATGGACGCGACACCCGCTTCTGCGGCGTACCCTGCGCCGGGCTCGCCCGTCGCATGTACGGCGACAACGGTGCCTAGTCGGGGGCCGCTTCCTCGACCGCGGCTTTTAGTTGCGCTATCGAATATTGATAGGGTGTGTGCAAGGTGCCGTTGCGCATTTCATCGGGACCGGTCTGGTATATTTTTGCAAAATCAGAGCCTTCTTTGTGCTGCTGGCGCATTACGCGTACCAGATCATCGGCCGTGGTCGCATAGTCGGCATTGGATGGCACATGGGCATTGGGGTTGAAGGCGATGGCATCTTCATGGCCGCCGACGATGTCGATCGCATTGCCGGACACACGCAAGCGCGGTCCGGGGTACAGACCGCTATCAATGGCATTGCGCACCGCACTGTCGGCAGAGTTTGCGCCCTCGCTACCCATATCGCGCTCGGCCGTAAAGCCAGCGAGCAAATCATCTCGCGCTGCTGCGAGCGCGAGAATCGTCCGGGCGGGGGCGGATTCCTGCAGGGTCTGCAAGTCCTGAGCGCCAGGGTGCAGGAATAAGTGGATGTGCGCATCAATGAGTCCCGGCATGAGGGTGCGATTGCCAAGGTCGATCACCCGTGTGCCTGCGGGGTGGTTCACCGCCTTCCCCACTTCTACGATGCGTTCTCCGTCAATGCGGATCTCAAAAAAACGAGCTGTCCTGCCTCGACGTCCAGATAGTGTGCCGCTGTCAATACTGTTGTTTCGGCGAAGCTTGCCGCTGAAACGGCCAGCGTCAGGGCAAGAAGCAGGTGTGATGGTGCCGGCATAGCGAGTCTCATTTCCAAGTTAACTGTTACTGTAACGCAGGTGCGCTATTTACGTGTGGTTGCGCTGGGGTCGGGTCGTCTGGCAAGTGACGGCGGTCAGTACCACTCGTCCTGCATTTCCAAACAGGTGGGTGTACGGGCGGCGGCCACCGCAAGCCAAGCGTCTATTTTCGGCAATTCATAGCCATAGAAGTAGGCGGTCGCCTGTAACAGGCCGCGCAGGTGTGAGGCCGCTGTTTCGCTTGCCCCGTCCAATTTCTGCATCGCCACGACCGCCAGATCCAGCCATAGCCACGCGATGGTGACGTGGCCGAAGGCTTCTAGGTAGGGGGTCGCGTTGGCGAGTGCGATTTCTGGGTCAGGCACTGACCAGGCCGCCGCGGTGGCGGCTAGGAGGCGGCGCAGTGCAGCCTCGAGTGCTCGCCCATAGTCAGCCAACGCAGGGTAGGCGGTACTGCTGTTGGCGGTCTTTGCGACCTGACGCGCAAAGAGCGCCAGTCCAGCACCTTGATCGACACGGACTTTGCGGCCTAAGAGGTCCAAGCCGTGGATCGCGTGCGCGCCCTCATGGATCATGTTGAGCCGGTTGTCACGCCAGTACTGTTCGACGGGGAAGTCGCGGGTATAACCGTAACCGCCATGAATCTGGATCGCGTGACTATTGGCCTCCACGCAGTACTGACTCGGCCAGCTTTTAACCACCGGCGTCAGTACTTCCAGTAAACGATGGGCCTCACTGGCCGCTGCACCCTCCCCCGTACGCACTTCATCAACGAGTCGGGCGGCATAGAGAACCAGTGCAAGTGAGCCTTCCACGTAGGTTTTTTGCGCCAGCAGCATACGCCGTACGTCCGCGTGTTCGATCAGGCGCACGGGTGGCGAGAGCGGGTCTTTGCCCGCCGCCCCGATGGGTCGGCCTTGGCGGCGGTTGCGCGCGTAGTCCAGACTGGCCGCAAAGCCCGGGAATTGACGCGGCGCCGAGTCCCACGGCGATCCGGGCTTCATTCATCATGTGGAACATGTACGACAGGCCCTGCCCGGGCTCGCCAACGAGGTAGCCAACGGCGCCGGGTGCGCCGCGCACGGCGTGCCGGCCTTCGCCGAAGTTGAGCAGCGTATTGGGCATGCCACGGTAGCCGCATTTGTGATTCAGGCCCGCCAGCGCGACGTCGTTGTGTTCGCCCGTCAGTTGAGCGTCTGCATCGATCAGGCGTTTCGGAACGATAAACAAGGAGATGCCGCGAACCCCGGCGATGAGTCGGCCGTCGGGTCCGGGAATCTTAGCGAGCACCAGATGGACGATATTTTCGGTGAGGTTGTGCTCGCCGTTGGAGATCCACATCTTGTTGCCGTGGAGTCGGTATCGGGGCCCGAACGGATCGGCGTCGCTCCCCTCGCCGTCGCGCAGCGCTCGAGTAACGATGTCAGAGAGGCTCGATCCGGCCTGGGTTTCGGATAGACACATCGTGCCGCACCAACGACCGGACAACAGGTGGCGTGCGAATAGATCCTTTTGAGTTGCTGACCCATGCGCAAGGATGAGATTGGCGCTGCCGGTGGTGAGCATGGCTCCCCCGCCGAGTCCAATCCCGGCAGTGGCAAAGAACGCGTTTGCGGCGGTCTCGATGACGCTGGGCATCTGTAACCCACCGTATTCATAGTCTTGCGTGGCGGCGATCATCCCCGTGTCTCGGTACGCGACCGCTGTGGTGTAGGCAGCCTCAGGTAGCCAGACGCTTCCGTCTGGGTTCATGCGCGGCTCTTCTACGTCGACAATGCGATTGACAGGGGCAAACACCTCGCGCGCAACCCGCTCGCAGGTATCCAGGACCGCAGAAAACGTTTCTGGGGAGTGGTCTTTGAACCGCTCCCGATGCGTCAGGGACTCGACCTGGAGCCAGTCATGCAGCAAAAAGTCGATGGTGCGACGCATAGGACATCCGACCTGTATAGGAAGCACAATCCTAAGCGTTGTGTGGCCGATGCGCACGGATCCTGGTAGATAGGAATGAACTCTGTGGGACCGGCTCAGTTTTTGATCTCCCTTATGGGGTAATCCCCCTTGCTTTAGGCGCCATTCCGGGTAGAACTGTCAACGCTCCGGCCGCCCTTTTGCGGACCCGGCAACCCCAACGGCAATGCTGCACCTTTACTTCTCCAACTGCCTGCCGGTACTGACCGATCGACTTCTGCGTGAACTGGCGCAGTCGGGTGCTGGCGTCTTTGATATGGACGAGGTTCTGGTTCCCAGTGTGGCCGTGCGTCGTGCGCTGCAGCTGTCGATTGCCCAGAAGCAGGGCACATTTGCGCCAACCTGTCTTTCAATAATTTGGGTCGGTGGCTGTGGCAGATGGTGGGCCGCGTTGTGCCGGGGATTGAAGCCGAGTCACCGTTCCAGCCAGCGAATCTGACCTGGCAGGTGTTGGCGGTGTTGGGTCAGCCGGCGTTCGTTGTGGCGCACCCGCGGCTCGCCCAGTACTTGGGTGCTGCAGACGAGGTAATGCGGTACGAGTTAGCCGCCCGTATCGCCGCCTTGTACGACCAGTACATTACTTATCGCAGTGACTGGCTGGAGGGCTGGGCGGCTGGGAACACTGCCTTGCCAGTGCTCACCGGCACTGCCGCTGCGGATGTGGTCTGGCAATCGGCGCTATGGCAAGCGCTGCTGGCGCGACTCAATGCGCAGGATCGCCATCCCCGTCAGCAGTTTATTGCGGCGCTGCAGGACCCCGAGAAGGCCGCCTTGTTGCCGCGTGCGGTGCACCTGCTCGCACTGCCCTCGATTCCGCCACTGCATGTGGAATGGCTACATGCCTTGGCTCCGCATCTACAGATCCACCTGTATGTGCTCAATCCCTGTCAGGAGTACTGGGCCGAGATCGTGGCGCCGCGGCGTTTGGCGCAGTTGCGGGCGTTGGGGCAGGACGCTGGTCATGAGGTTGGCAATCCCCTATTGGCGGCCTGGGCGGGCCCGACCCGCGCTTATTTTAAATCTTTGGTGGATGCGTTTGGTGATGATCAGCAGGATGATCTCACCGGCTATGCAGAGCCCGTAGGCGAGTCGGTACTGGCGCGCTTGCAACGCTCGATTCTGCATCTAGAGGATCTGCCCGCGGGTTCTCTGGTCGTGGCACCCACCGATCGCAGCCTTGAGGTGCATGTCTGTCATTCGTTGACCCGTCAACTCGAGGTGGTGGTGGACCGCCTACTCGGTCTTTTTGCCGACGACGCGGAACAAAAAGGCACACTGCATCCATCGGACATCTTGATTGTCGTGCCGGATCTGGAGACGGCGGCACCGATGGTCGACGCGGTCTTTTCGGCGCTCCCTGAATCGCGTCGGATTCCTTACCTGATCACCGGGCGCGCCCGTGTACAGGCCGATACCGCGGCTCGTACGTTGTGCGCCTTGCTCAGCCTCGCGGGATCTCGATTGGAGGCGGACGCCACCTGGAACCTGCTGACGCAACCGTTGGTGGCACGCCGGTTTGGACTGAATGCGGAGCGACTGGAGACGCTACGCGTCTGGCTGGAGGCCTCTGGGTACCGGTGGGGAGTCGATGCTGCGCATCGCGCGCGGGTGCAGTTGCCGGACGGTCGCCGGCACACCCTCACGGAGGGTCTGGATCGATTATTCCTGTCGTATGCCTTGCCTGCCGGGCAACTCGATCCGCTTTTAGACGATCTGCTGCCCGCGGCCGGCGTCGTGGACCCCGCCGCCATTGACCTGGCCGCCCTGGATGCATACGTCCAGTTGCTGGCTGAGTTCGTAACGACAGTGTCGGTCCCGCGTACCGCCTCTGCGTGGTCCGATCTGTTGAACCAGGCGCTGGACGACTTTTTGAGTCCGGATCAAGCAGGCGATGAGGTCGAAGAGTTATCGCAGACGCGTCACAGTGTGCAGGCGCTGTGTGCGGCCATGCAGCGCGCGGATGCAGCAGCGACATTCTCTTTGGCGGTGGTGCAAACAGCGCTGGCATCGGCACTCGAAGATCCGGCCCACGGTGGCGTACCGAGCGGTGGCGTCACGGTGGCTTCCGTATCGAGCTTGCGGGGACTGTCATTCCGGGTCGTCTGCATTCTGGGACTCGATGATGGCGCTTATCCACGGGCCGAGCGGGCTGTGGATTTTGATTTGATGGCGCGCGAGCCGCGTGCACAGGACCGTCAGCGCCGTCTGGATGATCGGAACGTGTTTCTGGACCACCTTGTTGCGGTGGGCGATGTGCTGCACCTGTCTTATACCGGCTTCAATGATCGCACCAACGCGGTACTACCGCCGTCGATGGTGGTCTCCGAACTGCTAGACGTTTTGTTGCCGGCAGCGATTGCAGAGGGACTGTCCGGCGCAGACCCCTGGCGCTGCAGGCGGCGCGCGCGCGTCTCGTGATCACTCACCCGCTACAGGCCTTCTCGTCAGCTCACTTTGATCCTGCCGATCCACGTCGCCATAGCTACAACGCGGAACTAGCGAGCGCGCAGCGCAGTCGCCTCGAGCAGCCCTCCCTCGAACGGTTCGCCAGTAGCGCGGACCACGATGAAGATGAGGGTGGAGAGTACAGCGACGAAGGCGGTGAAGCCGCAACAGAATCCGACGTAGTGGAGGATCCGCGTCGGCCGTTCTTCACCGGCAACTTGCCTGCGACGGCACCCGTCCTCGAACTTGCTGTCGACGATTTGGCGCGCTTCTTCCGGGGTCCAGCCGCTTACCTGGTCGAGCGCCAACTCAATCTCACCTTGGCGCGTGCCGTGGAGGAACTGGCCGTCCAAGAGCCCCTACTCCCAGACTGGGATCGCGATCGCGGTCTTGAGGCACGATTGTTTGCGGCGGCATGCGCCGGTGTGGATGCCGAACGTCTGCGCCGTTACGTGATGGCCAGTCCTGAGGTGCCCTCTGGGGTGCTCGGGCGGGTGGCAACGCGGCAATTGGTGCACTCGGCGGTCGAGTATGCCGCTCAAGTGGCCCAGTACAGCATCGGTGTGGTGCTGCCATTGCATGAGATGCAGCTCGACTTTGTCATCGACGGGGCGCCACTGCGACTCACGGGCGCGTGGTCCGACTTGCGTAGTTCTGGACTGCTGCGCGTCTCTCCGGCGCGCCCGAGCGCGTCGACCCTATTAGGCACTTGGGTGGAACATGTGGCCCTGTGTTGCGCGCTGCCTGTTGGCATGCCGGGG
>Ga0194049_1000864_pt1 | contig 10020 bp, 13 predicted proteins | sample JunL2225m_MetaG_FD_148665 | JGI IMG/M metagenome (GOLD analysis project Ga0194049, IMG submission 148665) | Anoxic zone freshwater microbial communities from boreal shield lake in IISD Experimental Lakes Area, Ontario, Canada - Jun2016-L224-25m | ecosystem: Environmental > Aquatic > Freshwater >... | reverse complement strand
TGCGGTGATACGGATGCGCCACCGGCTGAAGACGGCGGAAGGCAAGGCGATCTACGCACGGCGCAAATCCACGGTGGAACCGGTGTTTGGCATCATCAAACAGGTGATGGGCTTCCGCCAGTTCCTGTTGCGTGGATTGAAGGCCGTGACGGGGGAATGGACGCTGGTCTGCATCGCCTACAATTTGAAGCGGATCCATGTGCTGGCGGGATAACTTTGCCCAAAGGGAAGGAAAAGCCGCATTAATGTCGAAAAACGCTCCATAAAGGGGCGAATTAAGGCGTGGCAATCGTTTTTCAGCCTTTTTGAGGAAGGGAAACTGTCGTACAACTCTAAGTCGGACAGGCTCCTAGCGGGCGGAACCGGGGGGCAAGCCCCCCGGACTCCCAAAGGGCCGAATCACCCGAAAACCTAAATCACCCACGCCGCCGTGCTTTCGCGCCCGCCCAAGCCAATGCGCCAACCCCGAACAACCCGATCACGCCCGGCTCTGGCACGGCGGCGACATCGCCAGAGCGCACGGCCCACGCATAGAAGATAATGTCCTTACCGACGAAGTTCTGGAAGCCATTGCCGGCAACGAAGAGCCACGCGCTACCAGGATCGGGCGCGAACTCGGTACAGGACCAGTAAACGGAGGATTGGATATTGGTGAACAAATCATAATTGGCGTTGTGGGTGGTGGTGATCGACTGGTTTGCCACGCCGCCCAGCCCATTATAAAACAAATTCCCTAACTCGCTGCCAGTGCAACTGAAGGCCCCACTTTGCACACCATAGGTCGGGTCAGTGAATGAACCCGAGCAGGTCGCATCCGGCTGCAAAGTCGTCGGCAAGCGCCAGCCAGTGTAGCCGCCGACAGTCAGGCCGGCCGCCCAGGCGTTGCCGGCGGCCCAAGTCATCTGGCCGTCGGTATCATAGCCCGAGGTCTGGGCGTAGTTGGCATCCTTCAGCCAAGAGAGGTGACTTACGGTGTCGTAAACGGCAAACGCCCGGTCGAGCAGCTCGGCTTGGGCGGTGGGGGCAAGGCCCATCCCGGCCAACAGCAACAGGGCGGGGAAACGGCGATTAAGCACCCCCATCCGAACAGTCCTGTATTGTGATTTGCGCGGGGCGCGGGTACGATGTTGCGCCACTTCCATCATCCACGCAAGGAATTTCTTGGTTTTCGTGCTCCCACGTTCCATCGCTCATCGTCATACACAAGCCCCGCCGATCCAGAAAACACCGTCATTCCGGCAGGGATGCCGGAATCCAGTGCCATGGACGGTAACGTGTCGGTTGCGCAAGTGTTTGAAAAAGGCTTGGTGGCGACCCCTAGTTTCACATCCTTGTAACTGGATTCCGGCATCCTAAGCCGGAATGATAGGTTGTTTACTAGGATTTTAGACAAAATGAGAATTGCCACACTAACCATAGGCATTCCCGTCAATGTCCTAAACATCCCCCAGAACCGCTTCTTCCTCTTCGCTCAACAGCCTTGAACGGGTCAGAAACCTCATGCCCTCAGGGGCTTCCAGCGAGAAACCGCCCCCCCGGCCCGGCACCGTGTCGATGATGAGATGGGTGTGCCGCCAATACTCGAATTGCGCGACACCCATGTAGAAGGGACAGCCCTCAATCTCGCCCAGCTTGACATCAGACTGGCCGATTTTGAATTCGCCCAGCGGGTAGCACATGGGTGAACTGCCGTCGCAGCAGCCGCCCGATTGATGGAACAACAGTTCGCAGCCATGCAGCCGCTTGAGCTTGTCGATCAGCCCGGCGGCGGCAGGGGTGCAGGAAACGCGGGTCACGCCCATCGACAATGCTCAGAAAAGTCCCAATGCCTTCGGGCTGTAGCTCACCAGCAGGTTCTTGATCTGCTGATAATGATCTAGCATTATCTTGTGGGTTTCGCGCCCGATGCCCGATTGTTTGTAACCGCCGAAGGCGGCATGGGCTGGATAGAGGTTATAGCAATTGGTCCATACCCGTCCGGCTTGAATGCCTCGCCCCATGCGATAGGCGGTGTTCGTGTCGCGGCTCCACACGCCCGCGCCAAGTCCGTACAAAGTGTCGTTGGCAATGGCCAGGGCATCGGCCTGGTCTTTGAACGAGGTCACCGAGACGACCGGCCCGAAGATTTCCTCTTGGAAAATCCGCATCCGGTTGTGGCCGGTGAAGATGGTCGGCTCCACATAATAGCCGCCGGCCAAGTCGCCTTCAAATTCGCAGCGTTTGCCCCCTATCAACAGTTTTGCCCCTTCCTGTTGGCCGATGTCGACGTAGGCGAGGATTTTCTCCAACTGATCATTGGAGGCTTGTGCGCCCACCATGGTGTCGGTGTCCAAGGGATGGCCGCGCCGGATGCGCTGCACACGCTCGACGGCCCGCGCCATGAAGTCGTCGTAGATTGAGGCTTGCACCAGTGCGCGCGACGGGCAGGTGCAGACCTCGCCTTGGTTGAGGGCAAACATGGCGAAGCCTTCCATCGCCTTGTCGGCGAAATCGTCGTCCTTGGCCAGCACGTCCTCGAAGAAGATGTTGGGCGATTTGCCGCCCAGTTCCAAGGTCACCGGAATGAGGTTTTCCGAGGCATATTGCATGATGAGGCGGCCGGTGGTGGTCTCGCCAGTGAAGGCGATCTTGGCGATGCGCCGGTTGCTGGCGAGAGGCTTGCCGGCCTCCACACCGAAACCGTTCACCACATTGAGCACACCGGGTGGCAGCAAGTCGCCGATCAACTCCATCAGCACCAAGATGCTGGCGGGGGTTTGTTCCGCCGGCTTCAGCACCACGCAGTTGCCCGCAGCCAAAGCCGGCGCGAGTTTCCATGCGGCCATCCCGATGGGGAAGTTCCACGGGATGATTTGCCCGACCACACCCAAGGGTTCGTGAAAATGGTAGGCAACGGTGTCATCGTCAATTTCGCTCAAGAAGCCTTCCTGGGCGCGGATGCAGGAAGCGAAATAGCGGAAATGGTCGATGGACAGCGGAATGTCGGCGGCCAGGGTTTCACGGATCGGCTTGCCGTTGTCCCAAGTCTCGGCCACGGCCAGCATTTCCAAGTTGGCTTCCATGCGGTCGGCGATTTTCAGCAGGATGTTTGCACGGTCGGCGGGCGGCATGCGGCCCCAAGCATCTTTCGCGGCATGGGCTGCATCCAAGGCCTTTTCGATGTCCTCGGCACTGGAACGGGCGACCTCGCAGAAGGGGCGGCCATTGATCGGGCAGACATTCTCGAAATAAAGGCCCTTGACGGGTGCCACCCAGGCACCGCCGATGTAATTGTCGTAGCGGGATTTGAAATGAACCTTGCTCTCGGTTTGATTGGGATCAGCGTAACGCATGGGGGGTTCTCCAGATTTGATGAGGGACGGACGGGCTAGGGGAAGGATAAAAGCGGTTAAGGCAATTCTTCACTGTATACGATCTCGCCACAGAAGATAGACCCTTGGAAATAGTTTGTCAACGAAAGATACGTTTTCTAATTAACGGGTTAGAATCATTCCACTATTGCTTCAGCCCCGTACCCCGCTTCAACAACCAAAGCGACCAGAGCAATAAAACCAAAATAAAACCGATGATAATCAGTAAAGCCCGTTCCACACTGACATCGGACACCCCTAGGAATCCATAGCGAAACGCGCTAATCATGTAGAGGATGGGGTTGCCCAAGGAAATAATTTTCCATGGGTCAGGCAAAAGATCGACGGAATAAAACACCCCGCCCAAATAGACCAAGGGTGTCAATACAAAGTTGGGGATGATTGATATGTCGTCAAAGCTGTTGGCGAATAAGGCATTCAGAAAGCCGGCCAAGGAAAACAGGATGGCGGTCAGCAGAAACACTAGGACAACCACTTCGGCATGTGCTATTTTGAGGTTGGTGAATAGGGCAGCGATCCCCATCACCACCCCGCCGACCGCCAAACCCCGCGCCACACCGCCACCGACATAACCGGCCAGCATCATCCAGCCGGGGACCGGGGCAATCAACATTTCCTCGATATTGCGTTGGAATTTGCTGGAATAAAACGATGCCACCACGTTGCCGTAGGCATTGGTAATCACCGACATCAGGATGATGCCGGGTACGATGAAATCCATGTAGGCGATGCCGTCCATTTCGCCAATCCGCCCGCCGATCAATTTACCAAAAATCAGAAAATACAATGACGTGGTCACCGCCGAAGGCAGCAGGGTTTGCGGCCAGATGCGGACGAAACGATGGATTTCTTTGTAGAGAATGGTGTGAAAAGCGATAAGTCGCTGCATGGGAATTTAGGGTAGGTTAGGCGGATGTTCGGTCACTCCGGCCATTTTCGACCAGATTCATGAAGAATTGCTCCAGACGGTTGGAGGCGTTGCGCAGGCTCGTCACCTCAATGCCCTGCAAGGACAAGACATCGAACAGGCCATGAATGCCTAATTCGACAGGGACATCCACTGCCAAGGTGCGCGCGTCGATGCGCGACAAGCGATAGCCGGCCAGCGTAGGCAATTTTTCCAATGGCTTACGCAATTCCAAGATGAAGCTGACGTTGTCCAGCTTTCCCAACAGATTGCCCATGGCATTATTTTCGACGATGTCGCCATGGTCAATGATGGCGATGTTGCGGCACAGGTTCTCTGCCTCTTCCAAGTAATGCGTGGTGAGGATGATGGTGGTGCCATCGCGGTTCAATTGGCGGAGATAGTCCCACATGGACCGGCGAATCTCAATGTCCACCCCGGCAGTCGGCTCGTCCAAAATCAACAGTCGGGGGGAATGGGCCAGTGCGCGGGCGATCATCAGCCGCCGCTTCATGCCGCCGGAAAGCAAGCGAGCCGTCTGGTTGCGTTTGTCTCCAAGCCCCAACACCTCCAGGCACTCATCCGCCCGCTTCAGGGCTTGGCTACGGCGTATGCCATAGTAGCCGGCCTGATTGGCGACGATGTATCGCGCCTTCTCAAACTGGTTGAAATTAATTTCCTGCGGCACTAAACCGATGCAGCGTTTGACGGCATCGGGGTCGCGGTCCAAATCGTGCCCGAACACGCTCACCTGACCCGACGTCTTGGTCACCAAGGAGGAAATAATGCCGATGGTGGTGGATTTGCCTGCGCCGTTCGGCCCCAGCAAGGCAAAAAAATCACCTTCTTCCACGTCAAGATTGATGCCATTCAACGCCTTGAATCCGTTTTTGTAGACTTTTGTCAGTTTGCTCAGGGACAGGGCTTTCATTCGCTAGGACTATTGGGGTTGGAGTAGTTAAAATAGCGCAACCATAAGGCTTGGAGCGTTAGTGATTTTACCAGAAATTCCAAGCCGCAAATTTTCTCCCCATTGTAAGGAATCGACCGTGCCGAAACCCTCCACGCCCGAACTCGTCGCTGCCATTGATCTTGGCTCAAATAGTTTTCACATGATCGTCGCCAGTTTGCGCCAAGGAGAATTGGCCGTTGTCGATCGTCTGCGGGAAATAGTGCGCCTTGCCGCCGGTTTGACCCCAGACCGATTCCTGACGGAAGAAGCCCAGCGCAAGGCTATCGATTGCCTGCAACGTTTCGCCCAGCGCCTTCGCGACATGCCGCCGGGCAGCGTCCGCGCCGTCGGCACCAACACCTTGCGGGTCGCCCGCAATTCGGCGCAATTCCTCGAAAAGGCGGAACAGGCACTTGGACACCCCATCGAAATCATTGCCGGCATTGAGGAGGCCCGCCTCATCTATCAAGGCGTGGCCAACAGCCTGACCAATGACGGCAAACGGCGCTTAGTGATGGACATCGGCGGCGGCAGCACCGAATACATCATCGGCGTGGATCAAACACCTTTGCGCAAGGAAAGCCTGCGCATGGGCTGCATATCCATGAGTTTGAACCATTTCAATGACGGAAAAATAACGGCCAAGCGTTTCAAACGTGCCGTCATCGCCGCACAAACCGAGTTGGAGCCGTTTGAAAATGCATTTCGTCACGGCGCTTGGGAACAGGCCGTGGGTGCGTCAGGCACCATGCGCACGGTGGAAAAACTCCTCGTCAGCAATGGCTGGAGCAAAGAAGGCATCACTTTGGACGGGCTCAACCAGTTGATAGACGCCATGTACAGCGCTGGCCATTGCGATAAATTGCAATTGACCGAGCTTTCCAATGACCGCAAACCGATATTGCCAGGCGGTGTTGCCATCATTTATGCCAGTTTCAAGAGCCTGCAAATCCCAAAAATGAAAGTGGCCGACGGGGCACTGCGCGAAGGCTTGATCTATGACTTGCTCGGTCGCATCAACCACGAAGATGTCCGTGACCGCACGGTGACCGCCCTTGCCAGCCGGTTCCATGTGGATCAAGAACAGGCGGCCCGTGTCTGGCAAACCTTGGCGGATTTTTCCCGGCAGGGGTTGCCTTTGGGCGGGGTGGATCGTGAAGATGCGGAACCTTGGTTGGACTGGGCGGCAGCTTTGCACGAAATTGGCATCGACATCGCCCATAGCAATTACCATAGGCATGGTGCCTATGTCATTGAAAACGGCGACCTGCCCGGTTTTTCCCGCCAGGACCAAAAGCTTCTGGCAACTTTGGTGAGATTTCACCGGCGCAAACTGATCCCAAAGTCATTCAAAGAATTGGTAAAGCCTTGGGACATGGCGGCCTTCCCAATGACCCTGCTGTTGCGCCTCGCGGTTTTGCTGCACCGCAGTCGCCAACCCACCGCCTTGCCGTACATCACCTTGGCCATGACCGAAAACCGGATCATCCTGCGCTTCCCAAAAAACTGGCTCAGCGACCATCCACTCACCGCAGCGGATCTTGAGCAGGAAGCTGGCTATTTGCTGGGGGCGGAAATGGTGTTGGATTATGCCTGATTCTAATTTTAAATTAATAATGAAATATTGTAGGGGCGAATTCATTCGCCCATGGGCGGCTGAAGCCACCCCTACATTAAATCTTTGAAATAGAATTGGAATAACTGAATTTATGAATAATCAGGATATTCGTTGGCGACAACGGTTTGATAATTACCAAAATGCATTGGAAGCGTTGACTGAGGCGGTTGAACTTTATCGCCAAAGACCGTTATCCAAACTTGAAAAACAAGGACTAATCAAAGCGTTTGAATTTACCCATGAACTCGCTTGGAATGTGATTAAGGATTATTTTGAATATCAGGGTAAAACCTCAATCATGGGTTCGCGTGATGCCACCCGCGAAGCGTTCAATAGGGGGATGATTACCGATGGTGAAAACTGGATGGAAATGATCCGGAGCCGTAATTTAACCTCGCATACTTATAACCAAGAAACCGCTGATGAAATCGTGGAAGACACGGTTAACATCTTTCATAATTTATTTCTGCAACTTGAAAGTAAACTGACGGAACTGGCGAATGTCGAATAACTTGGACAATACAGGTTTGTCATCCAAGACTATAGACAAGATTCACTCGGTATTTTCGCGTTATCCAAACATTGAGCAAGCCATCCTCTATGGTTCCCGCGCCAAAGGCACATTCCGCAACGGTTCGGATATTGATTTGACCTTGCGAGGTGATACTTTAACTCACCGCGAACTTTCAAGGATCGAAAACGAATTGGATGATTTATTATTACCCTACAAGATTGACCTTTCCCTGTTTCGGCAAATCGACAATCCCAATTTAATTGAACATATCGAGCGGGTTGGGGTGGTATTTTATGAAGGTAATCTGCATTTGGAAATCCGCAATGATTTGGCGTTTGAACCGGCGGTTTGGTAGGCAATCAACAGGGTCGAGATAACCACATCGGCGGATTTGGAGAACTTACATGACAACACTTAATGGCATTACCCATCGCCATCCAGAGATACTCAGCGGTACGCCTGTTTTTGTAGGCACTCGCGTTCCAGTGCGTTCCTTATTCGACTATTTGGAAGGCGGTGATACGCTGGAAGAATTTTTACATCAATTCCCTTCCGTACAACGGGAGCAAGCCATAGCTGTATTGGATGCGGCTTATGAAGCGGTCACAGAAGATGCGTATCTTGCTTGACGAAAACTTTCCTGTTGATTTTGCAAAACTACTCGTCGGACATGAAATTATTACTGTGCATAGCCTTGGATGGTCAGGCATCAAAAACGGGGAATTACTCCGTCGCGCAAAAAGCGTATGCGATGTTTTTGTCACACTTGACCGTAACTTGGAGTTTCAGCAAAACATCAAAGTTTTGTCTTTCGGGGTTGTAGTGGTATGCGCTCGTTCTAACCGAATCGCTGATCTGATCCCGCACATTGGCAGTATCTTAGAAGTTGCGAACTGTGTTGCGCCGGGCCATGTCGAAAAGGCATAAGCTTATGTCACTACATGGTTTCATCGAAATGAAAGCAAACTAAATTTTGGAGATTTAAAATGCCTAAACTTTTTTGTCATATTTCTTGGATGCGTGAATATAAAGGTCACCATAGAATTGATGGTCAAATAGATCAACCTAAAAGAGGCGGATTTAAGGATGTTAAACATGGAACGGCTCACGAATGCTGCAATTTTCTACCTGATGAAAATGGAATGGTTTATGGGCATGTTGAAACATCCAAAGATGGCAAAAACGGAAAGAAGGGATATGATGCTCAAATTAAGATTGAAAATTTAGGAACTAATAAAAATGATCCCCATATTGATGGTATAGATGTAATTTGGACAGCAACTCATGACACGGGAGGGAAGCGGGTCGTAGGATGGTATAAAAATGCAAGAGTTTATCGGGAACGGCAAACCCATGAAGAATACCCAACTGTTCAGTATGAAACGGACAATGTTTATAGCTATAGAATTACGGCAAAGCAAGAAGATGTAACTCTTATCGCTGAAAATAATAGAATAATATTTAATCCAAACAGAGTAAAAAGTGGATGGCCGGGTATGAACTCCATTTTTTATCCAAGTAATTATGTGCATAATGCAGAATTAAACCGCTTCTTAGAGGAATTGGATGTTACTATGCAAGAAGAGGAGGGAAAGCCTCCATCTTCGCCCGACAACCCATTTGAGGGATCTTGGGGTGATGAAGGTCGAGAACAACTTAAAATCCACAAAAGAAAGGAACGATCTGCAAAACTTATTAAAGATTTCAAAGCTCAACTAACTGATTTTTCATGTTCAATTTGCGGCTTTTCATTCATAGAGGCTTATGGAGAATTGGGGCATGGTTTTATCGAAGCACACCACATTATACCTATTTCTAAACTTAAAGAACAAACCAAAATGAGTACAAATAATTTGATTGCGGTATGTTCAAATTGTCATCGCATGTTGCACAGAAAGAATCCACTGCTTACAGCAAAGGAACTCAAAAAGGAACTTAGATAAGAAATTCTTTACAGTATTTTGTGCTGGTTCCCAAGCTCCTGCTTGGGAACGAGTGAAGCCGCTTGAACACATACCCGGAGCCGACAATGATTAAGCTCATCCATGCCACCCCACAATCTGCTTTTCGATTGAGGCTGGTTTTCTCGGATCATTCTTGGGGCGAACTGGATTTCAAACCAACTTTGCAACGTACCGGAAGTCTGCTAGAACCTTTACGCGATCCAGTTTATTTTGCCCGTTGTTTTATCGAAATGGGCGCGTTATGTTGGCCGAATGGATTGGAGTTAGGGGCCGAGTCCTTGAGACAAAAGCTGGTTAATAGCGATGCGCTCAACGAGCCGGGGCGTGAGGCTGCTTGAAGCCGGCTCAGTCTCATCTTTGTGCTGGTTCCCAAGCTCCTGCTTCAAAGCCATTAACTTAAGACGCATGTCATTGATTATATTGCACAATGGAGCAACCATATAAAACCATTGTCTTCAGGACTTGCTGCCAACCTGAATAAGGTGCAAAGTAGAGCTTTAATCATTGCAATGCCCATATTAAAAAACCATGCCTGTCCGTCAGCCAAGCGTTGATCCACGATGCAGACTTCAAAGCCCGCCACCGCCAAAAGGCGACGGATTTCACCCGGTCGCGCTCCCTGGTCTTTCCGCTGGTGATGCTGTTCGTGCTGCGCAAGGGCGTCAAGTCGATCCAGTTGATGGTCAACGAATGG
>Ga0194049_1000860_pt1 | contig 10062 bp, 14 predicted proteins | sample JunL2225m_MetaG_FD_148665 | JGI IMG/M metagenome (GOLD analysis project Ga0194049, IMG submission 148665) | Anoxic zone freshwater microbial communities from boreal shield lake in IISD Experimental Lakes Area, Ontario, Canada - Jun2016-L224-25m | ecosystem: Environmental > Aquatic > Freshwater >... | reverse complement strand
TTTTTACATTGGGTAACGGGTTTTGAGTTATTTCCTATACTATTCCCGTCATTTGCCGAACCTATCACAACAACACAACAATATATTGAACTTGCAGATTTCAAAAACGGTGATGTGGTATTTGATTTAGGGGCATATTCAGGATTAACTAGCATAATGTTTGATATGGCAATACCCGGAGGGGGGTGTGTGATTGCATTAGAAGCTGACCACAAGAACTTAGGGGCGTGTATAGAAAATATATCCCGGTATGAAAAAATTAAAAATAGGAAAATAGAACTAGTTTATGCTGCCGTATGGAATGATGACGGAGGGGTTACGTTCTCATCAGAAGGAAACTTAGGTAGTTCAGTAGTAAGTGGCAATGAGCAATCAGGAACCGTTAAAGTCCCGTCACTGACACTTTTACAAATCGCGGATAAGTTTCAATTAACGCATGTAGATTTTATCAAATGTGATATAGAGGGTGGGGAAACCGTGATATTTGATTGCCCCCAATTTTTCTCCCGGTTCTCACCGAAAATACTGATCGGATGTCATCTTGTGGGGGGAATCAGTTCATCTGCACTGTGTCGTAAAATATTATCCAAGTATGGGTACACGTTTGAAGAAGTCAAAGAACAAGGATATCCACTCCCTCTGTTATTGTGTAAATGCCAAACTATAATTACAGATGTAATGAAAGATAATATGATTATTGATCTGATGGAGGAATAATGTCACTTGATGATTTTATAAACCAAAATATTTATGGTAAAATTGGTCGATTACTTGAAATAATAATTGGCAAACGTATTACATGTAAACTTAATCAACATCTTTATGACATTTTTGGAAACGACTTTACTGGATGGGATTATAGTGGCGACCTCCCCGACCCCGAAAAAATCAAAATCATCAGAGAGTATCATACAAATAATCCTCATTGTAATATATTTGTTGAAACCGGGACATTTTTTGGATATACTACGTTTGCACTAAAGGAAGCATTTAAAACGTGTCATACAATAGAAGTTGATCCGTGGTTATTCAAAAAAGCGAAAAACAAATTTAATCATTATACCAACTGCATTTGTTATCATGGAGATAGCACCAAAATTTTACCCTCATTATTACCCACAATCGACGCACCGATATTATACTGGTTAGACGCTCACTATTCCGGGGGAATTACTTGGTATGGTGATACAAAGGATCCAATTATGATTGAATTAGAATCGATTTTAAAACATAAACACATATTAAATAGTGTAATACTTATTGACGATGCAAGAACATTAAATGTAGATGATATATTTGCTCTTATAAGAAAAACAGGGTTAAAAATTACGGTTGAAAAAGATATTATACGGGTGACACCATGAAAAAAACACTTTTAATCACTGGGGGTAATGGTTTTATCGGACGCAACATACGAGAACAATTATGTACACGATATAATATCCTTGCGCCATCACATTCAGAACTCGATTTGCTTTCGAGTTTAGAAGTTAAAACGTATTTCAAAGAGCACAACATAGATTATGTGATTAATGGTGCTAATGTAGGGGGTAGTAGAAAGTGCAATGAGGTAGATATAGTAAAGAAAAACATAAAAATGTATCTTAATTTAACTACATACGGTAATTTTGAAAGAATAATACAATTAGGTTCCGGTGCTGAATATGATAAAACACGACCGTTACATAAAATATCTGAATATCAATTCGGTGAATATATACCGGCAGATGATTATGGGTTTTCGAAATATCTAATCAGCAGATGTATTAGCAATCGTGAAGATGCAATTGGATTGAGATTATTCGGAATATTCGGGAAATATGAGGATTATGAATATAAGTTTATCTCAAACGCTATAGTGAAAAATCTGCTCGGTTTACCGATACAAATTAATCAGAATGTAGTTTTTGATTGGTTATATGTAAACGATTTCATTCGATTATTAGAAGATTTTATCATACAAACACCCCCGTATAGATTTTATAATGTAACCGCAACATTATCATACGATATAGTGACGATTGCAAACATAATTAACAAGATATCCTCAAATAAATCAAAAATAATTGTTGAACATAAAGGCAAAAATTACGAATATAGTGGAAACAACGACAGATTACTGGAACGGTATAACGGGACGTTTAAATTTACTCCGATAGAAATAGCAATCAAAGAATTGATTATATATTATCAGTCTATTTTACCCAATATTAACCCAAAAAAGATAATGCGGGATAAATATTATGATAGTTGTGTGGTGAAAAAATAATGACTACTGACCAAGACGAGGGTGGAGTGCACATGTTAAACTGGGTAAAAGCAATTGCGAAAGAACAACACGTTATATTAAACCCGGATATTGCCATAGTTAATAGAGTTATACGTGGTTTATCCGCAAACAAAGAAAAATACGGAAGACCTTACTGCCCATGCAGGGTCAGATCGGGAAATGCAGAAACAGATGTGGATATAGAATGCCCGTGTAAATATATGAACTCTGAAATTATAGCTGTTGGTAGATGCACATGTTTGTTATACTACAAAGAGGAATAATATGAAAGTTGTAATATTAGCTGGGGGATTAGGTACGCGATTAAGTGAAGAAACAGCATTAAAACCAAAACCTATGGTAGAGATCGGAGGAAAACCCATAATATGGCATATAATGAAATTATATTCTTTTTATGGATTCGATGAGTTTATAATATGTGCTGGTTATAAAGGATACATGATCAAAGAATATTTCTCTAACTATGCTCTCCACATGTCAGATGTTACTATCAATTTAAAAGAAGATTATATATATACTCATAAATGCCGCACGGAATCGTGGAAAATAACCATAGTAGATACGGGTGATACTACAATGACTGGTGGTAGATTATTACGCATCAAACCATATATTGGCGACGAACCATTCATGTTGACATATGGGGATGGGGTATCGGATGTTAATATAAATGAATTGTTAAACGCTCATAAAATACATAATCGTAAAGTAACTATAACTACGGTTAAACCTGTAATGCGATTCGGAGTAATTGATATTGATGAAGAATACAACATAACCTCATTTAAAGAGAAAACAGAAGGTGATGGGAAATATATAAACGGGGGGTTCATGGTATGCGAACCAGACATATTCAATTATATAACTGATGATAGCACAGCACTTGAAAAAGAACCATTAAGTTTAATGGCAGAACATAATAAAATGGGGGCATATATCCACAATGGGTTCTGGTATGCAATGGATACATTAAGGGAAAAACAACATCTTGAATCATTGTGGGCACAAGGACGCGCACCGTGGAAGGTTTGGGAATGATAGGCGTAAAATATTCAGATGTATATGCAGTTACAGAAACATTCCAGTTATTGAAAACTGACTGGGAATGGTATAACTCTACAAAAACATATGACGTTGTTATTGCAAAAAAATCAGATTTACCTAATTATACTGGGAATATAATAGATTTAACTGATAACGATGTGTTTAAAAAAATACGTATTTTATTAAATGATGGGCAAGAACATCTGCACGAACCGTATGTCGAAATATATATTGACTATTTACGTTCAGAAATAAAAAAATATGTGGTGTTAGTAGAAATCCCACCGATGTCGTGGGGGTATCCATATATGTTAGCACTAACACACGACGTAGATAATGTATCGGTAATCCAAAGTCCATTACGATCCGTCTGTATGGCAGCACTTCGTTGTTTCATGAAATTAGATATTAATAGTGGACTCAATATCCTGTTATCTAAAATAGGATTGAAAAAAGATCCGTGGTTATTATTCGAATGGTGGCATCAAAACGAACATAATATAAATGTCAGGTCTACATTTTTCATAATCCCCCCGCACCACAACGGGATAAAATCGCATAAATATAGAGAATCTGCATATACATTTAATCCAAATACTTATAATACATTATGGCGAGATGGATGGGAATTGGGAGTTCACGGTATTAATAATTGGATAAGTCCTGCGGAAGGTTCTTTTGAACGAGGATATATCGGGGATTTCATAGGTAATCGGACGCACTGGTTGTTACACGACGAAACCAGTTGGGAACTGCTCGACAAATCCGGTTACAAGTATGACACTACATTTGGATATGATGATGACGTGGGATATCGTGCTGGGACAACACAAGTATATAAACCGTATAATGTTAAATCGTTGCTCGAATTACCTTTACATATACAGGACACAGCTTTATTCGGTAAATCTTGTTGGATACAACACGATAGCAAATTCATAAACAAACCGTGTCTTAATCTATCAGAATCAGCAGCTCGCAAGTATTGCGAATATATATTATCAAATGCAAAACGATTCGGGGGAGTTGTCACAGTATTATGGCATTATGAAAATGTAACTGCACCTAGAAACTGGCAGAATACTTACTGGCATATAATCTCTAAAGCGAAATCTGATGGCGCATGGATAACTACGGCAGGGAATATAGTGGATTGGTTCCAGTTGCGAAGAGATACAAACTTCACATACGCCATTGATGATAAAAAAATTACTATACGCATAAAACCCCAAAAACGCGCGTTATTACAAATAATTCGTATACATATAGATCCGGCAAAGATCAAAGAAGTTACGGGTCATATATACGTAACTCATAATGATTATATTGATATCAGACATTACGACAGTCAAAAAATTGAGGTAATCCTGTGTTAAAAGTATTTGTATGTGATGGCGACAGCAAAGCTGCATTAGCAATCACACGCTCACTTGGTCAAAAAGGTGTTCATGTCATCGTAGGGACGCACATGATAACTGGTCGTGCATTATTCTCAAAATATTGTAATGAAATTGTCCACTACCCGGATCCTCACGACGAATTCAAACTTATAAATTTCATGTTAGATTATTTATCAAAAAATAAAATAGATGTATTAATCCCAGTAAGTTATATGACATGTCGTTTTTTCTCTAAGTATAAACATATATTCAAAAATACAGAAATCCCGGTTGCAGATTGGGATAGTATGAAACTTGCTTCGGATAAACGCAGTACAATGGAAATAGCTGATATGTGTGAAGTGCCGCGACCTGAAACTGGAGATTATTTAAATTTTCCGTTAGTAGTTAAGTCTAATACGGAATCTAAATTTCTTAAATATGTCAACACAAAAGAAGAATACGATAAAATAGATATGTCTGGCAACACAGCATATGAATATATACCGGGGTTCGGATATGGATATGTAGCGTTATACGATCACGGTAAGTTAGTTGTAGATTTCATGCACGTTCGTTTACGAGAATACCCTATAACCGGAGGCCCGAGTACATTTGCAAAATCGGTTTATTATCCGGAACTTAAACAATACGGAGAAAAAATATTTTCATCATTAAACTGGCATGGTGTGGGGATGTGCGAATTCAAATTGGATTCAAGAGATCAAACATTTAAATTAATTGAAATCAACCCCAAATTTTGGGGTAGTATAGACTTACCGATGGTATGTGGTGTAGACTTCCCATATCAACTACTCAAATTAACGCACCCGGAAATCCCGAACACACCACTTAAATATCAGGCACACTCAAAAATGTTCCGATGGATATTTCCATCAGATATTTTGTGTTTATTAGCAAATCCGAGTATATTTATGGTATGGTTAGACGATTTATTTGTTTACAAAATATGCAGATTCAGTCTTGATCGTAGTGATTGGAAACCGGAATTATTTAATGTGCTTATGACGCCGTATGCAATAATACAGGCTATAAAAAACGGATTAAAATATCCGCACGGCGTCACACAAAAATCACCGCAACCTTTATCATCTGAAAACGCATAATAAATAATGAACATTAGAGGTGATTTACAATGGATGTCTCGAAATTAGTTGGTATAGGGGGTATAATGATGGCAGGATTGCTGGGTTACTGGTTAGTCACACGATCAGAATCCCTTAACGCTGATCCATCAAACTCAATTACATTAATGATTATGTCATTACTTTTTGCAGGTTGCGGCGTATTTTTATTATTTTTTAGTCACACATTCAATTCGGAAGAAGGGGACTGAATTTTGGGATATAAACAATTTATCGCACGTTCAAGACTACGATTTTTATTGGGGTCTGGAATGGCAGGCATCGTTATATCATTAATGAACATTTTAACTTTTGCCAAAGTCTGGGAGGAAACATTTAAATATTACAATATTCCCACGTTACCATTATACGTATCATTTCCAGTAATTTATGTCATAGCCTGTTGGTATATTGGGTTATGGTATGAACAATCTGGGTTATGGGGTGCAGAATCTTCGCATATAAACCAAAATATGAACCCCGAATTCAGACAAATATGTAAAGATATGGAACAAATAAAAGAAAAATTGGGTATAGAAAATACGCCAAAGGAGTGATTATGGAAACAAATGTTTGCATATGCTTACCAGCATATAATTCTGATAAAACAATTAAAAAAACATTAAACTCATTACTCAACCAAACGCACGAAAATCTGACGATAAAAGTTGTAGATAATGTATCCACAGATAACACAGTTAATATCGCAAGATCAATGGATGATACAAGAATCACGGTCTACACAAACACAATACACTACCCCATGGGTGAACATAATTGGAATCGATGTTTTGCATATATGCCAAATGGAGGATATTCTGGTATTTTTCATACAGATGATATATATACTTCAAAAATGATAGAAAAACAGGTAGACATTCTTAATAATCACCCAGATACGATGGCAGTTTTTACGGGCACGAAATTCATAGACGATACTGACAACACTATTAAAATCCCCGCGTTACCAGAACCATACACGCATAACAAAGAATTAAATAAGTATGATGTAATGTTATCAACATTACGATATGGGAATCAATTAGCGACACCATCTGCGTTATGCGCAAGTAATATATATAAAGGGATGTCTCCATTCCGATATGAAGCATTTGGGTATTCATCAGACCTTGATATGTGGTTACGAATAGCGCATTATTACAAAATATTTGTGATAAACGAATCGCTTATACATTATAGAGTAAGTAAAAATAAGGGTTCAAACCAGATCCATAATTCACGCACGTCAGAAGAACTGTTTTTCCGTACAGTAGATTATCATATGGGTGGGATAAACGGGATACCTCAGGATGCAATAGATATATATGAACTGCGTAGGATTATTGATAAAGTAAAATGTATTAAAAACTCTATTGTAAAAATGGGTTATCGTTTACCGCACGCATTATATCAAGGATTATCAACAAAAATGGTGTGATAATGCATATTGTAAAATTAAGTACACCCCCTGTTGTTGATACGACGCGATGGGGTTCGTTTGTGCGCCAAACCCCCGGTAATAATTGCGTGTGGGGTAATTATCAGTTTGTATTAAATCAGGATATAGATGAATGCGATTATTGGGTAGTCTGCGATCAAATCCAAAAGACCGAAACTTGCATGTGCCCTAAAGAAAACACTATTTTCGTCACAGAAGAACCCCCTCAGATTGGGGCAGATACAAAATCATTTTTAACCCAATTCAGAACTATTGTAACCTGTCATACGGATATTATACGTAATAGTGTAGGGCAAAATATATACCGGACAATCCAGTGTCCACCATGGTTAATTAATAAAACATACGACGAATTAAAAAGTATGGGGGTAATCGATAAACCTAAAACATTATCTTTAATTACATCACGCAAATATAAAAAACGTTATCACACAGCATTAAAATTAAAAGAATATTTCGGAGAGCGTCTTGATTTATACGGGGATGGAATTAACCCAATCAAAGATAAATGGGATGCAATAGCTCCGTATAAATACACAATATCAATGGAGAATTTTAGAGTTGAAGATTATATATCAGAAAAATTATTCGACTGTTTTTTAACACACACGTACCCGTTTTATTGGGGGTGTCCTAACGCACATTGTTATTACCCAAAAGAAAGTTATACCGAAATTAATATTGATAATATAGATGAAATGATAGACACAATTGAACGCACAATAAACAATCAAAACCATTATATGCAATCAATACCTTACTTAGAAACATCAAAATATCTAACTATGGAAACGTACAATATTTTTGCTATGATTATACGTTGTATAAAAATATTTGATTTGAAATCTACAAACGAAAAATCAGAAATAACAATATCTGACAAAAATCGGTATTGGAAAAATAAAATGATGTTCTTTAAAAAAATAAAGGTGATCTGTGATAACTGTTAATTCAAAATCATCGAGGTGAAATAATATGGACGAAAAATCAATATGGTTCGGATTCGGAGTGGGTATGTGTGCGTCCGGACTGATATTAACGATATTGTTGATAAATAACAATTATGTGCAGATAATGCACAACGCACAATTATATCCTACGAGTATATTTCCGCCTGCAGAACTCAGCATACCGCTTTGCGTGATATCTATATTCACCGTAGGGATTATAATTGTGGGGTCATATTATTTTGGACAAAAACAAAATAGTGATATGGATGAAGTGTAATATGGATAAAATTAAAATAACATATGTTGGGGATGAAAAAGGATTATTCCCGCAACGAGATTATAATATATTATCTAAAGATTATGATATAAACTTAGTTTATTTCAATTTAATGGAAAAAAATTATATTAAGTTTCTTAAAATCGGGTTAAGTAGTCTACTTATAAGTATACTAAATACATCTGTATCAATTACATGGACGGTGGATGTACATACTGCATATGTAGTATTAATATCAAAAATATTTGGTAAAAAAACCATTGTAATTGTCGCAGGATATGAAGTATGCAATATGCCGGAGATTAATTACGGTCTACAACTAAAACCGATACGTGGATGGATATCAAGGTGGGTATTAAATAATGCAGATGCCGTAATAGTCCCATCAGTAGCATACCAACAAAAAGTAAAAGAATTGGTAGGTAGAGATGCTGATGTAGTCCCCAACTGTTCGGAAATACATAAGAGTTCCCCGATTGCTCATAAGTTACCCGTGGTTACGATGGCAATCTCGCAATATGGCAATGCTAACGATTTTGCAGCATTAAAAGGAATGATAACTTATAATGCAATAGCAAAAGCAATGAAGGGCACATCATTTTTCGTTATAGGTGGTGCAGACGAACAATTAATAGATATGTGCAATAATCTGATCTTTACTGGGTGTCTTGAACATCACAAAGTACAAGAATTATTAAATCTATCGAAAGTATATTGTCAGTTATCATATACAGAAAGTTTTGGTGTTGCGTTATTAGAAGCAATCCAGTTAGGGTGCATCCCGGTAGTCACAGACAAAGATGGCATGTCAGAAATTGTGCAAGACTGCGGGCACAAAATACTGTACGGAGATGTAGGCGCCGGGATTAACGCAGTAAAACAAGCTATGGCAGATACTTGCGACAGATCAGAAATTATATTAGATAGTAGAGACAAATATAGTAAAGAGCAAAGAAGACACAATTTCATAAATGTTATAGATAAGGTGATGTATGGAAAATAATCAAATTATCGGTATATGTTTAATGCTTTTTGGGTCTATCTTAATTTGTATCTCTACATGGATGCATTTCCACAAACCTCGCAAACCGTGGGGATATGTGGATATCATCAAAAAAAAGTAAAGGAGAATTTATATGACAAAACGAGCAGAAATAGAAGGAACCGGGAAACAGATCAAAGCGTATCTAACACCCATTGTATCGGAAATGGATGATAATAAAAATTATATCATTATGTTTAAATTAACTGACCCCTCTATTGATAGATCGGAGTGAAAATATGGCGAAAGGATTCGGAAGCATGATAGATGATATTAAAAACCGGGACGTTGATGACCCGACAGGTATGAAATCGAAGAAGAACAAATCAGAAGAAACGCAGAAGAAAAAGCGTAGCGGTGGATTTGATGGAATTATTGACAGCATCAATGATCGGGATAATGATGACCCGACAGGTACAAAATCAAAGAAGAAAGACAAGTCCGAAGACAAGTCCGAAAAGAAACGTGGTGGTGGG
>Ga0194049_1000859_pt1 | contig 10064 bp, 10 predicted proteins | sample JunL2225m_MetaG_FD_148665 | JGI IMG/M metagenome (GOLD analysis project Ga0194049, IMG submission 148665) | Anoxic zone freshwater microbial communities from boreal shield lake in IISD Experimental Lakes Area, Ontario, Canada - Jun2016-L224-25m | ecosystem: Environmental > Aquatic > Freshwater >... | reverse complement strand
ATGCGCTCGCGGTCGAATTCCTGAACGACTGGGAGGCGATCTTTGCCGTCCTCTCGAACCCGTCTTGGCCGTTGACCAACAACGAGGCCGAACGCGCCTTGCGGCATTGGGTGATCCTGCGGCAAATTAGCCACGGCACCCGCACGCCCCAGGGGTCGCGTCACTTCGCCTTGCTGGCCAGTGTCATCGACACCTGCCGCCGGCGCGGCCATTCCCCCTGGGAATACCTGCAAACCGCCATCACCCGTCGGCGCCAAGGATTGGCCCTCTTGCCGTTGCCGGCGTAAGGGGGTGAACGCTTACGCGCGGCCATGGCCTAGCTCCTTTGCAATCTGTAGTCGTGCTTGTTTGTCCAAATCCCGCGCTTGGTTTGTCGATACCCCTAGTCGTCCGGCTAAGAACCTGTGATGGGCGGTTCCATGGGCAACACCGGCGGCAACCGGGCAGGGTGCGCCGACAAGGGTTTCGTAGCGGGACTGTGCGTAGCTGTGCCGCTCGCCGTGGTGATTGCTGAATTCCCGGTAACACGCCCTGGCAAAGTCGATGTAGCGGGTTTGGTTCGGCACCATTGATCGTCCGTCTTGGACGGCGGCAGCACGTTCCAATGCCGCCATTTGCCGCTCTGGTTGGGTGATCGGCACTGTCCGTGCCCGTCCGCCCTTGGTTCCGTCGATGATCCGTACCCAGCCGTGGGTTTTGGCCTCTTGCAACGCTTTGCTGGCATTGAGCAAGCACGACTCTTTGAAACGCAGTCCGAATTCGCGCTGCAAGTCCAGCAGAGCGCCTAAACGAGGCGAAACCCTATCCTTTGTAGCCTGATGATCGTTTTCGCCGATGGCGCGGCTCTCCGTGGCGATCCCGCTCCGTTTCGGAATGCCGCAGTCTTTCGTGGGCGAGACGGACACCGCACAGTCGCCACGGGCGATCCCCATGACCCGGTTGGCTGCGCTGACGTAGTTCTGCGCCGTCGCCGCCGACAACTCGCCACGCTTCACTTTGTCCGCCAGCCCCGTTCCGTAACGGACGAGGGTTTCCTTGGTGACGGACTCCATTTTCTTGATGCCTTGGCCTTTCGCCCATGCGCAAAATTGTCCCCAACGCTCGGAAACCGTCGCGATGCCTGAAAACGACAAGCCGGATTGAGTTTTAAGCGCGATCTTCCCGGCCCATGCCATGTCGCGGCTCCCTAGGCCAAAATTCCGGGTTCCCATCTGATTACCCCCTGTTTTCTGTTTGTTTGTCTGTTCAAATTCGGTTCAACCAAAAACCTGTAATGCCTGTGGTAAGTGTTGGTTCACGAGTTGCCTACTCGGAAAAGGTTGGTTGGTCGCGGTTTTCTAAAACGCTCGCGAGTGCGTTGGATATGCCGAATCGGTGTTTTTCAAGGCAGCTTTGGGAAGGTTGTTCCGCGCCGGCCGCATGGTTGGCGGCAAGCTCCGGCATCGCGCTTTCGCGCTCGTTCCTGCGGCATCGGGAACGGCCTGGGGGGAGTCCCGGATGGGTTTTCTCCCGGTTTCCCCCGGAGGGGGATGTCTGCAAGCCGCGCCGGATAAGGGCTGCGGCGGTCGGGTGCTGCGCGTCTCTTTTTCCGCTGGCGCGAAAGAAAGAGACGCGGCTGAGTGGATGTACAGGCACGCCATGCCCAGAAACAACGGGGAATGGCTCCGGCAGGGGCGACGCTCGGTCCCAACCCTTGCCTTGCGGCGTCCGTTAAGGACGCTATGCCTGTGGAGCCTTCGACGCGCAAACTTGCGCGTACCGGCACTCCCAATCGGACAACGGGCCACGGCTGGCCGGAAAATGGCCGGTCATGGCGACTGCAAAATGGATGTCTTCCGGGAACCCCCATGCGTAAACGGCAAGGCGTCAGCAGGAACCGGATCGTGGAAAGTCCGAACGGTTTTCAGGAGGTCGGACAATGGCCGTCCAAGCGAAACCCAGCCGAAGTTTGGCTCAAGGTTCTACAGGGGGCTTTGTTTGGGGCGCAACTATCCTGGGATAGCCGCTTTTTGGAATAAACGGCGGAACCGTGTCGTGATGCAACTCACCCGGCAGGGCCGAAAGTGATGCACAGGGCCATGAGGGAAAAAGGGTTCCCCCTAGGCCTAAGTCAAAGGGCAGGGGATGCCTGCCAAATGTGGGCTTCATCTCTGAAGCCGTCAGGGGAGACAAACCGGAAAACCCCGTCATCTCCTGACATTCAATATGCCTACTGGATTCACAAGAATCCGCCGCCGGAAGTGTAGGCACACGGCGGCAAAGGGCGCGGCTGATAACGCAGTCGCCACGTTTTTCAAGCCTAAAATAATCTCATCGTGTCAGCGGCAAGTCAACTTTTTTCACAGCAATTCTCATTTTGGCGGGATCACCCGGTTTCCGGCTTCGGGGGTGGCGGTTTCTTGAAGCTTTCCAGCATGAAATCCATCAAGGCCTCCCAACTGTCAAAGCACAGGTAGCTGGTTAGGGTTTTGATGTCGTCGAACAGCCGCTTGCGCGAGGGCAGCTTCTGGCGCAGCAGTTGGAACTTGCCGTCCGCCCAGTCCAGCACCGTGTGGACCAGGAAGGCCAGTATGATCAGGCTCGCCAGCAGGGACGACAGGTGCTGCTTGCCGTGGCCGTAGTTGTGCTCGAAGTGGTAGCCCTTGGTCTTCAGGGTGTTGTTGTTTTCGTTCTCGATCTTCCAGCGGCTGCGCCCGGCTTCGACGACCTCCGCCACGTTGCCGTCGTCCAGCGCCAGGTCGGTCGCAAAGGCGTTGCGGTACAGCACCTTGCCGTCCGCCGCGGTGGTGGTGAGTTCGCACCAGTTGACTTCCATCGCGCCCTCCGCGTCGCGCAGCGGGACCGCCGCCGCATGGCGGTAGGTGTCGGTTTCGGTGCGCTTGCCGACCCGGCGGGTGCGCACCACGGTGCGGACGGCGCCGACGCGCTCCAGATACTCCAGCCATTCGTAGGTGGCGGGGTGGGAGTCGGGCTTGCAGACGAGGACGAAGTGAAGTCCGTAAGACCGCAGTTCGAGGCAGAAAGGCTCGTGGCAGTACAGGTCGTCGCCGAGGACGGTCGTGTTCAGCCGACCGCATGCCGCGCCGTGCCCCGCCAGCCAGCGCTTGGCGGCGTTGAGTTCGCAGTCCTGCTTCCCGTTGCCGTCTTGGGGCGTGACGAACTCCGGGGCCAGCGGGATGACCTTGTCGCAGCCCGGCTTGACCAGCACCGGGGTCACCACGGTGTGGAAATAGGTCGTTGCGCCGTTGGCGTGCCGCCGCGTCGAACACTGCCCGCAATGGATGCACGTTGACGAGAAATACTCCGTCCCGTCGAAGGCCAGCAGCAGTCTGCCGTTCAGCGAACGGTGCGAGTCCACCACCCCGGACTCCCGCAAGGCGTTGAACAGGCTGGCATAAACGGGGTTGACCCTGCCCGGCGGGGTGGGGTCCAGCAGGGTGCGTATCTGGTTGTCCGACGGGATTTCATGCACCCCGAACAGCGTCCTGGCGTTGTTTTCCCCGTGCGCCTGTTCCAAGGTGCGCTGGTATTCCAAAAAAGAGGGGCTTTGCATGAAGAACACCGAGAACGCGCTCAGCCCCGCGTCGGTCATCTTGTACTTCTTGTTCTTGCCCGCCCGCGGGTCGGTGAAAGTGTCGAAAGTGCCGCGAATCTGCCGGGTGATGTCGTCAAGGGTCAGGGCCAAGGGGCCAAAAGGTGCGCTCATTCAGGTGTGGGGTCTTGTTGATTTAGCGCCACTTTACCGGATTATCGTCAAAATGAGAATTGCTGCTTTTTTCAGGTCTACGTGAGGTTTAGAGGATGTGTTTAAACAAACGACAGATTTGTTTCATGGGATTTATTCAAAAACCACTGCTGGCGTGGCTTTCGGTCAGTTTAGCGTATCTCGATTTCAAACACGGCTCGTTTTGTGGTAAACATGAAGCATGGCAAGCGCAAACCCTCTCATCCTGACTAAATTCCGCGCCGCGATTGACGGTCTGTATGGCAACCGTGTCGAGCGCGTAGTGTTGTTTGGATCGCGGGCAAGGGGCGATGCACAGGACGATTCGGATTACGATGTAGCCGTGTTTCTGAAAGACCTTAACGACCGATGGGCGGAAGCCGACAAGATCGCTCTTGCCGCCATGAACGTCTTCGACGAAACGGGCGCACTGATCCATGCCATGCCCTACCGCGAAGGTGCCTACCAAGAGCGCACTCCCCTCATGCACGAAGTGCGGCGGGAAGGGATTGACCTTTGACACCGGAAGCTGACCGATTCCTTCGGAAGGCGCGGAAACATCTTGCCCGTGCCAACATCATGCTTGGCGTTGACCTCCACGAGGACGCCGGACGCGCCGCCTACCTTGCCAGCTTCCACGCCGCGCAAGCCTTGCTCTTTGATAAAACCAGCAAAGTGTTCAAAACCCACAAGGGCGTTCAATCGGAATTTTTACGCCTGACGAAAGACGACCCTCGCTGGAGTTCCGATCTCCGCGTTTTTCTGTCACAAGCCTACAACCTCAAGGCTATCGCCGATTACGAGGAAGGCGAAGATTCCCCGTTATTCGCGGAACGCTCTGCGGTGGCGATTGAAACCGCCTCCCGCTTCGTGGATTTCATCGCAGGATTGCTTGGCGATAGCACTTAGCCGTTATACCCATCAAACGCAACTTTTCGACATTGATAAATCAACGGTTTGGCTGTGCCATAAATCGGAGACAAAAAGACTTATGAAAATCGGCGATTGAGGGATACGTGTTGTCTAAAAACCGAAGGTTTTTTAGACAACGTGCAATGGCTGGTCAATAAATATGAATATATATGAACACTGTGCATTTAACCAAAACCTTTCGTTTGTTTTTAGTTAATTTTATATTTTTTGTGGTAATTTTCTACCAGCACAGAAAACTGTTCGGCCAGACCAGAAGTTACCGACACAAGCTCTCGCAGTTCCTCATAGGATAGTTCTGTATTCCCGTTTTTTTCTATATTTCTTAGCACTTCTACCACCCAGCCATTTACTATGGACGAATTTATAGTCCAATCTTTAAATGTTTCTGGTGCGTCAAGATAATCAAGATCGTATTTTTTTTCTTTCATGGTAATTTCTTTAGCTGGCTAATCGAATCATAAAAACTCTAGGTCTACCGTCCGAAAACTCACCCCAACATCGGCGCGACTTCAAAAGCGACGATACCCAAAACATGGGACAAAAATAACAGCAAGCCTTGAAGTATAACAACTCAAGGTTTTTTAGACAAACAAGAAAGTCCATAAAAACAACGAATTGAGAGTCTAACAATTTTGCCTAAAAACTACCGCCACAATTTTTCAAACCGCGCCGTATTGGTCGCCGTGTATCTGACGGTGTGCTGTATGTTTCGGTGCCCGAGGTAGTCCTGAATCAGCCGCGTGTCCGCGCCCTGGTCGGCCAGGGCGAAGCCGCAAGCGTGGCGCAGCATGTGGGGATGGGCGGCAACCTCAAGCCCTGCCGTCTCGCCATACTGGCGGATGGCAAGCCAAGCGGTCTTGCGCGAGAGTGCGCCGCGCCGCGCACTGACAAACAGCGCCTTGGTTTCAGGCTTCATCTTCTCCCGCACGGTCAACCAAGCGCGAATGGCGCGGCACTCGTCGGCGCGTAGCGGGTGGTTGGTGGATAACCCGCTTTTCAGCCGCGAGACATGCAAAGTCCGCCCTTCAAGGTCAATCTGTGATAAATTCAGGCTGAGTGCCTCGGAAACGCGCAAGCCGTGGCGGAACATCAGCAGGAACAGGCAGCGGTCACGCGCTTCATGCCTCGCCCCCTTGGTGGCGGCGATCAGCTTTTCAATTTCTCGGCTGGTGAGGTGTTTTCTGTCGTCCATATCTTTTTGTCTAGTTTATGGGTGTTTCGATGCCCCGCAAACCCACTAAAATCAAGGGGGCGGCTTTCACAAACTAGACAATTTGGCTCATTTTGTCCAATATTCGGTCGCGCCGTCGAGCGCAATCCCGTAGGGTATGGCAAGAACACCAACTGACTAGGAAGGCTAAAATGTCTCAGTGAAGGTTTCTGCCTATAATAGGAAAATCCGTATAATTGCTTGTTAAATAACTCGATGAGAAAACAGATGACAACTAGTGGAACTTATGATTCATCATGGGATGAAGACAATGATGACTTATGGGATGAAAAATATTCTGAATGGGAAAATAGAGATTGGCACGATTGGTTATCAAAAAACTTGATTTTTCCTTTTGAAGCCGAAAGAAAAGAGGACTTAGATGCAAATCCATTTTCATCTAACAAGGATGATCCTTTTGATGTTGGACATGTAGTGAAAATCTTAGCGCTTGAAGACGAAGAGGAAGAATGTGTAATAATCGTGAAAGTTAAAGAAGGCAAAAAAACGGGATATGTCCCTCTCTGCGATTTAGAAGTAACTTCAAAAGAAGATAAAAACTTTTGGCCTGTTAGAGAATATGTGGTCTGGTTTGCTAACAGGTAAAAATTACTTAAAATACTTGCATTGAAACGCCACTTTTGAGTGTCATTCTTGGCATCTTTCATTCCGTCAAACATTAGACAAAATGGCACGAACTGTCTAGTTTATGAAAGCCCGCCCCCTTTGATTTTAGCGGCTTTCCTGGGCTTCTGCACACCCAAAAATGGGAAAAAACGATTGTTGGGGAAAGGAAAAAATAGCCTACTTGGTTGCTGCCCCAGCTTTTGCCCAAATGGCATAGCGTTTCTTCTCGTTTTCCATGAATCGTTGAAACGTCACGGATCCGGCGAATTCAGCGCCTAAAGCCGCGTGGGCCAGGTTTACGCCATCGGCCTGTGTATGTGCAGACCCAAGCCGTTCAAGCCCCTTGCGGCTTAATTCACTGTCTGATTCGGTTGTTATTGTGAGGATCATAGATTCACCTAAACTTGGGCGTGAGTTTGATAAATACTCTGATTCGGCCCTGAATAGTTGTCGAAGATGTGGCAATAGGCCATCTCCGCCTTGGTCTTCTTGATTTCCGGCGTATAGCCCGTGGGGAGTTGGTTGAATGTCATTTTGATGGTCTGTCTGACCGCTGCCATCGCTTGCGGTTTCTTTCGCCAGTCAAGCACCAGCTTACCGGCCTTGAGCTTGATAAGGAGTTCGCCGGCCACTTTCTTCACTTGGTCTTTTTCCTTCTCGCTGAGTTCGGGGTCTGGCCGGGTGAGAATGTCGAACAGGACCAACTCTTCTTCGGTCAGCCCTTCTCGCTGCGCCCGTTTTTCTTCCTCGTTCAATGCTTGGGTGAAAGCCACCAACTCTTTGAAGAAGACATCCAGATTGTGGCTGCCGACGTTGTACTGTTCGATGAGTTGCTGGAATTTTTCCAAGAAGTCGATGCGGTTGCGGTTCAGCCGCACCATGTCACTGAGTCGTTGCTGAATCATCCCCTTGAGCTTTTCCGCCTCGGTGCGTTTGCGGCCCTCGGCAAATCTCTGTTGCAACTTCTCAAAGTCGATATTCGACAAATTGATGAGTGGTTCGGCCTTGGGCGTTGCGCCAATGTGATAGCCTTCCGTGGCAATGGAATCGTTTAGCAAGGCTTCGATGTCGCCCATCAGGGCCGAAATATCCGCCGAGGGGGTCAATGCTTTAATCATTGCGCCGAGATAAGCCACCAGCACAGACAGGGGCGCATAGGCATTGGCGACGGTATCGGGAAGAATGGCCTTAAACAGCCGCGCCACTAGATTGGCGGTTTGCAGATAGGTTTTCTTGTCTTGCTCGTTGGCAATCAGGATGTCCACGGCATCTTTCAGCAGCTTTAGCCGTTGGGTGGGTTCCCTCTCCACGATGACCGACAATTGAATGTCGCGTTCGGCACAGAAGCCTTCCACTTGGGCAAGGCAGTGTTTGAGTTGCTCCACCAAGGCCGCCTTGTTTTCGATGGGCTTCGCACCGGGCCGCGAGGGTTGTGCGTAAATTGCCAAGGCCCGTTCCAAATTGCGGAAGATGCCAACATAATCCACAATCAGTCCCGCCGTCTTGCCCGGAGCCACCCGGTTGGCCCTGGCGATGGTTTGCATCAGGGTGTGGTTCCGCATTGGCTTGTCCAGATAAAGCGTGGAACAGGTCGGCACGTCAAAACCGGTGATCCACATCGCACAGACGAACACCAGCCGCAAGGGGTCATCCGGTGCCTTGAACTTCTCGCCCAAGTCCTCTTTAAGCATCCGCTGCCGGTGGGGTACGATGTCCAGCCCCTTCTTCTTCATGTCTTCGATTTCGTTTTGGGATTGGGAGACCACTACCGCCATGTCGGTCTCTTCCAGCAGGTTCAGCCGTGCAATCAAGGCTTTTTCACGCAACCATTCCGCTGATTCTTCCGGGTCGCCGACGATGGCACGGGCGGGCAATTTTGAAAATGCCGACCAGTCGGCGCGGGCCTTCTCCAATTCCTTCTGCCAACAAGCCTTTACCTTGTCATACATCCGCACTGCCGTCGCCTTGTCGATGCAAATCATCATCGCCTTGCCGCGATAGCCCCGATTGATAAAGTGCCGCACCAAGTCTTCCGCCACCTTTTCCAGCCGGTCGTCGCGGGTGATGAGGTGGTATTCGCGGCCAAACTCCCGTTCCAACTTTTTCTCCTGTTCCTCGTCCAATTCGGCATCTTCCAACACGCGCTCAATGTCTTCGTTCAAGTTCTCGTTGGTGAGTTGCAGTTCCGGGATACGGTTTTCGTAATACAGTGGCACGGTCGCCCCGTCCTCGACCGAACGGGCATAGTCATAGATGGACACATAATCGCCAAACACTTCCCTTGTCCGTTCCTCCTCGCCTTGAATCAACGGTGTGCCGGTGAAACCCAGAAAGGCGGCATTCGGCAGGGCGCTGCGCATGTTCAAGGCGAAGATGTCGTACTGGCTACGGTGGGCCTCGTCGGTGATGACGATAATATCCCGCCGGTTGGAAATCTCAGGATAAACCCCGCCTTTCTCGGTGCGGAACTTCTGAATGAGCGTGAATACATAGCGATGATCTTGGGCCAGCAATTGCTTTAAATGCTCGCCGCTGTCGGCTTGCACTTCCGTCCCGGTGACTGCCCCGGTCGCTGTGAAAGTCTTGTAAATCTGGTTGTCCAGTTCGTCCCGGTCGGTGACGATGACAAACGTCCAACTGCCCGCCAGCTTGCGTAAAATCTTCTGGGTGAAGAACACCATGGACAGGCTTTTGCCGCTGCCTTGGGTATGCCAGAACACCCCCAGCCTTCGGGCTTCTTCGGTGTTCAAGGCCCGCAATTGCCCCACTTTGTCGATGGCGTTGTTCACGCCTAGATATTGGTGATTCTTCGCGACTTTCTTGACCAAGCCGCCGCGCACTTCCTCAAACAAGGTGAAGTTTTCAATATAGTCCAGCAAGCGGGCCGGTTCGCACAATCCACGGATGGCGGTGGACAAGCTGGTGTCGCCTTTCTCGCCTTCGTCGTCGATGCGCTTCCATTCAAAAAAATGCTCCCATTCCGCCGTCAACGTGCCGACTTTGGTTTCCAAACCGTTGGATAGTAGGATGAAAGCATTGGGATGGAACAATTGAGGGATGCTTTGCCCCCGGTAATCCCGCAGATTGTCGTCAAAGGCCGATTTCAAACCCACATGCGGGGCTTTCAATTCGATGAAGATTAGCGGAATGCCGTTGATGAACCCTAACAAGTCGCAGCGCCGCCGGTACATGTCGCCGGCCACCCACATTTGTTGGGCTAGGAAGAAATCATTATTGGCAGGGTTGTCCCAGTCGATGACTTTGAGTTCCACCGTTTCCATGATGCCGTTTTCATCCGGCACACTGACTTTCACCCGATCCCGCAGCAAGCGGTAAAAGTCGCGGTTGGCGTTGACTGGGATTTGCTTGGAGCGGTCTTGGTTCAATAGGTCGATGGCTTGGGTATAGGCATCGGCGGGCAAGCCCGGATTGATGCGTTCCAACCGTCATTCCGCACCCCCCTTTGCTACAATTGCGCATTTCCGACCGAATTGAACGATGCCGTCCTCCGACCTTCCTAGCGCTACCGTCGATAACACCTACGCGAGTTACACGCTTGACCATCACGGC
>Ga0194049_1000858_pt1 | contig 10068 bp, 8 predicted proteins | sample JunL2225m_MetaG_FD_148665 | JGI IMG/M metagenome (GOLD analysis project Ga0194049, IMG submission 148665) | Anoxic zone freshwater microbial communities from boreal shield lake in IISD Experimental Lakes Area, Ontario, Canada - Jun2016-L224-25m | ecosystem: Environmental > Aquatic > Freshwater >... | reverse complement strand
GTTTTTCAAACTTGAACTGCTCAAGACAAAGCATCAACTTAACCATTTCGCGCTCAAGAGCAAACTTTACATCAAAGCCCTACAAGCCAGTTTCGCCGAGCTTCAACGGCTCACTGCGTAACATCAGACAATAAGTGAATTATGCGCCAGGCAGGGAAAAACAGAAAGCGCAGAAATCGGCGCTTCATGTTCCGGCTGGAAAATGCAGTGACGCACCAATGGGATGCTTCAAACATTCTCAAATCGATGGTCAAAGCATTGAAGTTATTTAGTTAGGGCGTTAAGATGCGAGGATAAAACTATCAGGAGCAATTGCCGTGACAAAACCTCCGCATCAAAGAGAGGGTGGACAGGATATTGAGGCGCAACGCCAACATTTGGCAAACCTGCACCGATGTGCCGAGGAGGGGCATCGTGTCGTGCTTGAACAGGCCATGGAAAGGCATGTTACCGACGAAGACGCGCAGCGGGCAATTTTCGACCAGGCTTTGCAAACGCAGCTTCGGGCAGTCAGGGCGCATAGGGTGATTATCGAACGTGCCTTGGACAAGACTCGCAGCATTGCAGCCGAACACCAGGCCACGCTGCAACGGGCGTTGAGCCGGACCCACCGCAATGGCCTCGCGCAGGGATTGTTGAAATTACCCGAAGCCAAACGGTCAATCGTTTCCGCACGGAAGGAAGGCTTGACCGGCGACGAGCCTTCCTAGGTGGCGAACTGGAAAGTCCCTGTCGATCCACGCGGGTATCAAATCAGCGTGTTGGGTTGTTTGCTGGCTTATGGGATGATAGGTCTTCGTTTTGAAATCCACTTGCCGCAAGTGATCGTCACGCTGGCTGCGGTTAGCGTATTCCAAGCCTTGTGTACCCGCCGCGCCGGCTTGCCCTATTATGAATTCAAAAGCGCTCTGATTTCCGGGCTGTCATTGTGTCTGCTATTGCGGGCCAATTCCCTTGCCGTCGTCGTCTTGGCATGCGGCCTTGCCATAGTCAGTAAGTTTTTTCTGCGCGTCAATGGCAAGCATCTGTTCAACCCGACCAACTTTGGGATAGGCATCGCTATATTATTAACGGGCCAGGCCTGGGTGTCGCCCGGTCAATGGGGGTCTGGCTTATTGATTGCGTTGTTTGTGGTCTGTTGCGGGTTGGCGGTCGTCCAACGGGCGGAACGCAGCGATGTCACTCTGGCGTTTCTGCTGGCCTATCCCGGGCTGTTTTTTGCCCGCGCCCTATGGCTGGGCGACCCGTTGACGATTCCGCTCCACCAACTCGCCAACGGGGCTTTTCTGCTATTCACCTTTTTTATGATCTCAGACCCAAAAACGACACCCAATTCGCGGGTGGGTCGCATTCTGTATGCGGTAATGGTTGCCGGCCTCGCCTATGTCCTGCGCTTCATATTCTACAATCCGAATGCCTTGATCTATTCGTTGTTGATCGGTTCGATTTTTGTGCCGGTGTTCGACTATTTTTTTGTGGGCCCTAGGTTCGACTGGACAGGACGCAGGCATAACCCGCAAAATAACCGACACATCTTAACCCTCAAGCCCTAACTATGAAAAAAATCCTTGTTCTAGCCCTAGCCATCATCGCCCTTTATGCGTCAATCCCAATAAAATCGGCAATGGCCTTTTGCGGCTTTTATGTCGCCAAGGCCGATACCAAGATTTTCAACCAGGCTTCGAAAGTCGTGCTGGTGCGCGACGGGGACCGCACCGTGTTGACCATGGCCAATGACTTCAAGGGTGACCCAAAAGAGTTTGCCATCGTCATCCCCGTGCCTACTTTTCTGGAAAAAGGCCAGATTCATATTGGCGAATCGGCCATCGTCGACCATTTGGATGCCTATACTTCGCCGCGTTTGGTGGAATATTTCGACCGAAATCCGTGTGCGCCAAACGATGGTATGGAGGGGCTTGGGGCTGTGGGTGCCTATGCAGAATCAGCACGCGGCATTAGGGCCTCCAGGGAAAGGGCCAATCAGCTTGGGGTTAAAATCGAGGCGGAATACACGGTGGGTGAATATGACATCATTATCCTGTCCGCACAAGAGAGCAACGGTTTGTCAGTCTGGTTGAAAGAAAATGGCTACAAGCTGCCCCAAGGGGCGTCTGAGGTATTGGGAAGTTACATCAAACAAAAAATGCGCTTTTTTGTGGCGAAGGTAAACCTGGAAGAACAATCCAAGCTTGGATTTAAATTTCTGCGGCCTTTGCAGGTCGCCTTTGAATCGCCGAAGTTCATGTTGCCGATTCGCTTGGGTACTCTCAATGCGAATGGCGACCAGGAATTGTTCATTTTCACCCTGACCAAAAAAGGGCGGACCGAGACCACCAATTACCGCATGGTGAAATTGCCTGAAGGCATGGACATACCTGGATTTGTGAAGGACGAGTTTGCCGGTTTTTATCAGGCGATGTTCACCGCGCAAGTGAAACGCGAAGACGGTAACGCGGTATTTTTGGAATATGCCTGGGATATGAACTGGTGCGACCCGTGCGCGGCGGACCCACTCACTCAAGAGGAATTGAAAAAAATCGGCGTGTTTTGGGTTGGTGCCGAGGCAAGCGCCCCCACACCGCCCAATTGGCGGCAACCGCCCATGCCGGGCGCGTCCGAAGTGTTTGTGACCCGCTTGCATGTCCGTTACAACCGTGATCGTTTCCCCGAAGACTTGATGTTTCAGGAAACCGCCGACCGCACCAACTTCCAAGGGCGTTATGTGTTGAGGCATGCCTACCAAGGTGGCGATTCCTGCCCGGCAATGGAAACCTATCGGCGCGAAGTCCGGGATCGCCGGGAAAAAGAAGCCACCACGCTTGCCAACCTGACGGGTTGGGATGTCAACCAAATCCGGGGGAAAATGAAACTGGAACCGGCCGGGAGTCCAAATGGGAAGAAAGGCCAGTGGTGGGAAAAAGTTTGGGAATGACCATAACCATCGAATCAACTCAATGAAAACTGTATCCGTTTTGTTAATATTTCTGGGTATTCTCGGATTTTCTGTGTCAGGCTGCACCACGCTACGCGATGCATTCATGGGGCGGCCCAATAAATTGGCACCCTTGTCGAATGACATTCTAGGTTCCACCCCCCGCGATGAAATAGTCCAACGGTTTGGCATGCCCGACGAGATCGACAGGCGATTTTTTGAATCCTTCGATGCGGAGGTTTATTTTTATTATGACCGCGATGACAGTAAAGGCCCGCCTATTCAGTCGCAATTTCTCGCCTGTGAATTCAGTAAAGGCATTTTGACTGCCTATTCGTATAACGATTCCGACGAATCCACGCAGAAAAGCTTTGACGAAAAAGAGCGCTTCAAATTGTTCAAAGGAAAATCGACCAAGCAAGATGCCGAACGTCTGTTGGGCAAGCCCATCGGCAGGGCCTTGCTCCCCACCACGATTACGGTGGCCGCGTTGGACATGAAACACGGTGGTGCGCCGTTTCCGCTGGCAAAGATACCCGATGATGCGAAAGAGGCTTGGCAGTATTTCAGTCAGAATGTTGATGATTACCTGCATAAAACCGCCCAACAAACCCTGACGGTTTTCTTTGATGCAAAAGGGGTTTATCTGGGAAGTGCGATGATGCAGGAGTTGATTGTCAAAACCCAATAGGGTGGGAAAAACCACGCCACGGACAATGCCGTCCAGAACAGTTGCCATGGCCCGGATGAAGCCCTCCGGGCGCAATCCGGGTTTTGCGTGGCATCCCCCGGATTGCGCCGCAGGGCGGCTCTATCCGGGCTACTTGCTTTCATGTTCCGATACCCCACCGTCGGAATACCTGATACAATTTTGGCGGACATTCACCCGGCATTCGCTCAGTTCCGATACCCCACCGTCGGAATACCTGATACAATGTCTAATCGTTTTGACCGCGCCCACCCACCGTTCCGATACCCCACCGTCGGAATACCTGATACAATGATGCCACTGTGATGGTGCAACAGCCGGGCGTTCCGATACCCCACCGTCGGAATACCTGATACAATACCCGAAAGGGCTGGAACCTTGCACAGTCTGTTCCGATACCCCACCGTCGGAATACCTGATACAATAACCTTGGATCGAAGAACAGCTTCACTTCTGTTCCGATACCCCACCGTCGGAATACCTGATACAATGTCTAATCGTTTTGACCGCGCCCACCCACCGTTCCGATACCCCACCGTCGGAATACCTGATACAATGATGCCACTGTGATGGTGCAACAGCCGGGCGTTCCGATACCCCACCGTCGGAATACCTGATACAATGGTGCCCTTGGGCGACCGCGTCGGCCACACGTTCCGATACCCCACCGTCGGAATACCTGATACAATGGCACTACAGGCCGTGGGAGCCATGCCATCGTTCCGATACCCCACCGTCGGAATACCTGATACAATCGAAAGCTGCAACTATCGGCGGACCACCTCGTTCCGATACCCCACCGTCGGAATACCTGATACAATGAATCGACGCTGGCGGTTTATTTACTCACCGTTCCGATACCCCACCGTCGGAATACCTGATACAATGAAGGTGCGGAAAGGCCGTGCCAGCATCAAGTTCCGATACCCCACCGTCGGAATACCTGATACAATTATTTCCAATTCCGTTGGTACATCCCACAGGTTCCGATACCCCACCGTCGGAATACCTGATACAATGGTCGTTAGGCGACAATCCGAATGTAGGCAGTTCCGATACCCCACCGTCGGAATACCTGATACAATCAACCCGTTTGGTTGCCGCACGTCGCATGGGTTCCGATACCCCACCGTCGGAATACCTGATACAATCGCCTATGCCGCCGTGGTGGACGAGTTGCAGTTCCGATACCCCACCGTCGGAATACCTGATACAATCCGTTTGGAGCCCTCGCCGTCACCGCGTCCGTTCCGATACCCCACCGTCGGAATACCTGATACAATTTTCCAACAGCTTGCCACGGGCAACCTCTAGTTCCGATACCCCACCGTCGGAATACCTGATACAATCCCGACGAAGACCAGTGGCGCAGGCTCACCGTTCCGATACCCCACCGTCGGAATACCTGATACAATTTTCCTTTAGGCCATTGGACCAGTAGAGCTGTTCCGATACCCCACCGTCGGAATACCTGATACAATACCCTGAAGGAACACACCGCCACATCATTGGTTCCGATACCCCACCGTCGGAATACCTGATACAATCATCAAGTGAGTGTGGTCAAACGAGAACTTGTTCCGATACCCCACCGTCGGAATACCTGATACAATTCGCTGATGGGATGGGCGTTCAGCGATTCCGTTCCGATACCCCACCGTCGGAATACCTGATACAATCGCTGGTTTGGGTGTGCGCTTAGGCTTCTTGTTCCGATACCCCACCGTCGGAATACCTGATACAATCGATTTGTGGCTTTTCCCGTCTATTTCTACGTTCCGATACCCCACCGTCGGAATACCTGATACAATCGAAACGCTGCAACCTATTGTTGTTGCAGCGTTTTCTCTAAAACATTTCAAATTGTCCGGGTGCCACAGGCTTGTTTTTGCCGTAGTGTGTGCCGGTAAAAACCTTGGTCATGCCGAATTGTTTGTCGGTTAGAAAGAAAAAGGTCACCTCGGCGCTATGCGGGATGTCGCCGCGCAACCGGGAAACCAACGCCTCGGCATGGGCGAATGTAGGGCAGTGGCGGACATACACCGAGAGTTGATGGCGGGTGAATCCTTGGCGCAACAATAACTTGCGGAACACATTGTAATCGTGGCGCTCTTCCGGGGTGAGCATTGGGCAATCATACAGCGCAAGGACCCACATGATGCGCCAGCCGTTACCCGGCATGAGTGTATTCTGCTTGGCAAAGCAAGCCTCGCGCTCGATCACTAAGCATGATTGTCTCCGGGCAGGGTCAATGTGCCTTTGCCGCGCTCCAACAATCGGCAAAAGCTGGCGATGGTTTCCGCGATGGCGGCGGGCAGGCGGTAATTCTGCCGGTTCATGCCCACTTCTTCCTGCATGAAGCCGAGCAATTCCATCCGGCAAGCCCCGTCAAAATCCGCATGATTAAGGTGGATGGCAAACACCCGCTTCTCCACCCCGCTTCGATAGGGTTCAATGAAATCATCCGCCAAGTTGAACGGGTTTTCCGCATTGGCATGGCCCAAGCCCAACGCGGGGGTCAAACCCGCCATCGCCAATTCGCGGGCAATCAGTGAGCGCAACACCGCATAGCCGAAGTTGAGCATGACATTGAGCTTGTCCGTGGCACCTTGCTTGCGGCGGGTGAATTCCTCGCCAAACAGGCATTTCCAATACACCCGTGCGGCTTGCCCTTCCAGATTGGAGGAGTCGGCGGCTTGCACTTGCTTCGCCAAGCGTTCCAGCCGCAACCCGCCCTTAAGCCCCAAGCTGCGGAGGTTGGCGGCTTGCATGGCAATTTTCGCCGCGACAATGCTGGCCCATAATTCATCCCTTCGGATTGCGGGCAAGGCAATCTGCTGGCGTAGGCGCAGTGCCATCTGGGTTTTGCCAAGATAGGGCCATTGCAGTCCACAGGGTTGGTGATATTCGTCCGTCACCAACACCATCGCCCCGGCTTCAGCCATGGCCCGCAACACATGCACCGTCAGGGTGACGGTGTGATGGTGCAGGCACAGCACGGCAATATCCTCCGGCAACACAAATACATCCGCATAGCCTTCGCGGCGGATGCGCAAACGGCCCAAATCGACGGACAGATAAGCCGGGTGTTCGATAAGCAAGACGCGGTGTTCGGACATGACGCTAGACCCTGCGCCATTGCAGCAATGATTTGCCCGACACTTTTTTCAAGCCCTCGGCCGCGTTCATATCACGCACTTCCCTGGCCTCAGTCGCCAAGGTCAACACCAATATTCCTCCATTATTCGACCAAATCTGCCGGACAAGATATAACTTGCCGCCCTTAAAATGCTGCACAGTATCGTTTTTGTAAAATCTCATCACCCCTTTCGGTGGTTTTATGCCTTTCCGCTTTTCCATTAAAGCCTCCACCGGCCTGAGCAAACGGGTTTCCACGCCTTTCTCCACCGCCCAGACATCCAGGCAGGCATTGCCCTCATGCGGCAGCAGCTTGTAATGCCAGCCTTGGCGGCTGTGATGTATGACTGGCCGCATGTCGTCGGCATCCAGATATGCGCCGGGTTTGTTCGCCACGAATACTTTCACTGCCCGGATGGGGGTTTGGTAGTGCGGGTAATAGACCGGTTCGCTTAGCGCCTGTAGTGGTTTCTGCCCGCTTGCAATGCGTTGGTCGTATGCTTCCAGCACCAACTCGCGCACTTCGGCGCTAATGATGTCTTGCAGCTTTTCGCGGACTTTATCGGGAGTGTCTTTTTTCACATCGACAAAATCCGCCAGCTTCATGCGCAGGGTAAGTCGGCGTTCGCCACCTGGGGGTTCCAATGCTGTTGAATTAACACATCCCCCCAACGGGGGGAGGCTGGGAGGGGGGCGATCAAAAGGGAACGAAACCATTGATTTAACTCGCCCCCACCCCAACCCTCCCCCGTTGGGGGAGGGAGCTTTAGAGCTTAATTCAACAGCATTGCCTGGGGGTTCCCCCCCGCCTGTCAATGACGGCGGTTTTAGACCTAAGCGGATTTTGCCATCGGGCAAAACTTCGGCCATGCCATAAGCGGTTTCCTTGAACAGCGGCCCGTCGGGGAAACGGTCATGCTTGTGGGTCAGATTGCAATGCCGCACCAAATCCAGCGCCTTGTTACGCAAGTCATGGAAAGGCGGCTCGACGGAAAGCCTAAGTTTACCCTGTTTTTTTTGCTCGGCCTTTTGCTTATACTCGCTTGCCATGAGTCGGTACAACGGGGGAGTGCAAAGGCCGATCACCAGCGCGTCAATCAGGTGGTGGCGGTGGTCTAGCCGTTTGTCCATACGTCGGTCGGTGCGTTCGACTTCCTCCTGATGATCGCGGCCCTCCCAAAATGACCGATGCCGGTCGAAATCTTCCTGGCTTATCGGCTCCTTGTCGGTGTCGAGCACGGGTAACTTATCCTCAAACCGCACCTGCGGAATCACCGTTTCCAAATGCCAGATGCGCCGGAAATGGGCCGTCATCTGCCCGCGTGACACATGCACCTCGCCCGGCGGGCAGATGTTCCTCAACCATTGCGCGGTGAGCTTGGCAATCCATGCGGTTTCTTGGAATTGACGGTCGCTAAACCCCTTAACGGTTTCGTCGTCGAAGTCTTCCAACTCAAGTAGCCGTGCCTTGCCTTCCAGTTTCCGGTGGTGTTTCTTGTCCCGGAAGCGGCGGGCTTGGTCCTGCACCGCGTCCCACCGTTCGCGATTTTTGGGTGGGTCGCCGCCCCAAGCCTCCCTAGGGGTGTTGTCGCCTTTGGCATGATTGCAAGCGATATGGGCCAACACCGACTGGTCGCGCTTGCGGCCTATCTGAGTCAGCGAACGCGGCAGGATGTGGTCTATATGGGTCGCGTTACCGTCAACAACCTCGTTCAAGCTGAATTGCCCGCCATCACAGTAAGGGCAACGCTTGTCTTGCTCCTCCCATAACTGGTAGCGAAAGACATTGGTTTTGCTGTCCGGCAAGCCTTCTTTTTGTAATTCATCGGCGGCTTTCTTGCGCAGATTTTTGTTTTTGGTGTTTTCATCTTCGATGGCATTGCGCCGTTTCACGCCCAAAGCCATGTCTCGCGCCAGTTCGACGATGATTTCACTAGGCAAACCGCCCAGTTGTTTAATGGCCTTGCGGATTTCCAATTCGACTTGGTGCAAGGCCACATCCACCACGGTGTTGCCGGTCAAGGGCGGTGGCGGCAGTTTGGTTAGCGGCGGCTTTTTTGCGTAATAATCCGGGTAAGCCTTGTCTATCGCGTTATGTTCGTCGACATTGTATTCGCGCATGGGTTGGGTCAGTTTCTCCAAGGCCTTCACGGAATAGGCGGATCGGCCCGAATCAAACCCCATCGGAGTCAGCCGGCCATACCCGGCTGATTCCTTGATTTTATTGATAAAGCCAATAAAACCAGCGGAAAATTGCGCGGGCCAATGCTGGTCATAAAGCTGTTCCGGCGAACCCAAATCCGCCAAGAAGTTGATGACTTGCACTTGGGTGTTGCGGTCTAGTGCATCCCATGGTTCCAAAAGATTGATTTTCGCGCTGCGCAACGCGGCACGGGTCTTTTCGCCAGTCAACTCTTCACGGCTGGAACGGTCCATGTTCAGCCTGCGCCCAAGTTCCCCAGGGCAATCCGCTTGCTCCAGTGCGATGTAAATGTTCTTGAAAGTGACGGTCGCCTGATTGTGCAGCAGTTCACGGATGACGGTTTTTTGTTCGGAAGAGAGTGCTTTGGCTCGTTGCCCCATGCCCCAACGCAAATCCGCCAATTGTTTTTCTATGCGGAAGGCTTGCGCGGCGGGTTGGGCCATCGGCGCACGGGGAAGGTCTTTTTCCAACGGGCAACGGCCCACCATCGCCGCCGGGGATTTCAACGGGCGTTGAAAAAACAATGCTTGATGAAATATGCCCTTAATGGATTCTTCCTTACCGCCCGTTGTTTGGTTGCCGTTCAATATCGGGTGGAATTGTGCTTGCATCGTCCAGAGGCGTTCAAACTCCGCTTCCAGCAAATCGCGGTGAGCATAGAGTTTCACCGCTGAATATTTTGGGGCGAGCTTGAGGCTTAAATTATTATCATAGCGATAGGCTAAATATTGCCCTAGGAGCCTGTCCGACTTAGAGTTGTACGACAGTTTCCCTTCCTCAAAAAGGCTGAAAAACGATTGCCACGCCTTAATTCGCCCCTTTATGGAGCGTTTTTCGACATTAATGCGGCTTTTCCTTCCCTTTGGGCAAAGTTATCCCGCCAGCACATGGAGCCGCTTCAAATTGTAGGCGATGCAGACCAGCGTCCATTCCCCCGTCACGGCCTTCAATCCACGCAACAGGAACTGGCGGAAGCCCATCACCTGTTTGATGATGCCAAACACCGGTTCCACCGTGGATTTGCGCCGTGCGTAGATCGCCTTGCCTTCCGCCGTCTTCAGCCGGTGGCGCATCCGTATCACCGCA
>Ga0194049_1000857_pt1 | contig 10086 bp, 10 predicted proteins | sample JunL2225m_MetaG_FD_148665 | JGI IMG/M metagenome (GOLD analysis project Ga0194049, IMG submission 148665) | Anoxic zone freshwater microbial communities from boreal shield lake in IISD Experimental Lakes Area, Ontario, Canada - Jun2016-L224-25m | ecosystem: Environmental > Aquatic > Freshwater >... | reverse complement strand
TGCTGTCTGCCCATCGTTACCACTGCCCCACACTTGGATCGGAACAACGAAGTCCGACTTGCCGATCACCGTCTGCCCTACTGGCCACCACTGGAGTAAAGCCTTGGCCTCTCGAGGGTCTCTCCTCAGCCCACACCGATACCCGCTTGCGTGTCACCGGACCATCTACAACTATCGAGAGTAGCGACTGGGGAACGGGACTGTTGCCAATCGGATGCATTGGTGGTAGTCCGCTACGCAGAGCGAGCACACAGGCGCTCACGGTGCTCAAAACACCATTTTCTGGGACCGGAACGGGCCGCCTTTTGGCTCACCGCGAAAGCGACGGTGTTTTTCGTTGAGTACCGTCCGCTCCATCGGTGCCGCTTAGTACGTCGAAGGGTTTACCTTTGACGAACCATCTGTGAGCACTCCGTGACCCTTGGTGGCTCGGTGTCCCTTGTGTAGGCGGGTAACCGCCGGTGTGCCTCACCATCGCTGGTCCGCCGTTGCACCTGCCCTGGCCTCGATCGCCCTCTCCGGGCCACACCGCTAACTGCTACTTGACCAGTTTGCCGTTGCGGACTTCTGCGGTCGGGACGAAATTCCCTTGGTCGTCGACCCGGAACACGAACACGGCTCCGGCCTTCACTTCGCCAGTGCGGTCGAACTGGATCGTCTTGGTGAGACCGACAGAGTTGGCGGTTCGGAGCCACCGCTCGATTCCGGCACGAGTTGTCTGACCCGAGCCGATGGCGTCAAGGAAGAGATTGGCAGCGTCGTAGTACTCGGCGGCGAAGTATCCGGGGTCGCCACCGAAGGTGTTCCGATAGGACTCGGCGAATGACGTCTGTTTCGCCGTCGTTGGTCGCGCCGAATTGACGCACGGGCACGTCATGATCGCTCCGGCCGAAGTACCACCGGAATCACCGATGAAATCGGGTGTGTAGATACCGTCACCGCCTACGAACGGCACGGTGATGCCCGCACCACGCATCTGGCTCAGAAGACGCCCACCTGGTTTGCCGACGCCACCGAAGTAGACGGCATCGACGTGCGCCCCGGCTATCGCGGCTATCGCATCGGGATAGTCGACACTCTCTGGATCGACGCTGATGCGAACCGGTACCACTACCCCGCTGGATTTGAGATTCTTTGTCGTGAGATCGGCGATCGTCTTTCCATACAGACCCGTGTCGTCGACTACCGCTACGCGGTGCACGCCCAGTCGCTCCGTCATGAAGATCGCCGCGGCAGGCCCTTGGGCGGCATCGTTCCCGACAATCCGATGGAAGGTGGTCCATCCCTTCTGTGAAAGTGACGGGTTCGTCGCCGACGCTGTGATCACGGGGACGCCACCTTTGTCCGTGACCGGCGTCATTGCTGCCGTTTCACCGCTGAACACCGGCCCGATAATTCCGACGATCTGCGGGTCGGCGACGATGCCGTCGGCCAGGTTCAATGCATTGTCCGGAATTCCCTGGGTGTCGTAGGTGAGCAGTCCCACCGGGCACCCAGCGTGTGCGGCGTTGTACTTGCGCACGGCGAGCTCGGCGCCATTGCGCGGGGGACGACCGTTGGAGCTGTCGGGTCCGGTGACCGGCCCGACCGATGCCAGGGCTATCGATGTACATCCCGACGTGGCCTTGTCCAACGTGGCCTTGTCCGAGGTGGCACCACCGCACCCCGATGCCGCAACCAACATCCCGAGGGCGACGATGGCGGCCACGGCGGTGGGCAGGCGCTGGCTGTTGGTGCTCATGATGGCCGCCCTCCGGCGTCGTCGGCCGTTGGAGCCACTGGGTCGGGCTCGGGCTCGCTAGCGACCGCTACTGGGCTGGGATCCGAGCCATCACCCCTGGCCCGCATTCGCATCTCCGCTGCTCGGTCCTGAATCCCCTTGAAGAAGTCAGATTCTACGATGCCGTCGACGGACTCCTTGCGTCGCCCGTGGTCGATCTCCACGCGCATGGCACGAACCTGTTCGCGCAGCTTCTTCTCTCGCAGGGCGACCTGCTCGGCCATGTGCATGAACACGCGAGTCAGCAGTCCGATGTCGTCTCGGGCCCGGCCCAGCTTCTCCAACTGTGCGGTATCCGGCTCTTCATCGGCTTCGATCGCCTGGGCCGCTGTCGTCAGAGCGCTGACAGGGCGCGACAGCCTGCGGGCCAGTGCGATGGCAGCGGCTACGGCCAGGATCGCCACAATGATCAGAGCGATCCTGGTGGTGGCAGCCAGCCGGTCGATCGAGGCCAGGAACACGCTGCGTGGTTCGATAATGACGGCAACTGCGCCGGTCTTGGTGGTGGACCAGGCCACGACCTGATCACCTCGACCGGCCAATGCGACCTTAGCGATCGTTCCTTTGGGCGACTTGGCGGCAGCCCGGGCGACCGAGCCGAGCCCGATCTGGTCCAGCGTCTTCCCCAGATTGCGCTGATCGCGAGCCGCCACGATCCGGCCGTGGTCGGCGAGGACCGCCTGGCCGCCGGGGATCAGAGGGCTCTGGCTGAGGGAGTACATGACGTCATCACCGCTCACGCCGATGCTGACCACACCCTTCACGGCTTCACTGGGCCTGCGGGCGGGTGACGCCACCGTGAACACGTAGCGGCCACTCTTGGCATCCGCCGACACTTCGCCTACTGCAGGCTTTCCGCTGAGGGCAACACCGAACCATGCCGTGCGGGCGTAGTTGCGGCCCACGGCGTCGGACGGGAAGCCCGAAATCACCGTTCCTTGCGCATCGACCACCACGATGTTGCGGACGTCGGGTGATGACTTGGCCGCCCCGAACGATGGCTCCGGGTTGGTCGCCGGACTATCGATGAAGGAGACGACATCTGGCGCGGTGCCGAACTGCTCGGCACGCTTGGACACGCCGTCGAGATACTCCCCGACCGCCGACGACCCGACGAACGCCGACCCGAGCGCGTTCGACAACTCGGCATTCTCCACTGCCATCTGACCAGCTCGGGTGGCGGCCACCGACACGATGGCCATCGGGATCAACGCCGCGGCCACCAGGGTCACGCCGATCTTTGCTCCGAGGGTCCAGTTGCGGGGATCTGCTTTAGCGAATTTCACTGTGGTTGAGAGTAACATTTAGCAGTTGGATGTGAACGACCAAGAGGGTGGATCGGCTCCATCCCGGTCCTCCATCGATTAATCCTTGCCGACAGGTCAGGCCGGTGTGGGCTGGCGAGGAACAAGGCCAGCCGCGACGTAGATGGCGTCGATTACCTCCATGGTCGAAATCGCGTCCCTGGCGGTGGTGGGAAAGGGAGTCCCGTCGACCACAGCATTGCGAAACGCCTCCATCTGAAAGGTATAGGTGGGAACTCGCTGGGCGTGCTCGACGCGTCGCATCGACCTGCTCTTCACCGTGATGCGGTTGAAGAACTGGGGACCGAGGGGATTGAACAGGGAGAGCGATCCCTTGGTGCCCGTGACCCGTCCCTTCAACTGAAAGAGCTTGGCCGACAGCAGCGAGCACTGCAGAGAACCAGTGATGCCGTTCGGGGTGGCGAGCGTGGCGGCCATGGCCCGGTCGATGTTTGCCGAGATGGTCTTGGCCTGAGCGGACACCACCGTCGGCTCCTCACCAGAAAGGGTGCGCCACAAATTCACGGCATAGCAGCCGATGTCCATCAGCGCCCCTCCGGCCAGGTCGAGCTGGTAGCGGATGTCGTGGCGGAGCGGCAAGGGGATGCACAGCGAGGTGTCGACGTGACGAACCTCGCCGATCTCACCGCTGGCCAGGATCTCGGCCGCCCGGATCATCATCGGGTGGTAGCGGTAGTGGAAGGCTTCCATGACGACCTTGTCCTGGGCGTCGATGACCTGGGCGACATGTAGGGCTTCGTCAGCGTTGGCAGCAAACGGCTTCTCGCACAGCACATGCTTGCCGGCAGCTATGGCCCGCAGAGTCCACACTCCATGGAGGCCGTTGGGCAACGGGTTGTAGATCGCATCAATGGCTGGGGCGGCGAGCAGGTCGTCGTAGCTGTCGTGGACGGTGCCGATCTGGTGCTTGGAGGCGAACTTCTGTGCCCGTTGTTTGTCGCGTGCAGCGATAGCGACCACTTCTACGCCGTCCGTGGATCTCGCCGGTCGGATGCAGGCTGCTGGAGCGATGCGCGCGGCCCCGAGGATTCCAATGGTGAGCGTCATGCGTGCACGGTATCGGGTCACGGCCAAGTAAGGGCATGGCCTGGGTCACGCCGTTCCTTCTTGAAACGCACGCCGCGTGCAGACACATGTGGCCCTGGCGCCGATACGTGTTGTCGAGCGCGTCTTCGTGCCCTCGATGGATGTCGGAGGCGCACTCGACCAGAGCGTCCGGATCACGCCCCGCCGCTTGGTGTCAGTTCGACCACGGCGTCCTCAACGCTCTGTCGGTCATCTCACGGGTGCCCGAAAAAGCACAGACGGACAGGTGAGGTGAGGTGGTGAACGCAATCGTCATGGGGCCTGAATAGTTACGACCCAAGAACGCCACCTCAGCAGGTGTCCACGATGTCGTGAGACATGGTGGACACATAGGTCACGGAACCGGACACTGGCGAGAGCACCAATGTTCTTCCCCTGGTCGATGTGTGGTGTGGACTCCTGAGTGGAGCAGCGTGCAGGTGGGAGCGGGCCAGGTAGGGTCGCAAGCATGACTAGCTCTTCCGAACTCCCGCTGTGCTTTCCGGCAGACACGCAAATAGTTGTTGCCGCTGGGCTTCTGGGGGTTGCCGACCTGGGTGACGGACCGACCGATGAGCAGTATCGGGTGGTCGCAGCGCTAGCCCGTAACCTATGGTCGATTGAGTTGCTTGGGACTGAACGCGCCAGCCCCGCAGAGGTCGCCGCCTCGCTGCCGGATTCAAGTAAGCGACGGTTCGTCCAGTGGGCCATGGTCGTCCAGTTCTGCCGTCATCCGGCTAGCCGTGACCAGGAAGAACGGTTGGTCGAGTACGCAACGGCCCTAGGAGTGGAAGGTCCTCCGTTGGATGCCCTGGCGTCGTGGATCTCCAAGGATGCGGTTGCAGCTTCGGCCGACTACGTCCGCAACTATCAGCGATTCATCAGCGATCTCTCTGAGCCGATCGAGATGTCAGCCGACGGGGGGGAAGTGCTGCCACAGGTCCGAGCGCTTTTCGACCTGCCTGAAGGGACACTGGGCTGGGCGTACTTGCAGTTCTATGAGCGACACGGTTTTCACCTGCCCGGGCCCCACACTCCCGAGCCGGCGTACTACATCAGTCATGACATGAATCATGTCATCGCCGGGTACGAGCCCGACGGCCCAGGGGAGATCGCTCTCGGGGCATTCAAAGTGGGCATGAGTGACTCAGACGCCAACTGGATGGCCTTCGTGACAAATCTCATGATCCAAGAGGCCGGGCTTATCAAGCATGGGCTCACCGAAGAGGCTCAGTTCGTCCCCTACGGTGGCGACGTCTACGGCGACGATCAGGGCCAGGGGGCGCTGCACCTCCCGGGAGCCGAAGCACTGTTGGCCGAAGCGTTACGGCGCGGTGCCTCGGTGAGGCAGGATTTCAGCCAGGTCGACCATCTCGCCATGGCCCACCGGTCAGTTGCGGATATCCGCGAGGAGTTTCACGTCATGCCCCGCGCCGACGGTTTTGACGAGGTGTTTCGACCCAAGTACCCGTGAACCGATCGTCTGATCGTCTGCGCTCGACTCAATGGCCCGGTCGGGCGATCATGTCGCTGGTGCCCGCCGAATCTCATACGGACGGACGGACGAAGTTGGCCCAGGGAGTAGAGGTCGAAACCTCCATCACGCCCCTGAACAGGCAGTACACAGAGCAGTCCCAACGGGGTTCGGACCCGAGCCGGAGGTGACCGTCGTGCGGCCCCGTCGATTCCATGGGGCCACGATCTGGGCGTCGACGGCGGCCCGGTCCCTTCATGGCTCTCAATCCGGCCTCGACTCGGAATCGGATGTCGGCGGCTCTCCCGATCCTCTTGAGTAGCGAGAGGATCGATACTCATGGACCCACTCCTTCGTGCTCCTCCATTGGCCGTCCGCACCCTTCTGGGCCCGGAGCCTCCCCCGTTCGGCTGCTGCCCTCAAGGAGGTGACCGTCACGTGCTTGCTCACGAGCGCAACCAGCGGGATCAACGAATCGGGTCCGGCCACTGCCGGATAGACGAATCGATAGAGATTGTCGAGCACAGCTCGGGCCACGATCTCGCCGAGAGGTCCTGGGTCGCCTTGATCGCATCGTTGAAGCGCCTGGAGGTACTTCGACCGCTGTCTGGTGAAGATGAGCGCAGGTGGGAGTCCACCGCGCATCAGAAGCAGGTTGAGGATCAACCTTCCGGTGCGGCCGTTTCCGTCGATGAAGGGATGGATCTTTTCAAAGGCTCCGTGAGCTGCAGCCACGGCCTCTACGAGACGTTCCGTGTCGCTGATCGACTCAAGAGAGTTCATCCAATCGACCATCGCCGCCTCGACTTCAGTCCAGGGTGGTGGCTGCATGCCACCGGGAAATCGGTGGAGATCGTGCCGGCGAAAGCTTCCGGGACCCTCCCGATCGTCCGCGTTCGGGTGGGGGGCCACCCCCCAGACTGGCCCAAGCGCCAATTCGTGGATGTGGCGAACCTCGGTGAGGGACAGCATCGATCCGCTTGTCCAATCGCCCGGGTCCAAGGCGTGGCCGTAGACCCATTGGGCGGCTGTCGCATACCCGGTGACCTCCAGGTACTCGGAAAGCTCCCTATCGCCGACTGCTCGCCCCTCGGCGAGCAGTGTCTCGACCTGGGCGATGACCAGTGTGTTGCCTTCGAGCGCGGTCGAATGGTGGGCTTCGAGGTGCCAGATGGACGTCCAGATCGCCTGAGCATCATTCGGAGTGGGCAATCCCCCGAGACGTTGGTCGAGTTCTTCGACGGCCTCGGAAAGGCGCTGGTAGACGAGGCGACGCGGTGGCCGGCCTCGGTCTGATTTGTTGAGTTGCACTGCTATTTAATGTAACACGACAACATACGCGACGATCGACCATGGGCGTGATCAACGGATCGTTGAGGATGTTGTGGTCCAAGTGACACCACTCAGCGGGACGTGAGCGGAGGCTGATTCGGAGGGGCTGGCACGGAGGCTTCGATGGGCCTAATGGAAACCCCAGCCAGCCTCCAGGAAACCCAGGCCGGTTCAGTCCGACCCCCTGTCATCGGATTGGCTGGGCTGGTCGTGGAGCCCGTGGGTCAGGGTCGCTGGGATCAGGACGCTGGGATCACGACGCTGGGATCACGACGCTGGGATCAATCCAGAGGCTCAGGCTCCGGGAACGTCCACGATCCGTCCAGGACCGCAGGACGCGGGCGGTACATCCGGGCGACGTAGTTCCACCCGTCTGACACGAAGAGGAAGTTGGGCGAGCCGTCGGGCTCCGGCCCGAAGATCACGGTGACCGAACCGTCTGCATCGGGAACGGCGGTGACGCTGTTGACGCTGTAGGAGTCGAACGCATTCTTCTCGAAGTAGCCGTTTCGGGCGTAGACCGATACCGACCAGAACCCGTCGACAGGAACATTCGACACCGTCAGATGGAACCGGCCGGCCGGACAGGGGTCGGCCCGCACGGCGTAGTAGGCCTCCTCCTCGGGCAGGCCGCCGAACCCGCCAGCCGTGCCGATGAGGAACCAGACCGGATCAACCGCATCCTTGCGACCGAACGTACGCCTCGAGTCGCTGATCCCCCGGCCAAGCGACAGCAGTGGCTTCTTCGTGGCTTCGTAGCTCTCCTCCTCAAAGCGGCCCATCACCCAGGGCGCGTCCGAGCCAGCCTCGATGATGAGTCCATCCTGGAGCGCATTGGCGACCGCGATATCAGCGCGGTCTACCGGGTCCATCAGGGTCCGAGCCAACAAGATGACGAACGGAGTGTCGAACTCTTCGACTGTCAGCGGATGCGTACCAGGCTGGTGGAACACCCGGTTGACGTAGCCGTCCTCGTTGACTACCTGGACGGTGAGGTAGCGCCGACCACCATCGGGCACCGTGAGAGTCGCCCCCTTGGAGATGTCCACGATCGCGACGCTATAAAGCGTGTCCCGGTTCATCCGGATCACGTTCTGCTGATCGATCGGCGTAGGCCGGCGGAAGTGCACCCACGCATTGACCGCTGCACCGAGGCCGATCATGCGATCGACCTGGGCTGCCACCTCGGCCCTGGCGTAGTTGTCGACGTTCACCGGTGTTGCAGTCATGGGGAATCCTTTTCAGGTCGGGTCAACTCAGGTCGGGTCGGGTCGGGCACCACTGACACTCGGGACGGCTAGTAGACGCCGAGCCCTCGGGCGATGAAGACCACCCCGGCCCCGGCCCCGCACAGCGGTGCGAACCACCGGCTCAATCCGCTCCGGCCCATCCGGGAGTTGAACACGAAATCAGTCAGCAGTACAAAGCTGTAGGAGACGACGCCTACCGGCTCCCGCGGACCATCCTTGGGGCAGCCGTCGAAGACCATCAGCTCATTAGCAATCCCTGCCGGATCAAGGGTGCGGGAACGGTGAAGTCGAAGGAGCGCCCGATGGCATCGGTCGCCGAGGTTGTGGAAGCAATGTCTAAGACCCCCGACCTCTACCGACTGCCACTGGCACTCGCTGCGTTCTGTCAGCTTCGGCGGGGGGAAGTGATTGGACTCCAGCGCAAGCACATCGACGTGGACCAGATGACCGTCCAAATTGAACAGTCAGTGGTCGTCCCGCACAAGGGAGTCGCTACCCTCGGGCCACCGAAGTCGGAGGCAGGGAGGCGAACCTTGGCCATCCCGCCTAACCTGAAGCAGGTCCTCATCGACCACTTGGCTGACAATGTGGAGCCCGAGCCTGAGGCGTGGCTGTTCACCAACGAGACCGGGATTCGCCTGCCCACCTACAAGTTCAATCGGGTTTGGGCCAAGGTGCGTGCCGACATCGGCAGACCTGATCTCCACCTCCACGATCTCCGGCACCCCGGTCTTACGTGGGTGGCAGCCTCAGGGGCCTCGCTGACCGAGATCATGCGCCGTGGGGGTCACTCCACTCCTTCGGCAGCCATGGTCTATCAGCACGCCACTGAGGATCGGGACAAGGCGCTGGCAGCCGCACTGGGGGATCTGGCCAGAACTGCGGATTCAGTGGTCGCTGCCCGGCAGGGCGTTTCCACTAACGCCCACAGGATGCCCACCGAGCAAATAGCCAGCTAAACCGCCGCTGGTCTGAGGCCATTTTTGGCCCCTGACCAGGCAATACACAGAGCAGTCCCAACGGGGTTCGAACCCGTGTTCCCACCTTGAGAGGGTGGTGTCCTAGGCCGCTAGACGATGGGACCAAGTCGGGTCGCTAACTGCAGCGACCCGTGATGACGCCCCGTGGAGGGCGGTACTGCACCGTCGCGAGGACGATGTTCCACAACTCCCCCGAGAGGTCACTGTGTCTGCTCGGGGGGGAGGGATCGAACCTCCAACCTCCAGATTCAGAGTCTGGCGCTCTGCCGGTTGAGCTACCCCCGAATGGGCGAACCAGCAATTTAGCCGACCTGGGCCGACCCTGGGACGGGGCCCATTGCGACACCTCCTCAGCGCTCCACAGCAACCCTCGAATCGGTCAGATCGGTGTCGCCTAGCCGCCGTCCGGACCACCCTCGGCCCCTCGCTACGATCGTCCCATGGACGCACACCGGGTAATCATCGTGGGGGGCGGCGTCCTCGGCACCATGCACGCCGTCGAGGCCTGTCGCCGAGGGTGGGAGGTCATCCACCTCGAGGCCGATGCCGGACCCCGCCGTGCCTCGGTGCGCAACTTCGGCCTGGTCTGGGTCAGCGGGCGGGCCGCTGGCCCCGAACTCGACCTCGCCGTCCGGGCCCGTGAGCTTTGGGAGCAGTTGGCCATCCACTCCCCCGCTGTCGGGTTCCGCCCCGATGGATCGATCACCATCGCCCGCCACGACAACGAGCTCGCTCTCATGGCCGAGGCCGCCGCCCAGCCCGATGCCGCCACCCGCGGCTTCGAGCTCCTCGATGCCGACGGAGTCCGTGCCCACAACCCAGCGGTGCGTGGTGAGCTCCTCGGTGGACTGCGGTGCACCCGCGATGCCATCGTGGAAAA
>Ga0194049_1000855_pt1 | contig 10105 bp, 7 predicted proteins | sample JunL2225m_MetaG_FD_148665 | JGI IMG/M metagenome (GOLD analysis project Ga0194049, IMG submission 148665) | Anoxic zone freshwater microbial communities from boreal shield lake in IISD Experimental Lakes Area, Ontario, Canada - Jun2016-L224-25m | ecosystem: Environmental > Aquatic > Freshwater >... | reverse complement strand
CCATCACTCTTTGATATAATTATAAGTGTAAAAAAGGTTATGTTATTTGGGTAAACTTTAAGTAATTAAACAGGTGTAATAATACAAAAATCGACTATGAGGGTATTGATGTTAGGTTGGGAATTACCTCCACACAACAGTGGTGGATTAGGTGTTGCCTGTTTTCAGCTGTGTAAGTCTCTAGCAAAAAACAATGTAGATATTGAGTTTGTTCTTCCTTATAAGACTGATCAACAAAATGATTTTATGAAGATTCATTCCACGACTCCGATGAACTACACCAAGCTAAAACATCACCTCAATGTCTATGACGGAGCTAATTATCTTTCTACACACGCCGTTACGAGCGAGCAATTAAATTATGAAAATTATGTTGCCAGTAAGGCACAAGAAAACGAGTACGATATAATTCATGCCCATGATTGGCTAACATTTAGGGCGGCTATGAAAGCCAAGCAAGCAACCAACCTACCATTAATAGTTCATGTTCATTCGATAGAATCAGATAGATCTGGTGGTGAATCTGGCAACCCTATGATACGAGATATTGAGCGCCTTGGACTGATGATGGCAGATAAGGTCATAGCAGTTAGTCAAATGACCAAAGAATCTATTGCTCGAGAGTACGACATTCCTCTAGATAAAATAAGCGTGGTACATAACAGTCTAGATATAGATGAACTGGACGAACTTGATAACGACAATGTATATGAGTACATCGAGTTATTAAAATCGAATGGCTATAAAGTTGTAACCAATGTGGGCAGACTAACTATCCAAAAGAATATTACAGGCCTACTTTATGCAGCAAAAGATGTAGTAGATATTTTGCCCAAGACTTTATTTCTAATAGTCGGCGATGGTGACCAGTACCATGAGCTGATTTCATTAAGTGCCGAACTCGGAATACTGCAGAATGTAATATTTGCAGGATTTCAGCGAGGCAAAAAGTGGCGAGATGCCTTCGGTATTGCTGATCTATTTGTGATGCCATCAGTATCTGAGCCTTTTGGAATAACACCGCTTGAAGCCATAAACTACGGAACACCTTCTTTAATCTCTTATCAGTCTGGAGTTAGTGAGATCTATAAAAACTGCCTGAAGGTCGACTTTTGGGATAAGGATGAAATGGTCAACAAAATCGTTGGGTTCCTGAGAAATGAAGGACTTGCAAAGACTATGCGACAAATGGCCACAGAAGAAATTATGTCTATGACTTGGGATAAATCTGCAAAAGCTACAATTAAGGAATACTCCAAACATAAAAAGGTGCTGGCATGAAAAAATCTATAGTCCTATATTTGCATGCCCATCAGCCATACAGAGTTAAGGATTATTCCGTTTTTGAAGTTGGAAAAAATCATGACTATTTTTCCTGGGATGATTCAGATCCTAATGGTAATCAGAAGATAATAGATAAAGTATCTGAGAAATCATATATCCCAACCAACAAGAAATTGATACATTTACTGAAAACATATCCCGAGTTCAAGGTGAGCATGTCTATTACTGGTACTTTAATTACCGAACTGGAAAAGTGGGCACCGGAAGTTTTGCAGTCATTTGTCGATCTTGTTAAAACTGGAAAAGTAGAAATAGTCGCAGAAACATACCACCATAGCTTAGCTTTTTTCTATTCCTTACAAGAGTTCGAAATTCAGGTCAGAATGCACCGCGAGAAGATCGAATCTATTTTTGGCCAAACCCCAAAAGTATTTAGAAACACTGAACTTGCATACAACAATGATCTTGCTATTTGGGCAGATAAAGCTGGGTACAAAGGAATTCTGGCCGAAGGTTGGGATAAGGTTCTTGGCTGGAGAAATTCAAATCACCTATATAAGCCAATAAACACCCAAAATATTAAACTACTGATGAAAAACTATAAGCTTTCTGATGATATTGCGTTTAGATTTGGTAATAGGAACTGGAATGAGTGGCCACTTACTGCGGATAAGTATATAAATTGGATTAACGATTCCCAGGACTCGGAAATCTTTAATTTATTCATGGATTATGAAACCTTTGGCGAGCATCAATGGGAAGATACTGGAATATTCGATTTCTTGGAAAATATGGTCCCGATTTGGCTCAAGGATGAAAATAATACTTTCATGACTGTATCTGACGCAATTGATAGCTATAAAGTAGTGGACACTATTGATGTTCCAGAAACTGTAACCTGGGCAGATACCGAAAGAGACCTATCTGCCTGGCTCGGAAATGCCATGCAACAACAAGCAATTAAAGCCATATACAGTCTGTCTTCAAAAATACTTGGAACGGATGACTGGAGTTTAATTGAAGACTGGCGAAGACTTCAGACCTCCGATCACTTTTACTATATGTGTACAAAATATTTCAATGATGGTGATATTCACGCTTATTTTAGTCCATATCAAACGCCATACGACGCAACAATAAACTTTATGAATGCATGGCATGATTTAAGATTCCGACTAAATGAAAAAGGAGTTGAGATTTAGTCATGGCCAGACCAGTAATTCTTGGCAATAGTCAGCTTACAGTTGGACTAGACGAGCAGGGGCTAGTTAAGGATTTCTACTATCCATATGTCGGTCTTGAAAACTTAAGTTCTTCTAAGGGTTTAGGTCATAAAATTGGAATTTGGGTAGATTCTAAATTTTCTTGGGTTGATGATAGCTGGGAAAACAAAGTCGATTTTTACCCTGATGCTCTAATAAGTAGTATTAGTCTTACCAATAAAGAGATGCAGGTTGAACTGCTTTGTGAAGATTTTGTAGATAGTGAATTCAATGTATTTGGTAGAAGAATTAAGATTACCAATCTTTCTGATAAGCCTAGAACAATTAAATTTTTTATGCACCAAATGTTCGAAATATCTAGCTTAGGAAGGTCAGACACTGCATTCTTTGTCCCGGAAGATAACTATATTCTAGATTACAAAGGCAGGTATAACTTACTTATTTATGGTCAAACATCTGACGGTAAAGGTTTTGATCAGTGCGCCATCGGGAACTATGATTTAGCAAGCAACAATGGAACGTTCAAAGATGCTGAAGATGGGGTACTCTCTAATAACCCCGTAGAGCATGGAGCTATAGATTCAGTACTTGGATTTACAATCAGCCTGGATTCTAAAGCCAGCGACTTTGTCGATTATTGGATTGTTGCATCGGATAATCAGTTCAATGCTGAAAAAATCCATAACCGAATAAAACTAGATTCGCTACAAAAGCACTTAGATAAAACTAGAAATTCTTGGCATGACTGGTTCAAGATTGCAGACTCAAAGCTTTCTAAAATAGACAAAAAATATCTTCCAATTGTTAAGAAGTCTTTGATGATAATTAAGGCCCACACCGATAAAAGAGGCGGAATTATAGCATCATGCGACTCAACAATTTATAACTACAATAAAGATTACTATAGCTATGTCTGGCCGAGAGACGGTGCCTATGCAATGTGGCCACTAATAAGAATGGGTTATACTGAGGAACCAAAAGCTTTCTTCGATTTTTGTAGAGACACCTTGAGCCCAGACGGTTACATGATGCATAAATACCAGCCAGATAAAGCTATAGGGAGTACCTGGCATCCTTTGATACACGGCAAGCGTAAGGAGCTGGCAATTCAAGAAGACGAAACCGCACTTGTCATATATATGCTTGGACAGTTCTATTACTATACAGACGACAAGGACTACATTTACAAGCTATACGAAACTCTAATTAAACCAGCAGCTAATTTTATGGCTTCTTATTTTGATGATGTTACAAATCTTCCCCATGCAAGCTATGATTTATGGGAGGAGAAATTTCTAACCTCAACCTATACTGTTGCACTTACATATCAGGCATTAAATGTAGCTGTACAGTTTGCCGAGAAGTTTGAATACCCCGACGATGCCATAAGCTGGAAAAGTGCAGCAAGCAGAATCGCCAATAATATAGATAAACTTTATGATGAAAAACTTGGCTATTTTGTTAAAGGTTTCTATCTTAATGAAAATAGCTCTCTAGATATGGATAAAGTTTTAGATGTTTCAAGCTTTTACGGTGGAATGATGTTCGGACAAAATATAATACCTCCTGAAAAAATCCATAAAACCCTAGAGTCTATAAATACAAAGCTTATTAAGCAAACACCTATTGGTGGAGCTGTGAGGTATGAGAATGATCATTACTTTGAATCTAAGCCACCGATACTAGGTAACCCGTGGCACGTTACCACTCTATGGATAGCTCAATACTACATTGGTATGGGATCTGTAGACAAGGGAGTGGATCTGATTGATTTGTCGCTAAAATATAGTCTTTTGAGCGGTGTTTTGAGTGAACAATTTAACCCAAATGACGGAAAGCCTATTTCAGTAGCACCACTAGTCTGGAGCCACGCAGAACTCATAAACACAATTTTAGATTTAAGTCTCTCGAGCTAATACCAACCTGAGTAAGCACTTGCATTATAAATATAAATGAATTACTATAAGCCCAAAGACTAAAATAAATAAGGAACAATATAATGATAAAAAAACTAAATAACAGGGGCTTCTCTCACATTGAGTCGTTCTTGCTAGTAATGGTATTAGTTGTAATATCTGGCGTAGGATACTACGTTTTCAAGCACAACAAGTCAGCACATGCTGGAAGTCAGATTGTTGCCACAATTAATACAAAACACAAAGCATTAGATGACGGCGATTTTACTATTCTTGCTTGTAAACAAAATGTACTAGACACTGTTAGTAAAGCAACAACAAAATATAATATCACCAGCTCAGCTAGTTTTGCTAACCCAGCTAGCATAAAAAACGGTGCATATGGCACGGCTACTTCTTATTTTATTGAGGTTAATGGGACAGTTGTTGCTGGGAGCAAAGATAGTACAGACGTAAAAACAATAAACGAAGCACCTTGGGATTCAGCAGGAATTACTGCAACTCCAAAGACAATTCCTACAATTGATACATTAGGCATTAAAAACGAAAATCCTCAAATCACATTTGGAATTTCAATTTCGAATACATTTGCGACACCTAAAAAACCACTAACTAAGAACGACTACACAAATCAATTATCTAGCGCAGTTGTTAAGCTAAAAGCCATACCGAATTGCAATGAACCTACTTCTAAGTTTGCTGGTGCCAAAACGAGCCTAGCATTAACAAATGGAATCACGATAGAACAAGGAGATCGACTAATATCTGCAAACAATAAATATATGTTAAAAATGCAGTCAGATGGTAATTTAGTGGAATATAACGTTAAAACCAAGAACTCTAAATGGCAATCAGGCACTGCAGGTCACCCACACGCATTTGCTAGAATCAACGATGGAAATCTTGAAGTTACTAACCCAACGATAGTGAAGAATAATGGAACTCCATTATGGCAATCTAATACTGCGGGTCACCCTGGTGCAATAATAACTCTAGATGAAGCAGGCTACCTTAATATAAAAACAGCTCAAGGTTTGATGCTCTGGACTACAAAACCTCAGCCAGTTACAGCTCAAACTGCACCTACACTTATTAATTTTAAGACTAACAAGAATATTGATTTCAGCGTGAGCCCTAATAACCCCTATGCTTACGTACTATCTTCAGTCGATAATTCATTCGTATTGAGATTGGAAAATAACGGCAATCTAGTGGAGTATGGCAACAATCAGGCTGTTTGGAGCACTCAAACTGACGGTGATACTGGTAATTATACTTTCCACATGGAGAATGATGGTAACCTGTCAATCTATGGAGGTGGAGGAGACCTGGTTTGGGCTTCTCAAACTGCTAACCAAGGTGCTGCTAGCTTATCGTTAAACATGTATAACTTCTTAACAATCAATGATTCAGCAGGTAACTCAATTTGGAATAATGTTCCCCATATATCGTTAAACACAAGCCAGGATCAATCTATTCCCCCTACAGATCCACCAGCATGCAATGTAAACTTCCCATTATTTATTGGATCTTGCGGTGCTAACGTTACCAATCTTCAAAATAAGATAAATTCAAAGATTAAAAGAAACCTAGTAGTTGATGGAGTGTTCGGCGCCGATACTTGTGATGCTGTGGTAAGTTTAAAAGTTTACGTGAATAATTTCGAAAAATCTATTTTCCCTAAGCAAAATGGACAGTTTGATTGCGTCGTTGGCGACGTAATGAAAGGTTACCTGGGGCTATAATGTTTAGGAAGCTTTCTATTGTTCAATTCGTATAAGAACTTTGATGTCTTCAGCTAATTTATCTAATAAATAGTTAGGCACATCTCGATTTTTTACTACTTTATATACTGATTCATACCACCAAATCTGATCAGACAAATTCTTAGTTGTAAACCTGTCCCAGAGCTTATCTCCAATATCCTCATAGTCAAAAAGTGTTGATTCTAGATTATGGATTTTGTCTGAAGCACTGACTACTATTGCTTCATCACAGGCCTCAAATTCAAGATGATGTAGATAAGCCTTAGAAGTACCATACCAGTTATTCAGCGTAGAATCCTTTGTCACATCCATTACGATTTTAGTTACATTATCTCCAAAGTCTGCCCTCATCTTGTTTTCATCGTATATGCTCTTTGGAACATCTTCTAGTACATCATGTAGAAGACACGCTATTAAGGTGTCTTCGTTATTGGTGACATTGCTAGCAATAAGCATCACTCCGTATGGGTGAATAATATATGGTATATCTCCACCTTTGCGGTGACCGTGGGCTTGTTCATGACACCAGGCTGAAATTCTAATAGCCTTATCTAATCTTTTCGTAAAGTTAATCAAGTTATTCTCCGTTCTATAGTATTAATTATACTACCAGATTTATTAATACTATGAGTATTCTATTGGCACTTTAAATCTTTTTATGTCGGGATGTTTCACGCTTGCCATGCCTCTTTGAATTGAGCCGGTTCTCGCAATCTCTTTACCTACTTCCCTACAGTCATCCATATTTTTGACCTGTCTGGGCTCTGCGAACTCTACAATGCTTGCATCAGCACCATAATCTACGAAGACTGGCATCACTATTGCACCGTCATTACAGGCATCAATCATGAGCTGACTTGTCGATTTTGAAAAAGCCGACATTGTAACTACATTATTATCTTTAGAATATTTGTCTTGTTCTCCGCTTGGAGCCATGAATATTAACTGACCTTGTCGTGAATTAATAATTTCATGGAATGCTTGTTTGGTGTGATGATTACATATTCCTCTAAAGATCATGAGCTTTTCTTGTTCAGTGCTCAGTGCTTCGCTGCCACCACTAGGAAATGTTTTAAGTACGCTTCCAACTTTTCTAAGAACGTCATCTATAACATTTAGTCCACCAAATTGAAAATAACCTATCACTCTTCCAATTACTGCTGTTGAAAAATTCTCTAGTCTATCTATACCTTTATCTCTAGCTACTTTATGGAAAAATCCTAGAGTGAATCCTTGATCCGGTAGCTGTAGATGATTACTGACTATAAGAAACTTTTTGCCAGGCTTATCTTTATTCGGTTGCAATTGGCTGAAGATATCATGCTTATCGATGTAGTCAGCAAACTTATCCTTAAGTCCCGGGATCTGTTGTCCTAGCATTAGATCTTCAAGGCTAATAACATTCCTTACTTCTTCATCTGAGATGGGATTTGGCTTTAAATAGGTAAGATTATGTTTAATTCCATCTGGACGCATAGATCCAATTAGAGCTTCTTTGCCAATAACGCTAAATAGTGACCCATCAGCAGCTGAAACTCTCTCAGCAATACTTAAGAATTGCTCATCAATCTTTGGGGTAGTTTCTTTAGATAGTTCCACAGCTATAGTTCCAGCGGAAACCATATTGCTAAGTGCTGAATGTTGTACATGCATCTTTGATCTTAATGATTCGCTATTCAATACATCTCCTTATTTACTTTTATACTCGCGCTCTATAACTATTATATACAATTTACAATTAGTTAGTTTTATTTCATTACTAGGTATTCTTCTAGAGGTCGCATATAATAGCTATTATGATAATGTCCGTTGAAATAAATGAAAAATCTTTCGGAAACAAGATTCTATATAAGGATCTTTCTTTTGAAGTCCAAGAAAATGAAAAAGTTGGAGTTATAGGGAGAAATGGTACTGGAAAGAGTACGCTTTTCAATATTATGATGGGTGAAGATAAGGATTTCTCAGGACATATAAAAATAAAGAAAGATACAGTTCTCATTGGATCCCGTCAGGAGCATCATGCCTTCGATGATAAAACAGTTCTAGAGTACATCCAGGGTGACTTACCAGAATACGCTAGACTCACTCATATTATTGATACCTATCCAGACATCATGGGAGATGATCCTAAAAAACTAGCTGTATTTTCTGATGCGCTTGAAAGATTTGGGCAACTGGATTATTACGAAATAGAAGATGAGATTAAACAAGCATTTGATAATTACCAAATAGATGCCGATAAAATGCACCAGAAAGTAGGCTCTTTGAGTGGTGGTCAGAAAAGAATGGTTGAGCTAATTAAAGTTCAGCGTAGCAGGGGGGATATAGCCCTAATTGACGAGCCTACAAACCACATGGACTATATTGCTAAGGCCTCATTCGTTAAGTGGATGAGAGGGGCAGAAGAATCAATTTTGGTTATTTCACACGACCGAGATGTTCTTAGTGTTGTTGACAGGATAATAGAGATCCGTGACGGTAAATGCTTCAGTTACAAAGGTAATTACGAGAGTTATCTAAAATCTAATACTAGTCAGATCACCAATCAGGTTAATGAATATGATATAACCCAAAAAAGAATTTTAAATCTAGAAGATGACATCATTCGCTTTAGGAGATTGAAAGAGAAAGCTAGGAATCCAGGAACTATTAAGCGATTTAAATCTCAGGAACAAAAAGCAATAACTGAGCTTAATTCACTTAAGAATACTAAGAAGCCATCTTTCTGGATTGACCAAGAGTCTGCAAGCAATATGAACACAAAGCTTGCTGCATCTTACGAAAAACATAAAGCCAAGAATATTAAAGTTACTGCGCGTAAGAAAGATGCAGTTGTAGATGGGCGTCGATTGCTTAAAGTAGATAAAATTAGTCTTGGATATAATGGTACGCCTTTGTTTTCAGATATAAGTTTCATGATGCATGAAGGTGAAAGGCTCAGGCTGAATGGTAGAAATGGTGCAGGTAAATCTACGTTGGTTCAGGCGATTATGGCCACAGCAAATTCTGAAAACCTCAGTTCAGACTGTTTTGCCGGTGTAATTGAAGTTGAGAAAGAAATTAAGATTGGACTATACGAACAAGAAATTAATCATCAATATTTAGAATTAACACTCGAAGATGCACTAGAGCAAATCCTTAGAGATAAGAAACAACCAATAAGCCAACAAAAAGTTAAGCAACTTATGAGTGACTATTTATTCAATCCAGCTACTGATGGAAAAATGACAGTCAGTAGATTGAGTGGTGGCCAGAAGGCTCGAATCCAGCTCATCTCGATGCTAATTAATGACCCACAGATACTTATTTTGGATGAGCCAACAAATCACCTTGATCTACCAAGTATTGAGGAACTTGAAAATGCCATGAAGACTTACCATGGTGCAGTGATATATATTTCACACGATAGTTTCTTTGCCAATAAAATGGGCGGTGATACTGTAAATGTTGCTTAGTTAGATTCAGTATTTTCAGGTAGAAAGATTGGGTTACCCTGAATATCATAGATGGCAACGCCGTTGTTAAAAGAATTCTTAATTAATTCAATCCTTTCAAGGTCGACAACTATGTTATTGCCAACTACAATACCGGCAATCGTATTTGCAGGCATGCCAACGAGAATTGACGATAAGCGCTCGGCTTTTTTTGATCCTTTTTCTGCAGGCAGGGATTCGGGGTTAACTATTCCTTCAAATAATGCATCAGTATCGGGCTTATATGGATCAGCTTCAATTAGTCCCTGAACTTCTGGAATCTCAGAGTCAATGATTATAGAGATATAATCACCGCCTCTTTTTTCTGATGGTAGTTTTTTTGATTCCGCAGATCGCATTATTAGGCTTGATGACTCCTCAGGGCTACTAATGAATTCTGTATATGACGCAATAGTTGAATCTTCGCGGACTTTAAAAAAAAA
>Ga0194049_1000849_pt1 | contig 10138 bp, 10 predicted proteins | sample JunL2225m_MetaG_FD_148665 | JGI IMG/M metagenome (GOLD analysis project Ga0194049, IMG submission 148665) | Anoxic zone freshwater microbial communities from boreal shield lake in IISD Experimental Lakes Area, Ontario, Canada - Jun2016-L224-25m | ecosystem: Environmental > Aquatic > Freshwater >... | reverse complement strand
GCCCCCCCAGGGAGGGACGTAGCCAACGTGCAGCTCCAGTGTCCGTCGGCATCAGCCGTAGCAGTACAGGTAACAGGGTTGGAGTGAACGGTAACAGTGATCTCGGTCCCGGGAGTGGCATTGCCGCTGAAAGTCGGTAGGGCTGTAATGACCGGATCCCCGGCAGTTTCCTTCTGGTCCACGGTCTTTACGGCAAGAACAGGAACGATGGAAAGGGTGGCGGTGCTGTATGCAGAGATATTCCCAGCAACGTCTGCTGCTTTTACCCGCACGTAAAAAATCACTGCTCTTGCTGTACTGCAAGGTATACGGGGTGGCGGAGAGGCCGCTTCCAGCATCGGTAGCAGTGTCCCAGGAAAACGTTGCGGTAGAGCCACTGTTTGTGGCGGTGACGGTTCCGAGGGCAGGTGCAGTAGTATCTAACTTAAAGGCGATACCTGAAGGCGCGGACCAGCCACTTACAGCAGTAGCATCGTCTATGGTTCGTACTCTCCAGTAGTAGTTACCGTCGGACAAGGTGGTGCTGGCAGAGCCTACCGTGTAGGTGCCGCTTCCGGCAGCCTGGCCGAATGTGAAGGTGCTGGCGCCCTGGGCGGCGAGTGCTGAGGTGTAACTGATCAGGGGAGACGCGAAGTCGTTGCTGGAGTTGATCTGGATCTGGTACTTTACCTGCTGGCCGGAATCAGGATCAGCCAGGGTGAAGGCAAAGGGGGTGCCGGCAAGAGTGGACTGGGAAATGAAGCTGCTGCCGGTTAGGGTGCTGGGAGAGAGTGAGGTGGGATCAGTGGGGTTCTGGTTGGCTGCCCCGGTAGTGAAGCTGAAGCTGTCTGAGAGGGCGGAGCCGCTGCTGTTATCCGCCTCAATACGCCAATAGTAGGTAGTGCCGGGATCCAGCCCGCTGAGACCATAACTGGTGTCGGTGACGCCGCTCTGATTGGTGACGATAGTGCTGAAGCCGGCATCGGTGGCCACCAGCACCTTGTAGGAGGTCGTATTAGTGGCAGCGCTCCAGGTCAGGGTGGGGCTGGTTGATACACCGGTAGCGGCGTTTGAGGGAGAGGTGAGGGTAGCGGTGCCGGGTCCATCGGCATCGGACAGGTACTTGTAGTCGTAAGCCGCCGCGTCATTTATGATGTAGGTGTCCTCGTCCGGCGTGTAGCTGATGGCCATGCGGCTGTGTACGACGGGGTCATTGACCGAGTATTGCAGCGGCGTGCTCCCATCCTTCTGGATACCGATAGTGGCGCTGTCTCCCTCGGCCTGGGTGCCTCCGAGGATGTCACGGTACTGGAGTTGGATCTTGCCCCCGTTCTCGTAGAGGATGACCTGGAAGGTGCCGAGCTGCACGTCGGGATTGTTATAGAAGTACATGCTCGTCCACTGGACGATGAACTCCCGGTTGGGGGCCGACCCGACGGTCTTATAGAGGATGCTCTGGGCGTCGTAGTTATGAGTGATGAGGTCGTCCCAGAAAGGCAGAATGGCAGCGCCCATGCCACTACCGGCCGGCAGGCCGCTATTACTGTATTCATCGTAGCCGCTATCGAAGTTCAGGGTGCCGTTGATGTTGACGAAAGCCTGGGTCGTGGTGACGCCGAAGAAGGGGAAGTTGAAACCAAAGTTAAAGGGACCGGAATAATCGTCATCTCCTGACAGGGTGGTGTTGGTGCCCTCGTAAATAGTGTCCGAGGTAGCATGGGCAACCTGAGGGCCCAGCAATGCACTTGCCTGCCAGCACAGTACGGTGGCAATCATCAGGTAGGCAAACGGGCGCGATAACGAAGAAAAGTGACGCATGTCACTAGTATACGGGTTTACTGTGTCGTAAGGAAAGTCTCCTTCTTAGCAAGGTGAAGTCCCATTAGAATAAGCCAGACAGTCTGAGGATATGCTACTACTCGTTCAAGGCTTCCAAGGCCGATTCCCAGGTAATTATGCAAGAGGTAGAAGATGAGTGCCACCAGGGCCAGTGATCCGAAGATAAGACCATAGGTCCGCAGCCATCCGGGAAGGCGCCTCTCGCCTACTCCTATAAGAATAAGGGCAAGATTGCCATAGATGAAGGGGAGGCTGGCCCCAAGGGTGTGTACCGGACGAAGAACATTCTCCGGGAACAGTCCGACCATGACCGTGCCAATGCCGGAAAGCAGTAGGAAGGCAAAGCCTACCAGTACCAGCTTTCTTACCTGGAGCTGCCGCATGATGAGCAGAGCGCCGATAGACATGGTGACTCCTAGTAGCACGAACGAGGCGTTCATCAGGGAATGCAGGGGAGAGAGAATGGTATTGCCCAGGTCACTGATGTAGTTGCCGGTAAGGCTGTACGGGTGCGTCCACGTGGCGGCTACCAGAACCTGTACCGCAAAGTATTGGAGGCTGCTAATCCAGAGAAGAGGCCCAAGTAGATAGTGTGACTTCATACTTCTGTATTGTACATCGAAAGGCAGGAGGCCTGCTGCTTTGTATTTTCTCAGGAACTTATCATATACTATCTGTATGCAATCAGCCCGCTATCACATTGTGCTCGACCTCCAGGAGGTATCGACCGAGAAGGTGAATGACGCCGTCGGACTGGAAGGTTTTCTCAAGAAACTCCCAGGACTTATCGGCATGAGCATCCTGCACGGACCTGTTATCAAGGAGGGAATTCCAGAGAATCCTGGGATTACCGGCTTTGTGGTGATCGACTATTCCCACATCTCAGTGCATACGTTCTCAAAGTACAACGAGGCGCTCATCGACATTTTCTCCTGCAAGCCCTACGACCAGGAGTTTGCCATGAAGGTGACTCTTGAGTACTTCGGGTCTTCTGCCAAGGCCGCCCGCACCCAGGTCGTTAACTGGGAGTAGCCGTTCCCCGAGTATCTTTTAAGCCTGTTCTCAGGCTTACTTGGTAGTGTAGCCGCATATAGCTAACACTATTTCTATGGAACCAGGTACGGAACAGCCAAAGGAGACAAAAGTGAAGACCGTAGTGAGGCCATGGTCAGGTACCGGCGTAGTAATCGGGGGAGTGGTGCTTGTTGTATTGGTATTCTCTCTTGGTGCTTTCGCCTCTCGTTCACATATGGCCCGCACAGCATGGATGGAGGGTCCTGGCTTGCGGGAAGCCGGTGTGAGGCCCATGGGTGGCCAGAGAATGATGGGGGGACGTCAGCGTCCTGATCGACAGGACGACCGTGTCCTTGGGGCCGTTACGGCAGTTTCAGGCAGCAGCATTACCCTGCGGGTCTCCGGTGCCAGCCAAACCGTAGCGGTTGCCAGCACTACCTCGTTTTATAAGCAGGGGGCTATTGCTAAGCAGAGCGATCTCCAGGTCAGTGACGTAGTTGTGGTCTTCGGTGCTCCTGATAGCAGTGGTACTATCCAGGCCCAGTCTGTGGAGATACAGTAGGTCGACGTATTGCTTGGAGGGCAGATAAGGTGTTGTATAGGGCTAGTTTATTAGCCTAAGCACCCTTGTATGTCGTCTGGAACACATCCGCTCTCTTCAGGTGTGAATGGTGTCACGCGGGGATTGGTGGCCCAGTTTCTTGTAGGTGTCGCTCTCGCCACTTTTGGTGAGTTCGATCCTGACGCTGCTTCCCAGAGCATTTCCCATAACATCTTCTTCGGTCTGCATGTACTGATAGCTCTGTCGCTGGTAGTGGGCGCATTGATACTCTGGTTTCAGGCCCGTAGCCTCGGTGTAGCCTCTCTAAAGGGTCGGGCCTCAGCCGGCTTGGCATCAGTAGTGCTTGCCCTTGTCGGGGGCGTCATGATCATGGGCTCTTCTGACTTTGAGCATCTGTCTATCTTTGTTATGTCGGTAGGCTTTATCCTGGCCCTGCTCATCTATGGGTACTGGGCTGTCGAGCTGAGCCTGGCGGGTAAAAAGAGTTGAAGAATAACAGGGATTGAGCACAAAACAACCTATACATCGAGTATCGATGTATAGGTTGTTTATATGGCTCTGTAAGTATTAATAGTGCTTGTTGGCTTGCCAGAATACCCAGGCCTTGGACGGCGTACCATAGCGTGCCTTGACGTACTGTACCCCCCAGCGGATCTGATTGCCGATGGCCTGGTAGGGCTCGCCGGTAAGAGCAGTGGACTGGTACTTGTTGCAAGGATTGGCCTGGAAGAGTCCGCAGGCACCCGAGCTCGAGTTGGTAGCCGCCACCGTCCAGCCGCTCTCATGCTCAATGATATTGAAGAGGGGGTCGCATTCCTTAGTGGTGCCCCAGACTCTAAGTACTGCCTGGCAGATATCGTCGTGCAGGTCTCCTTCAGTGGCGGGTAGGTGGATGTCGCGCTGACTGAAGCTGTCCAGGGAGAGGACGGCAGTGTTGTTGTCGACGATGTCTGGGGGATAGGCAGCGCCTTTGTAATTTATGATTCTGACTTGAACCTTTGAAGAGCCTGCCGCCAGGTAGTCGCCGTAGCTCAGATGGGTGGAGCCATCATTGCCAAAGACGTAGCGGCCGTTGGAATCGGCGGTGGTAGTAAGTACCTTGGCCCCGTTTGAATCCGGGCAGCCGGCTGTAGCTGAGACGGCCTCAGGAGTGAGAAACAGGCAGATACGACTGCCATTGGTAAGGAACCCACCTGGGGTCTTACCGACGTCGGCGATACGGACTGACCCTCCCAGTTCAAGTCGTTGGCCTTGGATGGTGCCGTTTGTAAGGGTGGCTGCCGTTACGGTTCCGGCGGGCATGGGTCCTGGTGTTCCAAAGTAATAGTCATAGCCGGGGTCGTCCTTCTTGGGCTTGGCGGGGTCATAATTGGCAAGCTTCACCACAACTTTATCCTGGGTACATCCTGAAAGATCATTCTGGGCGTCTGCTAGGCCGACTATCGCTTTGCCTTTCTTATCAGTTATCCGTGCCAGTACAGGTGGTACTAGGGAGGTGGTTGGGTCGGAGCAACTGAAGGCGACGGCCATCCCGGGGAGTGGCGTAGAGAGAGCGGCGCCTGTCACATCGTAACTGGTAATGCTAACCTGGGTGCCTACTCCTTGCCAGGAGCCGGCAAAAGCCAACCGGGCGGGTTCCGGACGGTTCTGGAAACTGATGACTGTCGTATCGGTTGGGGCGTAGAGGTAATTATAGCTGGGGGTTCCGCTTATCCAACGCCCGTTCTCATCTTTCTGAACCTGGACTTGGGCAGTCAGAGGTTGGGTGCCGCACTGCAGCTTCTCATAACCTGCAAACGAGAACCATGAATTGCCGTTGCCTTCAGTGACCATGGTATCTTGCGAGGCGCCGCAGGAGACGGTAATAAGGGAGCTGCCGCCCGGATGGGTCGCCCCATTCTCGTCGATCACCTGGACTGACATTCTGAAGCCGGGCTCACCCTTAACTAGGAAGGCTGTGGTAAGTGCCTGGAAGAGGCCTGGCTGGGAGACACCCTGGCTGAGCGAGGTGGTAGTAAGGTCGAGGGCTAGATAGCTTTGGTAGAAGTTGCTGTAGCCACCGTAGAGAGCGGCAATGGCCTTGGATCGTTCGCCGCCGTCGCTCAGAGGTTTGCTGCCCCCGTCTGAGATCACCGGATAATAGGCATGTACTACCAAAGCGTAGAGGCCGTCTGACTGGCTGACCGTACGCAGCTCGCATTCAACCGGCTGGGTGGCGGCTGCAGAAGTAACCTGGTTGATCTGGCTCTGCAGCTTTATGCCTTCGAGCCCGCCTACTGCCTGCTTGGCTTGGTCACAGGTGGTTATTGACTGGTCGTTAGTGGGGCAGCGATGGCCACCGCTGCTGAAGTCTCGAGCGGTGGAGCAGACTGCTACACCCTGCATGCCAAGAATATCAGAGGCACCGCTTTTGCGATGGTAATAGGAATAGCCGAGGATGCCGCCGACCAGGGCGACAAAGATGAGGGCGATGAGAAGACGGAGGGTAGTGCGGTGCATCGTCGCGTATAGGTATAGTCCATAAAAGTATACCTTGCTGAGCAGTCTGGTTTCAATCTCGAACATCTCGTTACAGGTCTGAATGGCGTGATTGAAGCTGAAGACCCCGTGCCATGACAGGAGAGTTTATAGAATCTGACGGCTACCAGAGCATCCGCTGAGCAGTCGGTATTGTGGGTCATGATATACCGGAGGTATACTTGATATATGCTTTCATTTGAAACTCAAGCTTTTGCCGCACCACCTGCCGTAGTCGAAGCACCACCTCCTATCGTGGTGGAGACTAAGCGCGATCTTCCCGACATGCCTTCGGCTACCGTCGGCACCTCTGGTGGAGACGCTGGGTATGCCTTTGAAGCCAAGACCCCTGATGCTGCGGCTGAGTCAGTTCCTGCCCCGGCCGCTGCCGTGGATGATGTCTGGGGTCGTCTTCCAGGCGGAATTAAAAAGGTTGATAGCGCTGAGCTGGGTGCACTAGCTGACCAGGAGGCAAAGAAAGACCTTGCCGGCTTGCCCACCATTGATGTGCGTCAGCCGGCAGAAGCTGCTCAAGCACCCGTTGAGGCAGCAGCTGTTACTCCGCCGGCTTCCGAGTTCAAGCTGGCTCCCCTCGAAACATTACCTGCTGCTGGTCAGCCGGCTTCCGAGTTCAAGCTAGCCTCTGTTGAGCCGCTGCCTGCGATGCCAAGGCCAACGACCGAGGTGCCCCCTACTGAGCAGACTACAACCATTCGTCCCGCTGTCGAGGCAGCTCCCCAGGTCTCTCCTGAGCAGGTGGCCGTTGCTACTCCTGAAGCTCAGGCTGGCCAGAATCAGCCTCCTCTTACCGCTGAAGCTTCTGCAGTACGTCCTGAGGCCAGTTTGTCTGAGCGGTTCACCACCATTAAGCAGGAGCTTACCACTCTTGGAAAAGATGCCGCCTCTGCGGCGGTCCAGAACGCCATAAGCGTGCTCAGGGACAAGACCATCGGGCGCCTTGAAGGATTGGCAGGCACAGTCAAAAATCATGACACAGTAAAGGCGATAGTCGAATTGAATAACAGGGTCGCCAGGGCTGAGTTGGCAGTACGTGAGATCATGAGCGGCCGAGACAAGATGAAAGGGGAGATCGCTGATTCCAGTAAGCCACTGAGCGAGACCTTGAAAGACCCGGCTGCCGAAACTCCGGTGCCTGCGGCGGAGCGGCCTGCCAGTAAAAGTCCTGAAAATGCTGTCGTCACGCCTGAAAGGCTTCAGCAGGAAGTCGCCGCCGCAAAGGCAGAGCGGATCAAGAGTCCTGAAAGTCTTGAGCGAGGCACTGGTTGGAATGACTCGAAGCAGATGCTGCGTATTGCTAGCTTCCTCGAAAAAGAGGGCATGAGTGATGCACTTGAGGGTGTGTTGGCGGCAAAGCACGGACCTGAGATCGCTGCCCAGATGATGGACTACCATGATCTGGTGAAGGCAGGCGTAGAGTCAGGCGATCTGAGCGAGGAGGACGTCGAGATGCTGCTGGCCGGCGAGTTTGACAGGCTTACCTCGGGGAACGAGGGAGAGGAAGAATCTGGTGCTGAGGGAGGGACTGAAGGTGCCGAAGGAGAACAGGCAGCTTCCGGTGTCGGCCAGGAACAAGGGGTGGCCACGACGGGCACCAGATCGGCTGAGCGTCGGCCGCGCCGTGAAAGAAGTCGAACTCCTGAAAACAGGGAGCTTCCTAAGGGTAAAACCGAGGCCGAGTATGCAAACATGGACCTTAGTTCATTGAGTCAGGCTACCGTGAAAGAACAGGCCCGTCTTTCCGAGCTGCTCCAGTCCGAGCAGGGCCTTTCTACAGTTACCACTCATAATCAAGTCGGCAGACAGTACGATACTCGCTATGACTATCCAGAAGGGGCTGGCAAGGCTCAGATCAAGCAGGCTCTAAAAATGCGCAGCAACGAAAGTAGGATGTTCAACTTGATGGCAGGGACTGAGTCATTGGAGAATGAGAACAAGGCTGACGCATTCACCCGGGCCGCCACCGCTGAGTTTGAGAGCGACGGTCTGGACGTTACCGTGAGTGCCGATCCTGAGTTGAAGAGCTTCCAGAATGCCAAGGTGAAGATGATACAGGAGGGCGGAGCTATCAGGGTCGAAATCAGACAGCCTGATTCCGGTGCCGAGAGCTATGTAGGTAGTATGGACATCAAGACCAGCTTTGATAAGAACATCTGACCATGGCAACCACCTACCAAGAAGCCTTGCGGGCCCATCTGAGAGAGTTTAATAAGACTCTACCTGAGAGTATGCCCGAGGAAGAGCGCCGTGCGGCCTTACTTGCAGAGATCGACCGTTTCACCGAGGCTGACGCACTCAAGGTGCTGGACGAGACCAATGAGGTGTTGAACAGTGGGTACGACCATGTGGTGGCACTGAAGGCACAGGGGGATGTGCAGGCGGAGCAGGACCAGCTGGCCGAAGTCAGACAGAGCTTGTAGTTGAAGGGGAGCAGACTGTAGGAGCTTATTATTTCAAACCTGCTGAAAAAAGCCTGGACATAGTTCAAGCTTAGACGGTACCATATACCTATGATTTCAGCCCTCCTTTCCTTATTGGTTCCCACCGCCCATGCTGGTCAATCTCCTCCCGCCCATGCTGGTCAATCTCCTCTAGTGGGCGCTATTACTCCAGCAGGCAATTTTTCCTCAACGGGCATTACCGGGGGGCTGGTCGGAGGTATTACCACTATCGCCGGTACCGCAATCACTGTCATCACCCTCATAGCTGGTGTACTTGCAGTAGTCTATCTGATCTGGTCCGGTATCCAGTACATCACCTCGGCCGGCAACGCTGACAAGGCCAAGGTAGCCCGTCAGGGCATCATCAACGCCGTCATCGGCATCGCCATCATCGTGGCCACCTATTTCATCATCCGGGTCTCCATCGGTATCGGCAACCAGATCCAAGGTTCCGACGGTGCCACTACCCCTGGTACGGTAACCCATTAGACGGCTCCTTTTCGCACTAGCTCCTCCAACCTCTCTACTGGAAGCGGTTCACTGAATAAGAATCCTTGGATAAGCTCACATCCGAGGGTTTTGACATATTCGAGCTGCTCACTGGTCTCTACTCCTTCAGCTACTACTTTCAGGCCAAGGCTGTGACCGATCGCCGAGATTGCCTTAACGATCTCAGCATCTTGGCGCGAGGTGACACAGCCCTTGATGAAGGAGTGGTCGATCTTCAGGGTGTTGATAGGGAGGTGCTTCAGGTAGTTTAAGGAAGAGTGGCCAGTGCCGAAGTCATCGATGGCCACATTAACCCCCATGGCGCGTAACTCCAGAAGGCGGGAGGTGGTCTCCTTGATGTCGTGCATGGCAAAACTCTCGGTGACTTCAAGCTCGAGCAGTCCAGGCGGCATGCCGGTCTCCTTGACGATGGTGGAGATCTTCTCAACCAGGTTCTTTTGGGTAAATTGTCTGACCGAGACATTGACCGACATGGTGAGCGGGGGAAGTCCGGCCGCCTGCCACTGGACGCTTTGGCGACAGGCGGCCTTCATGATCCATTCGTTTAGGGGGATGATAAGTCCGTTCTCTTCAGCTAGAGGAATGAAGTCACCAGGGTGGATGAGGCCGATGTGGGGATGGTTCCAGCGGACCAGAGCCTCCACGCCAGCAACCTTCTCGGTGAGGGCATCGATGATCGGCTGATAGTAGAGGACGAACTCACCGCGGTCCAAGGCCAGGCGCAGCTCGCTTTCCAGGGTAAGGTTCTTATCTGCCTGCAGGTTCATCGTGGAGGTGTAGAACTGGTAGGTGTTGCGGCCCATGCCTTTGGCCTGGTAGAGGGCGGTGTCGGCATTCTTAAGCAGAGACTGTACGTCTTCCCCATCTTCAGGGTAAAGGGCGGCGCCCATGCTTACGTTGACATGCAATTGGTGCTCGTCAAAGACGAAGGGCTGGCGCATGGACTTGGCGATCTTCTTCATGATCTTCTGGCAGTCCTCAGCAGCGGTTATCTCCGGGAGTAGCAGGGTGAACTCATCGCCGTGGATGCGGGCAATGCTGTCCTGTTTCCTGACGGCCTGAGCCAGACGCTGGGCCACTTCCTGCAATACCAGGTCGCCGCGGGCATGTCCTAGGGTATCGTTGATGCTCTTGAACTTGTCCAGGTCAAGGTAGATCACCGCCAATCCCTGCTTCTTGCGCTTAGCACTGATGATGGCACGATCCAGCCGGTCACAGAACAGGGTGCGATTTGGTAGATCCGTAAGGGAGTCGTTTG
>Ga0194049_1000848_pt1 | contig 10144 bp, 6 predicted proteins | sample JunL2225m_MetaG_FD_148665 | JGI IMG/M metagenome (GOLD analysis project Ga0194049, IMG submission 148665) | Anoxic zone freshwater microbial communities from boreal shield lake in IISD Experimental Lakes Area, Ontario, Canada - Jun2016-L224-25m | ecosystem: Environmental > Aquatic > Freshwater >... | reverse complement strand
AACCCGCCACCGATGACAGCCACCTCGACCTCGTCGGTCCGGGCTGGCCGATCGATGGGCGTGACATAGGGATCGTCGAGGAGGCTGGCGAAGCGGCCGGTGGGCTCGACGTACTGCTCGTTGCCGTCGGGTCGGAGCCGCTTGTCACGCTCGGCGGCGTAGCGCCGACGGAGCGCTTCGTGGTCGATGTCGATCGGTGCCTGGGTCACCGGGCCTCCTCAGGCTCGAGAGGGTCGCTGGTACTGCCCATACTGCTCTGAGATGCTCGTTACCGCCTCGTGAAGGGCGGTCTCTTCATCCCCGGCGAGATCCATGTCGACCAGGCCGGTCCAGCCTTGACCGTCGAGGACCACCTGGGCCCCGACGACCCCGTGGCGGTCTGCCCACTCGCCAGCCAGAGAGACCTGGGCGCTGATCACTCGCCGATCCCCCGTCCGCAGAGCCTCGAGCACGTCGATCACCGCATGCGCCGTGGCCATCTGGGTGGTCGAGCCCGAGGTGAAGTGGATGAAGAAGGGCTTGACCACCGTCCGCAGGTCGGGGCTCAGTGCCTCAAGCACCGCATAGGCCATCGGGATATCACCAGCGACGACGAGATCAAGGACTGCGGCGCGGGCCTCGAGCACCTCGTCCGGGAAGGCTGCGAGATCCCGACCGGACCGGATGGCGCCGATGGCTTCGGCCAGCTGGGGAGCGGAGAAGCCGCGAACTCGGACCTGGCTCCACAACGGCACCAGATTGGTGCCGTGCTCCCCCAGCATCGCCGCCGAGACGTCAGCCCGCTGGACGCCGAACTCTCGGGCCAGCTCCCGACGGAATCGGAGGGTGTCGTTCCATGCGCCGGCTCCGAGGACCCGATGGCGATCGAGGTGCTCGGCGAAGACCTGGACACCGAGCTCGACGGGGTTCGACTGCACGACCACCGTCACTTCCCGGTCGGCGGTCTCGAGGGCCTCGGCATAGCTGCGGAAGATCTCGTGGTTGGTCGCTGCCAGCTGACTGCGATCGAACGGTGCATCGACCGTCCTCGGGATCGTCATTCCGGCCAGCATCACGACGACGTCGGCATCGACGAACTCGGGCTCCACCCCCACCTCGATGACGGGGGCATCCTCGATGAAGGCGTCGGCCAGATCAGAGCGCAGACCATACATCTCACGCTCAGAGCTGTGACCCCGGTGGCCGACCAGCTGGAGGCGGCAGGTCGAGTCGAGCAGCTTCGAGCTGAGGATCTGGGCGGAGAACTCCCGGCCGACGGCACCGAAGGCTCCCACGATGGCGACGTCCACGCGACCTCCCACGATCATCCGGGTCACCCCGGCCCAGAGCAGGACTGTAGTGGGCTACTACTCCACCGCCTTAGAAGGCGTCCCTGTCGTGAGCTGTGGCGTCGAGGGGTCGGCCGGCCGGGCCACCAAGAAGAGGAGAGGATGGGCCCGACCGGCCGAGAGCTGGTCAGTCCCGGTCACCACCCATCGGACGGGCACCACCGGGGCCGTGGGCACCTGGCGCAGGGAGTCCGATGCTGACCGTGGTGGCATTGAGCGTGGTGTGGTTCGAGGCGATGGTTCCCGTGGTCATCACGAAGGAGCCGACCGTCACGTCAGTCGCCGAGGCCGCGGCTCCAGACTTCGTATACGTCGTGGACCCGCCGACGTCCACGGTGTGCCAGAAGCCCTGCTCATCGGTCACCGTGATCGAGGTGCCGCTGACCGCCTGGACAGTTCCTGCGAGGTGAGGCTGCTCGATGTGGATGCTGGCCGCCGAGGTGGCACTCGTAGAGGAGGTCACCACGAACACCCGGGTACCGACGGTCACGTCAGCGGCGGACGCCGTCGAGCCGTGACCCACCTCATAGGTGGTGGCGGATGTAAGGGCGTACGAGACAGACGTCCCATCGATCCTTGCGATGGTCACCGAGTTCGCCGAAACCGCGGTCACGACCCCGGCACCGAGGCCGGCGTGGCCGCCCAACGGGTCGAGGTGTCCGCCGTGGTGGCCCACGTGTCCGTGGCCGGTCGTGTCAGGGGCCATCGATCCAGCAGCAGCGGCGATGCCGGCGCCGCCGGCGATCAGACCGACCGTGATGGCGGCCGTCGCCCCGACACTGCGGGCCTTGGTGGAGAGTGGGTTCTTCATGGGCTGGACTCCCTAGATCTCGTGTTCGCAACACCGTCTCTCGGTGGCTGCAGGCTCCATGGTGGACGATCATCTCAAGATTGCGGCCAGATGTCCCTAAGGAGTGCATAAGAAGCCCTCGACGACGAACGCAAGGGATCGTCCGGTACAAGGTTCACCAGATCGGTCGAGTGACGAATCCGGTGCCACTGACGGCCTCAGGCTCCCCTTGGCCTGTTCCGGTTCGACGGACAGGTTGCGTGTGATGATGGTGCCGCGAGACGGGGGCTGCGGACCCGGGACTGCCGACTCACTCCTCGGGATCATCGAGATGGTGGGTCACGACTCGGCCGGCGAACTCTGACCTCAAGACCGTCACGCTGTCCTGGCTTCAATCTCCCCTGGTGAAGATTGACCGCCACGACCAACTCGACCGCGACAGGCAGCTGGGCCGCCACAGGTCTCGACGATGCCATCTTCGAGTGGTCACCGAAAGATGCTGATCGTTCTCCTGTTGGCTCCGGTTGCTCCCCATACCTTCCCGACCTCGGGATCATCGCAAGACCCACGTCCAGGGCTCTGTCGCGAGAAGTTGCTCGAGCCCTCCAGACCCGCTCCGCACCGACGAGACTGTGAATATGCCTGAGGCCTCCGCTACCTTGTAGTGACGATGCCGTCCTCCGTCGATCACTCGGTTGCCTCGTTGACGCGGCCGATATGACGGCGATCTCGCTCGGGCACTGGCTCTCCTACCTCCCATTGGGGGTCATCGCCCTGCTGTCTTGGGGTATCTGGATCGTCCGGACCACGATGTCGCATCGGGCAACACCGATCGTGACCGACTACTCGACCACCACCAGCGTGGTGGTCCCCGTCTACCGGGAGGATCCCGAGATCCTCGCCCTGTGCCTCGACACCTGGATCGCGGCCGGGCCAACCGAGATCATCCTCGTGGTCGACACCGGCGATGACGAATGCCTGGCCATGCTCGAGGCCCGCCACCTGCCGGCATCAGTCGCTGTCCACCCCTTCGTCCACACGGGCAAGCGCTCGGCGCTCGGCGAGGGCATCCGACGGGCCACGTCAGAGATCGCCATCCTCGTCGACTCCGACACCGCGTGGACCTCCGGTCTGCTGGCCACGGTGCAGATGCCCTTCGCCGACCCCTGGGTGGGGGCGGTCGGCACCCGACAGCGCGTCGCCGGCCAGCGCTCCTCGGTCTGGCGGCGGGTCGCCTCGTGGCTCCTCGACGTCCGCTATCGCGACTACACCCCCGCCATGGGGGCGCGTGGATCAGTGCCGTGCGTCTCTGGTCGCACCGCCGCCTACCGTCGCGAGCTGATCGTGCCGATGCTCCCCGACCTCGAGCACGAGATGTTTCTGGGCAAGGAGTGCGTGGCGGGCGACGACGGTCGGCTGACCTGGCTCGTGCTCGCCTCCGGCCACACCACCGTCCAGCAGAGCGAGGCCATCGCGTACTCGATGTTCCCCGACACCCTGCGGGGATTCCTTCGGCAGCGCACGCGCTGGAGCCGTAACTCCTATCGCTGCTACCTGACGGCCATACGTAGGGGCTGGCTCTGGCAGCAGGCCCTCATCACCCAGATCACGGTGCTCCAGATCCTGCTGACGCCCATCACCATGGGCGTGGCCATGTTCTGCCTTGTGCGAGCGGTCTCGATCCACACCCCGGCCATCGCCTGGCTGTTCATCGCCTGGGCGCTCGTCGGCCGAGGCATCCGAGGCATCAGCCACCTGCGAGAGCACCCCCGCGACCTCGTGTTGCTCCCGCTTGTGCTCGTCACCATCGTCTTCATCTCGCTTCCCCTCAAGGCCTTCGCCTTCGTGACCTTGAACCGACAGGGTTGGTTGACCCGTCGTGAGGACCGTCTCGGCGGTGAGGGTCAGACTCGTGCGACACTGTTGGGTAATGAGATCGGCTCCTAGGTTCGTCCGCACGGTCGGCATGGGTGCCGTCGTCCTCGTCACGGTGGCGCTCACCGGTCCGGCCGGGGCAGCCGACACCCACAGCCGGCAGTACCTCACCACGACCACGACTCCAGCCCAGGCGGAGGCCCAGCAGTCGCACGTCGACCAGGACAAGCTCGGAATCTCGGCGATGAACCATGCCGTGCGCTCCAAGTCAGCCCCGTTCATCTACGCCGACCCAGGTTCGGTCCGCCCGACGCTGATGCTCCCCCGGTCAGACACCCCCTACGACGTCGCCGACCTCGCCGGCCGGTTCTCGAGCGCCTTCAGCACGCTTCCGGGCGGCGGACTCGTCCTCAACATCCCGCTCGAGGTCGCCGATGGAGCCACCCTGCGCATCGACAGCGCCACGACCCCGGTGTTCGATCTGCGCAGCGATGACAAGGGGTACGCCTACCTGGTCGGCATTCACGCCACCATCGAGCTCGTCGGTACGGCCGGTACGCCCCTGCACATCGGCTCCTACGACCCGGCCACCGGCCGGGCCGACCAGAACCTCGCCACCGGTCGGGCCTATGTTGCCGCCGAGGGGAGCCGCATGACCCTCCGCCATGTCGAGGTTGCCGACCTCGGGTTTTTCACCGGGACGGCGTCGGGGATGGCATGGCTCCCCTATGGCGGCGTCGACGCCTCGGGCAGCATCGAGAGCTCGTCGCTGACCGGCAACTACTTCGGGGCGTACTCGTCGAGTACGACCGGATTCCGGGTCACTGACACCGAGTTCTCGGACTCCACGGTCTACGGGTTCGACCTCCACGACCATGCCGTGGGGGCAACGATCACCGGCTCGACGTCGACCGGCAACAGCAGCCACGGCTTCAACCTGAACCGGGGCTGCACGGGGACCATCATCAGTGACACGGTGTCCTCCAACAACGGCGGCGTGGGGTTCCTGATCAACGCCAACCGCTCGTCACCCGGCCACCCCTCGATCCCGTCGAACAGAAACTCGCTCGAAAACGTCACCACCTCGTCCAACAGCGGTGCCGGGATCCTCGTCCACTCCGGCACTGCCAACACCATCCGCTCCTCGACGGTGTCCAAGGACCATGGGGGCATCATCGTCGTCGGGCAGGCCACGGACACAGTGATCGAGTCCAACACGGTCCGTCCGGCCAGTGGACCCGGCATCGAGGTGTCCGCCGGCTCGACCGGCGCCACCATCACCGGCAACACGGTCACCGGCGGCTCGACGGGGATCCTCAGCAACGAGGCCACCCCCACCACCATCACGGGCAACACCATCACCAAGGTGCAGGGCGCCGGCCTCAAGCTCAATGGCGACGAGGCGGGCTTCACGCTGGCCGACAACGCTCTCTCGGGGACCGGAGCCTCGCCGATCTATGTCAATGGTCAACCCACCACCACACTCGAGGGAGCCACCGTCCATCGGTGGGACGTCCCGGGTGTCAACTGGTGGATCCGCCCCCTCGAGCTGTCGCTGTGGATCCTGATCCTTGCTCCTCCTCTCCTGCTCGTCGGGTGGGGCCGCCGTCGTCGCTCGAAGGTCCGGGCCGCCAGGGAGGCCACCTCATGAAGTTCACCGGTCGCACCTTGGCCGCCTCCAGCCTCGCCGCGCTTCTGCTCGCCGGGTGCTCCTCGGCCACGCCCTCATCGTCGAGCACCGGGGTCACCGTCAAGGTGCACGATGCGAAAACGCTGCAGGACGCCCTCGACGGTGCCGCCCCGGGGGAGACCATCGTCCTCGCCGACGGCACCTACGCCGGGACCTTCTCGGCCAGCGCCATCGCCACGGCCACCATGCCCATTGTCCTGCGCGGCACCGCAGCTGCCGTGATCGACGCGGGTTCGAAGGGCTATGGCCTCCACCTCGAGAACTCGGCCTACTGGCGGATCGAGGACATCACGATCTCCGGCGGCGAGAAGGGCATCGTCCTCGACCGGACGGTCCACTCGGTGCTGTCGGGCCTCCACATCACCGGCACTGGCACCGAGGCGGTGCACCTGCGCACAGAGAGCAGCGACAACACCGTCACCGGGCTGACCGTCGACCACACCGGCCTGAGCAAGGCCTTCTTCGGCGAGGGCATCTACGTCGGCAGCGCCACCGAGAACTGGTGCCAGTACACCGCGTGCGAGCCTGACCACTCCGACCGGAACCGCCTGGTGGGCAACACCTTCGGCGACGGCATCACAGCCCAGAACATCGACATCAAGGAGGGCACCACCGGCGGACTCATCCAGGGCAACCACTTCTCCGGCGTGGGCTCCACCGAGTCGAACGCCTGGCTGCAGGTCAAGGGCAACGACTGGCGCGTGACGGGCAACACCGGTTCGGTCTCGCGCGACGCCGGGTTCCAGGTGCTCAACCTCGTGCCCGGGTGGGGCCAGCGCAACACCTTCGAGGACAACAACCTGACGGGCCCGGCCCGCGGCTATGCCATCTGGATCCAGGACGGCGCTCAGGACAACGTCGTCGGCTGCTCGAACGTCCAGCGGGGCTTCCGAGCCGGCATGTCGAACCACGACTGCACAGGCTCCGGACGGTCCGCTGGCTAGTTAGCCCAGAGCGAGGATCCGGTCACCACCGCGGCCGGATCCTCGACACATCAGTCGTCGGTCGAGAGCGGCTGCGAGTTCGCACCGGAGGCACCGTAGTGGAGGACCGACTCCCAGTCGCTCGACGCGGCGGGCTCGGGGTTGGATGAGCGTGGGCCTGAGCGTCGAGGCGTCGAGGCCTTGGGCGTCTTGTAGAGCTTGGCCACCACGCCGATCCAGATGTCGACGAGCGAATTCGCCAGGCCCATGAAGGCAATGATGGCGTACGCCGCCAGCACGGCATTGAAGGCGGCGAAGCCGAAGTTCACCCAGAGGTGGTGGGTGTAGTCATGCCAGATGGTGAAGATGGCCAGGCCCACGAGAAGGTAGGGCGTGAGCACGAAGAGCAGCGAGGTCGGCGTGCGCTTGGAGATCTTCGGTGTGCGCTTGAACGGCACCTTCTCGCCGGTGATGGCCTGCTGAAGCGAGTTCACCACGCCGGCGAGGTTCACCGGGATCAAAATCAGGTTGAAACCGTAGACCCGGAACACGTCGGTCCGCTTGTAGCCGGTGTGTTGCAGGTCGACCGCCATCATGACGAAGTAGGGAAGCGCCACGACGACGACGACGGGGCTCAGCAGCTGGTAGTTGAATGGGTAAGCCAGCAGGAACAGCAGGCAGATGGTGGACCAGGCGATTGAGGCCATGTAGTTCAGCCGGAGGAAGGTCTCCCCGGCACTGCGCCGATCCCCGTTGTCGTCGCGCCGGCGCGCATGGCGCAGAAGCTTGGGCGCAATGATGAGGCCACCGTCGGCCCAACGGCGACGCTGGACAGTGAGCGAGCCGAAGTCTGGTGGGGTAGCCGAGTAACTCAGTCGCTCAGGGTAGTTGTAGAGATGCCAGCCCTTGGTGCCGAGCGAGATGGTCGACTCGGTGTCCTCGATGACGGTCCGGTCCGAGATGTAGCGGTGGATGGTCCAGTTGCCCTGTTGGCTGGTCACGTCGATGTCGTCGAGGGCTCGCTTGCGCAGCACGGCGTTCGCACCCACCCAGAAGGTGGCGTCGTGGTGAGTGAGGCCCTGGTGGACGATGAACTGCAGATCGGTGCTGGCCCCGGCGATGCGCTCGAGCCGAGTGGCCGAGCCGGGGTATGCGCTGTAGGGGGTCTGGGCGATGGCCACGTCCCGGTTGGCCTCGAGGCCCATCAGGTAGACCAGCCGGCCGCAGTACTCCGATAGCAGGACGCTGTCGGCATCGAGGGTGAGGACGAAGTCGGGGTTGCGCACCACGAGGTCCGCTGCCTCCGGGTCGCCGGTGGGGGCGAGCACCCGTCCGGTTGAGGAGTCCTCGATCATGTAGGCCCCACCCATCAGGCCGAGGTAGCTGTTGAGGTTCATCGCCTTGTTGGGTTCGTGGGAGAGCGAGTCGAAGCACTTGCGCTCGAAGGAGCGCAGCTGGCAGCGGAAGATGTTGAGCGGGCGCTGGGCGAGCTGGTGCAGGCGGACCGGATCGAGGTCCGCACCGGCTGCCGAGGCCTGCTCAAGGGCAAGGGCGGTGGTGGTCAGGTCGCGCGATAGCCCCCCGAGCACCTGGGTGGCGAAGAAGGTGTCGATGTGGTCGACCACAGGCTGGGCGGCGGCGAGCTGGTCGAGCCAGCGGGCGGACCAGCGGTAGGCCCCGACCAGCGTGCTGATCGCCTCTGTCGAGGACGTCGGTCCTGAGGCGAGGAGCGGTGCGATACGGCGCTCGAGCTCGGCATAGGGCTCGGCCAGCATGGCCTCGAGCGAGACCGGGAGCGCCTGGGACTCGGCCAGCAGCCGACGGCCTCGCTGTGTGCGTGGCACGGGCGGGTCATCGATGAGCAGGACGACATCGAGGTCGGGGAACTCCTGCAGGGCGGCTGACAGCAATGTCATCCGGATGACGCGCGCCTCTTCTTGGTAGGAGGGCACGAGCACCGTGAGGGTCTCGTCGGTGGTGGCGAGGAACTCATCGATGGCGGCCCGCGGCACCCGACGATGGCCGCGGATGCGGATGTAGTAGCCAAGGCGGGCCGTGAGGTAGCTGATGGCCGAGATGGTCAGGAAGGTGACCACGACCATGTAGAGGACAGCCTCGTACTTGAAGCGCAGCGTGCTCGCCGCGCCGACGAAGAACTGCTGGGCGATGGTCGTGGCGATGAAGGCGATCCAGGCGGCCACCGTGATGAACACGGCCAGCCGGCCCAATGCCACGGTCGACTCTGGGGCGGGAGCGGCGACGGGCGGGAGGGGCTCGGTGCGGCGATCACCTCCGAGCTGGCGGCGAGGAGGTGCTGCGCCGTCCTCGGTCGTGGTCGCGGTGGCGCCGAGCGCGCCAAAAGGGTCTGCAGCGGTCATCAGAACCCCAAGGGTACCGGACCGCGCTGCGATCTTCGAAGCGAGCCCGGGTAGGATTGACCTTGCGGCCGACCTCCGGTCGGTACGACGGACGGCGCAATGGATCACGACGCACCCCACAAAGTTCTCGACGACACCACCCGTCAGATCGACGCGACCGACGACTTCGACCCCTCGCTCGGCACCCTCGACCCGCAGTCCTATGAGTGGAGCGGCCAAGAGGACGAGAACCCCGACGACGAGCGAGCCAGGCTCTCCGCCGTGCGCGTGACCATCGCCTTGGTGGTGGCGCTCGCACTGGTCGCCGGCGTGGTGGCCACGGTTCGCAAGGTGGCCACCGTGACCGGCATTCGGGCCACGCCCTGGTTCGCCCCCTATGTCGACGTCACGCTGTCACCGAGCTACCAGTTCCAGGACCCGGCGCTAAACCTCGCCTCGCAGATGTACCTCGGCTTCGTGGTGGCCCTTCCGGACACGACCTGCACACCGAGCTGGGGTGGGGCCTACACCCTCGACCAGGCCGCGGCCAACCTTGACCTCGACCGCCGGACCAACCAAGTCCGCCTTGAGGGCGGCTCGGTCTTCGCCTCCTTCGGAGGGGCCAAGAACACCGAGCTCGCCATCAGCTGCCGCAATGCCGCTCAGCTCGCCGCGACCTATGAGACCGTCGTGCGCCGCTACAAGGTAGCCGGCATGGACTTCGACCTCGAGGCGGAGAACCTGAGCGACCAGTCCGCCATGGAGCGACGCGCCGTGGCCATCGCCCAGGTCCAGCGGGCCATCAAGGCCCCCGGTGGCGGCCCGCTCCCGGTATGGCTGACCGTCCCGGTGACCACCGACGGCCTCGGGGCCGATGCCCTGCGGGCGGTGGACATCATGCTCGCCCACCACGTGAGCCTCTCGGGCCTCAACCTCATGACCATGGATATGGGCAGCGGCACGGGTCCAAAGCCCGACATGCTGGCCTGGACCAAGGATGCCCTCAACGCGGCCCACGGCCAGCTCGCCTCGGCCTTCACCGCCCACGGGATCACGCTCAATGCCGCGCAGATCTGGGACCACATGGGCGCCACCGTCATGATCGGCCAGAACGACGTGGGCAATGAGGTCATCACGATCGACGACTCTCACGGCCTCGTGGACTTCGCCAACACGACGGG
>Ga0194049_1000846_pt1 | contig 10148 bp, 9 predicted proteins | sample JunL2225m_MetaG_FD_148665 | JGI IMG/M metagenome (GOLD analysis project Ga0194049, IMG submission 148665) | Anoxic zone freshwater microbial communities from boreal shield lake in IISD Experimental Lakes Area, Ontario, Canada - Jun2016-L224-25m | ecosystem: Environmental > Aquatic > Freshwater >... | reverse complement strand
CTGGCCGAACTGCCGCTCAAGCGGCGTTGTCACCGACGACGCCATCACATCCGGGCTCGCGCCTGGATACCCCGCAGTGACCTGGATCGTGGGGAAATCCACCGGCGGGAGCGCGGAGACCGGCAGCAGCCAGTAGCCGAGCGCGCCCATGAGGATCACCGCGACCATGAGCAGCGCGGTGGCGACGGGCCGGCGGATGAAAATTTCGGAGACGTTCACGCTGTGCTGTTCTGGATGGACGAACCACGAATGGACACGAATGCACACGAATGGAGGCGCGCCGTGGACATGCAGTGCGGATCATTTTTCAACGAACTCACCGGCCCGCAGCACGGACGCCCCCATTCGTGTCCATTCGTGTCCATTCGTGTCCATTCGTGGCTTCAAAATTGAAATCATGCGCAGTGCGCGCAGCGATTATTTTTGCGAAATGCCCGGCTTATGGCCATCCGCCGGCGCGCCGCCCTTCGGCGCAGGTTCGGGAATTTTCACCTTCGAGCCGGGCTGCAATTTGTATTGCCCGTCCACGACCACGCGCTCGCCCGCTTGCAGGCCGTCCTCGATCAGCGCCTCGTCGCGCTCGATGCGCGTGACCGTGACCGGGCGCATCTCGACGGTGATGTCGTCCTTGATCACAAACGCATACGCGCCGTTCGGCCCGCGCTGCACGACGGACGCCGGGACGACGATGCCCTGCTTGCGCACCGTGAGGAGCAGGCGCGCATTCGCAAACTGCCCCGGCCACAGTTGCAGATCGCGGTTTGGAAAAGTCGCCTTCAGCATGATCGTGCCGGTCGCGGTATCGATCTGGTTGTCAATCACCGTGAGCGTCCCCGAGTCCATCAGGGTCTTGTTGTCGCGATCCACCGCGAGAACCTCCAGTTCCGCGCCGCGTTTCTTTTCCTTCTGAATCTCGCCGAGGTTCTGCGCGGGCAGCGTGAAGACGAGCGAGATCGGCTGGATCTGCGTGATGACCACGAGCCCGCGCGTGTCGGACGCGTGGACGACATTGCCCTTGTCAATCAGCCGCATCCCGACGCGACCGGCGAGCGGCGAGATGACAGTCGAATAGTCGAGCTGCACCTTCGTATTTTTCACAGCCGCCTCGTCGGCCTTCACCGTCGCATCGAGCTGCGCGACGAGCGCCTTCTGCGTCTCGTACTGCTGCGGCGAGATCACCTTTTTCTCGATCAGATCCGCATTCCGTTCGAGGTCGCGGCGCGCGTTTTCGAGCAGCGCCTCGTCCTGCCCCTTCTTCGCCATCGCCTGCTCCCACTGCGCGCGATACGGCGCATCGTCAATCTGCGCGAGCACCATGCCGGCCTCCACGTCCTGCCCCTCGGTGAATTTCACATCCTTCAATTCGCCATCCACGCGCGGATGCACCGTCACCGTATTCAGCGCCTGCACCGTGCCGAGGCCGTCGAGGAAAATGGGCACATCCTTTTGCATCACCACGCCCGCGACGATCGGCACCGGGAACTGCTTCCCGGCCTCCGGCCCGCCCTTCGCGGGAGTCTGATTCCGCAGCGCGCGGATGCCGAGCGCCGTCAGCGCCGCGAGCGAGAGCGCCACGATCGTATTCCGGATCGCATGTCCACCGTGGCGCTCCGGCTCAGCAGCCGCACGCACCGCCGCCGCCGGATGATCGGCGGCGGGCTGCGACGGCTCGTGGGAATCTGGCATGGGATTGATGACCTGCGACATTTTTGGGAATGCGGACGGCAGTGAAAGCTGGGGCAATGTAACTCGCGAACCGCGCCAAACCTAAGGGAAAAGCTCACGCCTTTTCCCGGAATCACACCCGCGTCGTTGCGTGATGCAGTCCGCAATTTTCTGATTCTTGCCCGTCTTCAAGTGTGCGTGCTAGCTTCTCGGCATGAGCACGCTCACTGAAATCGAAAGCGCCGTGGACACACTGCCCCGACCGGATCAGGAAGTCCTCCTGCGGCACTTGACGGCCAAGCTCCGGCAGACCCCGCGCAACGGCCGATCGGTGCCGCCTCCGAACGTTCCGATCGAGGAGTTGCGGCGGATTCACGCGGAGATCGAAGCGGAGTTTTCCCGTGTGGATCCCGAGGGCTGGTGATGTTGCTCGATACAAATGCGATTTCCGCGTGAGCGGAGCAGGAGCAGGGTTTTCTCGATGCCCTGCGCGGGGACAGGCCGTGGTTCCTGCCGAGCATCGCACTGGGCGAATACCGTTTCGGGGTTGTGAATTCGACCCGGCGCGAAGCATCGGAGCAATGGCTAGCAGAAATCGAGGCCTCGTGCGTGGTGCTCGCGCCGGATGCCGAAACTGCGCGTCACTATGCGGACATCCGCACCGCACTGCGCCGTGCGCATACGCCGATTCCTTACCACGACATCTGGATCGCCGCGCTCGCGGAGCAGCACGGGCTCGATGTCGTGTCGCGCGACGGGCACTTCGACAACGTCCCCGGCATCCGGCGGATCGGCTGGTAGCGGGATTTGCAAAACGGCTATCGCCTCCGTGTCCGAATTGACAGGCATGGCTCGGAAGACCGCGTGAGCCGCATTCGACCCGTACCCAAAAATCATGGCAGCAAAAAGGGCGCGGATTTCTCCGCGCCCTTTCGTTTTGAATCTGCTGAGTCCTGCTCGGATCAGCGCTGAACGCGGGCGTTGCCGCCCTTCGCGAATGCCTTCACTTGCTCGACGGTCGCCATCGTGGTGTCGCCGGGGAACGTCGTGAGCAGCGCGCCGTGCGCCCAGCCGAGGTTCACGGCTTCCTGTTCGGAAGCGCCGGTGAGCAGGCCGTAGATGAAGCCCGATGCGTAGCCGTCGCCGCCGCCGATGCGGCAGATGACGTCGAGTTCGCACTGCGGGGACTGGTAGGTCTTGCCATCAATCCACGCGACCGCGCCCCATGTGTGGCGGTTCGTCGAGTGGACTTCCCGCAGCGTGGTGGCGACGACCTTTACCTTCGGGAATTTCTTCACGGCCTTCTCGATCACGTTGAAGAACGCGCTCGGGTCGAGCTTGCCCTTCGTCTCCACGTCCTGCCCCTCGATGCCGAGGCCCTTCTGCAAGTCTTCCTCGTTGCCGACGAGCACATCCACATGCTCGACGATGCGCGCGAGCGTCTCGACCGCCTTGCCGTGGCCGCCCCAGATGTCCCAGAGCTTCTGGCGGTAGTTGAGGTCGAACGACGTCACCGCGCCGCTCGCCTTCGCGGCCTTCATCGCCTCGATGATCACTTCGCCCGTCGTGTCGGAGAGCGCGGCGAAAATTCCGCCCGAGTGAAACCAGCGCACGCCCTGATCGAAGATGGCCTTCCAGTCAAAGTCACCCGGCTTGAGCTGGCCCGCGGCCTCGTTGCTGCGGTTGTAGAAAACGACCGGCGCACGCACGCCCTGGCCGCGATCAGAATACACGGTCGCCATGTTCGGCCCGCGCACGCCGTCGTGCTTGAACTTTTTGTAGAACGGCTTCACGCCCATCGCGCGCACGCGCTCATTGATCAGGTCGCCGATCGGGTAGTCCACCATCGCCGTCGCGACGCCGGTGTTCAGCCGGAAGCAGTCGGAGAGATTCGCCGCGCAGTTGAATTCGCCGCCGCTCACATGGATGTCGCAGTGCGTCGCCTTGCGGAAAGGAATGATGCCGGGATCGAGACGGTGCACGAGTGCGCCGAGCGAGAGGAAGTCGAGTGCGCCGTCCTGGCGGATGTTGAGGCCGAATTTCATGGAGTGTGTTTTTTGGTTGTGGTGAAAGTGGCGCGAATTTCAGCAACCGGAGGGGTGTGTGGCAAGCAGTTCGGTGGTGGAAAATCCGCGTGCTCACACCGGCGGAGTTTATCGAAGGCGGCACGACCGGGCCGGCACGGGAAGTCTGAGCGGAATGGGTGGTGGAGCGACGCGTTCCACCGTGTTGTCCGCACGCCTGACCTCACTGATTGCGGCTACACATCAACTTAAACTGCGCCAACCGCGGAGATGTAGAGGTGGACGGGAGTCCCGCAGAGGAAGATGCAAGAATGGCCTGCTGCGTTCCCGTTTCGCGCACAGGATTACCCACGTGACGACGCGCAGCGGGGATTGAGCTTGTCAGCGCGGCCCCGCGTGCCGTCTTTTCCCGCCCACAAAAACCCATGGCGTCCAACTACACTGAAGCCAGTATCAAGACCCTCAGCTCGCTCGAGCACATCCGGCTCCGGCCCGGCATGTATATCGGCCGGCTCGGCAACGGCAACCACGCGGAGGACGGGATCTATGTGCTGATCAAGGAGACGATCGATAACTCGATCGACGAATTCATGATGGGGCAGGGCAAGAAGATCGAGGTGGAGATCACGGAGCGCAGCGTGAAGGTCCGCGACTACGGCCGCGGCATCCCGCTGGGCAAGCTCGTGGACTGCGTTTCGATCATCAACACTGGCGCGAAATACGACAGCGAGACTTTTCAAAAGGCCGTCGGGCTCAATGGCGTCGGGCAGAAGGCGGTGAACGCGCTCTCGCTGAACTACCGCGCGCAAGCGGTGCGCGAGGGGGAGACGAAGGTCGTGGATTTTGAAAAGGGGAAGCTCAAGTCGCAGTCGCGCGTGACGAAGACGGACGAGCGCAACGGCACGCTCATCGAGTTCACGCCGGACGAGGCGCTGTTCGGCAAGGACTTCAAGTTCCGCCTCGAGTTCATCGAGGACATGCTGTGGAACTACGCCTTCCTCAACCGCGGCCTCACGCTCACGCTGAATGGCAAGCCCTTCAAATCCGCGAACGGCCTGAAGGACTTGCTCACGAAGGAACTCAGCGGCGAGCCGCTTTATCCCTCATCCATCTCGAGGGCGACGACATCGAAATCGCCGTCACGCACGGCAACCACTACGGCGAGGAATACTGGTCGTTCGTGAACGGCCAGCACACCACGATGGGCGGCACGCACCTCGCCGCATTCCGCGAGGCGTTCGTCGCGACCTTGCGCAACCATTTCAAAAAGGACTTTGACGCCGCGGACGTGCGCCAGTCCATCGACGCCGCGATCGTCGTGCGCGTGCAGGAGCCTGTCTTCGAGTCGCAGACGAAGACCAAGCTCGGCTCCACCGAGGTCGGGCCAAAGGGTCCGACCATCAAGGAATTCGTCGGCAAATTCGTGCAGCAGGCGCTCGACACCTACCTGCACAAAAACCGCGAGACCGCCGAAATCATCCGCAAGAAAATCGAGGAGAGCGAGCACGAGCGGAAGGAACTCGCCGGCATCCGCAACATCGCCAAGGAACGCGCGAAGAAGGCCTCTCTGCACAACCGCAAGCTCCGCGACTGCCGCCTCCATCTCGGCGACAAAAACCCGCGCGCCGAGGAGAGCACGCTCTTCATCGTCGAGGGCGACTCCGCCGCCGGCTCACTCACCGCCACGCGCGACGTGCAGACGCAGGCCGTCTTCGCGCTGAAAGGCAAACCGCTCAACACCTACGGCCTCACGAAGAAGGTCATCTACGAGAACGAGGAGTTCCACCTTCTCCAGGCCGCGCTCAACATCGAGGACGGCCTCGACGGCCTGCGCTACAACAAGATCGTCATCGCCACCGACGCCGACGTGGACGGCATGCACATCCGCCTGCTGTTGCTCTCGTTCTTCCTGCAATTCTTCCCCGACGTCATCCGCAACAACCACCTCTTCATCCTGCAGACGCCGCTCTTCCGCGTCCGCAACAAGAAGGTCACGAAGTATTGCTACAGCGAACAGGAGAAACAGGCCGCCGTCGCCACGCTCGGTGCCAGCCACGAAATCACGCGCTTCAAAGGCCTCGGCGAAATCTCCGCCGGCGAGTTCAAGGACTTCATCGGCGAGAACATCCGCCTCGACCCGATCAACCTCCACCACCTCTACAGCTCCGACGAACTGCTCTCGTTCTTCATGGGAAAGAACACGCAGGAGCGGCAGGAGTTCATCATCGAGAACCTGCGCGTGGAGAAAGATCTGATCGAGGTGTGACGGGGGTTGAGCACCACCACACTCGACGAATCCGAGTCTGCAGGTTAAATATTTCAGCAAGCAATGTCGCGTAGCATTCCCGCTCTAGTGAAACCGCAACTCCTCGTGTGGGCGAGAGAGTCGGCTGGGCTGTCCCTAGCGCACGCGGCGGAGCGGACGAAATTTGAAGTCGTGACGCTGAGAGATTGGGAATCTGAGGACACGGATGCCACTCCAAGCATCGCCCAACTCCGCAAGCTCGGAGAGGCATACAAGCGCCCTATTGCAGTCTTTTTCCTGCCCGAGCCACCGCAAGGTTTCGCGGCGCATCGCGAGTTTCGACGGCTCGCGGGAATTCTGCCCGGCAGGGAATCGCCAGAACTCCTGCTGGCGCTGCGATGGGCTGTTTTCCGTCGGGAGGCGGCGATGGAACTTCATCGGCTTATCGGCGAAGCGCCGCACCGTATCCGCGCGACCCTGCATCCCGGGATGGAACCGGAGGAAGCCGGTAACCACATTCGCGAGTTGCTCGGGGTGACTTGGCGGGCGCAAACGGACTGGGCCAGTGCATATGAGGCACTGAACGCATGGCGTTCAGCGATGGAGGCAAAGGGCGTGCTCGTTTTTCAATCCTCTGGCGTGGAAATCGACGAGATGCGCGGCACGTGCATTCCGGATCAGCCGCTGCCGGTGATCTTGCTGAACTCAAAGGATGCCCCGCACGGCCGCATCTTTTCTCTCCTGCATGAGTTCGCACATATCCTTCTCCACGCGGGTGGACATCAGACGAGCCGTATGGTCGGGACAAGATCCCCTGAAGAGCAACCGCTCGAAGTTGCCGCAAACGCATTTGCAGCTGCGGCGTTGTTGCCCGCTCATTCGTTCGTCGCGACTGCGGAGCAGTATCGCGGCGCGGCGGAAGGGGATGATGACGCGCTGCGTCGCCTCGCGCAAAAGGTCAAGGTGAGCCCTGAAGTGATCCTTCGGCGACTCGTGACGCTTAGTAAAGCGCCGGAGGGAACATACCGGCATAAACGCGATGCCTGGGGTGCGAAACTTTGGTATGTGCGAGGTTCTGCCGGTGGTCCTGTGCCGATGGAAGTGCGGACGATCGCGAGCGACGGGCGCGGTTACACCCGGCTCGTGATGAGCGCATATGACCAGCGCCTGATTAACACAAATGCCGCGTCGGATTACCTCGGCGTGAAACCACGCCACTTCAACAACATCCGCCGTGAGCTGTCTCTCCGGCCCAGCGTGGCCGGAGCATGATCTACTGCATCGATACCAGCGCATGGCTCGACGGATGGGCGCGGGATTACCCGCCGGATGTTTTTCCATCACTTTGGGAAAAGCTCGCAGAGTGCGTCGCCGCGGGCGTGCTCAGATGCTCAGAGGAAGTGTATGTTGAACTTGAAAAGAAGGACGACGGACTCCACGACTGGCTGAAAGCGAGGAAGCAAGTGGTGGTGCCGATTGATGCGGTAATTCAAGCAACGGTTCTCGATTTGCTCGCCACGTATCCGCGCCTCGTGGACACACACCGGAACCGCTCGCAAGCGGATCCGTTTGTTATCGCGACGGCTGAATGGCTCGGAACAGACACAGCAGTGGTGACCGGAGAAAAGCCGCGCGGGAAACTGGACACGCCGAAGATTCCCGATATCTGCGATGTGCGAAATCTGCGCTGCATCACGTTCTTGGACATGCTCCGCGAGCTAGGCTGGAAGTTCTGATGGCTTGCCCATCCCCATCGAATTGGCCATCGGAAACGCAGATCTTGATCCGGCGTGAAACAATTTTCTACCACGCGATAAATGCCCAAACAACCGAACAAGCCTGACGGGAAATCCTCGAACAAACCGATCGCCGGCGATCAGCCGGAACTCCCTTTGGCGGCTGCATCCGTGCCTGCGGAGGCTCAGCCAGTTGCGGCGACGGCGGAAGCGAATGGGAATGGTGCGACCGAAGCGCCTGCGGAGGTGCAGGCCGAGGTCGTGGCTCCGAGACGCAAGGAGGGCGAGAAGGTGCAGGATGAGCAGGCTCCGTTGGCACAGAGCTACCGCAACTGGTTCCTCGACTATGCAAGCTACGTGATCCTCGACCGCGCGGTGCCGCACATTGATGACGGGCTGAAGCCGGTGCAGCGGCGCGTGCTCCACACGCTTTGGGACATGGACGACGGGCGCTTTCACAAGGTCGCGAATGTCGTCGGCGCGACGATGAAGCTGCATCCGCATGGCGATGCGTCCATCGGCGCGGCGCTCGTGTCCATCGGGCAGCGCGGGTGGCTCATCGAGCCGCAGGGGAATTACGGCAACACGCTCACGGGCGACGATGCGGCGGCACCGCGTTACATCGAGGCGCGGCTCACGGCGTTTGCGAAGGACGTGCTTTTCAACCCGAAGACGACGACGTGGCAGCTCAGCTACGACGGGCGGAACAAGGAGCCCATCACGCTGCCGGCGAAGTTTCCCATCGTGCTGCTCGAAGGCGCGGATGGCATCGCGGTCGGGCTCTCGACGAAGATTCTGCCGCACAATTTCAACGACCTCTGCCGTGCGGCGATCAATCACTTGCAGGGGAAAAATTTCCGCATTCTCCCGGACTTCCCGACCGGCGGCACTGCGGACTTTTCCGAATACAACGACGGCGAGCGCGGCGGGAAGGTGAAGGTGCGTGCGAGCATCGAGGTGCGTTCGAAGTATCTGCTCGCAGTCACCGAACTGCCTTACGGCGTGACGACGGAATCGCTCATCGAGTCCGTGCTCGCCGCGAATGCGAAGGGCAAGATCAAGGTGAAGCACGTGGACGACAACACGGCGGACAAGGTGGAGATTCTCATCCATCTGCCGCAGGGCGCGGAGCCGGAGAAGGTCATCCAGCAGCTCTACGTTTTCACGAGCTGCCAGGTGCAGCTCAACCCCGCCGCGTGCGTCATCGTGCGCAATCCCGAGACCGGCGATGACAAGCCGCACTTCCTCGGCGTGCGCGATATCCTCAAGGCGAGCGCGGAGGCGACGAAGGCGCTGCTCAAGCGCGAACTCGAAATCAAGCTCGGCGAACTCGAACAGCAGTGGCACTGGGATTCGCTGGAGCGCATTTTCATCGAGGAGCGCATCTACCGGAACATCGAGAAATCGAAGACATGGGAGAGCGTGCTCGCGGAAATCCGCACGGGCCTGAAGCCGTTCCTCAAGCAACTCCGCCGCGAAGTCACCGAGGAGGACATCGTCCGCCTCACCGAAATCCGCATCAAACGCATCTCCGCCTACAATCGCTTCCAGGCCGACGAAGCCATGAAGAAAATCGAGGAGGGCATGAAGGAGACGAAGGCGAACCTCAAGAACCTCACCGGCTACACCGTCGCGTGGTTTGAGATGCTCCAGCAAAAATACGGCAAGGGCATCAAGCGCCGCACGAGCTACGACGAGATCGCGCAGATTGATGCGAGTGCAGTCGTCTCGGCAAACCAACGCCTCTACGTAAACCGCACCGACGGCTTCATCGGGCTCAATTGGCGGCAGCATGAGTTCATCACCGAGTGCACCATCCTCGACAGCGTCCTCACGATCATGAAGGACGGCTCGCTCAAGGTCGCGAAAGTCGCCGACAAGGTTTTCATGGGCCGCGAGATCGTCCACGTCGCCATCTGGCCGAAGGACGGCGACACGAATTTCTACACGATGGTCTATCAGGACGGCGCGACCGGGAAGGCCTTCGCGAAGAAATTCCAAATCGGCGGCCTTTCGCGCGACAAGCTCTACCCGCTCGCGAAGAGCGAAAATTCCAGCATCGTGTACCTGCACGTCGCCGCGAGCGAAAAGGAAATGCCCAAGACCCTCCACGTCTCGCTTGATGGCCGCAGCGGCGCGCGTGTGCGCGAGCTGGATTTCGATCTGGCATCGCTGCCCGTGAGCAGCCGCAGTGCAAAGGGCCTCACTGTCACGAAGTGGACGGTGAAGGACGTGAAGGCAGCGAAGTAGGATCCGTCCGCGACTGCCGGGCCGGTGTGGTTTTTCAAAATGAGGCTCGCCGTGAGAAAGCGCGACTCGCGCGGGGTGGTCTCGGGATAAACGAGGTCGTGGAACCCGATCGTGATCTGCCGGATGCCGGCGAGCACAGCCGCGGGGATGCGCGGGAGCATCTCGAGGCCGGCACCCTCGCGATATTCGGGATCACGCTTCCGCACAGGTGCGCAATCAGTTGTGGGG
>Ga0194049_1000842_pt1 | contig 10188 bp, 8 predicted proteins | sample JunL2225m_MetaG_FD_148665 | JGI IMG/M metagenome (GOLD analysis project Ga0194049, IMG submission 148665) | Anoxic zone freshwater microbial communities from boreal shield lake in IISD Experimental Lakes Area, Ontario, Canada - Jun2016-L224-25m | ecosystem: Environmental > Aquatic > Freshwater >... | reverse complement strand
CACCAAGACCGCGGGCGAGTGCAAGAAGACGAACGATGTGGCTGTGGCTGATCGTCTCCTGGCCGAGATTGCCGCCATCGACGCCATGTTCTGGGAGTCAAAGAAGTAAGTACCACGTCAATTGACCCCGTCCATGCCGGCGGGTAGCAGTGCTGCTCTCATGACAGTGCCCACCCGTTGGGGTGGGCACTGTTACGTCCGTGGGTCGATGCCGCCGATCGGGTTCGAAAAGGTTCACCGAGAATTCGCCCTTGGATAATCGGCCCGCCACAGTTGCTCCGGTAGACCAGGTTGCGCGAACGTTTGTGCCAACGCAACGAAGGGTAGGGGACATGCGACGGATTCATCGAGTGGCAGCATTGGGTGCTACCGCAATCATGGTGGCGGGGGCGGTCATCACCGCAGGAGGCCTTCCCGGTACTTCACGGGCGGGTGCATCGACGACCCCTACGCAGTTCGGAACACTCTCGAACTTCGACGTGTTCAACGACACCGGCCAAGAGACCCACGGGTTCGAGGTCGAACTCGATGGCGTCGCCCCTGCTGACGTGATCAGCGTGTTCGGCGCCCCCTACGAGCGCTACGGGGATCCGACAGTGACCGCGTTCTCCGGCGGCACGATGGTCACCTATGCCAGCCCGTACGACGCAGCCAGCCAGACCTGGCAGGTCGGCACCCCGTTGGCACCAGCGGTCATCACGGCGACCATGGGACACCAGTGCTGGACGGGTGGATCTTCCACCTATCTGACCGACGGCTGTGACCACTTCGGCCTGGGCCTGAGCGCTACGCCGACCAACATCGTCTACAACTGGCTCACCGCTGACCCCAACCAGGCTGGCCAGCTGGTCCACGCATCCACTGGCAGCGTGGCTGTTCCTGCTCCAGCATTCAATGTGACCCCTGCACCCGTCGGTGCCGTCAATCAGCAGCCGGTGGTCCAAGCGGTGGTGAACGCCTCGGACAACCCGGCAGACGCTCAGCTCGGCGATGCCTTCTGGGCCAAGGTCTACATGTCGCAGTCGCCATCCAAGGCTGATCTGGGGCACCTGGTCACCGACGACCCCCAAGTGCCCACCGCGGTGGAGACCGAGTGGGCCATCCTCCAGCCAGGAGCCGGGGGATCCCTCGCCCAGCAGCTGTCCAACGAGTTCCAGGTCAACGCCAACGACAACTCGGTCGTCCAGCGCTACGAGTACTACCAGTACACCGGGGCCTACGACCCAGAGACCCACGAAGCGCTTCCGATCAATGATTCGAACCCGGTGGCCAGTGACGTCGGGAACCTGACCGGCAATCAGATGGTGGCCCTCAACCTTCCCGGAGGCCCCAATGCCGACACCTCGGCTCCGACGATCACCATCAAGACCAAGGCACCGAAGAAGCCCAAGAAGACCACCACGTTCAAGGTGACCTTCAAGGCCACAGATCCCAACAGCAAGCACTTCACCTACTACTGCGCCCTCGACGGCGCAGTTCCTTCGCCCTGCGTATCGGGTGTCACCTTCACCGGACTGACCCCTGGGGCCCATGATGTGGTGACCTATGCCGCCGACCAGGCGAACAATGCTTCGGCGCCGGCGACGCTGCACTGGACCATCGCCGGCTAGCGAGTACCTCGAGGTGTAATGACTTGTCCGGCATGGCTCCTGGCCGCGTTCCAGATCGCAAGTCGATCGGTCCCGAGCGCCCGGAACGGGTACACCGGTACGCTCGGCTCATGGCCGGACCCCATCGCTTCATCGTCACGTGGGGCCGGATGGGCCGCCACGACTTCATGGCCGAAGAGGTCGAGGCATGGGACCCCGAGGACGCCATGGTCGTGGGGGCCGAACTCCACCCCGAACTACCCCGCCCCCGGGTGGCTGTGCTCGCCTCTCAAGCCGGACCGCTGAAGTTCGGGATCAAATCCACAGAGAAATGACCGGTCCGGCGGTGGCTGATGCTCCAGGATCCGACGGTTGCCACTGGTATATCCCCAGGTGAGCGACCAATTCAGCAGAAATCTGAAGAATCTCGAGAAATCGCTACAGTTCGCGTAGCCACCTGCCGATAACGGCGGTACCGAGTCTGCGAACCGGCTCAGGTCATGCGGCTCAGGCCGTGCGGCTCAGAATCAAGTGGTGGGCGACGTCACCGATGGGGAGCCCGCTGCCTTTGGCGGCGCGGTCCCCTCTGATGCGCTGCACCGACCGCAGGAGCGAATGATCGGGGACTCCGCCAGCCGGTCGTCGTCGATCGGATCCCCGCACTCCTCGCACCGGCCGTAGGTGCCGTCGTCGAGGCGGGTCAGGGCCAGCTCGACCTCGTCGAGGAGTCCATCCACCGCGTCCACCGCCGAGCGATGTGTTTCCTGCTCGCCATCTTCGTCTGAGCTGTCCTGCTCGTCCCTGTCGTTGGTCACGTCAGGGTCGTAGTCCACGTCCACGTCCACGTCCGTTTCGTAGTCCACGTCAGGGTCTGCCTCGAACTCCGCTCCGATTTCAGCGTCGACTTCGGCTCCGTCGTACCCCAACTCGTCGGCCGGCTCCTCGGTGACGTCTTCGACCACCAGATCGTCGGACACTGCTCCGACCACCGCGTCGTCCACGATCACATCGTCCTGGATGCTTGACCCCTGGCTACCCGGACCCTGAGCAACCGGACCGGCGTCATCGCTCTGGTCCGAACCAGGACCAGCGTCGTCACGTCCGCCGTCCGTGCGACCATCGTCGTTGCTCCCTCGAGACCGCTCCGTCTGCATACGCCTGAGCGTACCCCCGGTGATCGGACCATCTCGTAGGGTGTCCATGTGCAGTCCGGACACCCTCAGCGCTCGCCAGCCAAGACCGGCCACGACCCCTCGGCCGCCCTGGCACAGCTGGTCGGCACCGGCCAGCTCGTTCCCTGCCTGGGAGGCATCGAGCGCGTCGCCGTCGAGCTCGACCAGGCGGCCTCGACCCAGGCGCATCCGGCCGCGGCTGAACGGGTCACCGAATTCCTCCCCTGGTACTCAAGCGTGCATCGAGGGGCAGGATTCCGCTCGCGCCGTGCCACGGTCGCCTACGAGGACGCTCGTCGGGCCGTGCTGGCCTTCGCCGTCCGTGACGAAGACGGCCCCGACGTGGCCATCTTGTGCCGCAATACCACCGAGGCCATCAACCACCTCGCCTACCGCCTCCGCCTGGATCCGACCGACGTAGTGGTCACTACCGTGGTCGAGCACCACGCCAACCTGCTGCCGTGGGGGCGGGTGGCCGAGCGCCGCTATGTGGAGTGCGACACCGACGGCACCTTCACCACCGATGACGTGATCGCCGCCCTTGATGCCGGTCGGACCAAGCCGGCGCTGTTGGCTGTCACCGGTGCGTCCAACGTGTCAGGCTGGCTGCCGCCCATCGACGCCATCATCGCTGCTGCCCACGAGCGAGGGGTGCCGGTACTGGTGGACGCCGCCCAGTTGGCCCCGCACCGTCCCCTCCCGGCCGAGGCCGATTTCCTGGCTCTGTCCGGCCACAAGCTCTACGCCCCCTACGGCAGCGGTGCTCTCATCGGGCCCCGGGCCCTGTTCGAGACCGGGGATCCCTTCCTGGCCGGTGGCGGGGCGGTCGACCTGGTCGGCCTGGACGAAGTCATCTGGACCGCACCCCCCGACCGTGAGGAGGCCGGCTCGCCCAACGTGGTCGGCGCCATCGCCCTCCACGCCGCCATCGATGCCTTGGGAACCATCGGATGGGAGACGATCGAAGAGCACGAGCGTGCGCTGGCCACCCGGCTCCACAGCGGCTTGGCTGCTATCGACGGCGTCCGGCTGCTCGGCCCAGTGGGTGCTGGCCGAACCGACGTCGCTACCCTGCCCGTCGCCCCGTTCACTATCGACGGGATGCACCACGCACTGGTAGCCGCCCGGCTGAGTGCCGAATACGGGATCGCAGTGCGCCACGGCTGCTTCTGCGCCCACCCCTACGTCATCCGCCTCCTCGGCATGGACGCCGCATCTGTCGATGCCTACCGCAGCGAGGTGCTGGCCGGCGACCACCGCAACGTCCCGGGGGCGGTTCGGGCCAGTGCTGGGCTCGGCACCTCCGGTGACGATATCGACGCGCTGCTGGTGGCGGTGGCCGAGTTGGCTGGTGGATCTGCTCCTCCCGTCCCCTACGAGCAAGACCCGGGCACCGGGGACTTCTTTCCGGTGACCGATGAGCCCGGCTGGCGCAATGCGGCCCAGGAGCTCGGTGCCGCCTGCTCGCGAGGATGAGGTGCATCGCCACATTCGAGCAGGCCTACGATCGCACGATGCTGGAGACCGCGGAGCGATGACCCGACCCGTGGAGTCCGGTTCGAACGGGGCAGCGGGCCGGACTCGGCCATGGCGCGCCCTTGTCGTGCTCCCTTTGGTCCTCGGGCTGTGCGCCGTCTCGCTTACCGCATGCAGTACGGAGTCGGTGACCCCGGCCACCTCTCCCGTGGCCTATGTGGCCTTGGGAGCAACTGTGGCCAATCCGGGCAGCACGGTGGCCGTGGTGAACACTGCTACCGCGGCCCAGGGCCGACCGATCACCACCGGCACCCTGCCATCGGGGCTCGCCCTCGTGCCGACGGCCAAGGAACTGCTGGTGGTGGACAAGGCCGACAACGAACTGGTGGTGGTGTCGACCGCGTCGGGCAAGGTGACTCACCGCATCGGCGTCGGACTCGAGCCGGTGGCCGTGGCGGCCACAGCTGACGGCACTCTTGCCTTAGTGGCGAACTTCGGTGACAACACCGTCACACCAGTCCACCTGTCCGACTTCACAACCAGCGCCCCGGTGGCAGTCGGACGCCAGCCGTCGGCCGTGGCCATCACCCCGAACGGCTCCCAAGCGCTAGTGGCCTCTTACCAGGACGGGACCCTCACCCCGATCGCCCTGCCCGCGCTCACTGCCGGACCCGCTGTGCCGGTCGGAGGGGAGCCCACGGCCGTGTGGATCTCCTCGGACGGAACAACCGCCCTGGTGGCCGACTTCCAGGCCAACGCCATCACCCCGGTAGTCCTGCCCGCACTCACTTCGGGTCCAGCCATACCCATCGGGGCCAACCCCACCGGGATCGCCGCGGCCGCCGGGGCACCCACCGCCTGGATCAGTGCCGGCCAAGGAGTCACTCCGCTCACGGTCGCCACCCGCCAGCCCGGCACCGCCATCTCGGTCGGGGCACCGGCCGAGGCCGTGGCTGTCGCACCCAATGGACATGTCTGGGTAGGCACCGCCGATGGGACGTTGGTCGAGGTCGACCCGGCCACGTCCAAGGTCGTCCGCAAGATCACCCTGGCCGGTCTGCCTTCGGCCATCGTCATCGCCCCGGTATCTGGCTGACGCGTTAGGTAGTGGGCGTCGGCTCCCCCGGAGCGCGGGCCCCGACGAACCGGGTGTGGCGGCGGATGGTGAAGCCCATGGCCTCATAGAGGCGGATGGCATCGACGTTGTCGACCCCCGTGTGCAGATACGGGGTCTCTTCCCGGGCCACGATCCCTGCCACCACCACCCGGACGAGCAGTTCGGCCAGCCCTTGGCGACGGTGCTCGGGGTGAGTGGACACCGCGCTCACCTCGGCCCACCCTTCGGGCCGCATGCGCTCACCGGCCATGGCGACGAGCTGCCCGTGGCGACGGATTGGAACGTAGCCGCCGAACTCGTAGGTGCGAGGAGCAAAGGGGCCGGGACGGGTCAGGTCGACCAGCTCCAGGATGTCGTCGGCATCGTCAGCACCCAGCGGAGCCACTTCGTCCGACCCGATGGCACGGCCGGCCGACTCGACCACCAGGCGCTCGCCCGTCATCTGCACGCCGGTGCCGTCGAACTCCAGGATCCAGCCCGGCGGCGGGGTACCCGTGCACCCCGTGGTGGCCACGACCCCGCCCGGTCCGACCAGTTCGGCCATATCCGCCCACTCGCTCGGCCCGGGCTCGACGGCAAAGGCACCGAACGGCGAGATCTCCGGGTCGAAGCGGGCTGCCGCACCTACGAATTGTCCGAGGCGGCGCTGGTTGCCGGTCAGCGCTGACCAGGCCGGGTTGTCGAGTACGTGCAAGGAAGGGACTTTCGAGATGAGCGATAGTGCGCCATGTGAACCTACTTCGACCCGGGACCTCAAAACGGAAGGGATGTAGGGCCGGGAACGGCCGCGGCGCACACCGCTCAATGGGCCCATCCTGCCGGTGGCACCGCCAGTAATCTCCATCGTTCTCTCGCGAGTTATCCTGCAGTCCCGGGCCGTTAGCTCATCGGGTAGAGCAGGGGACTTTTAATCCCAAGGTGGAGAGATCGAGACTCTCACGGCCCACCAGTCCAGAGGCGGTTTTCACTTCTCGGAGCTCCCGAAATACCCTTGGTGCCAGCGGATAAACAAGGAAGTGTCGCTGAGCACCCTTCACTTCGGCCTCAAACAAGTACGCCCGCCTGAACCAACTCGCGTCACCACGTGCAGCCCGAGAATGGGGATGTTCGGGCAATTCTCACGGAGCGTGAGATCTCACATTCGTGCTTGACAGCCAGTCCGGGAGAAGTAACGTTGTTATTAGAAGTGCTGCGAGCGAAGGGCTAGTGGCAGGCAACTGAAGGGCAGGGCGACAATGAACATGCGTTCAATCAAGACAGCGATGACGGCCTCCGCGGCAACCTTGGGCCTGGTTTGGACGATGGGCGTCGCCGGATCCAGTGTTGCTGGTGCAACGCCTCAAGTTGGTCCTGTGACCCAAGATGGCTATATCTGCACGGTAGTGGGCACCAAAGGCAACGACGTCTTGACCGGTCATGCTGGTGATGTGGTGTGCGGAATGAAGGGCAACGACACGCTCACGGCGATCGGAACTGGAGCGGTCATCCTCATCGGCGGTAAGGGCAACGACACGTTGGACGGATCGACCACCCCCGGGGCCGATGATGTGCTCAACGGAGATGCGGGCACCGACTCCATCGACGGCAGCGTCGGCGGCGACACCATCAGTGGTGGTGCGGGCGGCGACACCATCAACGGAGGTGCGGGCGGCGACACCATCAACGGAGGTACCGGCAACGACGTGATCAATGGTGATTCTGATAACGACTTGATCAATGGTGACCAGGGCAATGACACCCTCAATGGCGATGACGGGAACGACGTCGTCAATGGCGGTACCGGCAACGACACCGAGGACGGTGGCGCTTCGAATGACGCCCTCAATGGCGATCAGGGAAGCGACACGCTCGATGACAGCCAGGGTTCCAATATCTTGGACGGGGGTCAGGGTTCCGATGATGTGACGTGCAGCTCGGGAAGCTTCACCACCCTTGTGGGCGAAGACGACTCGGATAACGAAAATGATTGTGGCGGTTCGAACGTCGAGCACGCAGGACTGTCGTTCCAGGGCACGGTCACGGCGACCGATGGCACGACGACCATGACGGTTGCGGTGACTGATGTCAGCGATGCCGGCCAGGCGTTCCTCGGTTCCTGCCCGAGCCCGATCACGGTCTCGTTGGTCGGCGCCACCATCGAAGGTGACAACGGAGCCAGTGTGGCCACGGGCGACGACGTCGAGTTCACGGCCGACGCTCCATCCAGTGGATGCACGCCGACAGCGAAGTTCGTCCAAACCCAGGGAAGCCAGGGAGACAACGAACAGTAGAGGTGACTCTCGGGCCTCGGGTCCGTTTGAGCAGTCCCCGGGCCCGCAACTCCACACTCGGAGCGGCGGGCCCGGTCGCGTCTCAGGGACGCAGGAACGGCTTCCACACTTGACCAGACAGGGTGTGCCACCTCAGACAAGTTGGGCTAACGATTGCCAAGTGATCAAGAGCCCATGAGGACCCTTCACTTCGGCCTCAAGCCAGAAACGCCCGCAACTGGTTTGCCAGAAGGCCACGGCCCGCCGAAGGTTGAAAAATCAACGGGCGTCCGCAGCCCAACACCAGAGAGCTCGGGATGGACCGTCCGATCCTCGCTCAAGAACCGAAGCGTCTGACGTGCATCTGGCCCAGGTTGGTGCGCGCACGACCCGGACGGCATCCATTCTGCGCTGGCTGCCCAGGGCTCCGATCATCCCGTTAGTGACCTGGATCATCTGTCTGTGGGGCCAACTCAGCCAAGCACACCCAACCCACTCGTAGATGGAAGGATCGTTCCTTTTTTGATTGGTGGCGTGGTCACCGCTGTCCGGCCTAGACGGCGCCATCGAGGAAGTCCGACTCATCGCCGACCAAATGGAGACCACCAGGACGAGTCACCGGAATTTCGAGCAGCATTGCCCGATCCGTCCACGCTCAGCCCTCAGAAGGCCCCGAACTCACGGGAGCATACTTTGGCTATTTCTGTAGTTCCCTTCAACAGGGAACTACATATAGAATGGGAACTATGTCCACGACCGACCAGCTAGGAGACCGAGTCCGCCGAGTCCTCGGCGCCGCCCTTCCCCAGGGTCTGTTCGTGGAAGTCACGCCCCGGCAAAATGTAAACGCCCCGGCTTTCGACATCACCGTCCGGGCCGGTGCCACACAGCACTGTTTCACCGCTGGATGGGCTGGCGAAGGCTGGCCGTCCGACGTGGAGAGGCTCGTACAGCTCGTGCCGGGAGTCGAGGTCGTGATAGCCGCCAACCTGTCCACCGGAGCAAAGCAGTGGCTGCGGCAAGAAGGTCTCGGCTGGGTGGACCAGACAGGGTGTGCGGAGATCAATCGATCGTCCGGTCTGGTGATCGCCCGAGAGTCGACACGGGCCCCTGCACCGATTGCACGCCCCGGTCGTTGGAACCGTTCGATGCTGGCCGTGGCGGAGGCCTCCCTGTCTGGCGTCCTACCCACGGTGGCGAGCATTGAGCAAGCAACCGGGTTGTCTCGCCATGCCACTGCGGTGGCACTGTCCCGCCTCGAGCAACTCGGCCACCTGAATCGACCTGAGGCGCAGCGCGGTCCCACGTCAGGCCGTCACCTCGGGGACACGGATGCCTTCCTCGATGCGTACGCAGCTGCGGCGGCCGAGCATCGCTCAAAGCAACCCGTCCTGTACGTCCACCGGCTCTGGACTGATCCACTCGACACCCTCCGCCAAGAGATCGGCCCAAAGCTCGGGTTCGACAACGCCCGCTGGGCCGTCACAGGTGTTGGTGCTTCCGTGCTGTTGGCGCCCTACCTCAGCGACATCACGACCCTCGAGCTCTACGTGGATGCGGATCTGATGTCCGATACCTCCGAGCTCGCCTCCCGGCTCGGCGGTCGGCTCGTCGACAAGGGGTACCGTATCGAGGTCCGTCAACTACCCACGGCCATCAGCGCTCATGGGCCGTCGATCGATGACATCCCCGTCGCACTGCCAGTCCGGGTCTATGCCGATCTCCTGGCTCGAGGCGGACGGTCCGCCGAGGCAGCACACCACCTACGAGAGAGTCTCGATGTCGGAAGCACCACGTAGCCGCCAAGCACGGGCCATGGCCGAAGCCGCCCTCGTTCGCCTCGTGGCCGCCTACGGGGAGACCCCCGAGTTCGTACTGCTCGGAGGCCTCGTACCGGATCTGCTGTGCACCGGGGCGGCCCACCAGCACGTCGGAACAACGGACGTCGACATCCAGGTCGATCTGGAGATCCAAAGCGGTTCGGAAAATGCAACCCGCCTCGAACGAGCCCTCGAGCAGAGCGGATTCTCACCATCCAGCGAGTACGTCTGGCGGTGGGTGGACGCCATGGGACCTGGGGCGGTGGTAAAGATCGAGTTCCTCGCCGACCTGGAAGACGCCCCCAACGAGGCAACAGTCAACTTCGATGGATGCCAGACGCTGGGAGCGGTGAACCTCAGAGGCACCGGTTTTGCCGCACAGGATTGGCGGCTTCGTTCCTTCACCGCCGAGATCGAGGACCGTTCGGCGACCGTGGAGGTGCGGGTGGCGACGCTTCCGGCCTACTTGCTCGCCAAGATCCACGCCGCCTACGGCCGAGCAGCCATCAAGGACTGGCACGACGTCGCCTATGTCGTGCTCCATAACGACGATGGTGGTCCGGATGTCGCTGGTGAACAGGTGCAAACAGTTTTCGGTCACCACCTGGTGGGCCAGACGAGGACCGCCCTCGGCGAACTGGCGGCAAATTTCGAGCACGTTGGCGCCCAAGGAAGTATCGCCTACGCCCAGACAATGACCGACCTCTACCCTGACCTCGACGCAGACATCCTCGCCAACGACGCGGTTGCAGGTATCGCGGCCCC
>Ga0194049_1000839_pt1 | contig 10207 bp, 6 predicted proteins | sample JunL2225m_MetaG_FD_148665 | JGI IMG/M metagenome (GOLD analysis project Ga0194049, IMG submission 148665) | Anoxic zone freshwater microbial communities from boreal shield lake in IISD Experimental Lakes Area, Ontario, Canada - Jun2016-L224-25m | ecosystem: Environmental > Aquatic > Freshwater >... | reverse complement strand
AGACTTCCAATAAAAGTGTTTCTAATTGTTGCTCCTGACTGGACTAATCCAGTCTGGTAACCAATAAAAGTATTATCATTACCAGTTGTAAGAACATTGCCCGCAAATTGACCAACCATAGTATTTGACCCACCAGTTGTTACAGCTGCTCCAGTATTAAACCCGATAAAGACATTACCTGCTTGTGTTGGTTGACCAACTCCAGACCCAATTAAGACATTTCTAATAGTGGTGGTTGTGTCACTTAGCACTGAAAGAACTCTACATTTAAAACTTGTAATAGATGTATCGCCCATTACTATTTCATTTGATGCACTTGCTGAACTTGCGGCTGCCGAGGCGCCTATAACTATATTATTTGAACCAGTTGTTAAACTTGATGCAGCTATATAACCTAATAAAGTATTATTTGAACCAGTTGTTAAATTTAAACCACTTGAATAACCTACTGCAGTATTAGATGCACCACTTGTATTTGACTGTAACGCACTTGTCCCAACCGCGGTTAAATTAGACGTCGCTGTATTTGCAGCCAATGTAAATGCGCCTACGCCAACATTTCCTGTTCCTGTTAGATTTGAATACAAACTAGCACCACCTGCTGGACCAGTTGGACCAATAGCAACATTATTTGTACCACTGGTATTAGAATATAATGCGTGGGACCCAATTGCTATGTTTTGCACACCACCTACAGCATTTGAAAATAATGCATTAGATCCAACGGCTGTATTATTGGCGCCCGTTGTATTTGTTCTTAAAGCCTGATATCCTAATGCTGTATTGTTGCTAGCGTTATTAGAAGTAAGCGCAAAATGACCAATTCCTGTATTGTTGCTCCCATTATTATTAGAACCATTAGCAGATGATAATGCATTTTTACCAACTGCAGTATTATTATTACCATTTATATTTAATCCTGCTTGAAATCCCACCGCAGTATTATTTACAGCGTCTAAAGTTGTAGGAATGGCCGTATTATTATTGTATTTCAACGCTTGGTAACCGACGGCGGTTTGACTTCCTAATGTTCCTGTGTATCCTTGCATAGCTTGATAACCAATGGCTACAAGTCCTGTTGCACTAACTGAAAGCTGCAAAGCAGAATCACCTATAGCCACGTTACTAATTCCTGATGTGTTGCTAACAAGAGAATTGGAACCAACCGCAACGTTTCCAGTTGCGCCAACATTGGCCGTCAATGAATTGTAGCCTATCGCTGTATTATTAAAGCCAGTGGTATTCCTAAATAATGCATTGGATCCAACCGCTGTATTTCCAGTTGCACCAACATTAGAAAATGTCATTGTATTAAACCCAATTGCTGTGTTATTAGTATTTGCATTTGTGGGAATATTTGTCATGGAATTTGTTCCCAAATTGACGTTGGAATAACCCAAATAAACAGGAACTGATCCTATAACCCATGTATTTGCAGTCGCACCCCAAATTAAATATTGGCCGCCAGTATTTGCGGAAAGTATAGATCCAGTTGGACCAGTTGGACCTTGTAAGCCTGTTGGACCAGTGTCTCCTTGCAAACCTGTGGGCCCCGTTTCTCCTATATAACCTGTTAAACCTCTACATCCGCGGGGGCCAGTAGGTCCAGTATTTCCAGTGTAACCAGTAGATCCTGCTGGACCGCGTGGACCTGCATCACCCGCTGGACCAACTGAGCCAGCACCCCCACCAGCCACACCACAACATCGCTTACTCCCTAAATAATCATTGTAGCTTCTTACAAAATTTCTGTTTAACTGCGACATATATAATATTATTACACATATTATTATATATTTTTTTCGCTAAGATACTTTATTTTTGGAGTGTAATACACTAATAATTTTATGAAGAAAAATAAAAAGAAAAAATGTTATCACAAATTATTTACATGCAACAAAGATCTACTTGGATATATATTCGTTTTTATATTTGTAGATAATAATATGTTCCCGAATATCCTGCGATTATATATTTAATAGTAAGACCATTTTGATTGGAAGTGCTATTTGCCCCACCAGTCGTAGTTAAAGAGCGAGTTGTTGATAATATGAGAGAAGAGGGAGCAACAAAATTCCAATTTGTAGTTAAATTGTCTATTTATATATTATATATATATTTTTTATGCGACTAAATTGACAGACCAAATAAAAGTTGCTGAACCCACTTTTGTAAGAGTTCCCAAAGCAAACCCAGCAGCAGGAACAGACACAACCGCAGTATAAGTGGTTTTTATACTTGGGTTAGAGTAGCAGATAGAACCATATTTGAACCGCCCAATCCTGATTGACTATCAAAATAACAACCCAAAGTGTAATTATCAGTTCCACCTATACAATCATTAAAACCCCACTAGCAGAATAAATAGCACCAGCAGGTAACCCAGCACTACTTGTCGGCATATTAGCAAAAATATAATAAGCACCCGAAGCATTAAAATTCATATCACCCCCACTTGTTATTGATGTCCCAGCAGCACTATTTACTACTACGGTAGAACCTGAACTAATCACATTTATATTTCCAACAGCAAGTATATCAACAGAATTAGCAGTAGCAGTTAAATTATTATTAACAGCAGATATGGTAGCGTTATAAGAACTTGTTAGTTGGATACTACTACCACTATTAGATGTTATATTTACACCACCAGCAAGTCCTGAAACATTTACATCTCCGCTTTGTGCTTGAAGATTTAATGTAGAATTACTTTGAACCGTAGTAACATTAGAGATTGCTTGACCCCCAGCGTCGTTACCTACCGCTAAAACTTGTTGTAGATTTTGATTAGCAACAGGAGGATATGCAGAACCATTAATATTTACGATATTATTTATATTTGTATTATTTCCAAAATCTATATCATATCCACCAGTTGAATTACCAAGTGCTAATGTTTGAGATAAGGATTGACTTCCCCCTGCTGGTGGATAAGGAGAACCATTAATGGTTTGTAATCCAGTAATAGAACCATTATAATTACCAAAATATAATGAAGCACTCGTTAAATAAGTTTGAGCGTCTTGCATTTGAATAAGATTTACACCACTTATATTTTGATTTCCTGCCGACTGACCTACTGATAAAACCTGTTGGAGATTTGGAGAACCACTTGGAGGCAGACCATTAATGGTGTTTAGAGTAATATCACCAACCGAATAAATATTATTCCCATTTAAATAAATAGGTTGAGTAGCATTTGGATTAACAGTAAGAGTATCATTCCAAGAGGGGTTTGATGGTGGATACGGAATGCTATTAATAGCAGTCAATCCAGTAATAGTATTCACACCCAAATTACCCATATTACTAATACCTATCCCCGTCGCATCATTACCAGCGGTTAAAACTTGTAGGAGGTTTGGAACAGCAGATAAAATAGGATTGCCGTTGAGTGTTAGAGCAGACGCTTCAAAATCAATAGATGCAAGAGCAGAAATACCCGAATTATAACAACGGATAGTCCCCAAAGTAGAGGACGCTTTCATTGAGAGTTTTGTATCATCACCTGTCCCAGTAGGGTCGTTGTATTCAAAATATAAACCATCAATAGCAGACACGTATGCATTCTCACTTATTCCACTCGCTATAACCTGTCTTGATGTTCCAACTTGGGAGTATAAAGCATTAAAATTGTAATTATAACCACCAGTAATCGTAAGATTTTGCATTCCAACAGCATTTACAACATTAACACTATTAACCCCCCCAGTATTATCCGTATTCGTTAATGCGTTATTCTGTAAATTGGAATTAATACCATTTGCACTGTCTATAATTTGAATGCTGTTATTATCTAAATTTGATGTTATAGTACTTGCGGCATTTGTTAATAAAATTTTCTCTGGACGTAAATAATCATTATTATCAATCCATATACCATGCAACCCAGCAGGGATTGGGTCTGTTGGTTGTGGTTCCAATGCTAAATAAGTAGGATCAATACCACTCTCGACATATAACTTGCCAAAAACCATTACATCTCCCGTGTAACCAATGCCTGTGTATCCAGTAACACCAACGCCAAAATTTCTAGGCGCCCACGGAGTTCCGCCTGTTTCTCCTTTTAAGCCAGTAGGACCTGTTACTGTGCTTTGAGGCCCTGTTTCTCCTTTCAAGCCAGTTGGTCCCGTTACTGTACTTTGAGGTCCTGTTTCTCCTTTCAAGCCAGTTGGTCCCGTTACTGTGCTTTGAGGACCAGTAGGACCTGTATTACCTTGTAAACCAGTTGGTCCTGTATTACCCTTTGGTCCTGTATTTCCTGTGGTTCCTATATCTGCTGCGACTTGCTTGATTGAAATAAAATTATAATTATAAAAATTGTTATTTACAATGTTTAATTGTAGAGTAACCGATAATACATCACCTACTGTTAATAATGCTATAAATGGAGCATTAGCATGATATGAGTCTGGAGGCGCATAGTTTGGTGAAGTGGCTGTGTTATAGGCTGTTACAATTGTAGAATAAGTGCTTCCTGTAATTTGTGTTATACCGTTTAATATTTTTGATGTTGCTGTATAGGAAAAACTTGTTGTATCAGTCTGTGTGCTAGTTATTGTTGTATTATAAGCTATTTCGTAATATCCTGTTTTTGGTATTGTAAAGGTTGTGCCAGTTCCATTTGTAACAATGCCACCAGCGGAGACTATTTGCGTTGGAAAGGGTAAAGTTACTGGACTTGTATTAAGTATTGCTACAGCTGCTCCAGAATAATAATAACTAGCAACTATGTTTGAAGCAGACCCTGCAGCTCCAGCTGGTCCTGTGGGGCCTGTGCAACAAGGTCCAGTGGGACCAGTTACTGTACTAGGTGCACCCGTTGGACCAGTTTCACCTTTCAAACCAGTAGGACCTGTTACTGTACTTTGAGGACCTGTTTCTCCTTTCAAGCCAGTTGGTCCCGTTACTGTACTTTGAGGTCCAGTTTCTCCTTGTAAACCAGTAGGTCCTGTTACTGTACTTTGAGGTCCTGTATTTCCTTGTAAACCAGTAGGTCCAGTTACTGTACTTGGTGCGCCAGTTGGTCCTTGCAAGCCAGTTGGTCCGGTATTTCCCTGTAAACCAGTAGGTCCTGTTACTGTGCTTGGTGCACCAGTCGGCCCAGTTTCACCTTGTAAACCAGTAGATCCTGTTACTGTACTTGGCGCGCCAGTTGGACCAGTTTCTCCTTGCAAACCAGTTGGCCCAGTTGTACCAGTTGCTCCAGTATTTGTTGCTTTACCATCTAGTCCAGTGGGACCTTGCAATCCAGTTGGACCGGTTGCACCAGTTGCTCCAGTATTTGTTGCTTTACCATCTATTCCAGTGGGTCCCTGCAAGCCCGTTGGACCCGTTTCTCCATGATATCCAGTAGGACCAGTTACTGTACTCGCTGCTCCTGTAGGCCCAGTCCAACCAGTGGGTCCAGTTACTGTGCTGGGTGATCCAGTTGCACCTTTATCGCCTGTTACTCCTTTACATCCACGGGGGCCAGTAGGCCCAGTATTTCCAGTGTAACCAGTGGATCCTGCTGGCCCACGAGCCCCGTCTTCACCAGCGGGACCAACTGTGCCAGCACTCCCACCAGCCACTCCACAACAACGCCTATTCCCTAAATAATCATTATAGCTTCTTACAAAATTTCTGTTTAACTGCGACATATATAATATTATTACACATATTATTATATATTTTTTTTACTAAGTTATTTATTTGTATTTTGCAAAGGTGTAAAAAAAATAAAAACAACAAAAACAACATTTAAACCACTCACAGTATTTTTCATAAAAAGAGCGTTTAACTCGTTTAGATCCATCAAGCAATTCAATCAAGGAAACTGTGTGTCCATCACTGTCCATTCCATTATTCATATTAAGTATTCTGTATTTACTAATATAATACACTTTTTTAAGAAGAGGGTAAAGAACTCAAACACAAATGTATTTCGCCCAAACTTGCTACACTATACTTGACAACCATTGGCAAATCATTCTCCAAATATATCTCAATCTGCGAACATAAATTTGTGCACTTGATAAAATAACCAAGATTCTTCAAGGAAAATTCTCCCTGAATTACCTTGGATGAGTCCTGCTTCAAAATGAATCCCATACTGCCATCAGATTCTGCTCGGTGAATCTCGGCAGAAGCAAACTGACCTTGGCATTTAAATATAAGCTCATTTCCAACTGACTTGATTTCCAACTTGTCTGAAATGGCAGACAAATCACGAATAATCTTTTGAAAATCACTAGAAGGCAAATTGATAATAGATGAAAACTTTACATCAGGATATTCAAGCTCTTCAGGCTCAGGCTCAATAAGTCTCAACTTTTGCGTCTTGCATTGCTTAATATCACCATTCTCAAACTTGAGGGCCAAGTGAGAAACAATTCCATCTGCATAATCATCCTTTTCAATGTAAATCGTAAGTGTGTCATCATTGTCAATAGAATTAATCAACTTGAATAAATGAAACATGTTAACACCAATAATAATTTTCTCTTTAGTGCACTCATAAAATTCAAAATTCTGCGCTCCTAAAAACAAATGCGCTAAAATAGTATGAGACTTGTCCATATTAATAATGCGAATACCATCTGGTTTAAAAGTTATATTTGTCTCTAATAAAATATCCTTTAGAGCAGTCATTAATGTTCTAAATGGGGCAATTTGAACTGTCTTAATAGTTAATACATTTCCTGCTGAACTAGGATTCTTTGCAAAAGTTGACATTATATTTAGATTTTTATCTAAAAGCTTTAAATACTTATGTAAGCAATAAATTTAATTTTTAACGCATTAAATTTATTAGTTTTGAATAAATTCTCCATTTTTATAATAATTATATGTGGGCGTATATCCTGCTTTACTATTTTTACTAAAAATTTCAACTCTGGCAGCTGGGTGATTTATTGATTCATTTATAGCCTCTTCTTTTGATAGTAATATAATTATATCTTCCCATTCACTTCCGCAAAGTAATACATAAACAAAGTCCATTTATAATGTACAATTATTTTTTTAAACTGATAAAGGTGTAAAATATTAAAAACCTAAAGTCTTGTTTTTGGAACTCGCCTCGTCCCGCGACCATTCATTTTTTTGGATTTTAATGCCATTTTCAAGGCTTTGCTTCCAAGTTTGCAACCTTCTTCTAAAATATTGAAATCTACTGCCGCTGCTTTTCCACCAGTTATAGAACTTGCTAAACGAGCAATACCCCACGACTGTGCCGTTTGATTTGGTCTAGATCCACTTGAAAAATATGCCCCTTCGCCTTTTTTAACAATATGTTCTAAAGCTTCTGCAGAACAACCTGTTTTTTTAACAAGTTCACTATTAATTGCTAGATTTGGAATTTTATATATTTTTTCGGCATTGCTTATATGTTGCGATTTTTTATGAGGATATGATTTTAGTTTTCGTCTTGTGTAGTATTGACCTTTTTTGTACATCTTAATAGATTTCTGCAGCATTTTGCTTTGAGTCTTTCTGTCTTTTTTAGAAAGTTTATTTGGAAGATATCGTCGTGTTATCATTTTTTTAGATTTTACAGACATTTGCTATTAATACTATATATTAGTAATATATTAGTAATATTTTTTAAAATATCTTTTACCAAAATACCAATATAAAAGACACTCACCAAGTTTAAATAACTGATCAAAATGCAAAAAATGCCAGAAAATGTCTTAGAAGAATGCAAATTATCTCTAGAAAATATGCACGCTCTTTATTCGCAACACCCCTATATGTTGCAAAGGCTACATCACCATATGACATCATATTTGCCGAGCACTTTAGCAAACGAATTAAAAGGTTACGATAAACGTATAGATCGCACAAATACTCTAACTAACGAACAACAAATTTTCATCCAAGTATTTTTAAGCAAGAATGCATATTACTATTTGCCCAATAATGGATGCTTCTATGAATATGACGGTAAACATTATAAACCTGTAAAGGAAGATGATATTCAGCATAAATTGTTGAGCACTATTTCTAACGATAAGACGATTATGCCATGGAAGCACAAAACTAAGATTAATATTATAAAACAAATCAAGGAGCGCAACATATTGAAATCCGTTCCAGAGACGGATACAATTCAAAATATTCTCGGCATTCTTAGTCCATCCATTTTCACGAGCAAAAATCAAGCCAAGTATTTTTTAACCATTATCGGCGACAACATTTTTAAAAAAAATAGTGATCTCATTTTTTTAGTTGATGTTAAAACTAAACGATTATTAACGGAAATTGACAATATTGCATACATGATGATTGGTCATGCAAATACGACGCACAATTTTATGACCAAATATCATGAGAGTCACCATTACAATAATTGCCGACTTTTAAAAACAAACGAGGTTTATTCAATGGATTTGTGGAAAGATCTTTTGCAAAAAATTGGTCTAGATTTATTGTGTGTTGCAGCACATTATTCTGCAAGATATGAAACATCTGAGAATTATATAATGAACAAGGCTGATTCCGCATTAAAAACATATACACTCTTTTTAAAAAATAATACACAACAGCAAATTGTTGATAAATTTATTACACATTCTATTCAAAAAGTTAATGTGGAACAAGATACAGATTCAGTAGTTCAGTCATTGCAAATGCAAGGTATCTATGGGACTTCACCTCAGCTATCTAGTTCACCGATTGAATCAGGTTCGGGGTTTTTAATAAAAAAAGCATTTAATTACGCAATATCATGGAAAAATATGCATTACTTGTGGAAACAATATTTATCAGCATTTTCTTTGCCAAATGTAATTTATTCCAATACATTGAAAACAATCTTTAAAGAGATACTACCGTATCAAGATTTTAGTGATGCTTTTATAAATGTTACCAGTAAATATTTGCCAGTAGTGAGCGATTTTCTTTCGTTTTGGGAAGAAACAATTAATATGAGTGATGTATTAGAACAAGTTCAAGATAATGAAATTTATTTTGATAACGAACTAGAAGTAGACGAGATTTGTATGTTATTTAAATCATGGCATAGCAATAATAGCATTACTGAAACAGATGTGTTAAAGCTATTGAAACATTTTTTTCCTTCTTTGGAAATAGTTGAGGACAAATATGTGTTGAATGTATCTTGTAGTTTATGGAATAAAGCACAAGATATTCATACTTCATTAGAGCAATATAAAATTCATTTAAAACAGATGATGGGAGATATTCCCATTAATGAACACAATATTGTGTCATTTGATAGCGCGTACAATTTTTATATAACATATTGCTCTTCGTTGTCAAGCAATGTGGTGAACAAACGGTATTTTGAAAAATACTTGTACAGCGTTTTACACAATTTTATAGTATTTGAAAGGTTTGTTTGCGTAGATTGGTATATGAATTAAATAATATTATGAATTTTATGTCATACTATTATTTTTTGAGTTTGGATTTTAATTTACTTTAATTTCCTGCGCCAGCGGCAAATTGAACGGCGTTGCCGCTTGTGCCAACACCTTGGCCATCGTAGTTTGAAGGAGAAAATGAATTGCTTACATATCCACCGCGCTTTCCGTGACGCTTTCCTCGACGACGTCTCTTTCCACCCACACCGGTAGCATAAAGGTTAAGATCCTCACCAGTGCTTTCTAAGCCGTCGGCGGAAGAGGGGCTAAAAGCGCTACCATAAGGGGAGCCACCGCGCATCTTGCGCATCTTTCTGGTACCAGACTTGACAAAACCAAATTTGCCCTTCTTTGTTAAATAACCAGCCTTAACAAGGCGCTTCTCTTTCTTAGCGCTATTGTGCTTAGATTTGGACACAATGCGACCATTCTTGTTTTGTAATAAATTGGACTTCATGAGACCACCTGATGTCTTTTTAGCAGTTCCGTGCCAAACTTGGGCGCGGGTTCCAACTGTCATTTGAAAACCTGATTTCTTGGAGCTAGGCATTATAAAATTACATGAGAAAAAATAATTATTTTTAGTGAAAATGCTAAATTAATCTTGGAAACGCACACATTCTTTTTTAGTATGTGCAATACATTAATAATTAATAATTTTTATTAAAATTTGTTTCTTAAAGGTCCTCTCATTCCTCCCGGCTGACCCTGACGTCTGCCTATTTCATCAATTATAACTGGCGTTCCAAAATTGCCAAAACGTATTCTTCCTCCTAAACTGCTATTTAAAATCTGTGCAATTCTAATATTTTCAGGACCTGGAGGATAAATCAAAA
>Ga0194049_1000836_pt1 | contig 10238 bp, 9 predicted proteins | sample JunL2225m_MetaG_FD_148665 | JGI IMG/M metagenome (GOLD analysis project Ga0194049, IMG submission 148665) | Anoxic zone freshwater microbial communities from boreal shield lake in IISD Experimental Lakes Area, Ontario, Canada - Jun2016-L224-25m | ecosystem: Environmental > Aquatic > Freshwater >... | reverse complement strand
GGGGCACTCGAGGCCGAGAAATTCCTCATAGAACTTGCGCGACTGCTTCAGGCTGTAGCATTCGAGCGTGCCATGCGACATCACATAGGGCTTGACCACCGAACCCTGGTTGTTGACTGCGACCTTGCCGTCTCCTGGAATCATGTCTGCTCCTCCTTGTTGAATCGTGGTTTTTCAGTCGTTGCGGGTCGCCCCGCGATACAGCGGTACATCAGGCCGTGGCGCGTTCCTTTTCGGTGAGAAAGGAATCGGCATAAAACTCGTCTTCGGGCAGGCCGCAGCTTGCGACAAAGTCGGCGCGCGCCGAATCAACCATGATCGGTGCGCCACAGGCATAGACCTGGTGGCCGGACAGGTCGGGCAGGTCCTGCATCACCGCCTGGTGGACCAGGCCGGTGCGCCCGTCCCAGGCGTCCTGCGCAGCGGGCTCCGACAGCACCGGCACGAATTCAAAACCGGCGTGCTCGGCCGCCCATTTGCGCGGCAGCTCAAGCATATAGAGGTCGGCCTTGGCACGACAGCCCCAGTACAGGCGCATGGACCGCTTGATGTTGCGCCGGATGGCGTATTCGATGATGGCCTTGATCGGCGCAAAGCCGGTGCCACTGGCGACCAGCACGATGGGCTTGTCGCTGTCTTCGCGCAGGTAAAAGGAACCGAGCGGCCCCTCGAAGCGCATGACGTCCCGCTCCTTTACCCCGCCGCCGAACAACCGGTCGGTGAAATGCCCGCCGGGCAGGTGGCGGATGTGCAACTCAACGTGCGACACGCCCTCGGGCTGCGGCGGGCAGGCGATGGAATAGCTGCGCCGCTTGCCGTCCTTGAGCAACAGGTCGACATACTGGCCGGCTACGAACATCATGTTCTCGTTCATCGGCAGGCGCAGGTCGAGCACCGCCACATCGGAAGACGGTCGCGTAATGCTCACCACGCGGCATGGGACGGTACCGACGACGATGCCGGCGAGCCCCTCGAGTTCCTTGACCTCGATGACCAGGTCCGATTGCGCGGTCGCCTGGCATAGCAACGCGCAACCATCCGCCTTTTCCGCATCGGACAAATAATTCTGGTGGACAAAGCCGAGTTCAACCTTGCCCTCGCGCACCTTGCCAAGACAGGTGCGGCAGACACCGCTGCGGCAGCTGTAGGGCATGAACAGGCCCGCGGCAAGGCCGGCCACCAGGATTTTCTGGTCCGGCTCAACCGTGAAACTGTGTCCGCTCGGTTGCAGCGTTACCTGGAACGACATAGACCTCCTCCTGGCTTGTACTGCCCGCATCCCGGTCGCATGACGTGCGCCTCGGTCCGGTTATTGCAAAAGCATGCTACCTGACTGCAGGCGGGCGCGAAAGGACCCGGCCCCGAACTATCCTGCATCCCCCGCCTACAGCTTGAGACCGAACAAATCGACCGCGTTCTGGCGCCCCATCTTGTGCCGGTCCGCCTCGCTGATGCTGGCATTGTCGAACCAGATCGCGGCATGGTCGATGTTCTCGAACGGCCAGTCGGTGGAGAACAGGATGCGGTCGGAGCCGATTTCCATCATCGCATCGATGAGGGTCTGCGTGCGGAAATTACCCGAGGTGGTGAGCCAGAAATTTTCCTGGAAATATTCGGCGATCTTGCGCTTGGCCTTGTGCGCGGCCGGCGCCTTGGTCCAGGCATTGCGATGGTCCACCCGCCACATGCTAAATGGCAGGCCCTCGCCCATGTGGCCGAGAATGATTTTTATGCGCGGGTGTTTGTCGAAGAGTCCGGAGCCGATCAGGCGCAAGGCATGCACCGCGGTCTCCTGGCCGAATGCCCAGGTCGGCCCCATCAGCCAGGGATGGCCATCGTAGATTTGTGACCAGGCCGGAAGCGGATTGCGCGGGTGCAGGTAAAAAGGCGCATCGAGCCGCTCCACCGCGGCCCAGAACGGCAGGTATTGCGGCGCATCCAGGTAGACCACGGTATTGGCATCGCCCACCTGCGAAAAGCCGTTCACCAGCGCGCCCTTGAAACCAAGGTCTTTCATGCAGCGCTCGAGTTCGCGCGTCGCCATGTCGGCGTCCTGCAGCGGCAGCGCGGCAAAGCCCTGGAAACGGTCGGGGCGTTTTGCCACCTGTTCGGCAAGAAAATCGTTGGCGCGACGGGCGATTTCGTTGGCGCGCCTGGGATCGGGAATGGCCTGGACGGCCGGAGCATTAAGCGACAGGATCATCATTTCCATGCCGTGTTCGTCCATCTGGCGCAGGCGCTTGCCATGAATGTCCATCAGGCGATCGCGCAGTTCCGGCCAGACGCCATCGGGTAAAAAGCCGTTGGAATCCTGCAACGTGTCGTCGATGGCAAAGTGTTCCTCGAGTCCGATTTTTCCTTGCATTGCCTTGTGCTCCTGTTGCGCCGGCGCAAACCGGCGTGTTGGTGTGGGCCTTTTCAGGCCCCTGGGTTTGTTTCCATTGCGGCACCGGCGGGGACAGTGGCGCTACTGGCCGCGCCTTTGCGCCGGGCGGGTGGCTTGGGGCCGAGCGACATCACGTTGTCATAGGCTTTGGCCAGCAGCTTCTTGAGCAGGGCGACCTCCTCGGTGCTCATGCCCGAGAGCGCGATGCGCTCGTACAAGGCGGCAAGCGGAATGATGCGCGCTGCCGTTTCGCGCCCGGCGTCGGTCAGTCTCAGGCTGACCGAGCGTGCGTCCTCACCCGAGCGGATGCGCGCGAGCAGCCCTTCACGCACCAGCGCCGCGACAATCCGCGACAGGGTCGACAGCTCGATGCTGGTATGTGCGGCGAGTTCGGTGATGTTTTGCGGCGCTTCATGGTTGAGCGAAGCGAGGATGCGCCACTGGTGCAGTGAAACACCAAAGCGCTGGATGTCTTCGCTGAAGGCGGCGCCGATGCGCACACCGACGCGATTGAGAAGGTAGGGCAGGCGCGACGTAAGGTCGAAATCACCCGATGTTTCGGCCTGGACCGGGTCCGGCAGTGTGGGAGTGGGGGTCATAGTCAGTAGTTACTCTGCATGCGAATTCTAACGACATATTCCTTGCATATACAAACAATTTATTGGATCACTTTTCATACAATGATTCAGATTATTGTTTTTATATGTTAATTTAAAAATCGTGTTGTGCACCGCGTCATTTTTGCACCAATACTTGTTTGCATTTTCAAACATTATCTGTTTGAATATTCCACGTCCCTCCCGCACTGGCAAAGTTCAGGCGGGCTCCCGAGGAGGAAACCATGAATTCACCCAGCGATATGGCTCGCGCCGGCGCAGCAGCCACCAAACGCGTCCCGTTTGAAGAGTTGCGCCGCCGCGCACAGGCCCTTGCACCGGTGCTGCGCGCGCGCGCCGAGGAAACCGAGCGCAACCGCCGTGTGCCGCGCGAAACCATAGAGGCGGTACGTGCCGCGGAGTTGTTCAAGCTGATGCAGCCGGCGCGCTTTGGCGGCTTTGAATACGGTTTCAGCGAGCTCGTTGAAATCAATTTCGAACTGGCGCGCGGCTGCGGCAGTTCGGCCTGGTGCTCGTCGCTGGGGATCGTGCACCAGTGGCTGCTGGCGCTGTTTCCGATCCAGGCGCAGGAAGACGTGTGGGCCAACCCGGATGCCATCCTCTCCGGCTCTTACGCGCCGGTGGGCAAGACGCGGCCGGCCGAAGGCGGCTACATGGTCAGCGGCAAATGGTCCTTCACCAGTAATTGCGATAACACCGAGTGGTACCTGCTCGGCGTAAGCTTCCCGCCCGCGCGAGAAGGCGTCCGCCCGGACGCCGGCTTTGTCATCGTGCCGCGCGAGCAAACGACCATGGAGGACGACTGGTTCACCGTCGGGCTGGCCGGTACCGGCAGCAAATCGGTGATCATCAAGGACGAGGTGTTTGTGCCTGCACACCGCCGCATTACATTCGCAGAGGCCTCGTCAAACAATCCACCCGGCGCGCAAGTACACACCAATCCGCTGTACAAGATTCCGCTGCTGGCCGGGCTGCCTGTTTGCATCTGCACCCCGGCCCTGGGTATGGTACAGGGGGCGCTTGATGATTTTATCGACTGGATAGGCTCGCGCACCACGCGCGGCGCGGTCGCCGGCGGCGGCTCGCGCATGGCCGAGTTCCCGCAGGTGCAATCGCGCATCGCCGAAGCCGCCGCGGCGGTGGACGCGGCAAAACTGCTGCTGCTGCGCGACACGCGGGATGTTGAGGAAGACGCGGCCAACGGCGTGCCCATCACCGTGGAAAAACGCATCCGCAACCGCCGCGACCAGGCCTATGCGGTGAAACTCTCCACACAGGGGGTGACCGCATTGTTCGAGGCGGTTGGCGGCAGCGGAATCAACCTGTCCAATTCCGTGCAGCGCGCCTGGCGCGATGTGCATGCCGTGGGCCGGCACATCAGCCTGAACTGGGATGCGGTGAGCACCATGTACGGCCAGCACCGCCTCGGGCTGGAGCCGAAGGGGCAGTATTAAGGCTCAGATCGGAATGGCGCTTACTCAAGGAAACTCGTAATAGCTTCCGTCATTCCCGCGAAAGCGGGAATCCAGCGACTTTGGCACCTAAACCCCAACGACACTGGATCCCCGCTTTCGCGGGGATGACGGCCGAGGGGATGGGTAAAGAGCTTAAGTAAGTGCCGTTCGGCTCAGATCGGGTAAATAATCGAATTGGGAATCAGCTCGCTGTCGAATACGCACAGCCTGCTCGCAAACAACAGCCGCCCGTCGATACGCACCAGCCGGTCGATATACCTGCCGGCATTGAACACGTCCGAAGGCTGGTTTTTCTTGGTGCGTATCACCAGGTAATTGGCCTCGGCGAGCAGCTGCCCGCCCTCCTCGCCGGTGACACGCACGCCCGAGAGAATGTGGCGCTGGTAGTAAGGCTGGTGAAACAGCGTCTCGGAAATGCCGAAGACGCGGTCGCGCAGCATGCGCTTGCTCTCGAAGGACAGCGTCGCCAGCGGCAGGCCGCGATCGTGGTTCTCGCGCGGAATGAGCTTATAGATGCAATCCTCGGTGAAAAATTCCGGCCAATCCTTGAAATCGCCGTGGTCGAGACAAGCGGCGTAACGCGCGTAAAGGTCCTCAACTTCGAGGCGCAGCGCGAGATCGAGCAGCTTGTTTTCGCCGCCCATGTCAGCGTCCCATCACTTCGCGGTAATACTTGTACATGCCGCGGATCAGCGTTTCGGTGACGTTGTGCGGCACCCCTCCGACCTCGCGCCCGTCCAGTTCGCACAGCGTATTGTTGGCGCCGTTCTGGGCAAAACCGTGCTGCGATAACTCGATCACCTCGCCGTCATCGGCCGAGACATAGCCCGCCGGGCCGAACAGGTTGGCCTGGCGCAGGCGCCGTCGCGTCATCTCCGGCGTGTCGTCCTCGAAACCGAAATGGGTCCAGACAAAGTCAAAGGCGTTGGGCCCCAGCGGCACGATCTGCCGCGTCGAGATTGAATTGACGTTGTGCTGGATGATCAGCGACGGGAATATCGTCTGCATGCAGGCGGTCGGCCCCTTCCACCAGGCTTCGGGCACCACGTCAAGAACGCGATCGTCCTCAAGCTTCATGTTCTCCTTGAAGCTCGTCACGCCCTTGGTTACCTCGCCCTTGCCGCCGCTGCTGCGGTAACCAACCATGGCCGCGTGCCGGCCGCGCGCGTCCATGACCATTTCCGAACGCTGGTCGGCGCGCCACAAGCCGAAGGTGACAAACCAGGTATGCAAGAGGCCCGGATGATAGGGATCCTTGATGTTCTCCTGCATCAGCTTCCAGTTGCCGGGAATGCGCTGGCGCGAATAACCAAGCAGGGTCAGTTTGCGCCCGTCAAAAGCGCGCTCGACCCAGGGCCGCACCTCTCCGAGGTAGCTGTCGAGGTCTTCAACCGAGTGGTCAAACGAAGCGAAGATGACGCCGCCCTTCACCGCGACCTTGAGTTTGACCAGTCCGTTTTCCTCAAGCTTGAAATCGGCAGGCATGCCGCCGTTAACGTGCGTGCCATTCTCGTCCTTTACCCTGACACCGCGGCGAAACGGCACGCCCTGCAGGTTGCCCTTGAGGTCGTAGTTCCACTGGTGGTAGGGACAGGTGAAGTCGGTCGCATTGCCGTGCTCTTTCTGACAAAACACCACACCGCGGTGGGCGCAGCGGTTTTCAATGACGTTGACCGAACCATCGGTATCGCGCACGACGATGACCGAGCGCTCACCGACCCAGGAACGCTTGAAATCACCGGGGTTGGGAATCTCACACTCCAGGCCGACATAAATCCAGTGGCCGCGATAAAAGAAACGCTCGAGTTCCTCCTTGTACACGGCAGGGTCGGTGTAGGTCTCGTAGGGAACCCGGCTTGCGCCGCTGCCCGGCCATTGGCCGCCCTCGATCTTGTCCGGTGCATTCATGTGCTTTCCTCCCTGCTCAATCGCCGCTGTCCGCGCGGCGGCGCCAAATCAGGCTGTTGCCTGCCTTGCATTGTAATGGGGTAACCGGGAAATGGCATGAGCGCCCGATTTCGCTCCAAAAAAGCGCGGCAGAAGTGGCAAACGCGTCCGGACGGGGCAAATGCAACCTGTATCTTGGCCTGACGCCGCCGCTGCGTGATAATGCCTGCTCACGCCAAACCCGACCGGAAAGCCCATGGCCACCAATAACGACTCGCTTTACAACGCCCGCGCCAGCGTGCCCAATGCGCTCGATATTTTTGCCCGCTGGGAAAAGGAGTCCGCCCAGGCGCGCGCCGACCATCCGGCCTACCTGGACGTGCCCTACGGTTCGCACCCGATGGAAAAAATGGATATTTTCCGTTCGCAAGGCCCGAGCCGCGCGCTGATCATGCTGGTCCACGGCGGTTACTGGCGCGCCCTGGACAAAAAGGATTTCTCCTTTGCCGCGCCGGCCTTTGTCAAAGCCGGGGTGACGGTGGCCATTCCCAATTACGCGCTGTGCCCCGCGGTGACGGTTGAGGACATCGTGCGCCAGATGCTGCAGGCGAGCGCCTGGATCTATCGCAACGCAAGCAACTTTGGCGCGCATCCGGAGCGCATTTACATCGCCGGGCATTCGGCCGGCGGGCACCTCACCGCGATGATGATGGCCGCGCTATGGCCGCAGTTTTCTCCGGACCTGCCGAAGAAAATATTCCAGGCCGGCTTTTCGGTCAGCGGGCTCTACGACCTGAGGCCGCTCACGCGCGCGAACTTTGTCAATGTCGACCTGAAGCTGACTGAAAAAGCCGCTGCCAAGGTCAGCCCCGCGCTGATGCCCCCGGCCACCGACGCGCCGCTGTGCACCGCGGTTGGCAGCGCCGAACCGCGCGGGTTTCACGACCAGAACGCGATACTCAACAAGGCCTGGGGCAAGGTGATCGCCGGCGACTATGCCGCCCCCGGCGACAACCACTTCAGCATCATGGACAAGTTCGCCACCGCCGGCACCACACTCAATCGCGCAGCGCTGAGGATGATGGGCCTGGTCTGAATGCGGCGCAGGCGCCGGTCAGCGCGGGTCGCGCTCCGGTGAGGCGGAAATGCGGTGGATGGAAATATCCGCGCCGTTAAACTCCTCCTCTTCGTCCAGTCGCAAGCCGACCACGGCCTTGAGGGCGCCGTAGACCGCCAGTCCCCCGGCAAAGGCGACAACAATGCCCAGCAGCGTCCCGCATAGCTGCGACATGAAGGCGACACCACCCAAACCGCCCAGCGCCTTGGCGCCAAAAATGCCCGCTGCTATGCCGCCCCATGCCCCGCACAGGCCGTGCAGCGGCCACACACCCAGCACGTCGTCGATTTTCCAGCGGTTTTGCGTCAGCGTGAACATATAGACGAACAAGGCGCCGGCAACGGCGCCGGTAAGCAAGGCACCCACCGGATGCATTACGTCGGATCCCGCACACACGGCGACCAGACCGGCAAGCGGGCCGTTATGCACAAAACCCGGGTCGTTGCGCCCGACCACCAGCGCCGCCAGCGTGCCGCCGACCATCGCCATCAACGAGTTGACCGCGACCAGCCCGCTGATTTTATCCAGGGTCTGCGCCGACATGACGTTGAAACCAAACCATCCCACCGAAAGGATCCACGCGCCCAACGCGAGAAACGGGATCGACGAGGGAGGATGGGCGCTGGAAATGCGCCCGTCCTTGCCGTAGCGGCCGCTGCGCGCACCAAGAAGCAGTACCGCTGCGAGACCGATCCAGCCGCCCACGGCATGCACGACAATCGAACCGGCAAAGTCGTGCACTTCCTCGCCAAAACTCGCCTTCATCCAGGCTTGCACACCCCACTGCTGGTTCCAGACGATGCCCTCGAAAAAGGGATAGACCAGTGCGACGATTAGAAGGGATGCGACCAGTTGCGGCCAGAAGCGCGCGCGCTCGGCAATCCCGCCCGAGACGATGGCCGGAATAGCCGCGGCAAAAGTGAGCAGGAAAAAGAATTTCACCAGCTCATAGCCGTTTTTTTGCGCCAATGTTTCGGCCCCGACCAAGAAGCTGATGCCGTAGGCGACGCCATAGCCGACGAAAAAATACGCAAGGGTCGAAATGGAGAAATCGGCAAGGATCTTTACCAGCGCGTTAACCTGGTTCTTTACCCGCACCGTGCCCAGTTCGAGGAAGGCAAAGCCCGCATGCATGGCCAGTACCATCACCGCACCGAGCAGGATAAAAAGGGTGTCGGCACCCGTTTTTACAGCGTCCATCAACATCCTCCTTGCCTGCTGTTTTGAGTGAATTGCACGAAACTGGTATCGCAGTTTGTATGTCGACTGGTATGCCAGTGGCAGGAATATTAACAGGGCGTTGCGAAGCGCGGCGATGCCCCCTTTCAGACCCCGATTCCGGGGAATATCGAGGGTGCATGGTGCGCAACATCACAGCCCTGCCTTCATGCGTTGGCGTTTTCTGCGCGCCCTTTTGGCCGCTCGCATGGCCTCCCGTTGCAAAAACTGGTACTTTCGCAGCATGGATCCCCGACAACTGCTGCTGCAAAGCTTTGAGTCCGCCGTCGCCGCGGCCGACCCTCTTAAAATCCTTCCCGCCCATCTACCCAAGCCCCCCAAGGGCAAGACGGTGGTCGTCGGTGCCGGCAAGGCCGCTGCTGCCATGGCGCTCGCAGTCGAGCAGCACTGGCCTTCGGATGCACCGCTTTCCGGCCTGGTAATCACGCGCTACCAGCATGGCCTGCTCACCAACCGCATCAAGGTGATCGAGGCCGGCCATCCGGTGCCCGATGAATCGGGTGAATCGGCGGCGAGGGAAATTTTTCGTCTCGCCAAGTCCCTGGGCAGGGACGACTTGCTGCTGGTGCTGGTCTCGGGCGGCGGATCTTCGCTGCTTTCCCTGCCCGCCGGGACCATCAGCATGGAAGAACTGAAGGCGACGACGCGCGAGCTGCTGCGTTGCGGGGCGCCCATCCAGGATATGAATACCGTGCGCAAACACCTCTCGGCCATCCAGGGCGGCAGGCTAGCCGCCGCGTGCAAGGCACAGGTTCTGGCGCTGGTCATCTCTGATGTCACCGGTGACGATCCGACGCATATCGCTTCTGGGCCGTGCTCGGCCGATCCGACCACTTATCAGGATGCGCTGGATATTTTCACGCGCTTTGGAGTTAGCGTACCGACCGCCGTGACCGACCACCTCAAGCGCGGCGCAAAGGGCGAAATTGCGGAGACACCCAAACCCGGCGACAAGGCCTTCGACAAGGTGCAGACGCGGGTCATCGCCACGGCGCAGCAATCCCTGCGCACCGCCGCGGAATTTTTCGGGCGCCACGGTGTGGCGGCGATGGTGCTGGGCGACAGTGTCACCGGCGAGGCAGCCGAGGTGGCCAAGGTCTATGCCGCCCTGGCGCGGCAGATCAAGGCGCACGGCGCGCCCTTCGGAACCCCGGTCGCGCTTATCTCCGGCGGGGAATGCACCGTCACCATACGCGGCAAGGGGCGCGGCGGACGCTGCTCGGAGTTCCTGCTCTCGCTGGCCATCGAGCTCGACGGCATGCCCGATGCCTGGGCCCTCGCCGCTGACACCGACGGCATCGACGGCTCGGAAGACAACGCCGGGGCGCTGCTTGCGCCCGATGCGCTGGCGCGCGCCGCCCTGCTGGGTATCTCGGCAAAGAAGCTGCTCGCCAATAACGACGGCTACAGCTTTTTTGAAAAACTGGGTGACCTCGTGGTGACCGGGCCGACCCGGACCAATATCAACGATTACCGCGTGATCTTCCTCGCCTGAGGATGCTCTCTTCGGCACCCCC
>Ga0194049_1000833_pt1 | contig 10255 bp, 16 predicted proteins | sample JunL2225m_MetaG_FD_148665 | JGI IMG/M metagenome (GOLD analysis project Ga0194049, IMG submission 148665) | Anoxic zone freshwater microbial communities from boreal shield lake in IISD Experimental Lakes Area, Ontario, Canada - Jun2016-L224-25m | ecosystem: Environmental > Aquatic > Freshwater >... | reverse complement strand
AGTGTACTCTTATCTGATGGGTCCTTCCTGTAAGCAGTTTTATTTCGATGAGGCTGTAATCTTTATACTCTTTTATAACCCGATATTCGCTAATGGCCATTTTACCTGACGTAGATACCATCATTTTCTCTGGATTTTTTTTACTTCTCGTTATGGGGAATTCAATTCTTGCCATTGGCTTATCGAGGCTTCCCCAGACCAGCGCAACATAGGTCTTGTCTACTTTTCTAGTCTTGAATTGATTCTGGAGATAATGTTTTGATTTCAAACTTCTAGATAGTATCATCACTCCGCTTGTGTCTTTATCTAGCCGATGCACAATTCCTGGTCTCAATAAATCATCATCTTCTACTTCGGCTTCAAAAGCACCTGCTACTGAAGCCTGATTGTGTTTACCACTAGGATGAACTACAATACCGGCTGGTTTATTTATAACTATCACATCTTTATCTTTGTATAGAACCTGTATATCAGAATTAGGCTTTATAAGACTAACATTATGGATCTCGGGAAATAGTCCGCTAATTACACTTCCCTCAGAAACTTTTTCTGATGGCTTAGTGTTTTTACCATCTATAGTGACATGATTAGCTTTGATAATTTCAGACCACATTGCACGGCTAAAGTCCGGAAATTTATTTGCTAGTATTGAATCAATACGCCCCTTAGACTGCCTATCATCGACAGTAAATTCAAACTTTTTCATAATATAATTTTATATGTGTCTTCCTAATGAGTCCAGTTGCTCACGTGTGCCCATCATTATGAGCTTATCACCTGAATAAATAATCTCTTGTCCCGAAGGATTAACTTTACTAGCACCATCAAGGCTATTTATGGCTAGAACAGTACTACCGGAAGCTACAGATTCAATAAAATGGCCTATCTTGGAACCAACTAACTTAGAGCCCTTAACAACTTCCAGCTCCTCCCCCCTTATTAGAGAGTACATCTATAAAATCTAAAACATTTGGTCTAATTAGCATGGTTGCCATGTGGAATCCGCCAATTTGGCTGGGCATCGCAACTTTGTCTGCGCCAGCTTTCTCTAGTCTAGGTACATTTTCGTGATGGTCGGCTCTTGCCACTATATAAAGTGATGGATTTATCTGACGCGCAGCTAAGGTAATAAATAAATTACTTGCATCACTCTCTAGCGCAGCGACAACTCCTTTAGCTTTATCGAGTTTTACCTTCATTAACACATCTTCCCTAGTACTGTCCCCTACAAACGCCGTATAGCCCCTGGAAATAGCATCTCTTACCCTATCCTCATTATCATCTACACCAACAAATTTAACGCCCTCAGTCTCAAGTTCTTTTGCAATATTAATACCGACGTTACCGAGTCCGCATACTACATAATGATCTTTTATATTTACTAATTTTGCTTTCACTTTATTCCTCTTTAATCCGTCACCTAAATTAATCATATAGTCTACAAGCGTTTTGAGCAAATAAGCTATTATTAGCAGACTAGTTACTATCAGAAACAACACTGTAATCCTGGATAGGAGGTGCTGCATGTGGTCATTATCATGGTGGGCCAATATAATATACACAGTCCTGTATAAACACTCTCACCAGTACTGATTTTTTCGGTGTAGCTAAAAATTAAAGTAGATAAAATTACGGCTGCTAAACCAGCTAGCATAATCTTTATAAACTGTTTCCTAGACGGTGACATAAGTACTATTATATATCATTTATTAGTTTTTTTTCACAATGCGTAAAAAACTCCCCAGTGGGGAGTTTTTTTACTAACGTTTTGAGAACTGTGGTGCTTTTCTAGCCTTCTTAAGTCCTGGTTTTTTACGTTCTTTAACTCTTGAGTCGCGAGTCAAGAAACCACCACCCCTAAGGGTAATCCTGAATTCATCATTCATGTCTAGTAGTGCTCTAGCTATGCCAAGTCTGATAGCTTCTGCCTGTCCAGATAAACCACCACCCTCTACACGAGCATTTACATCCATAGTCTTATCCTTTGCTAGCAATACAAGTGGAGCCGATAGTTTTTGTTCAAAAACATCACTACCAAAGTAATCTTTAGGAGTCTTGTCATTAACCATAATTACACCCTTACCATTTGTAAGTCTAATTGTTGCAACTGATCTCTTTCTTCTTCCAACTCCAGTGTAATACTGTTGTTTGGATACTTTTGTTGTAGTTTCTGCCATTATTTAGACTCCATAGTAATTAATTTGGGCTTTTGTGGATCATGCGGGTGATCAGTACCAGGGTAAACCTTAAGGTTTTTTAGCATTAGAGGCTGCAATTTATTCTTAGGTAACATTCCAGAAACAGCATGTTCTATAACCTTATTGGGATCTTTTATAAGCTGATCTTTTAAGCTAATATCTCTTATCCCACCAGGGTAACCAGTGTGGTGATAATAAAACTTGTCAGTCATTTTTTGACCAGTCACACTAACTTTTGAAGAGTTTATAACAACTACGATATCGCCACATACTACATTTGGGCTATAGCTTGGCTTGTCTTTACCGCTAAGTAGTCTGGCGATCTGGGTGGCTAGTCTGCCAAGTGTCTTGCCTTCTGCATCTACTAAATACCAGTCTTGCTTTACGTCTGCCGATTTTAGACTAAAAGTTTTCATTTTTTACTCTCTTTCTTGGTCTTGGTGCCAGATATCTTCGTAGTTACTACATCCTTACTCTTGGCTTTAGTTACTTTTGCAGGTACTTTTTTAGTATCCTTAGCAGTGGCGTCGGCCTTGGCAGTGTAATCGTCATCTAATACTATTTCCACTACTGCCATCGGAGCACCATCACCTAGCCTAGTACCGGTCTTGATAATTCTAGTGTATCCACCATTTCTACTTTTAAAGCCATTGACTAGGTCAAAGTTTAATTTTTGTGCTGCTACAGGGTTAATTGTCTCAGCCATAATAGCTCTGTAGGCTGAAAGGGTTTGCTTCTTAGCTCTTGTAACTTGCTTCTCGAAGTAAGGGGCTAGTTCTTTAGCTTTTGCCTCAGTAGTTTCTAGCTTTTCGTACAATATTAGACTATCTAGAAGCCCACGAAGTAGGGCTCGGCGAGGGCCGGCCTGGCGTGATAATTTACGACTGGAGTATGCGTGACGGTGCATGAGTAATTTTACTCCTTATCTCCCTCTGCATCAGACTTGTTAACACCTAGTTCGTCTAGTTTTTCCAAGACTTCTTCGTATGCTTTTTGACCAAAGCCCTTTAGCTCTTTTAGCTCAGTTGGTTTTAATTCCATTATTTCTTTAATTGTCTTGATATCATTATTCATTAAAGCATTCGTAGTTCTAGGACTAAAGTTTACTTCATCGATTGATATTTGAGCCATATCAGATTCTTGCTTTTCTGCGGCGGTAATTATTCCGTCAGAACCTACACTCACAACATCATGACCAGCTAAAACCTGAAGGTGACCTACGAGTATCTCGGCTGATTGCTTTACTGCATCGCTAGCTGAAACTGTACCGTCGGTTTCAACTTCTAGTACAAGTTTATCTAGGTTGGTCATCTGACCTACACGAGTGTTTTCAACGTTATAACGAACTCTCTTGATTGGGGTGTAAATTGCATCTATGGCAATCATACCGACTGGTAGCTTCTCACTGGCTCGGCTTTCAACGGCAACATAACCTCTACCTTGTTCAATGTGAAGATCCATTTCTAGTTTACTTTTTGAACCATCTAAGTTAGCGATTACCAACTCTGGATTGGCTACTTCGATTCCTGAGACTGTCTTAATATCAGCTGCGGTAACCTCGCCTTTTCCAGACTTTTTAAGGCTGATAGTGATAGGTTCTTGGTGGTTATTAGCAAATCGTACCTGTTTAAGGTTTAGGATTATTTCTATAACATCTTCACGCACACCAGGTACAGCAGAGAATTCGTGACTTACGCCTTCAATTTTTACACCAGTAATAGCGCTACCGGCTAAGCTAGATAGCAAGACTCGACGCATGGCATTTCCTAAGGTCATACCATATCCGGGATAAAGTGGCTCAACTTCAAAAGTAGAACTGTTGCCTTGGCTATTAACTTCTTTTATTTCTGGTAGGTTTATGTCGTATAACACTTTTTAACTCCTTTGTTATTTATTAGCGTGAATAGTATTCAATAATTAATTGTTCTGCTATCTCTTCAGTGATCTCTTCTCTTACTGGCTCTCCCGTAACTTTGGCGGTCATTTTCTTAGGATCAAAACTTAACCAACTAGCTGAGATAGTATTGGACTGAATAGTTTCAGCTGCCTGTTTGAAATACTCATTGTTCTTACTTCCATCTTTAACAGCAATGACATCTTTTGGCTTGACCCTAATAGATGGGATATCTACCTTTTTACCATTAAGCGTAATGTGGGCATGTGTTACAAGCTGTCTTGCTGATTGTCTTGATGGTGCTAGACCTAGTCTATATACGGCATTATCAAGTCTAGTTTCTAGCAACCTTAGTAGGTTCTCACCACTTACACCATTCTGTCTTTCAGCTTCCCTAACATAATTTCTAAACTGACGTTCTAGTATTCCATAAGTTCTTTTAACTTTTTGTTTTTCCCTTAGCTGTAGCGAGTAATCACTTGGCTTACTTCGTCTACTTTGCCCGTGCTGTCCAGGTCCGTATGGTCGCCTTGCCATAGCTTTAATAGCCTTAGGGTGAAGTTCTACGCCTTCGCGTCTAGAAAGTTTAACAATAGGGGTTAGATTTCTTGCCATAGCTAAATTCTCCTAGCCTTTCTTGGTCTACATCCGTTATGTGGAATGCCAGTAATATCTTTGATACGGTTAATTCCTACGCCTGAAGCCATTAATGCACGGACTGCTGCTTCACGACCTGAACCTATACCTTTTATAATAACGTCTACCTTAGTTAATCCCATGTCTTTAACTTGTTCGATAGCTTTCTCTGCTGCGATTTGAGCGGCATAGGGAGTGCTTTTTCTGCTTCCCTTGAATCCTGCTGATCCAGATGACTTCCAAGCCACTACGTTACCGTTGTCGTCAGTAATACTAACGATGGTATTATTAAATGTAGCCTGAACGTGAACAGTACCTTTTGGTAAGCTTCTCTTTGTCTTTTTGCGTCTAGTTTTAGTTGGTGTTGCCATATTTTATTTACTCAGTTATTTTTTAAGTTTTAGCTGCTGCTTTTTTCTTACCAGAACCTACAGTAACTCTTTTACCACGCTTAGTTCTAGCATTTGTTTTTGTTCTCTGACCCCTCGAAGGTAATTGTGCTGCATGACGAAGACCTCGGTATGCCTTTATATCCTTTAGTCGCTTGATATTACCAGTTACTTCACGAGCCAGGTCAGCTTCTACCTTTAGGTTCTTGTCTATGTACTCACGTAGCTTTAGTAGGTCGTCTTCAGTTATTTTCTTTAACTCTAGTATTGGGGTTTATTTTAACTTCTTCTAGTATTTTTTTGCTTGTTTCTAAGCCAATGCCGTAGACATAGGTTAGGCCTATCTCTACTCTCTTTTCATTAGGAATGTTTGTACCTGCAACACGTGCCATAATTATCCTTGCCTCTGCTTATGTTTAGGATTTTCACAAATAACCGCTACTCTACCGCGGCGGCGGACTATTTTGCACTTAACGCACATTTTTTTGACTCCAGCTCGTACTTTCATAATTATTTATGCCTAAATGTTATTCTACCTTTATTGAGGTCATATGGTGTCATTTCTACTGTCACTTTATCACCTGGTAGTATTTTTATATAATGCATCCGCATCTTACCAGAAATATGGGCCAGTATTTCATGGCCGTTTTCTAGCTGCACTTTAAAGTTGGCATTTGGTAACGCCTCAACTACAGTGCCTTCTACTTCGATTACTTCCTTTGTGTTTGTCATTAGATTGCGTATCAGGTTAGTATTATATATGTTCTTGATATGATTGTAAAGACTTTTTTTCTACTTTTTGCCACTAGTATTGCTCATAAGTGGCCATTAAAGCCTTAGATTCTATTTTCTTTAAAGTCTCGATAATAACAGCCACAATAATCAATAAGCCAGTCCCGCCAATACTTAGTACGCTAGAGGATTTGAGTACACCCTGAAGTATAAATGGGAAGATAGCTAACAGACCCAGGGCTACCGACCCAAAGAGTGTTAATCTAGTAATTATTTTTTTCAGATATCTACTTGTCTCTTTTCCTGGCCTAATGCCTGGTATAAAACCACCTTGTTTTTGAAGATCTTCTGCTATTTCGTCGGGTTTAAATACCACTGCGGTGTAAAAATATGTAAAACCCACTACCAGCAGGAAATATGTAACCGTATATACAGTGTGGTTCGGTTGGAATACAGTCTTGAGCCACGTAGCACCTTGAGCTAACCAGACAGTTTTAGCGTTAGCGAATATTTGCCCGAGGAAACCTGGCAGAGATAAAAATGCTAGGGCAAAAATTATTGGTATAACTCCGGCGGTTATTAACCGTATTGGCAGATGGGTATCAACCCCTCCATACCTAGAATCACCGGCGATTCTGCGTGCGTAAGAAATGGGTATGTTTCTCTGGCCTTCGTTGAGTAGTACAACAAAAAGAACTACTGCAGCTGCGACTATCGCAAAGAATGCGAGAGAAAATATTTTAGTACTATCGGCCTGCGCCAAGCTAAATTGCTGAGCTAACTGAGTTGGTAGGTTCGAGACAATCCCTGCCAATATTAGTATTGATATACCATTGCCAATTCCTCTATCTGTGACTATCTCTCCTAGCCACATTAAAAGCATTGAACCACCCGTAATAGCCGTACACATTAATACCCATTGATAGATATTTGGGTTACCTATTAAATCAACACCCGCTATCTGTTGAGATAGTGTCCTAGCTAACACTACCATGGCTATCGACTGAATAATTGCCAATGGCAGAGTCAGTAGTCTTGTATAATAATTAATCTTTTGCTGACCTGCTTCCCCTTCTTTTTTAAGGGCTTCAAGCTGAGGCACTACTTGAGTAAGTAGCTGGATGATTATTGAGGCGTTAATATATGGGCCCAAACCCATTAGTAGGATAGAAAAATTACTTAAAGCGCCACCTGTGAATAAGTTAGCAAAACCCAATAAGGGGTTACTCTGAAAAAGCCTTAGTAGGAAGCTGTGTAGCTTTGCTGTATCAGGAACCGGGACCGGAACATGAGATAGCAGGCTGTAAACAGCGAGTATAGAAAATACTACTATTAATCTATTACGCAAATCCTTGTTTTTGTCCTTTTTGGATCCCTTTTCGGCTTTTTTTATTTCTGGCAGAACTACTTTTCCACCGGCTTTTTCGACTGCTTTTATTGCGCTCTTACTTGCTGCATCTACGCTAATTGTGACTTTAGTTGTAATAGTTCCGTTACTTAGTAATTTTACAAGTTTTTTTTCACTAGCCATACCAGCTTCAGCAAGAACCTTCTTATCTACTATAGCTTTTCCAATCTTAGATATTTGATCTAAAGAAATTACTTGATATTGCTTATGAGACAAGGCCTTGAAACCCCGGACCTTAGGTAATCTTCGACTTAGCTTAGTCTGTCCACCTTCAAAACCTAATTTAACTCCGCCGCCAGTCCTTGAATTTTGACCCTTAGTTCCTCGTCCTGAGGTTTTACCAGAACCACTTCCAATACCACGACCTAGTCTTTTTGTATCTTTATGTTTAGCTGCTTTGATTTCGTGTAGTTTCACTTCTTAGTCTCCTTTACAGGTTCATCTTTTTGGAGTGACTTTAGGGCTGCAATTGTTGCATATGCATTATTGATTTTATTACTTGATCCTAATGATTTAGTAAGTATATCCTTAACTCCAGAAACTTCTAGTATTGCACGAACTGTTCCTCCCGCGATAACTCCTGTACCAGGAGCAGCTGGTTTCATGAATACAATAGCTCCATCTGAACTAACCTTAACTTCATGAGGGATAGTACTATTCTTTAGCGGGCCCCCACTCTAGTAACTCTATCTAGTGCAATTATTTTTTCTTCAAATTCACTTGGTGTATTATTCATGTCTCTCATAATTATTTCCTTTAAAAATCCAATCCATTAGCTCTGGCTGCATCTGCTAATGCCTTAACTCGACCATGATATATTCGGAAACCTCTATCAAAAACTACTTTTTTTATCTTAGCATCTTTAGCTGACTTTGCTATTTCCTGACCTACCCATTCAGCTTTTTGTGTCATTGTCTTCTTAGCAACTTCTTTATTACCGATAGTTGACTTATATACTAGAGTGTTACCCTTAGTGTCATCAATTAGCTGAGCCGTTACGTTTAAATTAGATATGCGTACACTAAGCCTTGGTCGCACTGAGCTACCTGATATCTTAGCCCTTACTCTGGCTTTTGTTAATTTTCTTCGAATTGTTATTCTTTTATTCATAATACTATCCTGCCGCCTTTGCTGCTGTTTTACCAGCCTTGCGTCTTATTACTTCACCTTTGTATTTTATACCCTTGCCTTTATACGGCTCTGGTTTTTTAAGCTCCCTAATGGCTGCTGCAACTGAACCTACTCGTTGCTTATCAGCACCACTAACAGTTATAGTAGTCTGCTCAACGCTCAACTGGATGTCCTGGGGTGCATCATACTCTACGGGGTGTGAAAAGCCTAAATTCATTACTAGTTTACTTCCTTGCAAGGCTACTCTGAAGCCTACGCCATTCACTTCAAGTACTTTAGAAAAGCCTTTTGATACTCCCTCTAGGTTATTTGCAATCAAGGTTCTTTGCATACCCCATAGCTTTAAGCTTTCCTGGCTCTCTTCATGGGGAGTTACTTCAATTCTGTTTTCTTTTTGTTCAATCTTAAAGTTAGGTAGCACATTAAGACTTAACTCTCCCTTGGGACCGCTTGCCGAAATAGAGTTGTCAGTAATTTTTACTGTTACTCCGGCTGGTATTTCTATTGGTAATTTTCCGATTCTACTCATATAAAACTCCTAGTACACCGTACATATTAATTCACCACCGACGCCTTTTTTCTTGGCTTCGCTACCAGTCATAATGCCAGCAGGAGTTGATATTATAACTATACCTCTACCACCAAGGACGCTAGGAATTTCTGATTTGGGTGTATACATCCTTCGGCCTGGCTTGCTAATTCTAGCAATAGTGGTAATTTTCTTTTCAGCACCAGAAAGCTGGACCTCTAGGGCGGGGAATGCTCCAGTCTTAGTTTCTTTAACCCCTGCTATATAGCCTCTGGCCTTTAAGATCTTAGCTATTTCAAACTTAACCTTAGAGTGAGGTATAACAACGGCTGACTTATTTGAGCTTAAGCCATTCCTTAATCTTGTTAGCATATCTGCAATTGGATCTGTAGTCATCATTTCATTATCTCCTTACCAGCTCGACTTAGTTATGCCAGGTATGCGACCATTACTGGCTTGCTCTCTAAATGTAATTCTAGATAGTCCAAAGTCACGTATGTAAGCGTGTGGTCTTCCTGTAATTTCACATCTATTATGCAGCCTAGTTGGGTTAGCATTTCTAGGTAGCTTAGCTAGGCCTTCGATATCACCAGATGCTTTAAGCTCTGCTCTTTTAGCAGCATATTTAGCTGATAGTTTTTGTCTTTTTAATTCTCTTTGTATTAATGCTTTTCTGGCCATAGCTATTCTCCTTTCTCTAACGGCAGTCCTAGCTTCTTAAGAAGTAGCTCAGCATGCCCTTTATCTTTAGTATTACTTACAATATTTATCTGTAGTCCATGTGTAGCACTTGCGTCTTCGAAACTGATTTCTGGAAAAACTGTCTGATCAACTATCCCAATGCTGTAATTACCCTGTGGGTCAAAACTCTTCCTAGATAGACCCCTAAAATCGCGCATTCTTGGAATTACAACTGAGATGAGCCGGTCTAGGAAATTCCACATGTGGTCACCCCTTAGCGTTACCTTAACGCCTATTGGATTTTCTTCACGCAACTTGAAAGAGGCTATACTGTTTTTGGCCTTAGTAATGACGGGTTTTTGTCCGCTAATTTTTGTAATTGTTGCGACTACAGCGTCAAGATGTTTACTGTCCTGAACAGCTCTACCCACACCGGCATTGATAACTATCTTTTCGATTTTTGGAATGTTGTTTACGTTATCCAAAGACAACTCTTTCATGAGTTCGTCCTTAAGCTGTTTCTGGTATTTTTCTTGTAATCGATTCATTTCTTAACCTCAGTCTTCTTTGTTGTAGTCTTTTTAGCTGGCTTTGTGGTTGGCTTATTCTTGAAAGAAGAAACTTTGAATATTCTCTCTTTTTTACCTGATGCGCCTC
>Ga0194049_1000830_pt1 | contig 10274 bp, 7 predicted proteins | sample JunL2225m_MetaG_FD_148665 | JGI IMG/M metagenome (GOLD analysis project Ga0194049, IMG submission 148665) | Anoxic zone freshwater microbial communities from boreal shield lake in IISD Experimental Lakes Area, Ontario, Canada - Jun2016-L224-25m | ecosystem: Environmental > Aquatic > Freshwater >... | reverse complement strand
GGAGTAATCAATGAAATTCGGGCCATTGATTTAAATAAAATTCACGCGCCCAGCCAAGGCTTCGATGACCCACATGCCCATATTGGTATTCCGCCTCGCGAAGGCTTAGAGGTCAAATTTGAGTATGAAGATGAAAGTGGTAAGTTGCCACTATCAAGCATGGATAAAAATGGTCTAATCCAGCTACTCTATGCGTTGGGACTAGAACAACGTGATGCCGAGCGCGTTTCTGATGCGTTGATTGCCTGGACAAATAAAAAATATGAATCCATCGAAGAAGAAGCAACGGACGCCGCCTATCAGCGCGCTAAACTTTCATTCAAGCCCGCACGTCGGCCCTTGCGATCGTTTGAGGAGTTAAGAACCGTAGGCGTTGTTAAAGATTTCTTCTTTGACGAAAAAGGGAATGAAACCCCCCTGCTCACATCGTTTAAGGAATGTGTGAGCCTATATACTTTTAGTGATACCAATATTAATACGGCGAGCGATGCGTTACTTTACGCTCAAGGACTCGATGAGCGTCAGGTTGCGTTAATTCGGGAAAAACAAAATAATATGAAGCAGAATATTGCGGGTAGCCCACCCTATTTCCGAGTCACGCGCGAAGTCCGAACTTTAATTGGAGGAGCAGCACCACTCAAAGGATTTGATGATGAAATTCACCTCATGTGGATTCGAGTGACCGTTAAAGAAGGACAGGCAAAGTGTAGGCTGAATGCCTTGGTCGCTATTCGCGATGACGTCACTTATGCTGGCCCCGTCGAAGATCCTAGCACGGTTACCGCGATGGATGCCAAAAGCACTACAGGGGCTCGCACCTTTGCCTCTAACACAAAATCCTCCACGGCGGTCGATGGTACTGCCTCAAATAATTCATCGGGAACCTCGACAACCTCCAGCGGGTCTACTTTATCAAGGCGCAACACTTTCATCACCCCCGGCGTCATCCTCGGCACTGCCAGTAGTGTCTCACTCGGAGGACGTACCACCGCTCAAACCATCAACTACCCTTTTAGAATTCTTGCCTGGTCCGAAGACAATGGACCACCACCCGCCACAAAATAATGAGTTCACTTTTTTCCAAACAACGCGAGTCAGCTGCTCTTCTACCAGGGAATCGATTCTTTGTTCGGCTCGTTGAGTTAGAGCCTGAAAATATTGCCAGCCAAGTTTCTCTAGCCATTGAAACGGTTTCACCTTTTCCATCGGAACAAATGTTGTTGGGCTACATAACGAGTAGCGATAATAAATGGGCCTTGGCGTATGCGGCCCACCGTCGACGTTTCACCCCAGAGGAAAGTTTTGCTTGGCCTGACGATTGCCAAGTTATCCCAGAATTTCTCGCTCTGCTTGGTCAGCGACCCGATAACGGCGGAATTGTAATTCACGAAGGCGCAGATCTCATAACCGCTCTGGCCTGGAGTGAAAACCAGCCCCTGCCGCAGTGTGTTTTAGTCCTAGATAAAAAAGATAGCAGCGTGGAACATTTAACTAAAGAAATCCTCGAGCGCACCGGGATGCCATCAGGTACGACCGTTATCACCACCACAGGTGACTTCTCAAGCAATCGAAACGATTCTCAACTCATTTTAAATTGTAACAACGGTAAGGCTTTCCAACTATCGAATAATCAATTGGACAATGCCGATATTCGTGACGCTGACTTTTTGAGCACGCGGAGAAAAAAGGAGCGGGTTAATAAACTATTGTGGAATACGGCGCGCGTTGCCGTCGGTATTATTATCGTTTCTTTTGTTTTTGAAATCTCTGCGTTTCTAATCAACTGGAGATCTAATAATCTTCAACTCATCAATGAAAGCCGTCAGTCGGCCATTCAAGAAATTGAGTCAGCTCAAGCAATCTCCGCGCGTATTACCGATATGAATACGAAAGCGCCCTTACCCCTAGAAATGTTGGCCATCGCTAATGAACATCGCCCAGGAACAGTCGATTTCCAACGTGTAAATTGTAAGAACAACACACAACTCGAAATTGAAGCACGCACCACCAATGCGAGTGATGTTAATACTTTTGAAAAATCCCTAAAGGAGACCGCTGAGGTTTCTTTTGTGGCCACCAAAGATATGCGCGCCCGGGACAGCTTTACTACGTTTAGCGTCACCATCACCTTTAAGCCCGAAACCCTCCGCAAAGGAGTTAAAAACAGATGAAGCATTTCTTTTTTAGTTTACAAACGCGGGAACGTATCATGGCCCTCTTGGCCTTAGTCATCGGTGCAATCATCTGGTCAACCGCCTCGTGGTCGCGCGTAAATTCCGGCTGGGATACGTGGCGGGCTTTAGAAAACGAAAATCAAATTCATCAAACCTGGTTAAAAAATGAACCAGTTATTCGTCAGAATGCCGCCAAAGCGATTCAAGGATTAGAGGCGGGTCGCGGTTACAATGATTCGCAATTAGTGGCGGAAGTACTTGCAGCGACCAAAGAAGTAGGGCTCAACGCTACGACCGAAACCCCGAAGACCCAAAAAGCGGGTAAGTTTGCCTTGCACAAAATGCAACTGAGTTGTCGACGTGCTGACATCGCCACCGTGGTTAAGCTTTACGAAAACCTCCGTCCTCGAGCACCTTATATTTCTATCAGCTCCTTTAGTTTACAATCTGATCGTGGAAATTCAGGTACCGTGACGATGACCCTGCAATTAACCGCCTTAGAACTTATTACTAAGTAAGTTTAGAAGCGGAAGCTAGCGCTGACCTCGAAGACGGCAGCGACAATCGCAAAAGCGATGAACGCGACGAATGAAAAAGCGGCAATCAGAACGCTCGCTGAAATCGTTTGTGAGATAGCCCCGAGCCAGCGATCGAGTTCCGCGCGATAAGAGCGTGCGATATCTCTAAGGCCTGGTGCTAAATTTCCAGTCTGCTCGGCCACTGCCACCCGATCTAATAAGAGTCGGGGAAAATATCCCGTACGAGCTAAGGCACGCGATAGACTTTCACCTTCTAAAACGCGGTCGGTTGCTTCTCGCATCTGCAAGCGCATGGCACGATTAGGGGCCGTCTTCTCGGCGAGTCTCAAAGCATCAGCCGTCGTGATTCCATTCTCTAAAAGTACGGCTAAGGTCTGGCAAAAATTAAGAACCGAAACTCTCATCACAAATGCACCCATCAAGGGTACTTTTAATAGTAGCGCATCAGAGGCGACCTTGCCCTCTTCTTTTTTGCGCCACTGATAAACGCCAATCGATCCAACCACTAAGGCGACTAAAAACAGTGGGCCGGCGACGACAAAGAAATCTGCAAAGTTAATTAAGAGTTTGGTGGAGAGGGGCAATTTTCCGCCGAGTGAAGTCAGTAAAGTCTGCAGACGAGGTAATAAATAAAGGACAAAGAAAATCACGACACCGATCGCAATAAAGCAGATGAAGACCGGGTAAGCCATTGCCGCGACTAATTTACGTCTAAACTCAGCCTGCTCCGTAAAGTGAGTAATTAATCGTTCTAAGACATCGCGGATATTTCCGGTAGCTTCGCCTGCCGAAATTAAATTAATCGTCTGACCATCAAACACCGCCGGGTAAGCACCCATGGCAGCGGACAAACTTTGTCCTTCACCTAATTTTGCCCAAATCCCTGAACATAAATTGCGGAGGCGAGATTTTTGGAGTCTCAACGAAAGCAATCGTAGAGATTCACCCGCCGACATTCCACTACGCACCAAATCCGCCATGGACTCGAGAAACGGTAAACACTCTGCGGCTGTAGGGTCATTTTCTTTGGAACTGCGGTCGCTCACTTTTTCTTTTTTAGCGGCACCCACTTCTTCAACCTTGAGAGGTTTTAAATTTTTCATTTGTAACTTACGTAACGCATCGCGGCGATGAGGTGCCTCAATCACTCCTCCAACTACGGCGCCCTGACTATCGCGGGCAGTGTAAGTGAAGGATGCCATAATTACTCGTTAGAACTTAAATTGCGCACCAGCTCATCAATCGTCGTTAAACCAGCCACCACTTTTTCCCAGCCTGCTCGTGCTAAAGGTCTCATTCCATTAGCAATCGCACGATCCGTTAATTCGCGATTACTGACTCGCGTGATAATTAAATCGTGCTGTGGCTTAGGATGGAAAATTTCGAAAACACCGACCCGGCCGCGATAGCCCGTGTTACGACAGCGGCGACAACCTACAGGCTCTCGTAATGTTGTGACTTGTTTTAACTCCGGTTCACCCATGCCGAGTGATTCTAAAGCAGGTAATAAGCGCGCAGGATTAACAGGCGCATCCTTGGCGCAGTCGGAGCAAAGTCGACGAACCAATCTTTGCGCGATGACGAGCTCAACCGCAGATCCCACTAAGAATGGTTCAACGCCCATGTCTATTAATCGGGTAATCGCTCCAGGTGCATCATTGGTGTGAAGCGTAGAAAAGACTAAGTGTCCAGTTAGTGAGGCCCGAATAGAAATTTCGGCGGTTTCTAAATCACGAATTTCTCCCACCATAATGACATCAGGATCTTGTCGCAACGTGCTACGCAATGCATTCGCAAACGTGAGGCCTATTTCCGCCTTAGTTTGAACCTGATTGGCGCCCGGCACTTCGTATTCGATGGGATCTTCAATCGTGACGATGCGTAAGTCGGGAGAATTAATTTCTCTCAAGAAAGCGTTTAGGGTAGTGGATTTACCTGAGCCTGTTGGGCCAGTGACTAAAATAATGCCGTGCGGATAATCTAAAACTTTTCGAATGATTGCTTGTTCGTCGGGCGACATCCCAATGCGATTCATATCATAAGCTTCTTTGCGCTGATTGAGTAAACGCAGGGAAACTGATTCAGCGTAAATGGTGGGAATCGTTGAAACGCGAATATCTAACACATTTTTCCCATCGCGAAAATTAATGCGTCCATCTTGGGGCAAGCGACGTTCGGAAATATTTAGCCGCGCCATAATTTTTAAACGTGAAATAATAGCATCTTGGAATCTTGCTAAATTTTCAGGCAATGGTACCGGGATAAGAATTCCATCGACGCGATATCTGATTCTTAAATTTCCCTCTTGGGGTTCAAAGTGAACGTCAGTCGCGCCTTCGGCCACAGCCTGAGATAAAACATCGGTAACGAATCGAACGACTGCGGCATCGGCATCGGCTTCGACGTCTGACGATAAAGATTCTTGAGCGGGCAGGTCTTCTCCTTCGTCATCGAGACTTCCGCCACCCACACCGTAGTTTTCATTGATCAGTTGAGCCACACGTTCGGGCAAAGCTAGAAACCACTTCGGGCGTCGGGTAGAAAAAGTGCTAATCCAATCGAGCGTATCGCTGTCGGGCGGGAGTGGTGAAATTAAGCTAAGGCGGCCTTCTTCAGCACCGGCAATTAAAACAGGAACAACTTGGGTATCGCTCGCCAATCGAGCGGGTAAAATTTTTACGCCCTGCAAATCAATCGCAGGTTCTTCTAAAACAGTTAATCCCGTGGCTTGAGCCAGTTGTGCTAACAAAGCAGAATCAGTGATATTTAATTGTTGAGCGAGAACCTTGTAGCGATTTTCCCGCGACGTCTCATTGACTATGCTCAGTGCAGCATCACTGAGTTGGCCTACCAGGCTCAAAGGCAATCCATCGCGAGTAGCCAATGACATAAATTATTTAGTAAAGGGCTCGGCGGGTGTTTGATTAATAACTTTCTTAACCTCTTCGCTGATCGGCGTAGCGTTAATTCGGCTCATGGCATTCAAGTTATCGACCGCTGAATTATTTAAAACATAAGGTCTCATAAAAATAACGAGCTCGGTACGAGTCGTCGATTTAGTGGAGGATCCAAAGAGATCACCTAAGGGGGGAATAGGACCGAGACGGTTAGCTTGGTTGAGACTTTGCGTGCGCTGTAATCCGCCCAACACAATGATTTCTCCACTCATCGCACTGACGAATGAATCCGTCGAGCGTCGCCCAATAATCGGTTGGAGGTTATTATCTAAGGTTACTTGTCCTAAAATATCTTCAACTTGTTGGGTAACCTGTAATTGTACTGAGCCATCTTTACCAATGAGGGGTAAAACTTTTAATTGGATACCAATATCGCGTTGGGAAACGGTTGAGCTAGTAACCAAACCTGTTGTACCAGCACTAGACTGAGTTCCTGTAATTACTGGGCGAGACTCACCTACGAAAATCGTAGCTTCTTTATTGTGTGTCGTAGTGATTGTCGGAACCGACAAGATACGGGTGTCGCTCTTGGTGGGCGTGGTTGAAAGTGCAATGATACCCGAAAGGTCATTTCCTGCAGCCAAAGTGGCAAAGGCGGAACCATTACCGGCCAAGGTGCCACCACCAAAGGTGCTGCTCACTCCAATTAATTTTCCGCTACTTACATTCATGCCCAGTGCGCTAATTCCGCTAGTGTCAGCATCCGTTAGGGTAACTTCTGCGATAACCACTTCTACGCGTACCTGTGGAAGAACGACATCTACTTTATCAATGAGTTGGTGGAGTAATCTTAAATCGTCTTTCGTACCTGAAACGACGATAGAGTTACTGCGCACATCCGCCAAGACAGTGGTCATGCTGCTAAATTCGTCAGCACCATTTTGGGTTGAACCTGAATTAGCTGCAGCGGCAGGAGCTGCATTATTTCCATTAGGAGTGGTAACGCGATTAGTGCCGGTGGTAGATTTACCTCCACTCGCGGTGGTAGTCGCCTTGGTCTGTCCGGTGATTAACTGTGTGAGCAATGTAGCGACTTCAGTAGCGTTGGCGTGACGTAAGAAAATAACATCCGTCATTGTATTAGGATCCGCATTCGCATCGAGACTATCAATCAGGTTGTCGAAGAACGTGTGTTGATCGGCCGAACCAATTAAAATAATTCGGTTGGTACGTTCATCGGCGGTGAATGTAGTACCGGTGCTTAAACGAAACGGGGCACCAGCCGTTTGGGCAGGTGAACGTAATAAGGTAGTTAGTTTGGTTACCACATCGGTCGCAATCGCATGTTTAAGATTGTACATTTTGGTGGCGATGACGTCCAACTGTGGACGATCGAGCTGATTAAGGAGGGTTTCGATTTTTTGCAGATTCATAATCGAATCTGTGACCAAGATAGCATTGTTTCGGCCAAAGTATACCGGCGGTGTAGCCAAGGTAGAGTTCAGCATGCTCGCAATTTGCGTCACCACTTCTTGACCATTGGCATGTTTAAGCACGAAAATTTTGGAGGCCACGCGTCCGCTCGCAGGTAAATTGAGAGTACTTTCCGTAATCAGCGAAGGCGATTCACTTTTAGCAACATTATTGGGAACGACTTTTAAAAATCGGTCGCCTTGTTGAATGATGGCAACTCCGTTTAAATTTAATAATGTCTCGATTGCTAAAAGTGCTTCCGAGCGCGGCGTCCCTGCTGGTAATTTCAATGTGTATAAATTAGATGGCAGTGCTTGTGGACGTAAAACTGTTTTGCCCGTCCACTTCTGTAAGAGATCCAAGATTTGAGGTAGGGTGACATCGCTAAAATCCATCGGACCAACCTTATCATTCACTGAGAGGCTCGCTACCGGTGTCGCCACTGCCACGGCGGTGACCACAGTTGTATCAGCAGCAAAACTTTGGAGGGTGGAGACGGTAAAGACCCCAAGTATTAATAAATTCGTAAACTTTTTCATTAGAATATCAGAGGAGTAAATAGTTGGGTGTAAGACAGTACAATGGGGTCACTACTATAACAACACGACCACCCAATAGTTCGATTGAATTTATCACCGAAAATCACCCAAACTAGGTATAGTGAACATTTTTTCACCTTTTTCTTGCTTTTTGGCATATTTATTCTAATTTCACCACAAATTGATGCGCGATGACATTCCAGAATGGTTGGGTAAGCCACCCCATCGAGGTAGCGAAGCCTGGGAGATTTGGCTCATGCAATGGAGAAAATATGCACGTCATGAACTTAAAGACGATGCCGCCGATAATCCTGAGTTTGATTACGGCCTGCTCTCAACCGAAGAGCGCTGGCGCGTGAATTTGCGATTAACCATCAAAGAAAATATTGATGCCGGTCGCGAGGGACGACACCCACCCGAGGTTTCACCCAAATCGGTAACCGATCTTAATCACGCGGCTTTTGTTTCTTGGCAGGTAGGTCGTTCTACTCGCACAGAAGATTTAGATATCGATACCACTTCATTAGAACAGTGGGTCGCCAAACGAATCAATGCGAGACGGCAACGCATCGCTCACGGTATTCGTTATGGATTTTTAGCAGGGCTCGGAGCTGAAGCGGCGGCACCCTCTTGGTCGACGCCCGATTACGTGGCCGCCTACGAAGCTGCTTGGGAGATGGGAAATTGTATCGCGATTGAAACTGACCCACGCTGAGGGTTGCGTTTTACGCGCCCTCCCGTTATTCTATTTTCTATTAGATTTATACTATTTATGGATACACTCATACCAATATTACTCGGACTGCTTATCTTGGGAGTCGGCGCTCTCATTTATTTGTACTCAACGCAGAAAAACTCCGGGGCAACTTCGGTCAACCAAGACTTGCTGGTACAAGATCTAAGAGCACAAATTAAAGCTCTCCAAGTCAGTTTACAAAACGAGCAGGATTTAAAAACCAAAGCACTGCAACAAGCTTCTGCTGCTGAAGCAAATGCCCATAGTGCAAAAAATCAACTTACCGAGGTGCAAAATACTTATGCGGTAAATCTAGCCCAAGTACGATCCGACTCAGAAAAAAATATCGCAGAACTCAAGGTAGCATTTTCAAAAATGAGCACCGACGTGCTTAAAGGTATGGCTCCTGATGTGACCAAAGAAGTCGCCACTAAAGTAGCTCCGCTTATTTCTGAAGTAACTGCCGCTCTCGAAAACTATCGTAGAAGTATGCAGCAAAGTATTTTAGGTCAGGACCAAGCGATTGCTGCGGTGAATTCTCAGATGTCACAAATGGCCGAAGCCACGAAATTACTTTCGTCGAGCACTAACGATTTCACAGCCGTATTAAAGTCTTCCCAACATCGCGGTAAATGGGGCGAGCAGACCTTAAGAAACGTCGTCGACTCGGCTGGGATGAGTAGCCTCTGTGATTATAGCGAACAAGTTTCGACCGACGATACACGTCCCGATTTAATCGTACGTATTCCGGTTAATCGCTGTGTGATTATTGACTCCAAGGTACCCGAGTTCGATGTCGCCCTCGCCAATCACTCCGCTCCCAACCGCAAAGAGCTGGTGGAAGATCATGCCAAAAAAATGATGAAGACCATCAAGGACTTAGCCGCTAAGGATTATGCATCCAAAAAACAAAATGGTCTTCAACCCTTTGAGAAGGTAGTTTTATTTTTACCTGCTGAATCTTTATTAAGTACAGCCCTAGAGGGAGATAATAATTTAATTCTTAAGGCGAATGAGCAAAATATTCTTATCGCTACCCCTGCCACCCTTTTAGGATTCTTGAGTGCAATCAACCTATCCTGGCAGCAACACAAACAATCCGAAAATGCCACTAAAATAGCTACAGACGCGAAAGATCTCTATGAATGCGTGGAAACATTTATTGGGCATTTTAGTAGAGCAAGAAACGGGCTTCACTCGGCCTCTGAAAACTTCAACAAGGCGATTGGCAGCTATAATATTATTCGTAAAAAAGGAGACAATATTCGAGCACTAGGTGCAGCTGAAGGGCGGGATAGTTTTGAACCTATAGCTGATGTGAACTCGGATATTCGACGAATCGAAGGCTCTGCGGATTAATCATCAGTAAAAAATTCAAATGCATTGTTGCGCTGGATAAGGGATGTGTTTCTTTAAACCCCTCCCATGCGTGCCGCCAAAGAAACTGTTGTTAGCATTGAATACACCTTAAAAGATGATCGCGGAAATATCCTCGATACGTCGGTCGGCCAAGCGCCGATGGAGTACTTGCATGGTGCAAGTAACATTATCCCCGGACTTGAACAAGCCGTTGAAGGTTTAGTCGCTGGCGATTTTAAGGCTGTCGCTGTCCCGCCCGCATTGGGCTACGGTGAATACAGTGAAAAATTAATTCAACGCGTACCGCTCGATCGCTTTGGCGAAAATAAAGTCGAAATCGGCATGCGCTTCCATGCGGAAACCAATTTAGGAATGCGCGTCTTAGTGATTCGTCATGTAGACGACAAAGAAGCGGTGCTCGACGGAAATCACGAGCTCGCCGGCAAGACCCTTCATTTTGATGTAAAAGTAGTCAGCGTTCGCGCGGCCGAACTCAGCGAGCTCGCCCACGGACATCCCCACCAATCCGGCGGTTGCTGTGGTGGCAATAGTAGTGG
>Ga0194049_1000829_pt1 | contig 10279 bp, 9 predicted proteins | sample JunL2225m_MetaG_FD_148665 | JGI IMG/M metagenome (GOLD analysis project Ga0194049, IMG submission 148665) | Anoxic zone freshwater microbial communities from boreal shield lake in IISD Experimental Lakes Area, Ontario, Canada - Jun2016-L224-25m | ecosystem: Environmental > Aquatic > Freshwater >... | reverse complement strand
AAAATTGCTGGCCGACCGCTTGGCTCAACGCCCCGCTGGCGGTTTGCTGCTGCCCGTAGGGTGTGCCGGTGTTGTTGAGGTTCTGCTGGCTGTAGCTGACCCCCGCGATGACGGCGGACATCAGCAAGGCGGAACCGAAGATTCTCAAGTAGTGGTTGTCCACCTGGTCGTTGAAACCGGCATACCCGGCCCCGTCCGCCCCCGGCATGGCCCCGATGTCCATGGCCTTGCCATCGGGGAAGACGATGCGCTGCCACGCGACCAGAACCCGCTTCTGGCCGTAGGCGATGTCGCTAGAGTACGATCCGACTAGCCGGGCACCCTGGGGGATCAACAAATGTTTGCCGGTTGGCGTGTCGTAAACGCCTTGGCTCACTTGCGCCATGATCTGCCCCGGCAATTCCGAGTTGATGCCGCTAATCATGGTCGCCGGAATCACGAAGCCCGCCCGCAACTCGTAGGGAGTCCGGGGCGGCTCCGCCGTGGAGTTCAACCGCCAACGGTCGGGCTGGCCCGTACCGGCAAATTGCCCGATGTCGTTGTTGGGCTTCCGCTGTCCGCCGCCGACCAAGGGTTGTAGCCAAGGTGCGGCGGAACCGCCCGCAGGAACAAGACGTGGCGCGGCGGCGGTGTCACCGCCACTGCCCCCCAAACCCTCTTGGATTTGCGCCAAATGCGCTTTATAGGCATTGTTCGGGTCTTCCGTGCGTATCGCCTCAACCCGCTTGCGAATCTCCTCCATCCGCTGCAATTGGGCCTCGCGGCTGTCGGTCGGGCCAAGGTCCGCCGCCTTCGGCCCGGTTTCCAGCCCCATTGCGGCCTTGCTGCGAAAATCCGTCACCGGCACGTTGGTTTTTGCCGCAAGGGCGGTTTCCAGTTGCTCGATCTTCCTGGCGTGTATCCGTTGAATATCGCTGTCTTGCTGTTCGTTGCCCCCTGCGCGGCTTGGCGGCACGGGCGGCTTGTTCAAGTCAACGCCGCCGCCTTGGCCTGGGCGGGCTATCGGGACTTCGATTTCAGGTTCAGGCGGCTTACCCTTGGGGGTTTCGGGCGGGGCGGCCGGCTTCTGCTCGGGAATCATGCCATCGACGAGGTTCCCCACGATTTCCTTGGCGAACGTCATGCTGCCGGTCTTGTTGGCGGGGGTGTCCGGCCCGACCTCGGCTTTTTGTTGGCCGCGGTCATAGGCGACCATGCCGATCATCAACAGGAACGCGGCAACGCCGCCGCCAATGAAGTAAATCGGCAGGTTGTTGACGCGGCGAACACCGGTCGGGACGAGTTTGACCGGGGAATATTCGGGTGACAGCAACTTGGGGTCGGCACTCATGGTTTCATTCCTTGGGCGGCGACTCGACCACCACCACCGACACCACGATCCGGTAATCCTTAGTGGTATAGCCTTGCGGGATGGCGGCAACCAGCTTCTGGAACGTTTCGCCGGGCCGGTTGGTCGTGGCGGTGGAACAGAATATTTCGGACCCGTTGCAGGATACGCCCGCGTTCACGGCGGCACGTTCTGCGTTTGATAATACAGCCACTGGTAGGCTACCCTCCGCTTCGGGCGAATCGGGCAGGGAAACCACCTCCGTGGCCCGTACAGGGGACTTTACCGACAGATTGGGGTACGCCTGCTGGGCGCGGTCATAGGCGACCATGCCCATCGTCAACAGGTGTGCGGCAATGCCACCGGCAAAGACGTAGACCGGCAGTTTGTTGACGCGGCGGATGCCGGTCGGGCCAAGGTCTGACAGGGGGGAATCGGGATTAAAATTGTCTTTTCTGCTCATGTCGTCACATTCTCCTGCGGACCCAATAACCCATGGGGGAAAGGCGGTCGTTTGACACCCCGTAAACGCGGCTGATGGTCTCGTTGCCGACAGTGGCCGTCACCCGGTAGCTGTCCACACCCACACTGTCCACGACATAGCCGAAATCCGCCCCCACGGCGGTCATGACCGCTGCTTTGGCTTGGTTCTTGGAAGTTGTAGCCTCTTCGGCCAAGGCATAGCCTTGGCCTCGTAACTGGCTCGCTAGGGCAGTGCCGAAAGGGTCCGCCGTGGGTTGCTTCAAAGCAAGGTAAGTGCTGGCGGGCGGGTACAGGGCAACCATTTCCCTTGCCGTGTCCTCCGCCATTTCTACGCTTTGCGTCGGTGACAGGGCTTTCGCGTAAAACCCTCGCTGCCCTTGGGTGGCGCATCCGACACTCAAAAAAACGGTAGCCATGACAAAAAACAACCCTCGACGATCCATCATTGCGCCCTCGTGATGGTGACGCGCTCCTGTTGGGAACCGACACCGGCAATCAAGATGGCCTTGTCAAACAGCGTATCGACAATGTAGCGGTCAGACTGGACCCGGTAATTGACCAAGATTTCCTCGGCCTTGTCGCTCCAAGGGAAGAACCCGTCCTTCCCGCGCACGATCAGCAACGTGGGGGCCTCGGTTTGCTCCAGGGTGCGGGGCATCTGGATGATGGTTTTCACGCCGTCGTTGTAAACCCGCACGGGCTTCCAACTTCCCTCCCCGTCAACCGTGTAATTGAAGTCCAGGTCGCCCAAGTATTCCTTCGTTCCCGGAATGATCCCCTTGGCGTGTTCCTCGCGGTTGCGGAGTTTGATCTCGTCCCATTTCTTGACCGTCTCGTCGGGGTAGGCGAACGACACTTTCGGCATGAACTGGGTGCGGTGTGACCGCAACCTCAAGCTGTAGGTCCGGCGGTTGGTGGTGGCCAGCAGGGTGGTGTCGAGGTTCACGTCCATCGGCTTGATAATCAAATGCTGGACCTCGGTCGGGCCATAGCCGGTGATCGCCGGTTCCACGGTCCAGCGCACGGTGTCGCCCAGATGGATCGAGTTGACCTGTTCGCCCGGTTGCAACTCGACATCGCACACTTGCAAGACCGCGCAAACGATACTCGGCTGAGTGGAGCCAAACAGGAATTGGATCGTCCCTCCCGGCCCTGCCACGGGCTTTACCCCGTGTTTCGCGCTATCTGCCCGCCACTTCTCGGCAATCTCGATGGCCTTCTTTTCCTGCGGTGTCATTTGCCATGTGGTTTCCTTGGACAAGTAAAGATCCATCAGATTTTCCGGCGGCTTGCCCTGTTGCGTTTGTGGCGGGTCAGCCAAAACCCCTGGGCTGTAAAGCAAGGCCAGGCTGACGGCTATCGACGTGCTGCGGGTGTTCATGTGAATTCCTGATGTTAAAGCTTTAAACTGTTCGTGCTTTTTTGAACAAAAGTTTCGTCGCAAGCTTTTCTTGTAAGCCTGTGTTTGCCTAGGTTCGTTCAACATTAATTGTATTTACTTTGGATACACAAAGTTGACGGCTTTATGATAGCCAATCAAAACGTATTGTCAATGGATACACATAAAAAAACCATCAATCAACGCTTTCGTCTCAATCCCGAAACACGCCGCAAGCTGGAAGAACTCGCCAGCCATGAAGGGCTAACCATGACCGGATGGATGGAAATGACCATCACCCGGGCTTATCGGGAAGCAAAGTTGGAATCGGGGAAGGAGGGAACTGAACCGGCAAAACGATCATCGGCTGAGTAGAGCCAAACAGAACTGGATCGTCCAGTTGATCGAACTCTGGTTTTATCCCGTTCCTTGCGCTGTTAGTCGATCATCCACCACTTTTTGGTAATGTTGATGGCTTTCTCTTTTCCTGTGCGTCGATCTTTGCCCCAAGATTTGAACGCAACAGGAGGCTGACGGCTGCTATCGCTGTGAGGTGGGTGTTCATATGCTTTCTGATACTAAAGGGATTGGTAAGTGTTCTGGCAAAAAAACATCTAGGTTGAAAAAACGTCTGTTTGACTGAAATTTTTACAGGAATGCACATTAAAGCAAATAGTGGGCCAAAAAAAACAAACTGGATTTGGATCAAAGCAGCGGCGATTTATAAAGCATCGGAGACTTGATTGGGGAACTTGAGGATAGGCAACTCCAATAACGGTTTACACCGTTGCTTGGTGTCAAACCAAAGAAATCGAATGTAACAGGAAAGATTGTTAACGAAAGACGGCTGTATAGCTTCGGCAGGTTAGCTAAGTAGTCGAAATGAAAAACAAAGAGAGATGTCTACATCAAAAATTTGCGCGGTTCATACAAATTTTGCATGATTGCTAATAGTTAGCAAGCTTAGCCTCTCGGCCAGTAGTGCGAGACTTTAATTTTTTGGCGTAAACGCTCTTGCTCTTTGGTGGCTTGATCTGTGCGAGTGGCTACGGTTTTTTTTGAAGGGGCCGATTTTTTCTTGGCGTAAAACGCTTTATCGTTGCGATTGAAATGAACTGGCTGTTTTATTCAACGCCAAAAGATGTAAGCCAATTCGCGATTCACACAAGGATAATCTTTAAAGGATAAAGAAAGAATAAGAAGGATAAGGAAGAAAAAAATGCTTTTTTTTTATTTAAAATCAATGGATTAAAAAATTCATGCGCGACCTGGATAGCCCGAGTAAGGGTGTATTTTGGTGTCAAACTTGGGCCGTTTTCCGCATTTTTGGGCAATGGACGGTGCCATTTTTTCAACCCGCGACCTGGATAGCCCGGTTTTTTTGTGACCCGCGACCTGGATAGCCCGGTTTTTTTGTGACCCGCGACCTGGATAGCCCGGTTTTTTTGTGACCCGCGACCTGGATAGCCTGACTAAAAATGACCCGCGACCTGGATAGCCCGAGACCCGCGACCTGGATAGCCCGAAAAAACGTATGACCCGCGACCTGGATAGCCCGGATTTCAGATTGGTTTACCCATCTTATCCACAGGCGCGGCAGGACTGCGTGGGTCTTTGGCTTGTTCTAGCAAGGCTGTGGATGCGACCTTTGCGTCACTTCGGCGGCGATTGGCAGCTTTTTGTTCGGTGGCAAATTCTCTGGACGTATATAGGGTAAAAACCACGTCTTTGATTTGGCCGCGAACGCCGCGTTGTTCAACTTTTTGTACCATGGAGAGTACACCCAGATTTTTGACTTCATCCCATGCGTCATCAACGGCTGCCACGGCATCACGCATACGGCTGTAGCCGTCCAGCAAACCGCTATCCCGCTTAATCGTGCTGAACCGCATTTCAAAGCTGTTTTGAAGACTGGCCTGGGTGTATTTCAAAACTAATTGGCTGATAATCCAGCGGGCAAGCTGGCTGCTACATTTCATCAATCGTCGGTAATTGCATTGCCGGTAGGTGATCTGGTTTATGCTATCTGTTACGAGGCTATGAAACTGCACGAACCATTTAGCATCGGGGTCGGCGGCGATGCCATTCTTATTAACCTTCGCTAGCGCTGGCAAATAGGCTTGCGAAATCAGGCTAGGATCGTTTGCGTCGGATTCGGTATCAAGGATGGAGATTTGAGAGTAATGCAGGACTTTTAGACCTTCGGTCAAGCTCTCATAGGTCATGGCATGGCCTTGTGCGGCGAGCTCCTTCCGCAAGCGATACAGGGTAAAGGCTACTCCACTACAATGATTCACCTGATCGAAAAATCCCGCGTATTGTTCAGCGGCGAGTTTTCGCAGGGCGTGTTCGATCAGTTCTTCTCGTGAGCTTGGATAGTATTCGATGGTTTCCTCTGTCAATTGGCCTTTCTTATCACATACTTGAATTCTGGCAGGGCGGATTTGGGCTGTGTAAATCTTGCCCCGATAATGAAACTCAATTTTACGAATTGGCAGAAATCCACCCGGCAATCGGATTTCTTCCTGCTTTTTGCGTGGTAACGAATAGCGAGGGATGCTATCCCACAAGTCGATGGCGTTTGACAGTGCGTCTCGCTCATCGTTGGTGTTGGCAAAAAATTCTTGAAATAAGCTTAATTGCTTGTTGCTGAATGCCGCTATGGGAACGTGCTTTAGTGTCCTACGTCTAGGTTTTGTCTTGGTTGTTTCGTTCATTCCTCATCCCCAATTTTATTGTTTATGACTTCGCGGCCAGAAATTCACCAATGGCAAGGATTCTGGTAAAACATACACAGCTTGATAAATACCAGAAAATATTTATGGTTGTGTCTGCATGTCACCCTAACATCTATGCTGTAACCTTTACTCAATCACTGGTTTTCGGATGAACAACAGTTTTTTTGATCGGTTTGGGCCTTATTAAACATGGTAAAGTCCTTTGAATGAAAAATTGTTTTCATGAAAAAATTATTTAATCATAAAGTCCGATGCCCTTGGTAAGCATCGAAACATTCTTTCAACAATTCGTTTAGCTTCATGTCGCCATCAAGGGCTGCTTGCTTAAAGGCTTTTACAAATTCAGGTGGCATACGAAATTGCAGCGGCACAAGCTCAATGGATGGAACCTCGCCGCGCTGTCGCATTGCAGCTTTTGGAGGCTTGGATGTAGGACTTAATTCGTTAGCGGTTAAAGGGACAGCCTTAGCCATTGGCAACACTCCTAAGTTTATTTAATGAAATATTGTTTTCATTAAAACATGATTTCACGTCACGCCATAATCCTGCGATTTCCTGTGCCGCTTGGCCGCGTCCCGCCAATTCCGGTGCCGAGTGACCATCTGTCATAGCTGCCGCGTAAGGAACTCTGTCGGCAATGAAAGTCTTTGCTACACGCCCATGATGGGATAGAGCCGCCACAGTCTGCGCCGTTATACTTGCGTTTGTCTTGGCTTGCGTAATGACGAAGATAAAAGGCTTTCCTGCTTCCTGTGCAAGTGCCACAGTATGGGAAACCGCCCATAAATCCGCCGGAGAAGGTCGCACAGGGATAAGAACAAGATCGGCCAATCTAAGAACGGCGGCGTTCTGTTCAGAAATGGTCGGCGGCGTATCAATAAAACAATAAGCAGCACCGTGATTGGCAAGAACCGATAAACCGCCTTCCAGTTGAGATAGAAGCACATCAGCACGTTGCGGTCTCTCCGCGTCGCGTCGCTCGTGCCATACACTCAAGGTACCTTGCTTGTCGGTATCAATAAGCCATGTAGGACTGTCACCTACGCGCTCGGCTTCCACGGCTAAATGGGCGCAAAGTGTTGTTTTACCACTTCCGCCTTTTTGGGATGTCACGACGATTGTTTTCATGAAATAATTCTTTGTTGAAAGTTTTATTTCATTAAAGAATATATGAATTTGAGGGTAAGTCAAGTGGGTTACGACCAGACCCTACAAGGCAGCTTGCAATCCAATCGTCAATGGCATTGGCCGGTTGCCTATCATGCCAAGCCATCGGCCTTCGTTTATTGGAGGCTATAATGGCAAGCAAACACCACTTCGATCATTCAAACAACAACACGGACCATCACGATGAACAAAGCCGAATTGATAGACTCCATCGCCGAGAAAACGGGCCATACCCAGGCCGATACAATCAAGACACTTGATGCCTTGCTGGAAACCATCGAGGCCACGGTTGCGGGTGGGGACAAGGTGCAACTGGTCGGATTTGGAATCTTCGAGCCGCACCACCGCGCCGCAAGGGCAGGGCGCAACCCCCAGACCGGCGAACCCATTGAGATCGCCGAAGCGACCCTCCCCAAATTCACACCCGGCAAGTTATTTAAGGATCGGGTGGTGGAGGCGCACAAGCCCAAGCCGAAAACCAAGGCGGCAGCAAAGGCCAAAACTGAGGCAACTCAGACTGCCAAACCCAAGGCCAAGCCTAAAAAGGTATAGAATCTGCCAATATGCCGAAATCGGATGGCAGGTGTTACAACGTCAGGGGGAATGGTACAAACGATCCACTGCCATCGAAACGATTGATGGCTAGTGCAATGGGTTGACGGACTAGAGAGGAGATAGGATTATGGCGGATACATTGAATCAGAAGGTGGTCATTTGGGCGAGTGGCAAACTCGGCCAGCAGGTGGGGGCTGGCGAGTGTTGGGACTTGGCGAACAGCGCCTTGCTTCAGGCGGGTGCCGGAAGCTCGGCTGACTTTGGCCCGATGGGTGACGATGCCGATTATATCTGGGGTACGCCTGTCCCCGATTTAAAGGATGTCATTCCGGGCGATATTTTGCAGTATCGCGATTACGTCATGACCACCGCCACCAATACCGATGTGACGTTTGCGGATGGCACGGGTTGGGTTGGCGATGCTTCTGCCGAAATTACTCATCCTCACCACACCTCGATAGTCTCGGTCAATTCAGGCAATGGGGACTTGACCGTATTCGAGCAGAATGACAAAGGCAACCATGAGAAAGTGAAGTCAACCCCGATCCGCTGGAAGGATGCGGCAACCACCACCAGCACCACGAAGAAGATGATGACACGCAAAGATACGAAAAAATCGGAAATGGCAACGGTCATCGTCACCGTCGATGTTTCCGTCACCGGTACGCTTAAGGCGTACAGGCCGAAAGTGAAGTGAGGGCGATCCGGGGCTGCGATCCAATCGCGGCAAACTGACTGCCATCCGCTGTTTACTATAATTACTCGGAATCACGCCTCATGGCACTCAGAAAGTCCGAACTCTATTCATCCCTCTGGTCAAGCTGCGACGAATTGCGCGGCGGCATGGATGCCAGCCAATACAAGGATTACGTCCTCGTCCTGCTGTTCATCAAATACGTCAGCGACAAATACGCGGGCGTTCCCTTTGCCACCATCACGATTCCCGAAGGTGCCAGTTTCAAGGACATGGTGGCGCTCAAGGGCAAGCCTGACATCGGCGACCAGATCAACAAGAAGATTGTCGGCCCGCTGGCCAATGCCAACAAGCTGTCCGACATGCCGGATTTCAATGATGCCAGCAAGCTCGGCACCGGCCCTGAGATGGTGGGGACGCTGCTCACCAACCTCATCGCCATTTTCGAGAACAAGGCTCTCGATTTCTCCAAAAACCGCGCCGACGGGGACGACATTCTAGGCGATGCCTATGAATACTTGATGCGCCACTTTGCCACCGAGAGCGGCAAGAGCAAAGGCCAGTTTTACACCCCCGCCGAAGTCAGCCGAATCATTGCGCAGATCACCGGCATTCGTGAGGCGAAAACCACCAGCGCCACCACTGTCTATGACCCCACCTGCGGCTCCGGTTCGTTGTTGCTGAAAGTGGGTGACGAGGCCAAAATAAAACCCACGCTGTATGGTCAGGAAAAGGATGCCGCCACCAGCGGGCTTGCCAGGATGAACATGATCCTGCACAACAACCCGACTGCCCTCATCATGCAGGGCAATACCCTGACCGACCCAAAATTCAACGACGGCGGCACACTGAAGACGTTTGATTATGTTGTCGCCAATCCACCGTTCAGCGACAAACGCTGGAGCACCGGCCTTGATCCTTTGCATGACCCTTACGAACGTTTCCAGCCATTCGGCACACCGCCCGCCAAGCAGGGCGATTATGCCTATCTGCTGCACATCGTCCGCTCGCTGAAGAGCAACGGCAAAGGCGCTTGTATCCTGCCACATGGCGTTTTATTCAGGGGCAATGCCGAGGCCGACATCCGCCGCAATCTGCTTCGCAAGGGCTATATCCTGGGAATCATCGGCTTGCCCGCCAACCTGTTCTATGGCACGGGCATCCCCGCTTGCATCATTGTCATCGACAAACAGGATGCCCAAGCCCGCAAGGGCATTTTCATGATCGACGCCAGCGCAGGGTTTATGAAAGACGGGCCGAAGAACCGCCTTCGCGCCCAAGACATTCACAAAATTGTCGATACCTTCACCAGGCGGCTGGAAATCCCCAAATATTCAAGGATGGTGGGCTTGGAGGAAATCGAAAAAAACGAATTCAACCTCAACCTGCCGCGCTATATCGACAGCCAAGAGCCGGAAGACATCCAAGACATCGAGGGCCATGTGAATGGCGGCATTCCCCAAGCGGATGTTGATGCCCTTGACGGCTACTGGGCCATCTGCCCCACGCTACGGAAAACCCTGTTCAAAGAGAATCGCCCCGGTTATCTAGCCCTAGCTATGGAAAAATCCGCCATCAAGCCTGCCATCTACGAACACAGCGAATTTGCCGCCTTCATCACCGGCATGAATACCCATTTCGACCAGTGGCGGCAGAATAGCGCCAACACGCTTAAACAACTGGCCGCCAACTGCCATCCCAAGGAAGTCATCGCCGAATTGTCAGAAGGGCTGCTGGCACATTACCTCGGCAAGCCCTTGATTGACCAATACGATGTTTATCAGCACATGATGGACTACTGGGCCGAAACCATGCAGGACGACTGCTACCTGATCGCCGCTGACGGCTGGAAGGCCGAAACCTACCGCATCATCGAAACCGACAAAAAGGGCAAGCAGAAAGACAAAGGCTGGACCTGCGATCTGATACCCAAAGCC
>Ga0194049_1000827_pt1 | contig 10288 bp, 9 predicted proteins | sample JunL2225m_MetaG_FD_148665 | JGI IMG/M metagenome (GOLD analysis project Ga0194049, IMG submission 148665) | Anoxic zone freshwater microbial communities from boreal shield lake in IISD Experimental Lakes Area, Ontario, Canada - Jun2016-L224-25m | ecosystem: Environmental > Aquatic > Freshwater >... | reverse complement strand
TTAATATATTTTAATTCAAAACTGAATCCACACAAAGCTTCTTTCAATGAAATTATTTTTATTAAAATAAGGTCTAGTCCACGGCGTTGAAAATCAGTATTATTTTCTACTTTAATAAATATTTTTATGTCTCCTTTGCAGGTTTCTGCAAGAATATTTCCCTTCTCTCGTAAAATGATAATTTCATTATCATCTACCCCTTTATTTACGGTTACGTAAAGTGTCTCTTGTTCAAATACCTTGTTGCCATTTTCAACAATCCATCTCTCAATCTCTACTGGAACATTTGCACCAGTTAAAACCTGTTCCATATTTATAGTAACTGTTTTGATAATTGGTGTTGGCTTTTGTAAATTTTGCGTCATATTTTGCCTTATACCTACATTTACTGGAATACCATTATGGAAAACGCGAATATTTGGATTGGATCCAAAAGGCATTCCTCCCATTCCTCCCATTCCAGGCATTCCTCCCATTCCAGACATTCCTCCCATTCCAGGCATTCCTCCCATTCCAGGCATTCCTCCCATTCCAGGCATTCCAGCAAAGAAAATATTTGCAAACAACTCATCTATATTATTATCAAACTCTGCTCCACCAAATCCACCCGTAGAATTCATCCTTATAAAAGGATTGCTATTCTGCATGTCGTATTTTTTCCTCTCATTTGCGTCTCCTAAAACTTGAAAAGCCTCATTAATCTTTTTAAAAGTATCTTCTGCAGTTGGATCTCCTTGATTCTTGTCAGGATGATGCTTTAAAGACATTTTTCTATAAGCTTTTTTAATCTCATCTTGAGTAGAATTTTCTTGAACACCAAGTGTTTTATAATAAGATTCCTCGCTCATTTAATATATTATTTATTAATGAGATAAGCTTAAATAATTATTAACGAATATATTTATATTCCTTGAAACTATGGAAAATGTTAAAATTGCCGTTAAAAAAGAAATAAAACAAATTGTAAACCCAAACAACCCTCCACTCTTTATACATAAGTTTCAACCAATATTTTTCAAAGATTTTGAGATTGATGTAGAAACAGTAGAAATCTTAAATATTTTGATTGATATGAATAATTTGAACATTCTTTTTATTGGAGACATAGGATCTGGAAAAACAACACTATTAAATGCCGTTATTCGTGAGTATTATGAGGGATATGACCCACAGCAATTTGCCGATAATATTTTACATATTAACAGCCTAAAAGAACAAGGAATAAATTATTATCGCAATGATGTTAAAACATTTTGTCAAACGTGTTCCTCCATTAAAAATAAGAAAAAGGTCATTGTTCTAGATGATTTAGACTTAATAAACGAACAAAGTCAACAAGTTTTTCGCAATTGCATTGACAAGTATAGTCATAATGTGCATTTCATAGCATCTTGCAGCAATCCGCAAAAAGTAATTGAAAGTTTACAATCTCGGTTGACAATTATTAAAATTAAACCACTACAAAGAGAAAATCTCTCAAAAATAATGAACAAAATTATAGATAGTGAGACAATTTGCATTCTTCCTTTGGCAAAAGATTTTATTCTTAACATCTGCAATAATAATGCAAAAATATTAATCAATTATATGGAAAAATTTAAATTACTTGACGAAGATATTACTTTGGAACTTGCAACAAATGTATGCACAAATATTAGTTTTTTGACTTTTCAAGAATATACAGTGTTGCTAAAAAAAAATAAACTGCCACAAGCAATAAAAATTTTGTATTCTATATATGACAGAGGTTATTCTGTAATGGATATATTAGACAATTATTTCTTGTTTATTAAAACTACAAATATTCTCACAGAAGATGAAAAATACAAGATTATACCATATTTATGCAAATATATAACAATATTTCACAACATTCATGAGGATGAGATTGAACTTGCTTTATTTTCTAATAATATAATTAACATTTTATCGCAATAACATTTTCTTAATTTATTTATTTTATATACAATCAATATACAATAAATGTCTACACAAATATTTAAAAAACAAATACCGAATGAGCTATTATTTGAGCTGTTGAATAAATTATCTTCAAAAACAGATAAATATTTTATTTTTAATAAAAATTCGTTTAAAAAAGGCAATTTTGATTCAACATTTTTAAAATTTATGGAAGAATGCATTCCATATTATCAAGTTTCAAAAAGAAAATATTTAGAAAGAAAGTTGACGTATAATAGTTTTACTACCATTTTGCGCCAAATTTGCAACTTTAATAGGATAAAATACACGTCACAAATAAAATATGACAAATCTGTTTATGATATTATTTATTACATTTATTTTGTTAATGAATAGTTATGGTTTGTGTTAGTTTGGTTTGAAAGTTAGATTTATTTTCGTCTTGACCCATGAGTATTTTTACTTTTGGATTTATGCGCTTTTTTTGTATGAGGTCTTGTCGTTGCCTTTTTTGCTCGTGTTTTAACGCCTCTTGCAAGAGAATCATCATTCTCTTCAAATAATGTAGCCGCTTGACTTAAAAGGGTTGCTTCATCGCCAATTGTAAGTCTTTCAACCGGAGAAACTTTTGTTGAAAGTCTTGGGGATCTTCTTGGTGATGCTAAAACAAGAACATCTTTTTCAATAGGTTCATCTTGGTTTGGAGGTTCTATTTTTAAAACATCTATCATTTCTTCGTCAGCAATTGTTTTTGGCATCTCGGCTTTTTCAATATGACTAGGAGCAATAAGCGCGCAAATTGCTTCATTGCTTATAGTTCTGTTTTCTGGTTTACAAATGTCAATATTATTAGATAACTCCATGTAAATTCTCAAACTAACTGCCACATCAACAAGGGAATTGTGAAGAGTACCATTTGCCTTCTGGTGGAATAACAGCTTGTGAGCATCTTCCAATTTTGGTCCACGAACGTATCGTTTACCATATTTATCTAATGTATAGTCTATTAAAGGATTGCCATCTTCTCCAATAACGGGACCTTCTTCACCATATATTAAACGAGGAAGATTACATCGCGCCTTTCCCTTGTGCATTGTGCAAAATTTAAATTCGCTTTTTGGATCATAACTCATTTTTGTCTTGAATTCTTGCAAAAGACTTTTGGCTGTTTTTGTCAACATTTTATTTTCTTCTTCATCTTTTCTTCTATTTACAAGAGCAATCTCCGCCAAAATAACATTAATATCATATTGAATATTGTGACCAACTACAAAGTCGGCATGTTGATAAGCAGCAACAAAGTCTAACAGGGCGGTCAAAATAGGAATTCCTTCATTTTGCGATTTTTCATCACTTATACCATGAATATTGCTTGATTCTGGTGGAATTGGATACTGTTCTGGTCTTAAACGAATAATACTGTCATACATTTGCAAAGTTGTCATTCGCTCTGTATCATACAAAATAAAACTTAGTTGAACAATGCGTGGCCATGCTTCTGCTCGTACCTTTGCATCTTTAAAGAAATTTTCAGCAAATTTTTCACCGGGTAATTTTGGGGGTTTTCCAGTCGTTTCTGTGTCATATGCTAGAATAATTGGCATTCCTATAATATAGTTAGAGGTTTAAATCTATATTATAGTAATCGTATAATACTATCAATTTTATTAACAAAACAAAAGCTTATCAATATTTTTCCTTAGGGACATAGTTTCCAAGCAAAATGGGTTTTAACCCCCACATTGGTGCTGCGGAAGGAATCTTCCAAAATGAAACCCAATCTGGTTTGTCATTTATTGGCTCAATAACACCACCTTTACTATCAGGCGTATTTGCTAACAAAATGTATTTACAGAGAATAACATTTCCCTCTAATACTTGCTGAATAGACATTCGTGCAAACCATTCATAATTTGTGCGATTTAAAATCATTTTACTAGGAATCCAGATCCCATAAGCATTTGGATAAAAATCTATGTAATCTTCGGCTAAAAGCTCATCTACAAGAACTGGTTTATCGTCCATAGTTTTTATGCCAATCTCTTTTCCGTCAATTAAATTAATTTTCCCACTTGAAACTCTTGCATTGCACCAACGATCAAAATCACCTAAAAATTCCGCTTGCGCTGTATAATCGTTGGAAATTATGCGTTGCATAAACTCTATTAATTCTGCAATGGTTTCGTTATTCTTTGGTGCTCCCATAAAGCTAGCATCTGGGTAGAAATCTTGCGTCGTTGACGTTATATTGGTATTAACGTTTTCACAAATAAACATCTTGTCATTTCTTGTTCCCTTTAAATACAACTCTTCCAAATTCTTAAAGCACAAGAATGAGATTGGCACAGACATGCCACCATAATTATAAATCAACTTTGCAATCGCCATTTGGCGAATATAATCTCTTGTTGGTGTACCAATTGTGCTCAAATCAATATTCCATCCAGGAATCAATTTCTTAAATGTATTATCATCAATTAAACAAATATGAAAAGAATCTTCGCAATTCTTAATAATACTTTTTACAGTTAAATACAAATATGGTTGGTTGAGATCAAATGAACTTCTTGAACCGAAGCTTTGCCAGTGCCTAGAATTGTACTCGTATGGTATATGAATCCACATGATGGGCTTTTTTGCCTTGGCTAAAGATGATTCGTTCAAGAGATATTTCTTTAATGAGTCTTCTTTTTGATTTTCCATGTACTCAACCGTGGAAATCTTTTCTTCATATCGGCGATACAAAATTCCAGCAATAATCAATAGAATTAGTAAAATTAAAAAATTTAGCATGGATAACATTTATAATATACAATAATATTTTTATATTTCATTTTTATAGGTTGGTACGAATAAATGCAATCTCTTCATCAGTAATTTTAAAGAAGTCAAACATCTTTTTCTCATCAGTTTCGCCAGTAACTGGAAAACTCTGCAGGATCCGGATATTATTAAAATTTCCCCATCTGCAAATATTATTTATAAAGACGTACAGTGGATGCATGAGGATTTTTGCAACATTTTCAGCATCCGCTTTACTTTTGCACTGGATAAACACAATGGATTGGGTCATTCCACAATTATCTACAAAGACACCATATTTGTCCGTTGTGCTAATAAATACCTTCCAACCATCTTGGAACTTGTGTGGTCTTGATGCGTAAACTGTTTGACTAGGTGTGTGAATTAATCTATACTTAAATTCGGGCGTCTCGTCATTGGATATGATGTCTCTCTTAGTATACCTGTGCAAATCGCTGCTTGTTTTAACCTGAAATTTTTCAAGAGCCTCGTTGTCAACAGTTTTTTCAAGAATGTTTGAGACAATATTATTGTAAACTAGAGGGATATATTTTCGCTTCTTTGAGCAAACTTCTCCGCAATAACTTTGGTTTTTCCATTGACCAGATACTGTAATATTCTTGTATGCTGGTTTATTTTGGATAATATACCATGTAAAACTAGACCCAATTTTTTTGAAATATTTTTTTGCGCTATGAATATCTAGATGAACAATTTGCAGACTAGTGATAATCTTAATGAGCTTGTTCCTGTCTGCATAAGACATCCAATTGTCAGGCGTAATAAACATCAAGTATCCACCTGGTTTCAAAACAGAGAGTGCTTTCTCAATAAAATCCTTGATTAGATTATGGTTCTTGGATGCTCGTTTTCCATTTTCCTGGAGTTTAGCATAAGGCGGGTTCGCCATTACCAGATCATACAAGGTTTTGTGCGTCGATGTAATAAAATCCTCGCTTCTAATATTTACTGCGTGTTGGCCTTGACAAAAGACGCGTTTCACATTTTCCAACCGATCCTGGTTAATATCGTTAAAGGTTAGAACATTTTCTACAATTTCTTTTATTGGTTTGTTTGTTTTTTCAAGAAGCTTGAATAAAACAGGTACGGCAAAATTTCCATTTCCGCAACAAGGATCCAAAATCTTCAAATCTGTTCTAGACCAAAATTCATCGGGTATACTAGAAATCATCTCCTCAATGCATTCAATTGGCGTTGGCTCGTCATTGCTGCTCTTGTATGTAGACTTGTCTTTGTTCAAGTTTTCGTTGAAATACCGTTTCAACTCTTCAAATGAAGTTGTTTTAACATTGGGGCCTTCTACTGGACCGGATTCTATTACAAGCTCAACTTCTTCTTTTACACATGGTCTCTTTCTTGCCTGGTGCTTTTCAAAAAGACTATTTGTTTTAAATTCTTTTTGACATTTTTCGCATTTAAATTGTGACATTACCTTAGTGTTTCTTTTAATTATTAAAATAATTCTATATCAATTTTAAATATTTTATTCTCTTTTTAATTTTATTACAATTTTATCATAATGTCCGTGTGATATAGTTCCGTTTTCAAAATTTGCTTTGCCATCATATAACCAATCTGCTACCCACTGCACTCCAGAATAACTCAAGAATTTTCCAAGCTGAACTGCATTACCAATAATGCTTATATCGTGTACATAATTTTCTATTATATCGCTTGATCCAATAAACTCATACTCTTTATCTGGAATAAAATTATCTGTCTCTTTGTCCATTTTTACAATGTAAATAATATAAAATAGTATTTATGTTGTATTATTGTAAAATAAAAAATTGAGATCCTTAAACTAAGTATATAGAATTGTAACATTGACACAGAGATGGCAACTTACGTTGAATCTGACTTAGATACTGGAGCACCTCATTTCCGCGCCATTGCCCGCCAACATAGACATGCAAATTATACGCTTGACAAGGTTATAAACGAAGCAGTTGATAATATTGGAAAAAAGGCAAAAAATATTTCCGTTTATACACATGTGAACCATATCGGCAAACTTGAGTGGATTAGAGTGAGCGACGATTACGAGAAAGGATTTGAAAACATTCATCAGCGTGGATCACAAAATCCTTTTAATATGGGACATATTCGCGATGGACAATATCTTGACGAGGAGACAAGCGAGTTTGGTGTAGGTCTAAAAGCTGGTGCTCTTTCGGCGGGAAATGTTTTGCGGGTGTGGACAAGAGTAGGCGAGGATTTCTTTCAAGTCATTCTAGACTTTATGAAGATGGAACAAGAACCAGACGTAAATAAGTCGTACAACCCTGTGATAAAGAAAATTAGTCAGGCAGAATATGCTGCGGTTCATCCATTTCCAAATGGATCCACGATTGAGATCAGCCAAGTGCGTTCACAAATCTATCCAGTTACAACACAAGAGGATATTACTGAATTCCTTTGCAATAATGTTTCTAATAAATATTCATTGTTTCTTAAAGATGGACTCTCTGTTAGCATAAATGGAGAGGTCGTTGAGCCAGAGTATGACTGGTTCGAAGATGAAAAGTGTGCACTATTTACTGTTGAAAAGAAGATTTATTGTATGGAGAATGCAGAGACTAGTGAGAGAGAAATATTTGTTCTAAGAAAAGGTGAAAAAAATGTCACGTATAAGAGATATAACCCTTCATCAAAAAAGCATGTTCAAGCGACCAAGGATTCAATGCACGACTTGCGTATGAAGGGATATAAATATACTGATGTTGACACAAGTAATCCTAGCTATAAGAGCGATCCTTATGCAATAAAAATGGAATCTACTACTACATTTTACAGCGATCTCTTTCACAAACACGATACAGATGGAGAGATGCCACTGGATCGCGTAGAAATCTTCAAGGCTGGAAGAAAATATGGAAACTTAACCATGACCAATCATACAAATGGTGCGCAAAATTATACTACGCATCGCATTTCATTTCTATCTAAGAAACTTGGTAAGGAGCTTGGAATTACTTACAGCAAAGATATTTCCATGCAAGTTCAAAACGATTTGACATGTTCTATTCGCGATAGCGTAAAAGACAGTTGCAAGGAGTTTAACGCCGACATTGGAAATAAAAAAAATATGGAAAACTGTGAAAAAATCATTGAGTCTGGTCTGGTTGACTGGCTTACTTGCAATGTGAAGAAACTTTCCAGTTTTCATAGGAAAAGACGCGAAGAGATGGAGGCAAAGAAAAAGGCATTGGATGCAGGAGTGTCTATTAGTGACATCAGCTCTCAAGATGAAGATGAAGATGAAGATGAAGATGAAGATGAAGAAGAATCAACTGAACAGCAAATAGAGTTTATTATTGAACAAACTATTCTCGTGCCTTCTGCTTCTCAAATTAATTCACAGCCTACTTTGATTGTTGCTAGCGAAGATGAAGATGAAGATGAAGATGAAGATGAAGCCGAAGAAGCTCCAGTAATTGAAGATCCAACGCCTTATCCAGTTGGTCCAAGCGAACACGCGCGAATTACAGTTGAAACGGGTGTTAATATTCTTGCATTGTGGAAAGAGTCTAATCAAAATCTCTCTACTTTTGAAGATATTATTGAAGGAATGATTAAAAAGTATCAAGATAGATCCTCTTGCGATCAAATTGAAGATCTGCTCCAGTTCATGACATTTGAAAGCAAGTATCGCGCATTTATTCATATTATCAAGCGACGGTATCCAGATGATGATGAAACAAAAGATATGTTGGGTGGAATTGAGCTCCATCGTGTATATAAAGAGAAATTCCCTTAGACTAGACTTTAATAGAAATAAACATCGTGTGCAACTTATATAGAATTAATTTATTAATATATATCATAGGAGCAATTTATAATGTTCTATTATTTTCTTTTTTTTGCACTGTTATGTCAGCCATCTAGCTGTTACACGCAACAAACAAGTTGTTCTGCGTCAACATTTGGAGTTTAAATAGTTCAACCCAAACTTACACGATAGTTGCAGTAGTTATAGGAATTGTTATATTTGCAGCATTTGTATTTTGCGCATTCCAACTTTTTAAAAAGAGAAAAACACCATTTCAAAAATGGATGGATGTTTATGGAGAAAATATCCCAAGTACTGTCTCTAAAAAAACTCAAAATTCAAACGATGAGATTCATCACTTTTACAGAAAAGATCCACAAAATTCACGACTGTCTATTAACCCTAATAATTCATTTTCTATACCACCAAATATGCGCGAATCGTCTCCGGTCTTTGTTCCCTATCTACCAAAGAATGAAAATAGAAGATATTCTCACCAAACAATTACTCAACTAAATACTCGTCTATAAATATAGAATTATTTGTTGATTTTTATATTTATATTTATATTTATACGTGTATAAAATGCATGTATAAAAATAAATATGTTAATTCAGTCTTTTCATGGAACTCCAGAATTGATTGTCTTTCTTTTTGCTTTCCTCCACCTGTTTTGCAAAATAATAGGCTCTTTTCGTGGCTTCTTCATTCGTCTTTTTTTCGCGATTTGTTAATAATTCCATCGCCTGTCTATCGGATAGAGGCGCGGTATCTTGAGTTCCGCGAAAACTGATAATCTCATTTACATTCCTGAATTTTTTCACATTTTTATAGTCTTCGTCTGTAACAGGAATAATAGATTCGCGATGTGCTTGTCGCAAATCTTGATATGGCAAATTGCTGAAGATATCGGAGGAAAAACACTGTGGTGCTTCTCCGGTCAAACTGGACGCAGATATATTATTGCTATAAAAATCATTTATATCTTCGTGGCGAATCAATGTACGCGTTTCTATCTTTTTTCTCTCAAATTCCCCCTTCATGTCTGCAATTGATATATTTGTTTGATCACTTATATCTTCATTGGAGCCAAACCAATCCCCATATCCACTCTCTTCCGCTTCACTTTTCATTCTATTTTTTTCAAATTGATCATTGAACCAATTATTAAATTGCTTGGCGTCTTTCATCTTCTTATTTTTTTTAAAAAAATTTCTCAGTATCTCCTCTTTGTCTTCCTCTTTTAAGCTTTCACTATTATACTCGGTATTCTCATTTTCTGCAACCTTGGATGATTTGTTTTTAAATTCATATATGGAATATAACATCTTGTAAGCTTTTGAATAAAATAAAAAGTATTTTGGTGGAAGTTGGGATTTATCTGGATGTGTTTTTAATACTAATTTCTTTGCATTTTTTAGATCAGCTTCATCAAAATCTTCTGGAACGTATAACAACTTTAATATGTCATCTAGTGAATAATTGTCTAAATCTAAATCCAATTCTTCTTCTTTTCTCATTCACTAGTTTATTATATTAGTTGTATTTATATTTTTGTTGTTTTAAATATTGTTATCAGGCTATGGGGTTATCAGGCCATGCATCTGTAAATTTTGTTAGATTATTAAATTGATTTTTATTTAAAAATATTGCTTCGCTTACATCATCACAAATATTAAAATATTTTTTGAACTTCTTCTCTATAATGGCTCCTGTAATTTTTGTAGTATTTGTTATTTTGGTGCTTGCTAGAGGCAAACCCGCAATCCC
>Ga0194049_1000823_pt1 | contig 10320 bp, 6 predicted proteins | sample JunL2225m_MetaG_FD_148665 | JGI IMG/M metagenome (GOLD analysis project Ga0194049, IMG submission 148665) | Anoxic zone freshwater microbial communities from boreal shield lake in IISD Experimental Lakes Area, Ontario, Canada - Jun2016-L224-25m | ecosystem: Environmental > Aquatic > Freshwater >... | reverse complement strand
TTTTTCAAACTTGAACTGCTCAAGACAAAGCATCAACTTAACCATTTCGCGCTCAAGAGCAAACTTTACATCAAAGCCCTACAAGCCAGTTTCGCCGAGCTTCAACGGCTCACTGCGTAACATCAGTGAATAAGAGTGGGCATGAGCCATTCGGGCATCGGCAGGGGTTCCGAATCCACCGCGAACAAGCGGTAAGTGGCCCGGCCCGTCGCTATCGTCGCGCCGCCGTGGCTCTGGTTCATCAAGGCCAGATCGAAGCGGCAAAAGCGCGGCCATACCTCGGCCAGCCGGACTTCGGCCTCCAAGGTGTCGCCCGGCATCGCCTCGCCGAGATGGTCGAGGCGGAATTCCGTGGCGAAAAAGCCGCCCCGGGGGCAACGCCCCAAATGGCGCAAGGCTTTTTGGCAGGCCCGATCCACCAGCGCGGCGGCATGGGAAAAATAGATGTTGCCGACGAAGTTGGAATGGGTCTCGTCGGTCTCCAGCCACAGCCGGGCGCAGCCATGTTCGTGTCCACACGCCGCCTCGCGCCGCCACAAGGCCGTTTCGTCAGCCTGCGGATTGGGCAGATGGCCCAATGGCGGCGTGAACGGGCAGGCCTCGGGCAAAGGCAGGCGCTCGCGGATGAATTCGGCGAAGAATTCGGGGAACGGCGCCACCGTGGCATGCCCGTCCGGGCCCACGTCCACCCAAGTCAGCCGCTGTAGGCCTTGCGCCACGATGCGGCGGGGCGGGCCATCGGGGTCGGTCTCGGCCCATTGGAAGCCCAGTTCGAAGGTCGATGGCTGGCTGGGCAAGACCCTCTCCAACCAGACCCAAGCCCGCAGCGGCGCATGGAAAGGCACGGGGCGCAAAATCCGCACCCGCGTGCCGTTGGTGAGCATGCCCTTGCCGCCCACGTCGAAGGCATGGGCCAGCGCGGGCCGGATATCAGACATTGCCTCTTCGCGCAATTCCCCCATCCACGAAAAGAAGATCGACGCGGTGGGGCTCTTCAAGGGCGGCAGCGCCTCCTTGAAGGTCATCTCAATGTCGCGGCTGTAATGGGTGACGCGCCTTGGTTCGCCACGATGCCCGGCCAATTGCGCCAAGGCGATGGCCGAAGGGCCCGCCAGCACGAAATCCAGCACCCCGGCGGCTATCACGCCGTTCCTTGCGAGGCGGAACCTAGGGTCGCCTTCCACCACGCCGACGAAGGACACGCCGGCATCGGCCGCCCCGGCTTTGAACAAGGCTTCATGGATGGCCCAGGTGATGGCCCCCGCCCGGTCGCGGTCGTTCAATGCCCCGGTCAAGGCGTGCCACAGGTGGATCCTGTGCGCGGGCAGGACTTCGGCCCAGGGACGGGAAGACCCGCCAACCCGTTGCACATCACACCCCACCCGCCCGTCGCCGCAGACGGTCAACAAGCGGCCTGAATCGTGGGCGATGGAAACCCCCTGCCCTGACCGACCCCGCAACGAGGGCGCGCCTTCTGCGTTCCAAGTCAAGGCGGAGGGCGACAGGCCGGTTTGCCGGGCGATTTGCGCCGCCGCCGCCGCCCGCCGCGCCGCTTGGCCGCCCTCATCCACGCTGCCCAACGCGGCGTCCAGCCCTTCGATATCCGAATGCCCGGCCAGCCAGCGCCTGAAGGCGGCCTGGTCGGAAACCAGCGGCTCCAACAGGGCGTGGGCATCGGGCTGGCCGACATGATGCTCGACAATATTGACCCGATAGCCCTCATAACGGGCGACGGGGCGGCCATCGTCGGCATTCCAAGCCCGCACACGGGTCCCATAGCCGGTTTCCGTCCGTTCGGTAATCTCCGCCTCCACCAAGGCCGGACCAGCCTCCCAAGCGGCGGCATAAAAGACAATCTCGGCGATGCCGACCGGCAGGCAGAGGTCTTTCGGCACCAACACCTGCACACTTTGCAGCATGGCATCGAGGAAGAAAGCGTCAGGCACTGCGGCATCGGCTTCGGAACGCTCCCGGCGCAGCAGAAACCGGCCTTTGCGCCGCACATCGTCGGACAGATCAAGCGCCAGCAAGGCTTCGATGCGCTGAAACAGGCGGCCTTGGAACAGAATCGAGTCATAAAGATGGCCGCCGACCTCGGCCGGCACCTCGCGCCATCCCTCCCCCGTTCCGGCAGGCACGGCAAACTGCGGGCTGCCGGACTCAGGCCTGCCGAGTGTGCAGTGTGCGGCAAAGGCCGGATCTGCCCAAGCCGCGCCCGGGATGCCGATGCGCCCGGCCCAGCCTTCCCCTGTGGCGGCGCCCAGGGCCGCGTGGCGGACGTCCACTTCGATGGTCATGTCGCCTTGCTGGGTGGCGACGATGGGCCGGCTAATCTCAAGGTCCGCGAACCGCCTGACCACGCCGCCCCCGGCCAGCAGGCGGGCACCGGCCCCCATGGCGACCAAGGCTTGCACCGTGGCGAACAACGGCACCCCTCGGAAAGAATGGTCGGCCAGCCAGCCGTCCCGCTGCGGATTCAAGCAAGGCCTGGAAACCAAGGCCACGCCGGGTTCATGCACCACGCGGTCATCGACAAAAGGCAAGCCTGATGCCGCCGCCGTGCCCCGGGCTTGGCGCCAAGTCGGAAGCCCGTGCATCGGCGCGGCGATGACCAAGGGCAAAGGGGCATCGGCCTGCCCGCAGCATTCCAAGAACCAGCGGATGCCCTCCTCGATGGAAATCGTCCCTATGTTCTGCCGCTCCAAGGACTCCAAGACATTCAGCTTGGAGCCCATGCCCACTTCGGCCCAGACGCTATAGGCCAGACAGGCGACTTGCACTGCCGGACGGGCGCGCTTGAAATCGTCCAGGGCACCGGCCATGGACTCGTTGGCCAGCGCGTAGCCGCCATTGCCGGACATGCCGACGGAGCCGATCACCGAGCCGAAGGCCACGCACAGTTTCAGCGTGTCGCCGCCGACGGCGGACAGCAGATTCTGAAGACCCAGCACCTTGACGGCATATTCGCGCCGCAGCACGGCGGCATCGAGCCGCCCCGCCGCCGCCGGGCTGTTCACCCCTGCCCCATGCATCAAGCCCGCGAACTGCCGCGTCCCCAAGCGTTCGCCGCCGCGCCGCAGCGCCTCGCGCACCGAATCGGGGTCGGTCACATCGCAACGCAGATAGACCGCCTCCAAACCGGAGGCGGCGATCCGCCGCAAAGTGCCTTCGACCTCCGCGCCAGGGGCGTCCTCAGACGAAGTGCCGAGCAGCAGGGCTCGGGCGCGGGTGGCTTGGAGCAGGGCGAAGGCGCATTCAGCGGTGATGCCCTTCGCGCCGCCGGAAATGACCACGACCTCGCCGGCTTGCAACGGGATCGTGACGGCGGGCGAGGGTTCCCAACGTTCCAGCGACCTGCCCTGCCAAGACCCGTCGGCAACTCGGCGCAGCAGGGAGACGCCGGGATCGACTTGGGCCAATGCGGCCTGGACAAGGCCGTCCCCGTCTTCGGACTCGACCGCGAGAATGGGCAGGCCGGGGTTTTCCAAGGAAAGGCTCTGGGCAAAGCCGAACACCGGGGCTTGGCCATTGCGCGTCGCCAGCACCAGCGCTGCAACCCCCGACACCGCCCAAGCCCCGAGCCGGGCAAAGAACCCGGCCACGCCGTCGGCATCGGCGCGGTCGCCCGGCAGGGCGACCAGCCGCCAAGGCTGTCCGTCGGGCATCCAGGCCGGTCCGGTCCCGTCACTGATCTGTGTCCGTGCCCCCGCATGCGCCAACTGGCCGGCCAAACGCCCGGCCTCGGCGGCGCGTCCGGACCCGTGCAGGACCATGACCCGCCCGACCGCTGGCCGGCCGGGAACCAGCCTGGCCTCGCGCCAGACATGGGCGTAGCCCAGCACCGGCAGATCCTTCGGCAACAGGCCCGGCGGCACAGCCAAAGGCAGGCCGCGCTCGCCCGCCCCCCCAAGGATGCGCACGGCGGCGCGGGCGATGTCGCGGATCGGGGTCAAGCCCAAGGCCAGATCCTCGGGCAATTCGATGTCACGCGCCCGCAGCTCGGCGCGGACTTCAGCGACCTTGATGGAATCCAAGTTCAGGTCGCGGGCCAGCCGGGCCTCGGGCGAGATCATGTCGAGGTCGTAGCCAGTCTCCCGCGCCACCAGTTCGCGGATGATGTCTTCGATGCTGGTCCCGGCAGGGATGTCCGCCGCCGGCCCGGCCCGCCGCGCCCGCCGCTCGCTTGCTTCAAGCAAGGCAGGGCCGGGCGCCACGGTTTGGCGGGCGCAGGGGTTTTCGATGAAGGTGCGCTCGCTGGCTTGGACGAACGGACGCCAATGGCGTTGTGCGTAGAAAGCCGCCCAGTCGAGGGAGGCCCCGGCCACGAAGAGCCGGCCGATGCCGTCGCAGAACCGGGCATCGCCACCCCCGGCAGGCTCCAACGCACACACCGGCAGCGCATTGCCCAAGGTCCTCCGCGCCAGCCCGGTCAGCACACTGCCAGGGCCGACCTCCAGCAAGAAATCGCAGGATTTGGCAATCGCTTCGAGCGCCTCGCGAAAGCGCACCGGTGCCATGATCTGCCCCGAGAGATAAGCGAAAGGATCGAAGCGGCTGGGCGCCAAGCCCCCCTGGACGACGGAAAAAAACGGCAAGCGGGACTCCCGCTCGCCGCGGCGGCGGTCGGCAACCTGGGCCAAGGCTTCGGCGGCAGCGGCTATATGCCGGGAATGGAAGGCTTTGGAGACGTTCACTTCCACCGCATCGATCCCGCGTCCCCGTGCGAGTCCCGCGATGGCCGCCAGCGCCTGCGGATCGCCCGCGACGACGACTTGGTCGGGCGCGTTATCATTGGCGACGACGGCATAACCCAAGGCGGCGCTGGCCGCGGCCATTTCCCCGGCCGGCCCCGCGCCGCATTTCAACGCCAGCATTCCGCCCGGCTGCACGCCTTCGGCCGCGCAGGCTTGTGCGCGGACGCGGACAATTTCAATGCACTCGTCCTCCGACAGCAAGCCGGCCGCCACCAGGGCGGCAACCTCCCCCAAGCTGTGCCCGGCCACGGCGATGGGCACGATGCCAACGCGGCGCAGCCATTCCATCCATTGCAGATCCGTCATGACGATGGCGGGCTGGGCCACTTGCGTGTCGCGCAGAGCCGCTTCCCAACCGGCCTTGACTCCAGGGCCGTCCGCCCGCTCGACGGGAGGGTCGATGAAGCCGGACAGCCCCGCAGGCCCGAGGCCGCCGAACCCGGCATCCCAGCGCGCCCGCCGGGCGGCGGCCCAGCCGGCGCGCAGCGCCAGCCTGCGGCCCATGCCAAGGAACTGGGAGCCTTGGCCGGGAATCAAATAGCCGATGCGCAAGGCCGGGTTCGCCCGGCCCAGAACAACGCCCGCGGGGGCTTTCGGCAGCGCGTCCCCGGCGGCTCGCAGGGCTTGCGCCAAAGAGGCCAGGAGGCCACGCAGTTCCTCGACGGTTCCCGCCACCAGCGCCGCCCGCAACGGCCCGGCTTGATCGCGCAAGGCGCAGGCCGCAGCCAGGTCCACCAACTCGCCTTCGGCCATGCCTGCGGACTCAAGCAGGAGCCCATCGACACGCGCCAGCAAGGCAGGGACATCCCCGGCGCTGGCAATGAACAATTCGGCGGTCTGCGCCGAGGCAAGCAGCCATCCCGCCTCGCGCGTCGCCATGCCGCGCCGGGGGACGCCTTCCCCGCTGATGGCGATGTGGCAGTTGATCCCGCCAAAGCCCGCCCCGGACACGCCCGCCCTAAGGCCGGCCTCAGCCGCCAGGCAACCGCCTTGGGCGATGGGATAAATACGCGCGCCTGCCGTGGCGAAGGCGTCGGCTGGCGTCCGAAGGCCCGCCATCGGGGCCAGCACCCGCTGGTTGACGGAGAGCGCGGCTTTGATGAGGCCCGCCGCGCCGGCGGCGGCCTTGGTGTGGCCTAACAGGGTCTTGACCGAGGTCAGGCCAGTGCGGCGCAGCGCCGGCCGGTCTGGGGCGGGTGCGGAGGGAGGCTTGCCGCCCGCCGTGGCTTGCAGAAAGCCGAGCAATTCCTGGCGGTCGCCGACGGACGTGCCCGTGCCATGGCCTTCGATGAAATCCAGGGTGTCGGCGCCGAAACCGCTGCGCGCGTAGCAACGGCGCATCGCCATGGCCTGGCCGCTGTTCTTGGGCGCGGTGATGCCGCCAGAACCGTCCGAGGAAATGCCCCAGCCGGCGATACGCGCCCACGGTTGCAAACCCAGCCGGTCCATGTCCGCGCCGCGCACGAGCACCACCATGCCGCAGCCTTCGCCAGGCAGGAAGCCCGCCGAATCCTTGTCATACACGCGCATGATGCCGCTGGTCAGCGCCCCGGTGCGGGCGAAACCGACCATCTCGAGCGGGTCGAGGCTGATATCGACGCCGCCGGCCAGGGCCATGTCGAGGCGTCCGGCCTCCAGCGCCTCGCAGGCCGCGCTGACCGCCAACAGCGACGAGGCGCAGGCGCCATCGACGACATAGCCGCCACCGCCCAAGTCCAGCATATTGCAGATCCGCCCGGCGATGACATTGGACAGCGCGCCGGCCAGCGTGTCTTCGTTCGGCGGCGGAAACGGCCCCTTGAAGCTCTGCTCCACCTCGCCGATCAGCGCGGCCAGGTCCGTGTCCGAAAACCCTGCCCGCCCGGCCCCGTCGGCAATCGCCTGGCGCACATAGGGCCAGCGCAGGCGCAACAGGTTGGCGCGCGACACTTCACCGGTCAGGGAATTGCCCAGGATCACGCCGACGCGCTCACGCCCCACCGCGTCGAGGTCCACGCCGCCGTCCTCGATGGCCTGGACCGCCGTCGTCAACGCCAGCCAATGCACCGGATCGGTGGCCTCGAACGCCGCCTTGGGCACCCGGTTGGCCTTCCAATCGAAGGCGAAGCCGTCGATCATCGCGGCCCTATCCACATAGGTCTTGTCACGGTCGTCCCGGTTCGCGGACACATATTCGTTTATTTGCAAGCGCCGTTGTGGAAACTGCCGAAAGCCCAGGCGGCGGGTCAGCACGGTTTCCCAAAATTCTTGGAGGTTCTTGGCACCGGCAAACACGGCTGCCATGCCGACAATGTAAATGTCTGAACCCAAGGGAATGTTTGATTTAACGCAATTTTCTTTCAATGGTCGATAACGCGATGGTGTTGGGCGTGGCGTCGGCAGGCTTGGCGCACAGCGAACCTGCGGGCGGGTGTAACCCGTCTCCCGCGCGGGATGCCCCAAGTAGGGCTTGCCTAACGCGGAGAGAATGTGGATAAAGTGAGTTCCTGCGATCCAACGTGAGAAGCGGGACGCCTTCGGCCCATCAACAACATGAGGAACTCACCATGTACAGAGTACAACCGAATTGGGAAGAAGGCAAGAGTCAAAAATGAAGGGGCAGTTGGAAGGCCTGTGGCGGGATGTGGAAGCCTTCGCCCGGGAGGGCACGGCGGCGCACGAGGTCGAGTCGAACGGCATCTGTTCAGGAAAGTCCTTGGCATGGGGTTTGCTTTGTTGATGTATTTTTTCAAGCTCCTGGGGCAGGGCGACCAGGGTGAGCGGGTGGCCTTGGAAGACGGGCGGGTGCTGCGGCGCTTGGAAGTGACGCGGGTTAGGCGTTACTTGTCGGTGTTTGGCGAGTTTGTGTTGTCGCGTCATGTGTACGGGGAGAGGGAAAAGCAGGCCCAGGAGTACATACCGCTGGACGCGCGCCTGCCATTGCCGGAGGGCGTGCATTCGTACTTGTGGCATGCGTAAAGAAGCAGTCGCGTTTTGCCGGGATTATGTCGGCAAGGTCACGCAAGCTTGTATCCGAGACCAGTTGAATGAACCTGGGCACTGGCGAATCACAGCTAATTGCCACAGCGGCGATTTCACCAATTTCCATGGTCATAAATTCCGATTCGAAGGCGTGGCGCGAACGAAAGATCCGATGGTTAAATATCGAATTTTGGATATCGTTCCGGGCGATGATGCTGACGGTTCTAGCGAAGGTGATTGACATAGTACGGCTTATTGCCGTATATTCAAAGAATGAAAGACACAAAACCACAAACCGCACGCCTCGAAGCACGCTTGCCTGTCCATGTCCATGCGATGCTGAAACGTGCCGCTGAAATGGAAGGGCGGACATTGACCGATTTCGTCATCGCGGCCTCCAGCGAGGCGGCTCGGCGGACCATCGAAGCGACAGAGATCATCCGTCTTTCGGTTGACGACCAACGTCTTTTCGCTGAAAGCATCCTTAATCCGCCAGAACCGAACGCCGCCCTAGTGCGTGCTTTTGAGAAGCATCGGGAATTGTTCGGTAGCGAGTGAATTCCCCTTTCCGCCTCGAAGCCTTGGCAAGCAGCCATGACCGATCGACGTTCGCCAGTGGCGAAGCCCGGCTTGACCGCTATTTCCAGACGCAAGCCACGCAGGACATCCGCCGCCGCATAGCGAATTGCTTTGTGGCCGTCGAAATCGTGACCGGCCAAGTCGCCGCCTACTACACGATAGCCTCGGCCAGCGTACCCACGCCTGATTTGCCGCCTGACGAGGCCAAACGCCTGCCGCGTTATCCGACAATGCCCGCCGTTCGCATCGGGCGTTTAGCGGTAGACCTGCGCTATCAGAGGCTCGGGTTGGGGAAAGCATTGCTGGCAGACGCAGCCCTGAAAGCGATGACTGCCGCCCCCGCTTCGTTTGCCTTACTGGTGGATGCCAAGAACGACCAAGCGATGAAGTTTTATCAACACCACGGCTTCCGGCAGCTTGGTGGTTTGCCAAGGGTTTTGTTTTTGCCTTTGGCCACGGCTGAAAAAATATTGATCGATTGAATGGCTTCCAAACATCACCAACACTCCACAACCAAACGAGAGGCCGCTACAAGGCGGGCCATGATCAGCGCCGCGCCGGATTATTTCTCCTGGCCGTCCGAAGCCCGGGAACGGTACCGGGCCACCCTGCCCAAGGAGGCCCGCTCCCGTATCCGTCAATCGCTGCTCAAAACCCTGTTTGGCATCAACGCCGCCACCTATGCTGACGCCGAAACGGTGATCGACTCATTCGACGACGCGCAGTATCTGCTTCTGAACAGCGCGATGCTCCCTCTCACGGGCATTGGCGACGACTGTTTTTTCCTGAACGAAGGCATGGCCGACGGCACCAGCCTGCTCGACTTCGAGACCCTCTACGATTACGACCACGCCGACCATTGCTTTCAAGAAACCACGCGCCAGAAAGACGAACCCGTCACCCTTGCAAAACCGTACCGGGGAACCCCTTATTGGCGCTGGGCGCGTTTACAGATCGGCGGGGTCTTTCATTACGCCAATCTCTGCCTGCTGGCCGGTTATGTGAGCAGCAAGCTCGACGAGTTTGGCTTCGACAAAATCAACGCCTTGATCCCGAACACTTATGTAGACGGCAACGATCACGGCAAACGGGATGGCGACGGGATACGCTTCGACCTGCGGGTTGATGCCGGGGGGCTGGAGGGGCAGTTGGACGAACTCAATGAGCGCTATTACAGATATTTAGCCTCGCGTTGCGAAGCTCTCTTGGACGACTTTGATGCCAAGGCACCGAAGCGGCTTTACATGGTCGATAGAAGCCAGGAAAGCGACCCGCACAGGGATTTTGTATTCACCGACAAAACCGCGCTGCAAGCGGTGCGTTTCCGGCACTTCATGCGGGACAGCCAGGCCATCATGGGCGATCCAGCGGAGTTGGATGATCTGCTCGACCAAGAGCGCCACGCGGCGACCGATTTTCTTGAGCAGTCCCGTCAGGACATCCTCAAGAACTTTGACACGAAAGTCGTGAAGCTTCGCAAAAAACGAAAAATCATACTCACCGATGATGCCGCGAAAGACTTGCTGTGATGCCGATTTAACGTCAGCTTTTCCAAAAAGGGAATCTGTCATGTCCGCCTTATCCAATCGTTCGGAGAAACTGGACGCCCGACAAGGCACTGGGCATGTTGCGGATGCCAGGCTATTATTATCGCCAGGCAAATGCCAATACCTTCGCCAATCAGCATGAGTGATTTGGGGTTTGGTTATCATCCGGCAAGGCTTGCTGTGGCATGGCATCCGGGGGATTCAACGATGCCTGTGGGCCGAACGATGGTAAAGGCGTAATTGTTGTACAAGGATGGATGGCCAGAAAAGGTAGAATGCGGGGTTAACCACAACGTCCGACATCCGGCACCTGATCTGACCATGACTGAAATCATAGCAATCCTAAGCACACTGAGTCCACACTTGACGCCGCGCACGCTGAACCAGATGGTCATCATCGTTGATGCCATGTTGGCGATGGCCGGGCGAGTTACCATGTTGGGCCTGTCCCGCTGGACCGAAAAAGGCGGGAGCTATCG
>Ga0194049_1000819_pt1 | contig 10357 bp, 8 predicted proteins | sample JunL2225m_MetaG_FD_148665 | JGI IMG/M metagenome (GOLD analysis project Ga0194049, IMG submission 148665) | Anoxic zone freshwater microbial communities from boreal shield lake in IISD Experimental Lakes Area, Ontario, Canada - Jun2016-L224-25m | ecosystem: Environmental > Aquatic > Freshwater >... | reverse complement strand
TGGGGTGGGTTACCTCGGTGGGGCACTGGCGGGCATCGGCGTAGCGCAGTTGTCGGTCGCATACGGCTGGCGCGGGGTGTTTGCGGGTTTGAGTCTGGTGGCCGTGCTGTCGGCGCTGGCCGCAGGTTGGCTTTACACTGCACAGCGACAGGCCCATCGCCGGGCGCGTGAGGAGTTGTATGTCGAGTGAACCGAGCCCGTGGGTGGAAGCACACCCCGACCATGTACGGATCGATTGGGGTCAGGGGGTCGCAGGCGCATTTGCGGCGCTCTGGCTTGCCGACAATCGTGCCGAAGATCGGCACGCCAATGGACAACGGTTGATTGATGTCCTGGATCTGCCGGAGTCCGTGCGTATCCAGACCGCCACCGTGGTGGACGGCATGCTGCACGTGACCTTCGCAGGGACGGTAGCCCCCTTGGTACGGCCGCTCGCATGGTTGCGTGCGACCTTGGGGCCGCTCACGGCCGCGCGGCCGGAACTGGATCGCGCGGCGTGGCTGGACGGCGCGCGGCGCGTGGCGGCGCGAGATTTTGCCTGGCGTACGTACGCGGCCGTGCGTGCCGATGCGGCGCTGCGCGGCGTGTGGTTGCGGCGCTTGGCGCGCGATGGCATCGCCTTTCTGTCGGAGGTGCCGTGTGTGGAGGGCATGATCGTCGAGGTCGGCAGCCTGCTGGGCGCCGTGGCACACACCAATTATGGGGTGTTGTTTGATGTGCGCGCAGAGCCGGTGCCGGAGAACTTGGCGTATACCGATTGGGGCCTTGGGCTGCATACCGACAATCCGTATCGCGATCCGGTACCGGGCTTTCAGGCGCTGCATGTCTTGGTCGCGTCCCCAGAGGGCGGTGACAGTCTATTTGCGGATGGCCTCGCGTTGGCCGCGCACTTGCGCACCATCGATGCGGCGTCCTTTGCGTGTTTGACGCGCACCCCGGTGCCCTTTCATTACCGTTCGGCCGCGGCGGATCTGTGCTCAGAGAAGCCGCTCATCGCACTCGACGTCGCCGGGGACGTACGCGCGGTGCATTACAACAACCGTTCGATCGCGCCACTGCGCTTGCAAGGTGAGGCGGCACAAGACTTCTATCGCGCCTATCGGGCCTTTGCGCGGTTGTTGCGCGAACCGCGCTTCCAATTGCGGCTGCGCCTGCAGGCGGGCGAGTTGGTGGTGTTTGATAACCGACGCATCTTGCACGGACGCACCGCCTTCGTCAGTCAACACCATCCCCGTCATCTACAGGGCTGCTACCTGACCCGCGACAGTGTGCTCAGCAATGCGGCTCTTTTACCCTGAGGTTTTTGATGCACCCCGTACCGCCGATTGTGCAGCAGATCGAAGCGCTGTATGCGTCCCGCGCGCTCGGCAATTATTTTGGTGAAGCGATCACGCAACTCGAGCACGGACTGCAGGCCGCTTATTTTGCGCAAGCGGGCGGTGCGTCGGAGGCGGTAGTGATTGCCGCCTTGCTGCATGACGTGGGGCATCTGGTCGTGGACGTGCCCGCGGACTTGGCGGACTGGACGCACGACGCGCAGCATGAGCAGACCGGTGCCGATTGGTTGGCGCACTATTTTGGTCCGCAGGTCACAGAGCCGGTGCGCTTGCATGTGGCAGCCAAGCGGTACTTGTGTGCGACCGATGCAGGTTACTACGCACGCTTGTCGGCAGCCTCCGTGCATACCCTGCAACTGCAGGGGGGGGCGATGACACCGGCCGAGGTGGCTGCATTTGAGGCCAATCCCTTCCACCAAGCCGCCGTGCTGCTGCGCTTGTGTGACGAGCAGGGCAAAGTGCTGGGCTTTGCGGCGCCGGCGCTGTCGACCTATCGGGCGCGCATCGCGGCGCTGTTGCGCTGATCAACCCTCGGCAGTGGCGCCGCGTCGGCCGGTGCCGCGGCGCAGCGTCGCGCCGGCGGCAGCACCCGAGGCGCGGTCCATATGGCCGGCCAGTTGGGCGCGGGCCCCGACCGTGAGGGGCCCTAGAGCGGCTTCGATGCTGGTGGCGGTCGGTTTTGCGCCCGGCACGTACGCATCCATTGCACGGCGCATCGCGGCGAGATGTTCGGGCGAGGTGCCGCAGCAACCGCCGACGACGCGGGCGCCGGCATCAAGCGCCATTTGCACGTAGAGACCCATCAATTCCGGGGTGCCGTTATAACGGATGGCGCCGTCCACATACTGCGGGATGCCGCAGTTGGCTTTGGCGACCAGCACGGTGCCCGGATCGGCGGCCGTTGCGAGATTCAGGATCGAGGCGATCAGTTCCGACGGACCCACCCCGCAATTACTGCCGCAACCGGCCAACTGGTGCGTGCGCGCGACGTCGGCAAGTTCGGCCGGCGTGAGCGACATCATGGTGCGGCCATTGGTGTCGAAAGACAGCGTACTGACGACCGGCAGTCCGGTGCTGGCCGCCGCTGCAATCGCCGCTTCGACCTCTTCGCGCGAGGACATGGTCTCGATCCACAACACATCGACGCCACCGGCCTGCAGGGCGAGCGCTTGTTCCGTGAAGGCCGCCTTTGCATCGGCAATGGAGAGGGGCCCCAGGGGTTCGAGGATCTCCCCGGTTGGGCCCATGCTGCCGCCGACGAGGACGGTGCGGGGGGACTGATCGGCGACTGCACGGGCCAGGTGCGTGGCCGCGACATTCAGTTCGTGCACGCGCGCTTCGGCGCCATGCAGTTTGAGGCGATAGCGGGTACCGCCGAAGGTGTTGGTCAGAATAATGTCGGCGCCGGCATCGACAAAACGTTGGTGCAGCAGGCGGATGCGATCGGGGTGTGCCAGATTCCAGAGTTCTGGCGCATCGCCGGACAGGAGGCCCATCTCGAACAGGTTGCTGCCGGTGGCGCCATCCGCCAGCAGGTAGGTGTTGCGTTGCAACAGGTCGGCGAAGGCATTGCGCATCAGGCGTCTCCGTGCGGGCGAACGGCCGGATGGGCCGAAGCGTTTAGTTTAACGTATCGCGTTGCGACGCAGGCGTCGGTCACCGTAGTGGGTGCGTGTGCAACCGGTCAAATGCGGTGAGGAGCCGACGGACTTCTCTAAAACACCCCTCGATGGGCGGCAAATTACCCACTTAGATGTGCGCGACCTGCGCTCGTGCTGCGTTTGCAAGACAAGGGATCAACCCTTTCTTTTGCGGTGGGCAGCCAGTGATTGCTCGGGTTGCGCGGCTTTTATTTGCTCGGCGTGGGGCTTTGTGTGCTCCGGATGAACGAGGCCACATCGCTATGGAATTGTTTCAAGATCGCTTCGTTCACATAGATCATGTGCCCGGCCTCGTAATAGCGATAGCTGATGTTCGCTTGCAGGGCGTTGGGAATGGGCAAGTGATGCATCTCAAAGATGCCTTGGTAATACGGCGTCGCCAAATCGTAATAGCCACCGGCCAACAAGATCTTCAGACCCGGATTGGATTTCATCGCAAAGGCAAGATCCGGCATCACGTTGGTACCACCCCACTGCTCGGATGCGGGCGCGCCATTGGGCTGGTGGTGACGTAGATCCCAAGAGAAGCCGTCGGCGTAAATATTAACCTTGTAGGTTTCGTTCTCGCCGTACTGGAGGTCTTTGCGCAGGTATTGATTGATCGCCGTGGTGTAGGCGCTACTGATGGCATTGCTTTGCGGATCGTATTCGGCCGTTTCACTGAGCGGATTCAGATCCGGGCCTTTGTAGCGAGAATCCAAGCGTCCCAACGTGGTCTCTTCGTCCAACGCCAGGGTTTTGGTAAAGGCGCCGCCGGAGACCCGTAAATCGGATTTCAACAGATAGGCCACCGGCAAGCCGGTGTACTCGTGCAGTTGCTGCGCCACCGCCTGCTTTTTGGCGGGCGACAATTCGCTGCCTTGCAGCAGGGCACTGGCATAGTCGCCGAGAGCGAACTGGGCGACTTCGGTTAAGAACGGCTCCAGAGCGGCGGGCTGCTGCGGCAGCTTGTGGTGGTAATAGGCGGTCGCCGCATACGTCGGCAAGGCGATCGCGTAGGCCTGATCCACGCCGGGGTTCGTTTTCGGGCCATCCACGCTGTTATCAAAGCTGAGAATAGCCGACAGCAGGATGATGCCGTTCAGATCGATCGTGCCGAGGTTCGCCGCGATCACGGCACTGCGCGGGGTGCCATAGCTTTCACCGAACAGATACTTGGGCGAGTTCCAGCGATTGTATTTGGTCAGAAAACGGCTGATGAAGTGCTTGAAGGCCTGTGCGTCGCCGTCCATGCCCCAGAACGCCTTCTCTTTTTCTTTACCGAAAATGCGGCTGAAGCCAGCGCCGGGGGCATCGATGAACACCACGTCGCTGACGTCGAGGAGGCTGTAATCGTTATTGATCAGTCGATAGGGCGCCGCGCTGTCGTGTTGGGTGTCGGTGGTGACCACCCGCTTTGGGCCGAAGGAGCCCATATGCAGCCACATGGTCGAGCTGCCGGGGCCGCCGTTGTAGAAGAAGGTGACCGGGCGCTGCTCGCTGGCGGCGCTCTTTTTGAAGTAGGCGGTATAGAACATCCGCGCGGTGGCCGGTTGCTCGTCGGTTTTGCTGGGCAGGTCGAGCCCTGCGGTGGGCAGCACGGCGCCGTCGAGGGTGAGCATGGCGTTCAGGGCGTCGGTCGAGCCGACGGTGAGGGTGCCGGCTACGGCGTCATATTGGATGACTTGGCCGTTGACCGTGACCGCACCACTCGTGCGCGCATCCGGTGCCGCGGGCACGAAGGCGCCCGCCGTCTTGTGCGTCTCGGGCGCTTCGGTCTTGTCATCGGCGATCGCTGGCATGGGCTGCGCACTGAACGCCGCCAGCAGCAGGGTCAGAGGCCAATGGAGTGCGGGTTGGTTCATGAGGGAGGCTTCCTACTAGGGCGCAAACGGGGGCAGACGGCACCGCAATCATTGTAGGGGGTGCTTGCGGCAATGGGGCAGTTGTTAGCGTTTTTTGCACGCGCACGGACGGTTACGCGCGGCCGAGTGCGCGCAGGTCGCGCGCGTGGGTTGCGCCTGGTACGTCCATGCGCCCCTCCTCGGCACGAACGCAGCCTGCACTGGGGGATGTCGACTGGCACCAAACCAATGCAGGTGGTGGGTGTTTGTCGGCAAGCGCGTACGGCTCGGTACGGCGATGACACACGCCCGTGGTGCTATCAGGCGTGCTATCGGAGTGCTTGCGGCTGCCTGTGGCAGCGACCGGAATGGGTCGATGGCTTGTCCGGCCCCTGACGTACGCCGCGGTGCACTCGCTGCACAGGCGGGTGGGATCGGCCCTGCGTTGGCATCGGGTCGCGCTCGGATTCGGCGCCGCCGCCGTCGACCGCCCGCACCCTCGCCGCTCTAGATTTGCCGCAAGGATTGCAGCGCTTCTGTGCACAACTGCAAATGGCGTTCGGTCAGGCCGGCCCCACGGGCTGCATCGGTCACGCTTTCCAACATCAGTAGCGCCAGTTCGACCTGACTGCGCATACGCGTGTTCTCGTTTTTGAAAAATCGCACGAGTTGATCGCGCGGATCGTCGACAAGGCCCGCATCTAGCGCGGTGGGATCGACATGTTCGCGGAACAGTTGGTCAACCACCGCTTGGTGTTGCACCAAGTAGAGGGGATTGATTTCCGCGGCGCGGGTGCCGGCCGCAGCGCCCGCCGCGGCGAGTGCCTCGTCCGTCAGTCGACGAAATCCCATCGTCCAGTCGGAATATTCGCGCCGTGCAATCTGCCGTCGATGGAGCAGTTGCACATCGGTGTTGCGCGAATCCACTTTGATGCGCCGCAGCAGTCGCTCCACGTCCTCTTCTTCGCCCTCCAGAGCCTGCAGGAAGGTCCCGTTTGCGTAAAAAAGCATACCGGTGACGGCATTGCCTGGATTATTGACGAGGCATTGGCGCAACAACGCCAGCAGGTCCTCTGCGGAGAGCGGGCTAGTGGCGCGGCTGACATAAGAGATGTGAATCATCGGGACATCACCACACGAAGAACCCAAACAGGATAGCCCAGTTTTCTGGCGAATCCCACGGGATGCGGTGGGGATTTTTGGAGGCTGTATCGGCGGCCTGGCGGCCGGGGTGTTGGACGTCGGGCGACCGCAGTGCCCGCTATGCAAGCGCGGCGGACCTGATTTGCGCTGCCTGATCCTGGCGGCTGTAACGTCGCAGTGTGGAACCGACGGTTGCATCGCTTTGCGCGCTGTCAGGCGGATTTTGCGCGCGGTCTACACCCCTCAAAAATCATGAGGATCGCGTTCGGTGCGCGCTGGTGCGACCACGGTAATCCGGTGTTATTGCCACGGCATAGCGGGCCGGGGTCTCGGCGCTCTAGGCTTGCAGCCATTAACGAACAGTACATCGCGCAGTGAACGCGCACTCTGTCAGGACCGGTGGCCACACGGGTTGATCAATCGGTGATCGCTCGGTCACCGAACCCCTGCGGTGTAGTCTCGATTCGTCTGGGCGAACGATTGCATGTGCGATGCGGGGTGGGTTTGTTTACCAGCGGCCTGCTGTCTGCGGTGCCGTCCTACGCGGAACGTGCGCCGCCGGTTCTGGCGGCCAATAGGGATTCCGGTAGGGTGCGCACGTCTGCTGGAGTGCATATCGGGAGGCCTTGGTATGGGATGACGCCAGTAAATCGTTGTCGCTGGTCGCGCATTTGCGCGTGACCCGCGCGCGCCAGTGCCAGAAACGGGTCGTCCTTTGGTGCACGGCAGAGGCGCCGTGTGGTGGTCCCGTGGACTGATTCGGCGAGTCGTGCGTACCAGCCAAAGAATGCCTGACGGTCGTGCAGGCGGAGATACCGATTGCATTTTTGACGCACGGTCGTCTGCGCGCGTTCGGTCAAGGTGTCGTTGGACACCCAGACGCGGGGCCTGATCAGCCGGCTGACGGCGCGGCCTGCGATCGACTGTGGTAGGAGCAATCGGCTGAGTAAAATATTCGTGTCCACTACGCCGCGCGTACTAGTCATCCGAGTGCAGCAGCGCCGCCAGTTTGCTGGCCGTCCACCGGAGTGCAGCGGCCTTTGCGCCAACGCGGTCACAAAATGACTGCAAATCATGCGCTGCGAGACCGGGCAGTCGGTCGTATTCTTGGGGTGCAATCAGGACGGCCTGATCTCGGGCGTGCCGGCCAATGACGATCGGGGCCCGTTGAACGGCGTCCAGTGCCTCGGCAACCTGTTGTTTTGCATCGGTGGCAATGATGTAGCGCCGGTCGGTCTCGAGACGTGTGTAGGGCACGAGAGCCACATGGTGCGAAATGTACATAAATGTACAAAATAGACGCTGCGTGGCGCGGACTGGCTCGTCAGGTCTGGTGGTGGGGCGGATCGCGTGCTGTTGGGTAGGACTAGGCTCGCCGCGTCCGATGGCCCATCCTAGGCGCCAAAGAGGGGTGTACAGATGAGCGCCAGTGCAAGTGTGTGGACGGTGGGGGTCGAAATCGCCGGCTGGGTGGGGGCCACCCTGATCTTGGCGTCTTACGGCTTGCTGAGCCTGCACCGGGTGCAAGCGACCTCGCCGCTGTACCAGTGGATGAATGCCATCGGCGCGGTGGGCTTTGCGATCAACGGGGGCTGGAATCATGCCTACCCGTCAATGACGCTCAACATCATCTGGCTGGGGTTTGCGCTCTACGGCTTGACGCGGGGTCGACGCGCGGCGCGCCGACCCCGTTGACTCAAGGGGTCGCCGGTGCGGTCAGCAACTCCAAGCCGGTGGAGAAGCGGCGCTTGAAGCCCTTCCACAGGGTCACCGGCGCGGTGCCGGTGCTGGTCATGTCAAAGCGCGGTGCGAGCTCCGCAGGCCAGGTGGTGTCATCGATGCGCGGCACCAACCCATCCAGGTAAGCCGCGCGCGTCTCGTCGCCCTTCACATAGCGATCGAGGAAGGCGGTGATCATGTGTGTGTTGATCGCGATGATCTTGTCCTTGCGCCACAGCGGATCCTCGAACCAACTGAAGTTCCACAGATCGTTCGTCATCTCCGGCGGCGCGGGATCCAAGCCGATGCCGTGGCCGCCGCCGAGGAAGGTCAACAGATACCGTGGGGCGTGCACCGCGTGTTCGAAGAAATCGTGCGCGCCGGTGCCGTAGTTGACGGTCAGATCATGATCGCCGGCGATCAGCAGTAAGGGCGCCTTGATGCCCTCGATGCCGTGATCACCCCAGACGTGGAGCGTGCCGCCGCCGGCGGGGGCCAAGGCCACGACCGCTTTGAGATGCGGCACCACCAGCGAGGCGGCCAGTGGATGGCCGGCAGCGTACGGCAGCATCACGCCACCGACCACTAAGTTCGCAGGACCGGCCGGATCCAGTGCGGCACCGGCGGCCGTCAGTACGCCGTAGCCGCCCATCGAGTAACCGACGAGCGCGACGCGGGTCGGGTCGATCAGCCCCTCGGTATCGAGGCTGCGGCTGAGCGTGCGCGCCACGAAGGCGATATCGAGGGGACGGCGCAGCAGGGGACCGGCGAAGGTGCTGCGATTGCCGATCATCGGGTCGACATGGCGAATCGCGGCGACCACGTAGCCTTTGGAGGCCAGATTTTCGGTCAGCCACGACAAGGCCACGGTGACGTTGGAGTAGCCATGCGAGACGATCACGAGGGGATGCCGACCGGCGACGGCAGGGGCGCCGCGGACGGCCAGGCCCGGCACCGTGAAATGCGCCGGTGGGGCGGGCTCTTCGGACACTAACTCATCCGCATAGTTCTCGGCCTGGGCGCCGGCAGCCGGATGCGCGGGGTACCAAATATCCACCACGATATGCCGATCGTGTTTGGGTACGACGCCCGCGGCGTCTGCGGCGAGCACGTCGTACTGGTCCGGGTCGACCAGTTCGATGGTGCGCACGCCGACGCGATCCGGGCCCAGGGCAGCCAGTTCCGGCGCATCAATCGGCGGAATGCTCGGCGGCGCGGCGGCCCACGCGGTAGCGGCGACAAACAAGCCGGCCCACAGAGCGAGCAGCGGGCGGTGGTGGCTGTGCAACATAGGCAATAGATGTCCTGGTGGGGTGCGTAGTCGGGGGTCACGCCGCGCCATGCGACGGGTTCCTCTCCGAGGAGGCCGATTCTAGCGAGGCCTGCGTTCGGGCGGGGACTGTTTGGGTATTTTCATGGGCCAGCGAGGGGGCTGGAGGCGCCGGTCTGGTCGCTACCGCTATCGTCTACGCCAATGCAGACCATTTATGGCCGTTCATGAGCGCCCCATGCATGCCATCCACCGGATTAATAAACGTCAATTCCCGCGGGAGCGCAGCCCGTCGGTGGCCTGCTAGAGGGCGTATTCCTCTCCATTCTGGATAGGAATATAGACGGCATTGCCCGCAACTGCGATCCTGCGTATCCGATGTGTTGCGATGCAACGCGAGGCACGTGTCCTAGCCAGGCGCGACCATGCCCATCGCCGAGGACCCCATGACGCAGATGCCCCGCCCCCGCCCCCTCGACGGCATCCGCATTGTGGATTTCAGCCGCGTCTTGGCAGGACCGTTGTCGACGGCGTTGTTGGTGGATTTGGGTGCGGAAGTGATCAAGGTCGAACCACCCCAGGGGGATGACTACCGGGGGATCGGTCCGTTTCGCAATGGCGAGAGTGCGCTGTTTACGATCGTGAACCGCGGCAAGCAGGGCGTGGTACTCGATCTCAAGCAGCCGGCGGCACAGGCCTTGGCGCGTGCACTCATTCTGGCGTCCGATGTGGTGGTCGAGAACTTCCGGCCGGGGGTCGCCGAGCGCTTAGGGATTGGCGCGGCGTCCCTGCTGCAGGCCAAGCCGCGGCTCGTGTACGTGAGTGTCTCGGGCTATGGGCAGAGCGGACCGCTGGCGGATCGACCGGCGTACGACATCCTGATGCAGGCGAGCACCGGTTTGATGGAGGTCACCGGTGATCCGGCGGGGGAGGCCACACTGGTAGGCGAGGTGGTCGCGGATGTCGTGACGGGCTTGTATGCCTCGTGGGCGATCTTGGCGGCGCTGTTGCAAGTGCAACGCAGCGGGGTGGGCCAGCATGTCGATGTGGCCATGTATGACGCGACGATCTCGTTTCTGGTGACGTCCTTGGCGCGTTATCTGTTCACGGATGTCGTACCGACCCGGGTGGGCAATCGCCATCCCTTGTCGGCGCCCTTTGGCGTATTTCAGGCCCAAGACGGCCCGTTTGTGTTGGCGGTGTTGACCCATCGCTTCTTCACGCAACTGGCGGCGGTGGTCGGTCAACCGGACTGGCCTGCGGATCCGCGCTTTCAGACCGACGCGGGGCGACTCGAACACGAGGGACACTTGCGTGCGGGTATTGAAGCGTGGTCGCGCCGGTATACGGTGGCCGACGTCTGTGCGGCGCTGGACGCCGCTGGCGTCCCGGCCGCCTCGGGGG
>Ga0194049_1000817_pt1 | contig 10366 bp, 9 predicted proteins | sample JunL2225m_MetaG_FD_148665 | JGI IMG/M metagenome (GOLD analysis project Ga0194049, IMG submission 148665) | Anoxic zone freshwater microbial communities from boreal shield lake in IISD Experimental Lakes Area, Ontario, Canada - Jun2016-L224-25m | ecosystem: Environmental > Aquatic > Freshwater >... | reverse complement strand
AAACTCTGTTGGCAATCCGGTCATACTCACCTGAAGGCTCTCTACTGCTTTCGGAGGATCACGTTCTACCAATGGTGGCGGAATTGTCGTAGTAGTCGTGGTGGTCTCGGGAGGTGTTTGACCTTCGAGCAGCGGTTCTGGCTCAGGCACTGGTGCAGGAATCGCTGGCGGGATGCCATACATCGGATCGAGAAGGGGTAGTCGGCCATCAACCAGTCGTGCGACAACGACGAGTCTCTCCTCGGCGCTAAATCTTGGGTGACACGCTGTAAGTGTGAGGCGATTGTCGCCGACATCAGCCAAGACAAATTCATCTGATGGTCCAACGATGACATGACCACCGTCGACTGAGCGCACTTTGCTTGCCCAAGTAGCCACATATTCATTTGGATCCATTACTTCGTAGACCGCAGTGCCAAGCGCAGTGACAAGTGAGATCTGATCTCCGGGGAGGAGTTCGCCTATCCGACCAAAAGGTTCTCCGTATGTTGTGCGATGACCAGCGAGAGCCACGTTCCCAAGGTCACCAATATGTGCAGACCCGCGGTATCGACCAATCGCCGTACGAAGGTCAGAAACACCAACTCCCTCCACGACATATTTGTCGAGATCAATAGCCGGAACCATCATGCGAGCAATGACGTCACCATCTTCAGCATTTACTACTCGTCGAATTCGCTCAAGCGTCTGGGGATCCGGAGGGTTAAATGTGTTTGCCGGTGTTGATACGACCGGGTTCGTGTCGGTCGGTGCAGTTGCGGACGTTGTAGTTGTAGTTGTAGTTGTAGACGATGTTGTCGTGGGTAGCACAATCACCGGTTGAGCGGTCAAGAGGGTTTGAAACTCCAAAGCGAGATTCGACTGTGACTGTGATGCATAAACGCCAGTGCCCCACAACTGATAAAACAAAAACAAAATACCGATGAGTGCGACCCAAGCAAGTCCTAGGCCAAAAGTTCGTACTGGTCTAGTCCTCTTTCGAAGCGGCGTGAAAGACGCTTGCGACCTGGAAGATCTCCGGTTCACTTACGAGAGAAAAATCTAAAGAGTTTTTTGGTTGCTTCCGGTTCAACAGGAGTCGGTTCATCAAGGACAGTCAGTTCAGAAGTAAGTTGTTCCACATTTTCGGATTGACCGAGCAACGTTTGTGTTGAGCTGGCTCCAGGAATATTCTGACCATCAAGGACACTGCTGAGTCGAGAACTACGAGCGCTTCTTGTAGCCGATGGGCGAGGTATCGGACCAGTGTCCGCTCCGGTATCTATAAATCTCGAGACACCATCAGGTGGAGTTTGATCGTCCTGTTCTTCAGCATCAATGTTTCGAAACGACGACATTAGTTTTTCCCTAATTTCTTCTTGGTCAAGCCCGTATCGGCAAGAGCCAATTTCATGGCCTTTTTGCGGCTTCGGGTTGGCATTGCAAAGAGTTGGTTTAGACGAGTGACAACACGTTCAGAAACTTCATTCTCGATTTCGGCAGAGAGCGTGTCAAGAGCAACTTGGCGCTCGTCTAACTTTCGGTCAAGCCTCTTTAATTCGTCTCTGTGTGAACGGTGCGTGATGAGACTCTCATCCAACGTCCGCATGAGCTGTTCGGCGTCATGTTTCTTTTCCTGAAGCTCAAATATGTTTGCTTCTAATTGGTCGTGTTCAATGGTTGATGCTTCAATCTTGGACGCAAGAGATTCGAGCGATGCTTCAAGAGCACCCTTTTGCGACTCTGTTAACGCAATAAATTCAAGCATCTCAGCGTATTTGTCTTGAATTTCCGCAGTAACAGTCTCAATCTCGTTTTTCGACGACTCGAGTAAACGTAACTCGGTCTCCAGATAGTCACGAGAAATGCGCAGTGCTTCTACTTGGGAATCACTATCTGAGCCAATGAGGTTGCCGAGTTCAGAAAGAACGGCACTTCGCTCAGCCTGAACTTTTTCGAGAGACAATGTTGCATCGTGCCGAATTTTCTGAGTGGCAGCGACTTCTTCTTCTAGGAGCATGAGTCGAGTAGTGAGACTCACTTCAAACTCCGCCACTTCTGCAGCCTTCTCTGCTCTTCGTGTGTCAAGTTCTTTAATCTCGAGCTTGCGGCTTTCAACTTCGTTGACAACTTGAGCCAATATTTGACGAGTGGTTGTGATGGCAATTGTTGACTCGTTTAATCTGACAGTCGCAGCCTCGGCTTGTCGAATTGCTTCGTCAGCGATAATTCGCTGTTGTGCTGCATCGACTTCAGAGCGGGTAAGGGCGGATTGCAATTGTTCTGCGCGGGCCAACTGAATCGCAACTTCCTCGCGCAGCGAGTTCAGTGCTGCTCTTTCACCGACTAAATTCTCGCTCAATGAAGCATGGTGGGCTAGGAGATACTCAATTTCGCGTCGAAGTGCATCTGATTGATCAGCCATGATGGCCACGTGTCCACGTTGGGCGACAATGTCAGTCTCAACTGCAAAAAGCTCATGCGATTGAACTGCGATCTGAAGGCTTGTCTGTTCAACTTCATTCTTTTTTGAAGTCAATTCCGACTGTGATGCGATGAGATCCAATTTCTTGTCGCGCAGTTCGGTACCTAGATCGCTCAGTGCATCTCTAGTGAGATCAATTTCGGCAAGAAGGAAATTCTGTTCAGATGGCAGGTCATACGGCGAGATTGAAACACCGCGATGACTTGGATGGGCCACTGGAGAAACCGCGTTCGAGGGAGTGCGTGCAAAATCGATAACTCGCATCTCTGGAACTTCCGTATCATCAAGCAGATTGCGCAGTTCAATCGCGCTATTTGCCGGGTTGCCAACAAGAACCAAGGTCCCGACCATTTTGGTTGATTCCGCGGCATGACGAAAAACGAGACGACCAGCTGAAAGCCAAGTATCGATCACGTGTGGGGCAAGACCATCAACTTCGATACACATCCACCACCTAAAAGCACGCGAGGCAACAGAAGAGTCTGAAATTTCTTGCATTGTTGATCGCAGATCAGAAAAAATGACTCGAAGTTCACGCTCAGAACGAACCATGTCGGGTTCACATGAATTTGCAATCACGATGTCAAGAGTTTTGACCTCAGGCATTGATGAGATTTTGGAGACGAGATTTTCGTTCGAGTCAAAGTTTGGTGTCCATTTGATGAACAGTGAATCTTCAGCGCGACTTGGCTCTATTTTTATCAACTCGTTCATGAACAATGAATTGTTCCCAGCGATCACCAATCGATTTAATGATCTTGGCAACTCTTTGGTTGCGTCTGGATCATTTTCTTTATGTCCCAATAGTCGATTGAGGCTCATTTGACCTTCTTCGTAGTTGGTGATGAATTCTTGATTTCTTGCGCGTCAGTACCGAGACGCTGACGCCATGCTGCGATCGTCCAACGAGTCACATGCAATTTTCTTGCAACCTCAGAATGAGATTCGTTTGGCATCTCTACCATCTCAACAATCAAACGCTGGTAGCGCTTCAAGCGACTTGGCAACACTCCTGTTTTCAGCAATGACGAGACCATCTCTTCAGCCGTCGAGTTATGTGTTTCGATCAACCGGTAAATTCCTTCTTTGGCGAGGCTTTCACTAGTAATCACATAAGAAGGGTGATTGCTCATAAACACCCAGCGTTGTTTTGCCATCTTGGTTGCGCAAGGCGAACATTCTGAATCTGTGTTGTCAAATGCCAAATAGCAAGAGCAGGTGTTGCACACTCGGGGAGAAGGTAGAGCACTCATTTAGACCGCAGTAGCAAGTTGCTGAGGTACTAATTGACCGAATTGGCCAAGTGAATCAATGCTGTCAACCCCATTGATCAAACTCAAGACGTACGGTGCAATTTGCTTCTCGAGTCTTTGTGGCATGACCTTCGATCGGGGGAGTTCCAGCCATTCCACAACGAGTTTTCGAACACTTTGTGGCAGTTCGTTTTCTAACCAATATTGAACCCTTTGCTCAACCAGGCTTTTCTCTACCGATTCCTCAACGGATAGTTGCTCACATAATGCATCGGGCACTTGGGCAACCTCTTGTGGATGCCAGCCGATGAGCAGCACATCAATCAGATCAGAGCGACCGTTTACGACGGCATTTGCAATTTTGTAACGCTCATGACCAAAAAGTTGACGCTGCAGGCGGGATTCTTCGGCAATACATAAATTGCGAAATTGCTTTCGCAAAACTCGCTGCTGTCGCGAGAGGTAATCATCATTCCGTGCAGCATCTTGAGCGGCACGACGGATCAGTGCAGCAAGATACATGGGCCAGGTCTGCCACTGTTCCCAGTCGAGGCGAGCAACCGCGTGGTATGCGGCCTCATGCATGTGACTCGAAACATTGGATGGATCTGCGTTGGATGGAATTCGACGCACATTCGTTGCTACCTGCTGCCGCACCCACGGGAGTACTTCGCTCAGCAGCTCTTTGCGCAGTGATTCGTCACTGGCTCCGTTCGCTAAGCGTGATACGAGTGGTTGAAGCACTTCAGTCAGGAACTCGGGGGAAGTTGGGTTCGTTTTCATCAGTCATTGCATGATAAAAAATTTTCACAACTTTAAGACGCCGACTGAAGAGTTTGAGGATTGACTTAAAATGTTTGGTGGTACCCCTCGCACGTTTGAGAGCAGTACATAAAACAAACACTGCTTCCTCTGCAACGTTGTCCAATATCACCAACAAATGTTGGATTTTTTGATCGTTTGTCAAAGTTTTTGCCGACACAGTAACTGTGCGTCAAAACATCACTCAGGTCTCGAAAATTGTTATTCCGTTGACGGGAGTTGTTGTTGGTGCACTCATGTTGATCTTTGTCTCCGGTGGCAACTCGAGAGATGCAAAATTGACAATTAATGATCTTTCTAATTCAGTCAACACTCCAACTTCATTATCACCGAACACACCTGATTTAATCACGGCCGAAAAAGTACGAGAAGTCGCCGGTCCTACTCCTGCCCCGTTCTTGCAACAGGCAGGGATTGCTCTTGGGAAATCAACTCTCATAGAGAACTCTGCCGAACGTCTCGAAAAGATTCGCGCTCTAGCCGATCAAGTATCCGGGAAGGGATACATAAACGGAGAGATCAACGAAGAAGGTTTGATCAAAACAAGTGTTGGGTGCAAGTTGGCTGCGGTTGCTGCCGAGCCATTTGAAGCGATGGTTGCTTCTGCTAAGGCTGCCGGTTTCAATCTTGAAATTTCGGGTTGTTACCGCTCGTTTGCAAACCAAGTGATCAACCGTGACAAATGGTGCAATAGGGATTTATGCAATTTTGGTGCAGTTCCCGGAACTTCAAAACACGGAAAAGGACTGGCCATTGATTTCAAGGTAGGCAAGCGAGCTATTTCGTTTCAGGATCCGGTATTCCTCTGGCTACTGGCAAATAGTGAGCAATATGGCTTCTTTCACCCATATTGGGCTGGAGAAAAAGGTTCGGCCAAAGAACCATGGCATTGGGAATTTGGCGAGCGCACAGACAGCGAATCATTAGCAAAAACGGGAGATGTCGGTCGAGTGGATAACTCACTCATTGTTCCGCCGAGCGATAGGAGCACTTCGTGACTCTTGCACAGTTGACTGTTGCGGAACTTAATACGCGTGTGGTTGCGATTGCAATGGCATGGTTTGGGTTGCTGCTCGGAAGCTTTGCCACTGTTGTGATTTACCGTCTCCCGGCAAATGAACAGATCGTCAAGGGTCGCTCGCACTGCTCGACATGTAAAGCAACGCTCGGTTTTGTTGACTTGATTCCTCTTGTTTCATGGTTGATGTTTCGTGGGCGATGCAGGCATTGCCGTGCTCAAGTTTCATTTATTTATCCACTCACCGAAGTGGCAGCCGCAAGCATCGCTTCGATTGCCGTGTTTCAGCACGGTGCATCTTTGGCTTCAATCACATTGGGCGTGTCGTGTATTGGTCTAGCGACCACCGCATGTATTGATGCTCAAACACGTCGGCTACCAAATCGCGCAATTGTTTCGATCTTGGTGATTGAAACTATTGGTTTTGTCGTGTCTGCCGCAATCGAGGTTCATCACTTTGGCGAGCTCTTATGGTTGCAGCTCTCTCATTGGGCATTGCATTGCTCATTTACATCGTCACACGTGGTGGTTTGGGTGAAGGCGATGTGAAGTTTGCACCAGTTGTCTGGATGCCACTTGGTTGGCTCGGATGGGGCAGTGCCTTTGCTGGTTATCTCGTTGCGGCAGTGATTGCTGTCTGCTGGGCGGTAGTTGTGGGAATCTCTCAACGGAAATTTCGGAAGGTTTCAATACCTCTTGGCCCTGCACTTGCGCTTGGTGCAATTATCACAATTCTCACCAATTTCAGTTGGCCTCCTGGATCATGAAATGAAATTGAAAAAGTCGCGGATGAGCAAGTCCGAAAATGGATTTGCGCTGCTTGAAGCAGTTCTTGCAATTGGTCTCGTTGGGCTTGTATCCATCGGTCTACTCAATGTCTCCGTAGCCATGTCGGCTCAGTCAACATCCTCGAGAGATGTAATGATGTCAAGGCTTGTTGCTGAGCAGGTTGGTCAAAGGGCAACAGCGCACGGGTGCGGATTGCAGACAGGCGTGGAAGTAGCAACAGTAATTGCATCGACTGTTCTTCGATGCAATACCGCAATGGGCATAACCGGTGTTTTGTTTGGAGATATTGCAACATCAATAACGCGAAAAGAACAAAGTTATGTTGCGAGCCTGCGCACTCACTGGTTGCCGAGCACAGATGCAGACAACGATGCTTCAGTTGCTTGCGCCGATCTTGCGACCATGGAACCACATGCAATCCAACGGGACGTGATTCTGACATGGGCGGGTGGTGATGCTGCAGATAACACATACACATTGTCGCAAGTTGAGTCGCAGCCAGTAGATGCTTCTTCCACAACGAACAACTTTGGTGCGTTGCTCATCACCAATATGTCAGCAACCAATGCTGTCGACTTTCAGGCACCGCTCAATACGACGTATCGATTGAGGCGCTTCGCAACAATGCTGCCAAGCACAACGACTACAGCTGGTTGCGCTTGGTTTCCATTTCTTCCCGCAGGTTCTTATGTTGTGTCTGGCGCAGGCGAAAGCAACACATGCACCGTCGTGGTAGTTGCCGCAATAACAACTTCACTTGCATTCAGCGCTTTACCTACCGTGGCGAGACCAACATGTTTCGGCTAGATCTCAAGAAGTTATTTGCTCGTGACCGTGGTTCGATCGCCATGCTCGACGTCGTGGTGGGAATGCTGATCGTTGGCATCTTGACTGCTGCGCTGATGGGGGTAATCACATCTGCTTATGCAACTTCTACACAAGTTCAGAACCGCTCAGACTTTGTTGATCAGGTGGCCGACTTGGGTGATCAATTACGGTCAGCACTGACCGGCGCGACGCCCACTGGTGTGTGCCTCGATCGTGTTGCACCAAGCGCTGCTGTTTCAGTAAGTAATTGTCTGCATTTGAGCGAAAATCTTCCGGTTGTAGTCTCTGGCACTTCCACCAGCTTGTGTGTTCTCAACGGCATTTCCACTGGAACCAATACGGTTACTGGTTCGCCAACCAATCCGGTGCTGCTCGCAAGTCCAGACAAACGCTGCGTATTGGTTGACAGCGACGGATTCCTTGTTTCTACTCGAACGCCAGCAGACAGTACGACAAACTATGCAACTGCTGCATGGACGGGCACTGCTGTTCGAACCGATCTTGTTTCATTTGTCGCCGACAACGTGACCTTCACTTTCTATGATGCAGATAGTGCGCAGATTACGGTTGCTACGGGCGGTCTCACTGACGCTCAACGAGCACTTGTGCGAAGAGTGGTATTTAGTTGCTCGTTGCATTCCTCTGATGTCGGTCGACGTTCGAGTGAACCCGTCACTTTTGAGTTACTGGTTGGTGGCGGGCGGTTCGCGCAAGAACGTCAATGGCGTGGTCGATAATGATTCGAACCAAATTCAAACGCCACCGATTGAAGTCGGAAAATGGGCAGGCAATGCTGTTTGCGGTTGCGTGTATTGCAATTGCTTCGGCTATTGGATTGGTCGCTATTACTGCGGTTGGTAGGAGCCTCTCTACTGAGGCTCGTGTGCGCCGTCAAAACAATGTTGATTCGTTGGCCGTGTCTGCTTCTGAAGAAGTTTTTGGGCGTCTCGCCAACTCAATTAATGATCTTTCCGTAATTACGAGTCACCCTGGTTATTCAACGGGCACCGATGTGGATTCGACTGTTTGGGTACGTTTTGGCTCAGATGGTCAGGTCGCTTCTTGCACAACGGCGAAGCAGACATGCTTCACCGTCAGGCTTGGTTTGTATCCAAGTAATTTTCTTACAGCAACGTCGGGGGTTATTCAAGTAACTGCTCGTCAGTGTCGTGCCGCAACAGCGAGCAATTCGTCCTGCGTATTTGCACGTCGTCAAACCACGATTCGAAGTCGACTATTTACCGATCATGTGATCTGGGTTAATTCAGCCACAAGTTCCAAGTTTGTGACGGGGGATTTGATTAATGGTCCGATTCGACTCAATACTGCAAGTGGTTCCTTTGCGTATTGCGGCGCTCCAGAGATTGGCATTGATACGTCGGTTACGCCAAACGTGTCGTATCGAGTCGAAACATTGGGCAGTTCTACTACCGCCGTTGCATCTGGGTGCACATCAGTTCTTGTGCCAGTGATGAGTACAAATCTTGTGCCGCTTTCCGACACACTTGCGATTCCTGTTGTTTCGGCGACTGATTATGCAGGCCTTGCGGGAACAACAATCACTTCGTCGGTGGCATCACCTGCTGCGATTGTGGTTGTGGGCGACTCGCTACTTGTTAACGGCATCTCGCGGGCTCGCCCAACAAATGGTGTTCTCTATATTGACGGCCCAGCAACGCTACGGCAGACTTCAAATTTGGTTGGCACATTAACAATCGTTGCCACTGGAGATATTGCAATTACGTCAGACCTGCAATTGAATTCGCAGGTCGATGACAAGTTGGCAATTGTCTCGACGGCGGGAAATATCAATATTGCGTTTGCAAGCGAATCTCGCATCATTGAAGCGTTACTTCTCGCACCATCGCTCGCTGCTGGAACCGGAATTGTTCAGGCAACAAATATTTCAAGTTGCACGGGTGCCACTTGCGTGCAATCTGCATTGGTTGTGTATGGGGCAATTGTTGCAAGAGAGCTCGGTGCGCTCGCACTTGTATCTACTTCAACCGGAGCAATTCAGCGCGGGTTCTCGAAGGCGTTTACCTACGACACCCGGCTCGCACCATCGCAGCCCCCATACGCCGTTTCACAGGTTCGTGGCCGATGGATGCGTCTGGCGATGTCCACAGTCACTCCACTCACACCAGGCATATCCGGCATCGCTCCAACAACAACGGTTGCAGACACCGCTGGAGCAACGGTTGTGTTTACCCCACCGTCTTCGCCTTCCTCATCACGCACGTTGTCATATCGCTTGACATTCAGTGAGCGCATGTCTGGTTTAGCAGCAGCCGATTTTTCCAATACCGGAACCGCCACAGGCTGTGTCTTTGCGCCGTCAAGTCCATTTGGTGTAACCATCACTCTCGGCGTTGTTTGTGGGTCTGATGGCACAGTGATTGTGCGGCTCGCCGCCAACAGCGTCATTGATGCAACCAACAACACTGGTCCGGCAGCGGCCTCACTGGCGTCTTCGGTGACCGTTCGGACCACGGCTGCAGGTCTGTACACCCGCGGCTATTACATCACTTCACGTCCAGTTGCTAGGACCGACAACGCTTCTCCAGACTGCACGTCGGTGCAGTTGGATATTGCGTTTGCGAATAGCTCTCGTTCAACGATGGCTGGATGTACCGCCAATCAGGTTGCATTACATCTCACTGGTTTCATCACTGTCCCGACTGCAACCGCTGCATTTAAAGTATCTTCGGACGACGGTGCGTACGTAACGATCAACGGCACTTCATTTGGCAATTGGACTGACCAGAGCTGCAGAACGACTACATCTTCAACAATGTCATTCACTGCCAATAGTCCGGTCGTACTTGATGCTTGGTATTACGAGTGGGGCGGCGGCGAATGCTTCATTTTGCAGTGGGATATTGGCGCCGGATTTGTCAACGTTCCGGCATCCGCTTTCACGTATTTGCCTTAAATTGTGAAGTTTTTTGAGGAAATTGCCAAATTATGACCGACACAACAGGTATGAGCAACGATGATCAACTGGACGATGTGTGGGACGAAGTTGAATTGGACCCAACGCCGGTAAACGGAATGATTGCAAACGAGTCACCGCTCAGCAGTATTTTCGGCGAGGGTATTTTTGCAGAAACAAGTTTCAAGGATGCACTGATCAATGACGTTCGAGTTCTCGACGTTGGTGGTCCAGCCCGAGAAGTAGCGCGTCAAACC